>WNGL01000128.1_pt1 | contig 84353 bp, 84 predicted proteins | sample 5400591 | NCBI WGS metagenome assembly WNGL01 (sample SAMN13153377, study PRJNA577476) | soil metagenome | isolation source: 80 cm soil or saprolite under Garry oak tree replicate 1 | place: USA:California | collected 2016-06-15 | reverse complement strand
ATCCCGCCCGAATGTTCACCCTGCCCGTGACGAACGCCGCGTTGGTCGGCTGGCCGATGCTCTATGGCACGGCGGCCATGGCGATCCTGTGGCTGGCCGCGAGGCTTTTCGCCGTGTGGCCGTCGGGTATCGCAATCCCGTTGATCTGGCCGGCGCTGCTGGCCGCTGCCCTTCTCGCGTGGACGCAGGCGCTGACGTGGATGCCGTATGGCTTGCCGGGAATCCGCTTGATCGTCGCGGTGCTCTGCCTGGCCGCGCTGGAAACCGTCGTCCTGCTGGCAATGCATTTCAAGGCCCGCGAGCCCATGATGCTGGCCATCCTGGCGCCGCAGCTTCCCCTCGCGTATCTCGTCGCGCGCTTCGCCGTTGCACGGGCTCGCCGCGGCGAGGCGCCTGATTGGCGGGGCATGTTCGCCCGGCCTGCGAGCAACGCCGGGCTGACCCGCCGGCCAGACCATTTTCCTTCGTCCGCCCGGGCGCAAGCGTGGTTCGAGTGGCGGCGGCATGGCCGGTCGCTGCCGGCGCTCGTCGGTCTCCTGCTGCCGTTCGAGCTGGCGTTGCTCTGGCTCGCCAAGGACGCGCCGGCCTTCGTCTTCGAAATAGTGTTTCTCGCGCTGATCACGCCGCCGTTCATGGCCGCCTGCACGGCGTGGACCGTGAGCCAGCCGAATCCCCAGGAGCGCGATTCCTACGGCGTGCCGCCGTTCATCGCGACGCGGCCGTTGACCAGCGCCGAGCTCATCGCGGCCAAGCTGAAGATGGCGCTGTGGAGCACGCTGGCCGCGTGGCTGGTGGTGCTCGTCGCGCTGCCGCTCGCGCTCGAGTGGTCGGGCACCTGGCCCCTCGTGACGGAACGGGTGCGGCGCATGCATGACGCCATCGGGACGCCGCGCGCGGCGACAGTCGTGCTGCTCATCCTGGCGGGGTTCATCGTGGCGACCTGGAAGCAGCTGGTGCAGAGCTTGCACATCGGCCTGACCGGCCGTGCATGGATCGTCAAGGGGAGCGTGTTGCTCACGCTGACGTTTCTGGTCCTGCTCGGACCGATCGTCGAGTGGATCATCGACACCCCAAGCGTGCAGCGTGCGTTATGGAACGCGCTGCCCCTGATCCTGGCCGGTCTGGTGGGCCTGAAGATGTCCGCTGCCGCCTGGATCGCGACGCGCCTCGATCACAGCCGGCTGCTGGGCGACCGCGCGCTCGTCCTCGGCGCGGCCTGCTGGTGTGTCGCCGTGCTCGCGCTCTACGGAGTGCTCGTGTGGTTTTTCTCCACGCCATTCGTCGCGCGCTACGTGCTCGCGCTCATCGCGATCCTGGCGGTCCCCCTCGCGCGAATCTCGGCGGCGCCGCTGGCGCTCGCGTGGAACCGGCACCGGTGACCGCCCCAAAGCGCAGGGGGAGACTCATCGCCACAGTGCTCGGCTTCATCAGCCTGCCCGTGGTATTGGCCCTGATCGAGGCAGTGTCGTTCTACGTCTCGAATCGGTCCAACGGCTCCTTCGCGTCCTCGGGCCGGATGCGGGAGTACTTGCTCTACGTCCCAAGGAGCTATGACCGCCGCACGCCGACCGCGCTGGTCATCAGCCTGCACGGCGCGGGCCTGTGGGGGGCGGCCCAGAAGGAAACGAGCCAGTGGAACCGCGTGGCCGACGAGTACGGCTTCATCGTCGTCTATCCTTCGGGAGAGGGCGGCGGCGGACCACGGGTCTGGCACGAGGGGAGCGAAGCCGGACCGTCGCGTGATGTCCGATTCATCTCGGAGCTGATCGACACGCTGGAGGCGCGGTACAACATCGATCGGCGGATGATCTACGCCAACGGGCTTTCCAATGGCGGCGGCATGTCGTTCGCGCTCTCCTGCACGTTGTCCGACCGGATCGCCGCGGTCGGGATGGTGGGAGCTGCTCTCCTGGTGCCGTTCAGCTGGTGCTCGGACCAGCGCCCGGTGCCGATGATCGCGTTTCACGGGACCGCCGATGCGGGTGCTCCGTACAAGGGAGGCTTCTCGTGGGTCGCCCCCCAGCGATTTCAGGGCGTCCGTGCCTTTACGGCGAGTTGGGCCCGAAGAAACCGGTGCGGCACGAATCCGGTGGATTCCGTGGTCGCAACGGACGTCACGCGCCTCGAATACATGAAGTGCGCTGACGACGCGGCGGTGGTGCTCTATACCATTAAAGGAGGAGGCCACACGTGGCCCGGTGGCCAGCCGCTGCCGGAATGGTTCGTCGGGCGCACCAGCAACAGGATCGACGCATCGAGCCTGATGTGGGCGTTCTTTCGGGCGCATCGGCTGCGAGACGCGCAGCACCAGTGAGGTGACCGAGCCGTCGAACAAGCGCCTCAAGCTGGCGGCGTCCGTCGTCTGTGGTAGAATTGCGTTTGTGAACGTTCCAGCTCGGCGCCGCAGCTTAGGCGCCGTTCGTGAGGCAGCATGGCACTTTTTTCCTTCAGTTGGCACCAAGGATGAAGCCTCGAGTCTCAGTCATCACTCTTGGCGTCGACGACCTTGGGCGGGCGCTCGCGTTCTACCGCGAAGGCTTGGGCTTAGAAAGCAGGGGCATCGTCGGCCAGGAGTTCGAGTACGGAGCGGTGGCGTTCTTTGAGCTCCAAGGCGGCTCCCTCCTCGCGCTCTGGCCGCGCACCAGTTTGGCGCGGGATACCGGCTTGCCTCTCTCGCCAAAGAGTCCCACAGAACTCTCGCTCGGTCACAACGTACGCAGCCAGGAAGAAGTGCACACCGTGATGGCCCAAGCTGAACGGGCAGGGGCGCGCATCGTGAAAGTGCCGGGGCCGACGTTCTGGGGCGGGTATTCCGGTTACTTTCAGGACCCTGACGGGCATCTGTGGGAGATCGCTTGGAACCCGCAGCTGCTGCCATCCGATTAGTGCCATGCTGCCTGACACGCGGCTGGAGCTGGCGCCGCCCGTCGTAGTAGAATTGCATTTGTGAAAAGCACAGCACGGCGCAGCTCAGCCGCGCCCCGTTAGACCGCTTGAACTGTGCAGCCAATGCTCAAGTAACCTTGGCATGAACGAGTGAATGGAGAGCGAGGGAGGCGCACAAGGCTTGATTTTTCGACTGCTGACCGACCTCGTCATTGCGCTCCACTTCGCGTTCCTTCTCTTCATCGTCGCCGGCGGTTTCCTCGCCCGCCGGTACCGCTGGCTCATCGCGCCGCACCTCTTGGCCGCCGCTTGGGGCGTTTATGTGGAGGCAATGCCCGGCCTCATTTGTCCGCTCACAACGCTTGAGAATGCGCTAGCGCTTCGCGCTGGCGCCGCCGGTTATCGTGGCTCATTCATCCAACACTATCTGCTCCCGATCATTTACCCAGATGGCCTCACGCCTTTGGCGCAGCGGAGTCTCGCCGCTCTCGTAGTCGCCATCACGGTGGCCGTGTATGTCTGGCCCCGAAGGCGGGCCGAGTTGACCCCCAATCGCTCGAGCTTAGGGGATGGTTCGATCCACGCCGCCTAACAAGCGCTTGAAGCTGGCGGCGCGCGTAGGATATTGAATGACGACTCTTTCGTCAGCGCGCTGCAGCTTAAGCGCGATCCGTTAGGCGCCCCGGGCTGTACTGCGTAGGATACTGAATGACGACTCTTTCTTCAGCGCGCCGCAGCCTAAGCGCGGTCCGTTAGACGGCGCCCTCGCCGTAGGAGATGGACGCATGGGAGCTAGTGCCGCTGCAGCCGTGATTCTCGTGAAGGAGAAGCACATCGTCGCCGCTTTTCGCCAAGCCGGTGCGCTTTCCCCCGCGGCAGCCATGACGCCAGCTGCGATTGGCGTCGCGGAGCGGCTCGCGTTTCTAAGACTGAAACGCCGAGCGGTCCTCAAGGAAACGGGCTCCGGTCGCTTCTATCTCGACGAGGCGAGCTGGGAAGTGCTGCGGCGTAGGCGGCGTCGCATCGCCCTTCTCCTCGGGCTGCTGGTGCTGGCGTTGGCGCTGGTGCCGCTCCTCCGTGGCTAGGCTAGGGCGCCGCCGTAGAAGCGCTTGCAGCTGGCGGCGCGCGTAGGATATTGAATGACGACTTCTTCTTCAGCGCGCCACAGCTTAAGCGCGCTCCGTTAGACGGCCGCACGTGCTCGAGGTTCGGATGTGCTCCAGAACGAGCCTTCTCATCGCGACTCTCCTGCTGTCGTCGGAAGCCCGCTCACAAGGCCCGCCCTCGATTCCCACGCCGGATTCAGTTGAACAGGTACTCTCCGACATCCGGGCCACGTACGACAGCGGATTCGCACGGTTGATAGCTGCATTGCCCGCATCGGCCCGCGACACGGCTTCGGATCTGTGGCCGCTGTGGCAAGTTGGCCGGTTTCGAGCTCAGTCGGTCGCTTGGGTCCGGATGAGTGGCAGTCGCTACCTAGCGCTAGCGCGAGGGCCACGCATGCCGGCGTGGCTCGTCATCGTGCCGCCAGGCAGTGACGCGCTCCGGCATATGGGTGGGACCCTGCAGTTGGATCCGACGGCCACGATCCTGGTGGCTCAGATAGCGCCTGAGCACGTCACCGCGACTTGGGCTGGAGTGTTTCTAACTCACCAGCTGTCGCTGCTGGCGAGCTACGTACAGGGAGACAGTCTGCGGGATTCTTCTACCACGCAACGCACAGACCTACAGGCCGATGACATCGAGTTCATCGCGGCCGATTTCTTGGCGAAGGGGGCATTGCGCAGGTCGATTGATACTGTCCTCGCTCGGTGGGCGCCAGAGTCGCCAACGGATGCGGCGGATCGAATTGCAAAGGCTGACCGGTCAATACTCTTTGCCCTCCAAGCCACAGTCTCGCGGGAGCGGCCACGCTCGCGCGCGGAAGCGGAGTTAAGAGGGGGCTTTGCGGCCACGGCAATGATCATCCGTTATTGCGAACTGCACGACCTACCGGCTGAGCAGTGTGGTTCACTCCTCGCGCGCTTCGCTAAGCGTTCTGATGCGGGGGCGCGGCTGCCTAACAGGCGCTTGAAGCTGGCGGCGCGCGTAGGGTATTGAATGACACCTTTTCTTCCGCGCGCCGCGGCTGGAGCCTCCATGCCTCTTTCACAGCTGCTCGGCAGGATCGCATTTGTTGGGGCCATGCTCATAATGGCCCGAGCGCTACCATGGTGGAGAACTGGCCAGTGGTGGGACGCTGGGCCCGCGGAGAGGAGGTACTCCTTGCTCTTGGGCGCCGCGATCGCCGTGGGCACGTTGCATTCAGTCGTCACGGTGTCGGAGCGGGGGCAACTGTTCGCTTCGGTGACATCACTACTCCTAGTTATCGCGGCCCTTCTACAGCGTGGACAAGTGAAGGCCGGGTGACTTGATGGCTCGGCCGCCTCCACACTCGAGACGCTTCGACGATGCGAACGCGCACCCCAAACCGTCCGGATTTGGCGCTATCACGGGTGGGGGCGCGGTCGAACAGGCGCTTGAAGCTGGCGGCGCGCCTGGGATATTGAATGACACCTTTTTCTTCAGCGCGCCGCACCTTAAGCGCGATCCGTTAGACGGCGCAATCGAGCGTCCCATGGAGTGCAGACAACTCCAAGGTAAGCGTGTCCTACTGCTGTTCCTCGAGAAGTCCGGGCGCACCTATCTGCTCGCCGGCGTGGCGCGCTGGAGTGGGACGAGCCTGTCCGTGAATCCGGAGCCATCGGCCGCGGGAATCCCCGTAAGCAGTCACGCTGTCGAGCGCGACGGTTTTGACCACGCAGTTCTTCCGAATCTGGTGGGCGACGATAGGTACCTGGCGCTCGCCGAGCGCTATGCGACCGACGTCGCGTGGTGCGCACCGATGCTTGTCGATGAAGCCCCCGCCGCCGCAGATCCAGTACCAGGATTCCTAGGCGGCCTTGCCATGGGTGGTAATGGTGAGCTCTATCTCATGCAGGTTCGGTAACGTGCCGGCGCGGTCTAACAGGCGCTTGAAGCTGGCGGCGCGCGTAGGATATTGAATGACGACTCGTTCTTCACGCGCTGCAGCTTAAACCCGATCCGTTGGGCAGCCAAACCGGCGATAGGAGGCAGAGATGCTCGGACAATTCGTAACCGTGGTCATCTGGACGGCCTTCGAGTACGTTCTTCTGCGGACCTTCGCGGCAATCGCGCCAGCGAAGTGCCGAGCATTCCTCGATGGCCTCTTCCCCACGCCGCGGCCGTGAAATTGACCATGCGACAGGTTGGTGGAACAATCCCGCTCGGACTCTTGGCCGCGTGCGGTGGCAGCTCTACGGGCCCGGCCTTTGATGTTACCGCGAGCGTCACGACGCAAGTCTGCAACAACAATCCGACATCCTGCCCAGGGCAAAACCACGTGCGCCGTCTACTGGCACGCGGTCGCCAGTGACACGACCACCAGCGTCTTCTACACCGTCACGTACATCACCAGCGTTACTGGTGACACTGTTACTGCACAGCGCACATTCCAAGAGAAATATCTAGATGCGACCGCGTGGGCCCTCGGTACCATCAGCATACGGTGGCGACTCCAAGGACTCAGCACATCACTGGACAAGAGCGGTCAAGCAACTGTCAACGCAACCGCCTGCACAGTTACCTAACCCCGGCGCAGCAACCCCTCGGATACCAACAGAATGATCGACACGATCGGACACGAAGCTGCGATTCCGAACCCGGCCCTAGAGCCGCTGAGCTTCTTGATCGGCGAGTGGCGCACTGAAGGGTCGCACCCGCTGCTCCCGGGCAAGGTCCTTCGCGGCCGCACGAGCTTCGCCTGGTGTGACGGCGGCGCGTTCCTTGTCATGCGCTCGGAGATCGACGAGCCCGAAATCCCAAGCGGGATTGCCATACTCGGTACCGACGTCGACGCCAAGGAATGCTCCATGCTGTACTTTGACGAGCGCGGGGTGTCGCGCCGCTACATCGTGGCACTTCGAAGGGACGAGTGGCGTTGGTGGCGTGACAGCCCGGGCTTTTCCCAGCGCTGCACCGCCCAGCTGGTCGACGACGGCAAGCGCATGGTGAGCCACGGTGAGCTGAATCGGGGTAACGGCTGGGAGCCAGATCTGCAGCTCACCTACACCCGTCTCAGGTAGCGATGCGAGTAGTGGTCCACGAGTTCATCAGCCTTGACGGCGTCGTGCAGGGGCCGGGTAAGCCGGGTGGCCTGGGCGAGGACACCATCGGCGGGTTCCGTCATGGTGGCTGGTCGGTGCCGTACAACGACTCGGGGGTTTGGGCCGCCATCAACCAGTTCGCCGAGCGCAGCGGCGCCGTGCTCCTGGGCCGGAGCACGTATCGATCGGGCGCCGCCGCCTGGCCGAACCGCCCGGGCCCGTTCGCCGACTGGATCAACCGCGCCCAGAAGTATGTCGTATCAGGCACCCTCTCCGGATCCGACGACACGCCATGGCAGCCGGCAACAATCATCCGGGGCGCCGACCTTGTGAAGGAGGTGGCGCGGCTGCGCGACCAGCCGGGCGCCGACATCTACGTCTACGGCAGCTTGAGCGTGGTGCGGGCGCTGCTGGCTGCAGGACTGGTCGACGAGCTCGTCCTCATGATCGAGCCGATCACGCTCGGCGGCGGACAGACCCTGTTTCCCACCGACGGCGCCGCGCGAGCGTTCAGGCTCATCTCGGCCACCACCACCGGTACGGGTGTGCAGGTGTGCCGTTACCAGCCCGCGCGCTGATGCGCCACCTTACATTCAGAGTCTTGGCTATCACGGCCGCCTGCGTCGCAGATCCGGCAGCCGCGCAGCACGCTTTGTTCGGGCAGTGGCGTGTGACACGCTCAATCTGTCCAACCGAGTGCGCGATGAGCCGGGCCGAGGCGGAGAGCTGGCGGGGCCGCATCGCCACCTACGGCGACACCCTCGCCCGGTTCGCTGAGCACGCGTGCCAGCGGCCGCGCTACGTAGTCGGGTTCTGGCCCGCTTCCGGTGCGTACGGCGGGGCCCGCCTCAGAGACTTGGGGATTCCCGGCGACTCGGCGATGGTGGTGGAGGTGCAGCGGCGAGCGGAGGATATTGAATGACACCTTTCGAGAGGTGAGGCCCATGAGGACGGCACTCAGCACCTTCATAGCTCTCGCGTGCCTGGCCCCGCGCGCGCGTACCCAATCCACCGATACGCTCAATCTTGCGGCGATCGGAACGGACCCTCATTGGAAAAGCGTTGGTCGCACAGTTGCGATGGTGGATATCAAGGGGAAGCGCGCACTGAAGATCAGTGAAGGGGCAGGGATGGGCGTGGTGTGGCTCGACGGGCACGATTTTACCAATGGTGTCATCGAGCTGGACATTTTAGGTCGCAGCCAGCCCGTGCAGGGAAGCTTTGTCGGGTTGGCATTTCACGTTTTAGATGGTCAAACGTACGAGGCGGTGTACTTCCGGCCCTTCAATTTCCGCGCGGCTGACTCAACGCGTCACAGCCATGCCGTCCAATACGTCGCCCATCCTGCTTGGCCGTGGCAGAGGCTCCGGTCTGAGCGGCCAGGCGTCTTTGAAAGCGCGGTGGTTCCGGAGCCCGATGGCGACGAGTGGTTTCACGTGCGAGTCGTTGTCGAGCGGCCGACGATTCGCGTTTTTGTGAACGATGCACCGACGCCCTGCCTGGTGGTCGATGAGCTCGCGGCGGGTGCGCGGGGATCTGTGGGACTCTGGGTGGGCGAAGGGTCGGGTGGCTCGTTCGCCAATCTTCGAATCAAATGAGACACTTCTGCGTCTTGCTCCTCTTCGGCGCACGCCGTTAGGGGCACCGCCTCATGCCTGCTGGAGTTCCTGGCTTGCCGCGACAAGGATCCGTCTGGATCGTCTGCGCGCTGCGGGTGGCCACCGAGTCCGAGGTCACGACCTTCGAGCAGCGCGTGATGGGCGCGAGTGCCTTCCATTGGGACCGTTTCTGGACGACGCCGCCGCTCCGGCCCCAAGAAGCAGTGTTCGAGATGAATGAAGGGATGTACGCCGCGGAGCGCGACCAAATCGAGGCCTGGGTGAGCAAGCAGTCGGAGTTGGGAGAGGTTCGCGTCGTCCACCAGGCCGGCGCCTAACAAGCGCTCGAGGCTGGCGCGCGTAGATTAAGGCGCTCATGCCCAAGGCTGAGCACCCGATGAAGCGCCGCAAAGTCATCGTCCACATCGCGACCAGCGCGGACGGCTATATCGCGCGTTGCGACGGCGATCTCGACTGGCTGACGTCCCGCCCGGCACCAAAAGGCTTCTATGGCATGAACGCGTTCATGCGGTCGGTTGACACGACGCTGCTGGGCCGGAAGACCTACGACGTGAGCCTGCGCATGGGGGCGAAGTTCGATTCGAAGAGTCGCAACGTCGTCTTCTCCCGTCATCCGCCGCCAGCCGACGCCCCGGCAGGCGTGGAGTTCGTGAACGGCGCGATCGGCCCATTCGTGAGCCGTCTGCGAGAGCAGCCTGGCAAGGATATCTGGTTGATGGGCGGTGGCGAGATCATCGCCTCGTTTCTTGACGCGCAGGCGATCGACGAGTTCGTCATCAGCGTGGTCCCGGTGTTTATTGGAGACGGCATTCCGCTCATAGCGCCGCGGCACCGCCACGTGCCCTTGGACTTACATTCCGTCGAGCGCTTCGAGGATGGGCTGGTGCAGCTGCATTACCGCGTTCAGCAGCAACCTTGAGGAGGGCGCACGCACCTTATTCAAGAGCTGGAACGGACTCGGGACGAGACGCTGAAGTGCTTCTCGCTCAACCGCGCGGACCTGGCGCGCACTTACGCGCCGGGCAAATGGTCCGTCGCCCACATCCTGCATCACCTCTCCGATAGCGAGACCGTCTTCTTCGATCGCATCCGTCGGGTGCTCAGTGAGCCTCGTCCCCTAGTTTGGGTGATGGATCAGGACGCGTGGGCGCGGGGCCTCGACTATTCGCGCGTGCCGCTCGATGTCTCCCGCCGTGTCTACGAATCGGTTCGCAACGCCATCATCTATTATGCCGGCGAGCACTACGACCGCAGCGGCCACCTGGAGTTCGTGCATAACGTCGATGGCGTGCGCACGCTGCGGGAGGAATTCGACAAGGTCGCCGTGCATAACGAGCATCATCTGAGTCAAGTCAGGTCGGCCCTTGCGCGTCCAGCCGCGTAAGTCCGCCGCCATTGCGTTCGGCGTCGTGGTGGCATGCGGCAGCGCCGGCGCCCAGACGTCTTCCTGGCAACCCGCGCCAGGTCATCGACAAATGCCGCTCTGGCCGGGGGCCGTTCCTGATTCGCAGGCTGTCGCGGGTCCGGAGGAGGCAATCAACACACTACGCGAGCACCTGGTGGCGGGCAGGTCATGGACGTACGTGCGCAACGTGTCGCGGCCCACGCTGACGGTCTATTCGCCACAGGGACCGAACACGGGCGTCGCGATCGTCGTGTTCCCGGGCGGCGGGTATCAGATTCTCGCGATCGACCTCGAGGGCACGGAAGTCTGCGACTGGCTGACGTCCAAGGGGATCACGTGTGTGCTGCTCAAGTACCGCGTACCGCATTCGGGGCCGTCGTGGGATCCCGCCTGCAAGTGCAGCATCAATCCGAAACCGCAGCCGGCGTTGGAAGATGCGCAGCGGGCGGTCGGACTCGTGCGTCTGCACGCGGCTGAGTGGCATGTCGATCCCCACAAGATCGGCGTGCTCGGGTTCTCCGCCGGTGGGCATCTCGTGGCCGCGATCAGCACGCAGTATCAGCAGCGGCTCTACGCCGCCGTGGACGCCGCCGACCAGGAAAGCTGCCGTCCCGATTTCGCGGTGGCGCTGTATCCGGGACATCTCTGGATTCCCGCAGGCGGTCAATTGGGGTTCAATCCGGACGTTCACGTCACGGGCAACACACCGCCCACGTTCTTGCTTCAGGCCGAAACGGACAGCGTCGACAACGTCAACCAGTCGCTGGTCTACTACATCGCGCTGAAGGACGCTGGCGTTCCGACGGAGATGCATCTGTATGCCGACGGCGGGCATGCCTTTGGGCTGCGGCGCACCAAGGATCCCATCACCGCATGGCCTCAGCTCGTCGAGCAGTGGCTACGGACGATCGGGATGATTTCGTGAGCCTCAGTCGTAACCGAGCAAGGAGAGTCTACCTATGATGCGGATCGGATTTGCCGTCGCAGCCACCTGTGTGCTGACGTCGTCGCTGGCCGGTCAGGAGCGCGTCCCGCCTCCCGTGACCGGCGCGTGGGACCTGACCGTCATCGGCAGTGACGGCCGCCGGCTTCCGTCCTGGCTCGAGATCCAGTGGTCGGGCGACCGGGTGCTCGTGGGGCGGTTCGTGGGGGTGGTCGGCAGCGTGCGTCCGATCTCTCGGCTCGAGTTCTCGCACGACACGCTGCGCTTCTCGCTGCCGCCGCAGTGGGAAGGGGGTAACGAGGACTTCCAGGTCGCGGGCGTCCTCGCCGGCGACACCCTCGCGGGATCGCTGACCACGTCGGATGGGAAGCAGCTGTCCTGGAGCGGTCACCGCGCGCCCGCACTGCGGCGGGCGGGGGACCCGCAGTGGCGCGCGCCCGTGCGCCTGTTCGACGGGACGGATCTGACCGGGTGGCATCCGGTGGGTGGCGAGAATCAGTGGAAGGCGGTCGCCGCTGTGCTCACGAATACGCAGCGCGGCGCCAATCTCGTGACCGATGCGAGCTATGGCGACTTCAAGCTGCACCTGGAGTTTCGCTATCCCGCGGCCGGCAACAGCGGCGTGTATCTGCGCGGCCGCTACGAGGCGCAGATCGAGGACTCCACGGGACACGAAGTCTCGACGGGCGGCCTCGGCGCGATCTACGGCTTTGTCATCCCCAATGAGAACGCCGCGAAGGGTGCGGGCGAGTGGCAGACCTACGACATCACGTTGGTCGGGCGGATGGTGACGGTGGTACTCAACGGGCGCGAGGTGATTTGTCGCACCAATATCCCGGGGATTACCGGCGGGGCGCTCGACAGCAACGAAGGCGCCCCGGGGCCGATCATGTTGCAGGGGGATCATGGGCCCGTGGAGTACCGCAATCTCGTGATCACGCCGGTTCGCTAGCCCCGAGCAACCACTGGAGATCTCACCAATGCCAAGATTCCTGATCGAGGTCCCGCATGAGCCTGCGGCGGGAGAGTGTGCGCGGGCCGCGGAGACGTTCCTCAGAACTGGCTCCCACTTTCTCTCGCGGGCCGACTGGGGATGCATGGATGACGACCATAGAGCATGGCTCATCGTGGAAGTCGACAGCAGGGAGGAGGCGCGCGGGATCATCCCACCCGCGTTCCGTTCGCACGCGAAGGTCGTCCAACTGAATGCGTTTACGCTCGCGCAGGTCGAGGAACTCCGACGCCACCACCGGGCCTAGAAAACCATGCGCCTTCCTTCCTGCTACCACCTGCTGACGCTCGTGCTGAGCTCCGCCCTCTGCGGCGACGTCCTCGGCGCCCAGGGTCCCGTCGGCATCTTTACCACGCACTCGGCGGTAGGCCGAGGAAGAGGCTCAGCGTCGTACGACCCGCGGCGGCAGACGTATCTGATCGCGGGCTCGGGTCAGAACATGTGGGACGTGCGCGACGATTTTCATTTCGTCTGGAAACGGATCAGCGGCAACTTCATTCTCTCCACGCGGGCGCGCTTCATCGGCGCGGGCGTAGAGGAGCATCGCAAGATCGGCTGGACGATTCGCCCCTCGCTCGAGCCCAACAGCGCGCACGTGACGGCCGCGTTGCACGGCAACGGTCTGATGTCGCTCCAGTTCCGTCGGCAGACCGGCGGGGTCACGGAGGAGGTCAAGTCGCCGGACAGCCTGCCGGATGCGGACGCCGTCATCCAGCTCGAGCGTCGCGAGGGCGAGTACTTCATGTCCGTAGCGCGATTCGGCGACACGCTCGTCACGCAGCGGCTCGCCGACGTCGCGCTCCCCGATACGGTCTACGTCGGCTTGTTCGTGTGCGCGCACAACGACACCGTCACGGAGCGGGCGACCTTCAGCAACGTCCGCATCACCATCCCGGCCAAGCGCGACTTCACCCCCTACCGCGATTACATCGGCTCGAACCTCGAGATTCTCGACGTCGCGACTGGGAACGCGGGCGTCGTGCACCAGTACTCGGGATCGTTTCAGGCGCCCAACTGGACGCACGACGGCAAGGCGCTCATTTACGTCCAGGAGGGACGGCTGTACCGCTTCGACCTCGCGTCCCGCACGGCCGCGGCGATCAACACGGGATTCGCGACGCGCAACAATAACGACCACGTGCTCTCGTTCGACGGCCGCATGCTGGCCATCAGTAACCACTCGGTGGAGGACAGCGGTGCGTCCATTGTCTACACCGTGCCGGCAACGGGCGGCACGCCCACGCGCATCACCGCGAAGGGGCCATCATACCTGCACGGCTGGTCGCCCGACGGCAAGTGGCTGGTGTATGTCGGCGAACGCAACGGCGAGCTGGATGTCTACAAGATCGCGGCGAGCGGTGGAGACGAGATCAGGCTGACTAACACCCCGGGGCTCGACGACGGACCGGAGTACACGCCCGACGGCGCGTACATCTACTTCAACTCGTCGCGCAGCGGACGGATGCAGATCTGGCGGATGCGCCCCGATGGGACCGCCCAGGAGCAGATCACGAACGACGACCTCAACAACTGGTTCCCGCACATTTCGCCCGACGGCAAGTGGATCGCCTACCTCGCGTTTCCCGCGGACGTTGCGCCGGACGATCATCCGTTCTACAAGCACGTGCTGCTTCGAGTGATGCCCATCGGTGGTGGACCGGCGCGCGTCATCGCCTACCTGTATGGTGGGCAGGGAACGTTCAACGTCCCGTCGTGGGCGCCAGACGGTACGCGCCTGGCGTTCGTGAGCAACTCGGCGATGCCGTAATCATTGGTGCGCATCCGCCTTCGATACGTCGCCATAGCACTGCTCCTGTTCACGAGCATCGCGGCTGCCGTTGCCCTCACGCACATGAACAGTCTCCCCGCCTTCATCGTGATAGGACCGGGATACGTGGTCCAGGCCTGGCTCTTCGAGACCCACCGAGCCCTCGGCGGGTTTGGGTATCAGGTTACGATGGTCGGGGTGTCGGCGATTGTGTGGACTCTCATCATCCTAAGCCCGGCGTTGGCCGTCCGGCTGATTCGACGTAGACGTGGCCTCCGTGCCGCCTAACGCGCGCTGACCAAGGAGGATCGATGCCAGAGACGCTGCAGACAACCAAGACCTTCACGATTGAGGGTTATCGGATCACCGAGTACAAGGGTCTCGTTCGTGGAATCGTCGTGCGATCTCCGACGATCGGTCAGGGATTTCTGGGTGGACTCAAGCAGATCATCGGCGGGCAGATCGGAGCGTATGCCGAGATGTGCGAGCAGGCGCGAGAGCAGGCCTACGAGCTGCTCTTACAGCATGCTCGTGACCTTCGGGCCAATGCCGTTGTGGGAGTTCGCTACGAGAGTTCCGAAGTCGGCCGGCAAGGCTCGGCCACTGAAGTGTTGTGCTATGGGACCGCGGTCGTCATTCAGCGTTCACAATGAGGAGACTGAATCCTTGAAAAAACGCAACCTTGGGAAGCGCGGCCTGGAAGTCTCGGCGCTCGGACTGGGCTGCATGGGCATGAGCCACGGCTACGGTCCCGCGGGTGACAAGCAGCAGATGATCTCACTGCTGCGGACCGCGGTGGAACGCGGCGTCACCTTCTTTGACGCGGCGGAAGTGTACGGCCCCTTCACCAACGAAGCCCTCGTGGGTGAGGCCCTGGCTCCGTTCCGTGGTCGAGTGGTGATCGCCACCAAGTTCGGGATCACGATCGACCCTAATGGGCAGCAGGTGGTGGGTAGCCGCCCCGAGCACATCAGGCGGAGCGCCGAGGGCTCACTCCAGCGGCTCGGAGTCGAGGCGATTGATCTCTATTATCAGCATCGTGTTGACCCGGCGGTACCGATCGAAGACGTGGCGGGAGCGGTGCAGGACTTGATTCGGGCCGGCAAGGTGAAGCAGTTCGGCCTGTCCGAAGCAGGAGTGCAAACGATCCGCCGCGCACACGCCGTCCAGCCGGTCAGCGCCGTTCAGAGCGAATACTCGCTGTGGTGGAGACGTCCCGAAGAGGAATTGCTGCCGGCGCTCGAGGAGCTGGGAATCGGGTTCGTGCCGTTCAGTCCCCTCGGCAAAGGCTTTCTCACGGGACAGATCGACGAGAAGACGACGTTCGACAGCTCCGACTTTCGCAACGTCGTCCCACGCTCTGCGCCGGATGCGCGGAAAGCGAATCAGCCTTTGGTCGACCTGCTGCGCGCGATGGCAAAGCGGAAGAACGCCACCGCCGCGCAGGTCGCGCTCGCCTGGCTGCTGGCCCAGAAGCCGTGGATCGTTCCTATCCCAGGCACCCGGAAGCTCGAGCGCCTGGACGAGAACATCGCCGCTGCCGCGGTCGAGCTGACGGCGGCCGATCTCCGCGAGATCGAGAGCGCGGCGTCGACGATCACGATCCAAGGGGCGCGGTACCCCGAACACCTGGAGAAGCGAACCGGTCTCTGAGTCAGCGACGGGTCTTCGTGAGAGTGATGCGCACACAACGCGATTTGGCAGATACGATCGTTCCCGTGTGGAAAACGACCAACCGCATCACCGTTCTCCTGATCGAGCACCTATCCCCGCAGCTCTTGGCGGCCGTCGTGCCGGGTGCCCCGCGCCGCACAGTTCGGATGATCGCCGGCCACATCCATAACGCACGCTGCATGTGGATCAAGACGCTGGGCAAGGAGCACGGGCTCGAGGTGCCGGAGTCGGTCGATCGGCGCCGAGTCACGGTGAAGCAGCTCGTACCAGCGCTCAACCGCAGTAGCCGGGGCATGATCAGCCTCCTGAGGTTGGGGTGCGAGCACGGCGGTACGATCCCCGGCAGTGCTGCGTATGCCTGGCGCAATCTTCCGCTCGACGTCGGACACGTGCTGGCGTATTTCGTCGCACACGAAGGCCATCATCGGGGCCAGATCGTGATGCTGGCGCGGCAGCTGGGGTATCGCTTGCCCGTCTCAGTCACCGGGGGTCTGTGGCAATGGTCGCAGCGAGCGAAGGAAGCGCGCTGACAATCACCGCCCTTCCGACCTGAGCTCTGCGGCCCCATCTTGTGTGGACACCACTCACAATCCCTCGGAGGGTTTATGCGCATCCTCACGCTCCCGGCGTGCCTCGTGATCATGGTCGCGCCCGCACTTCACGCACAGGCCGCACCCGCGGCGCAGCCGAGCGCGCTGCACTGGGGCCCGGCGCCGGCGGTCTTCCCGCAAGGTGCGAGGATGGCCGTTCTCAGCGGTGACCCCGGTAAGGCCGCGCAGTTCATGGTGGAGCTGGCCTTCCCGGCCGGCTACAAGATCCCGCCCCACTTCCATCCCACCGCTGAGATGGTCACCGTCAAGAAGGGGACGTTCCTCGTCGGCATGGGCGATGCATTCGACGTAGCGAAGACCAAGGCGATGCAGGTCGGCGATTCGGGGTCCATCCCGGCAAACGCCCATCACTTCGCCACGGCGAAGGTCGCCACGTTTGTCACGGTGAGCGCGATGGGTCCATTTGCGATGACCTACGTCAATCCGGCGGACGATCCGCAAAAGGCGGCGGCAAAGCACTAGCGAGGAGGGGGAGCGGTGGAACTTCGGCCCTTGGACGCATCGCACGATGGCCTCCTCCGCTCCCTCCAAGAGCAGGATGACGTATGGGAGTTCGTCGGGCCGCTCCCGGACCTGGAGGGGGAGGAGACCCACCGCCTCTTTGCGGTCGTCGAAGATCAGGTCGCGGTGGGCATCGGGGGTCTCGTCCGATCGCCGGCGCTCGACGGGGAAGATCTCGAGGTGCTATGTGCGATGCGCTCGGACGCGCAACGCCGCGGGCTCGCCAAGAACGCCTGCCAGTTGATCCTCGCCTGGGCGTTCGACACGGCGAGGCTGGAGCGGGTCATCGCGTGCATCGACGACGACAACGAGGGGGCGCGGTCGATCGCGACGAAGCTCGGTATGAAAGAGTTGTGCGCGATGCCGCCGAGTAGAACGGTCTACGTGAAGTATCGTGACGTGGTGCGCTAACGGTCCGAAACCGCGGATCACCGGTTCCCGTTGAAGGTTCATGCCCTCGACGGCGCCGACCAGCGAGCGCATTCAGGCACTGGATGTGCTCCGCGGCGTCGCGGTTGCCGGCATTCTCTTCGCGAACGTCCTGGTGTTCTTCGGTCTGTTCGCCCTGCCGCCCGATCGTGGCGCCGCGTCCTTCCTCGAAAAAGTCTTCGTCGACGGCAAGTTCTATTCGGTGTTCTCGCTGCTGTTCGGCATCGGCTTCGGCTTGCAGCTCGCCCGCGGCGGCGACGCGGCGGTGCCGCGCTTCAGGCGCCGCCTGCGCATTCTCTTGGGGATCGGCGCGATTCACGCCTTTCTCGTCTGGGCCGGCGACATCCTGATGCTGTACGCGCTGCTCGGCTTCACGATGCCGTGGTTCGCACGGAAATCGAACCGCGAGCTGGTGCGGTGGGCCGTCATCCTGCTGGCGGTGCCGACCGCGCTCTACGTCGTCGCGCTCGCCGTGTGGACGCTCGTCGGGTCGGGTCCGTCGCAGATCTCGTCGGATACCGGTATGCCCGCGAAGATCCTGGCGATGTTCGAAGCGATGGGGCGTGGCAACGTGAAGGATGCGTTGAAGGGCAACCTGGTTTTCGTCGCCATCCGCTGGGCCGATCTGTTCGCGACGGTGCGGTTCCCGAAAGTGCTCGGGATGTTCGTGCTGGGACTCTTGGTCGTACGCCGCGGCATCGCCCAGGCACCGTCCGAGCACCGCGCCACGCTCGTGCGGTGGCGCCTCTTGGGCTGGAGTGTCGGCCTGCCGGCCAACGTCGTCGCGGCCTTGGCCCTCTTGCGCTGGCCCTACCTGGCGCCGTCCGTCGGAGGTCTGCTCGGCGTGGGGATGCAGGCGGTCGGCATTCCAATGCTGGCGCTCGGCTACGCAGCCACGGTTGGCCTGCTCGTGGTGGACGGCCGGCGCCTGGTCAGCGTGTTCGCACCCGTCGGCCGGATGGCGTTGACGAACTACCTCATGCATTCGGGTCTCTGCGTCGTGCTCTCGTACGGGTTTGGATTGGCGCTCTGGTGGCGCGTCAGCGCCGGGGCGGCGATGGCGATCGCCGCCGCGATCATCGCGCTGCAGATCCCGCTGAGCGCGTGGTGGCTGTCGCACTATCGTTTCGGCCCGGTGGAATGGATCTGGCGCCGGCTCACGTACCGCCAACCGCTCGCGTTGCGGGCGTCTCAGGTCTAACCGAGGAAGGGCCGCATGCCTCCAACTGTGTTTCTCGGCGCGCTCCTGTCCGTGTTGGGGATTGGTGCGCTTACGGTGATCACGGTGACTCGATTGATCACCGGTCGCAAAGGATCAATACCGTCCGACGTCACCGCGCGGCTCGAAGACCTGGAGCAGGGGATGCAGACCCTCCAACACGAGTTGGCGGAGACGCAGGAGCGGCTCGACTTCGCCGAGCGCCTGTTGAGCGCGGAACGCGACAAGAAGCGCATCGGCGGGTAGCGAGGACGTCGTGTCGAAACTCCGACCGGGGAAGCGTTGCGGGCGGCTGTTTTCCTCCGCAAACGCCTGTGACCCAATGACTTGTGACGTAGTTCACAAGACCGGGGCCCTTGCCGAGTCGTTCCGGTGTGGTAATTATGCTGCGCGCCCGTTGTCCGGTTTCACGCGGGAGTAGCCATGGTCGCCGTCCGCACGTTGACACGGGCCGCCGTCGTCCTTCTGATCGGCGCCGGTGTCGTTGTCGGGTACGCATGCACCGATCGGGCCGGAGATTCCCTCACCGGTCCTCCCCCGCTCGCGTCGCCGGATCTGCGCACGGCCATCACGGCCCTGCGGCGTCACAGCGATGCCCTCCTCGAAATCCCCGGTGTGGTCGGGACGGCGGTCACGCTCTTGCCGGACGGGCGGCCCGGCGTGCAAGTCCTGCTGGAACGCCCCGGTATCGGCGGTCTCCCCGCAGTGCTCGACGGCGTCCCCGTCACCCAGCGGGTCAGCGGCCTGATCATGGCGTTCAGCGATCCCACGCAGCGCCAGCGCCCCGCGCCGGCGGGGTACTCAGTGGGCCACCCGGACATCACCGCCGGCACCATCGGTGGGCGCGTGCGCGACGCGCTGGGCCGGGTGTACATCCTCTCGAACAACCACGTGCTGGCCAACTCGAACGGCGCCACCATCGGCGACCCCGAATACCAGCCGGGTCCGTTCGACGGCGGCACCTCCGCCGACCAGATCGCGACCCTGAGCGACTTTCAGGTGATCAACTTTACGGGGGGGAGCAACACCATCGACGCGGCGATCGCCCTGTCGACCACCTCGCTGCTGGACAACGCCACGCCTGCGGACGAGAGCTACGGCGTGCCGAACGCGACCATCTATGGGGACGCGAACGGCGACGGCCTGTTTGATAACCGCGACGCGTTGCTCGGCCTCAACGTGCAGAAGTACGGCCGCACCACGCGCCTCACGCACGGCCAGATCACCGGCGTCAACGCGACCGTCTCGGTGTGCTACGAGGTCATCGAGTTCACGTGCGTCAAGATCGCCCGTTATACGGACCAGCTGATCATCTCGCCGCCGGGGTTCAGCAACGGTGGTGACTCCGGATCCCTGATCGTGACCGATGACGGGAACCTGAATCCGGTGGCGCTGCTCTTCGCCGGGAGCTCGACGGTGACGATCGGTAACCGGATCGATCTCGTGCTCAACCGCTTCGGCGTGACGATCGACGGCTTCGCGCCCCCGCCCCCAGGTCCGCTGACCGACATGGCGGTGACCGGCGTCAACGGGCCCACCACGGCGGTGCAGGGTCATACCAGCAGCGTCACCGTCACCGTGAAGAACTTCGGCAACCAGGACGTCTCGTCCGCTTTCAACGTCACCCTCGAGGACACGACCGAGCACTCCACGCTCGGCACGCAAGCGGTCGCCGGCCTCGCCGTGGGCGCGAGCGTCAACCTGACCTTCAACTGGACCCCGGCCGCCACGGGCGACCACATCCTGCTGGGGCGCCACACCTTGGTCGACGACAAGGCCAGCAACGATCAGCGCTCCTCGACGATTCCCGTCGAGGCGCCGGTCTCCGACGTCGCCGTCACCAGCTTCAGCACGCCCGGCAACGGCGTGATCGTGGGCCATACGGTCAACATCGGCGTGACCGTGACGAACGCCGGCAATCTGGATGCGGGGAGCTTCGTCGTCACTCTCCAGGACTCGACCGCCGGCACCACGATCGGAACCCAGACGGTCACGGCGTTGGCCGCGGGCGCCGACAAGCTGGTGGTCTTCAGCTGGAACGCGACGGGCGCCGCCCTGGGCGACCACACCCTGATCGCGACGCACGACTTGAGTGACGACGACGCCGACAATAACCGGCTGACGACCGTGGTCACGGTGCATCCCAAGCCGACCGATATCGCCGTCACGGCGATCACCGGGCCGCGCTCGGTTATCCAGGGAGACACGGCTCACGTCGTGGTGACGGTCCAAAACGTGGGTGAGGTGGATGTCACCGCGCCCTTCGCGGTCGCGCTGACCGACGGGACGGCCGGTGGTGTCACGGTCGGCACGGCCACGGTACCCGGTCTAGCCATCGGCGCCACGACGACGGTCGATATCGCCTGGAACACCGCGGGGGCAGCGCTCAACGGGCACATCCTGATCGCGACCCAGAAGCTGCCCGACGCTGTCTTCAACAACGACGCCATCGCGATCGCGATCAACGTGAACGCGCCCCCGCCGCCCCCGCCGCCGCCGGTGACGAACGACATCGCCGTGACCACGGTGACCGCGCCCGGGTCGGTGACGCAGGGGAGTGCGGCGACGATCGGCGTGACGGTCCAGAATGTGGGCTCGCAGAATGTCAGCAGCAGCTTCGATATCGTCCTGACCGACCAGACGGCCGGCGTGACGATCGGCACGCAGACCGTCGCCGGCCTCGCCGCCGGTGTGAGCGCCACGCGCTCGTTCACCTGGAACACGACATCGGCCGCGCAGGGCGGCCACACGCTGGTGGCCACGCAGACCTGGAGCGATGAGAACGCCGCGAACAACACGAAATCCGTGACCGTGACGATCGCCCCGCAGCCGGTCGATCTCGCCGTCACCGGCATCACCGCGCCGGCGCGGGTTAATCAGGGCGACATCGTCCCGGTGGCGGTGACGGTGCAGAACGTGGGCGGGCAGGATGTGACGACGAACTTCGACGTCGTGCTGACCGATGGGTACAACGGCCCGACGATCGGCACGCAAACAGTCACCGGGCTCGCCGTCGGCGCCACCGTGACGCGCACGTTCAACTGGAACACGGCCGCTGCGGCGCTCAACGGACACACCCTGTTCGCGACGCAGAAGCTGGCCGACAACAACTCGGCAAACAACACCATCGGGATCGGCGTCATCGTGAACGCGCCGCCGACGACTGATGTCGCCGTGACCGGCGTGACCGCGCCCGCGACGGCCACGCAGGGGAGCACGGTTGCCGTCGTGGTCGGCATCCAGAACGTGGGCGGGCTGAATGTCAGCAGCAACTTCGATGTCGTCCTCACCGACCAGACGGCCGGCGTGACGATCGGGACGCAGACGATTCCCGGGCTCGCCGTGGGCGCCACCGCGACGCGCACGTTCAACTGGAATGCGACGGCCGCCGCGCTGGGTGGGCACACCCTGGTGGCGACCCACACGCTGGCGGATGCCAACTCCGCGAACAACCAGGGCTCGGCCGCGATCACGGTGATCGCCCCGATCGCCGATGTCGCCGTGAGCGGCATGACCGCGCCCTCGACGGTGACCTATGGGAGCACCGCCGCCATCGGGGTCACCGTCCAGAACGTGGGCGGGCTGAATGTCAGCACCAGCTTCAACGTCGTCCTGACCGACGCGACCGCCGGTGTGACGATCGGCACGCAGACGGTCGCCGGACTCGCAGTGGGCGCCCTCTCGACGCTGTCGTTCAACTGGAATACCACGTCCGCGGCGCTGGGCGGGCACACCCTGGTGGCGACGCAGAGCCTGACCGACGACAACGCCGCCAACAACACGCGCTCGGCCGTGGTCACCGTGAATACGGCGCCCGCCGATCTCGCCCTGGCGAATCTCACGGCGCCGTCCCGGGTGACGCAGGGCGACACGGCCCCCGTCGTGGTGACGGTGCAGAACGTGGGCGGCCAGGATGTGACGACGAACTTCGACGTCGTGCTGACCGACGGGGGGACGGGCGGCGTGACGCTCGGCACCCAGACCATCTCCGGGCTGGCGGCGGGCGCCAGCGCGACGCGCACGTTCTACTGGAACACGGCCGGGGTGGCCACCAACGGGCACATTCTGACCGCCACGCAGAAGCTGGCCGACGTCAACTCGAGCAACAACGCGCGCGCGATCGTGGTCAGCGTGGACCCGCCAAGCGTGCACGTGGGCAATCTCGACGGCGTGGCCGACACCAGCGGCAACACCGGCACCTGGTCGGCGACCGTCTGGATCACCGCGCACGACTCCCGGCACAACCTGGTGAACGGCGTGACCGTGCAGGGCCTTTGGAACGGAGCGACCGCAGGGCAGTGCATCACGAGCGATGCGACCGGTACGGGGACGTGCACCGTCGTTTTGACGGCGATTCCCAACGCGACGCGCATGGTGTCGTTCGGGGTGACCGGCATGACCCTGACGGGCTACGCGTACAAGTCGTCGGCCAATCACGACCCGGATGGCAACAGCAACGGCTTCTCGATGACTGTGAAGCGGCAATGAGGATAGGTCGCGTGGTGCTACTGGCCGGCGTGTTGGCGGCGTGCGCCGGCGCTCACAACGGGAGAGCCCCCATGGCCGCGAGGAGCATCGATCAGGTTCTCGCCGCGCACACCGATTCCTTGATGGCGTTGCCGGGGGTCGTGGGCACCGCCCTAGGTCTGTGCGATGGGGAGCGCTGCATCAAGGTGCTGCTCGCCGACGCGAACCCCGGCACCAAAGGGAGAATCCCCACGACCCTGGAGGGGTACCGCGTCGTCGTCGAGGTCACCGGAACGATCCGGCCGCGCTGACCGGTGAAGGGTGCCGTAACGTCCGCCCTGATTCTCGTTACGGCTGCGCACGTACGCGGCGACGGCTACTGGCAGTACCGATCCGTTAGGGTGGCTTACCGCACCTCGACCGTGACCGGCTGAGTCAAGCGAATGCGCAGATGTTGCCCCGCGCCCAAGGTGAGTTGGTCGCCCTTGGTCGCCACGGCGACGCCAGTGCCGATCGCCGCCCCTACCACAGCGCCCTTCACGCCGCGCAGCACCCCGCCCACGACGGCGCCGCCGCCGATCTCCAACGCGCTCTCCTTGGCGTCACTCTTTCCCTGCACGCGGAATGGCTCGGCGGAGAGCTTGTACCTGTGGCCGTCGAGCTCGAGCTCGGTGAAGCGGAGCGCGATCTCGGGAGCGCCGCCGATGCGCCCGCCGCCCTTCGCCTCGGTGACTTCTCCGCGGAGCGTGACGCCGGCGGGGATTGTGGCGTCGTCTGTAAGGTGGATCGGCTCGACCGTGCGGAGGGTGAGGTGGTCCCCGCTGCGGCTGTGGTCGGTCGAGACGGGCTGCGCCAGCGCGGCGACCAGGACGGCGCCGCTCGGGATCGTGGCGGTCTTCTTCTCACCCGCGCGGCCGAGCATCACCGCCGCGGCGATGCCGATCGCCACCACGGCGGCCGGCAGAGCGAGTCGGGTGAGCTTCGTTGTGTTCGTCATAGGTGTTTACCTCCTGCGGCGATTACCCCGTGGGTGCGCAAAGGCGCCCGCCCCGCTGTCGCACCGGCGCAACAGCGTGCCCTAAATCCGATCTGGTGCGTAGATTGGGATGCCATGGGCGCACCCGTAGTCATCCTTCCGCCGCGAGGGTACTCCCCTGAACGCTGACCAGACGCGCGCCGTGCTGTTCGCGTACCAGCAGGTCATGACGGCCTCGTGGCCGACGCTGCATCCTGAGATGCCCGAGCGCGCGTCCCAGTGGGCGTCCGCGAGCGGCGAGACGCTGGAGGCGGAACTGCGGGGCTACGTGCGACAGGCCTCCGATCCGGGTTGCCCGGTGCGGGTGTTCTGGAAGCTGGGGCCGCGCTTCACGTTCGCCGGCTGCAACGAGCATTTCGCGCGTGACGCGGGGATGCCGACGGTGGAGCTGCTCGGCAAGGACGACTTCGACCCCAAACTTCCCTGGAAGCACCAGGCGGCGAAGTATCGCATCGACGATGAAGCGGTGGTCGCGGCGGGAGCGCCGAAGGTCGACATCATCGAGCGCCAGCGCGGGACCACCGGAACCATCACGTGGGTGCGCGCCGGCAAGGCGCCGATCCGGACCGCGCGGGAGATCATCGGCATTCTCGGGATGTATGAGATTCTCGACGATAAAACGGGCCGGCGCCTGTTCGGCGAGCAGAGCGGGAGGGGCCGCCGGCCGTGAGGCTCGGCGTCCTCCTCGTCGCGGCGGGCTGCGCGACGGGCGGCCCACCCGCGGACGACTGGCGTATCACCGGCGGCGACCCCGGCAATTCCCGCTACTCCACTCTCGATCAGATCAACACTGGTAACGTCGGCCGGTTGCAGGTGGCGTGGACCTACCATACCGGCGATCTCCCCCCTGATGGGCACGGCGAGATCCAAGCGACGTCGATCGTGGTCGACGGTGTCCTGTATGCGACGACTCCGAAGCTCGCCGTGATTGCGCTGCGCGCCGACCAGGGAACGCTCCTGTGGAGATTCGATCCCTTCCCGAATCGTCGGGACCAACCGCACGTCAACCGCGGCGTCGTTTACTGGGCGGCGGGTCGCGATCGCCGCATCTTTTTCGCCGTCGACCGCCGGCTGTACGCACTCGACGCCCGGACGGGCGCACCGATTCGCAGTTTCGGCGACTCGGGTTGGGTGGATCTCGGCGCAGGACTCGGGCGGGACGTCGGCGGGACGTACCTCGTGTCGACGAGCCCCGGCGTGGTGTACCACGACGTCCTCGTCTGGGGAACGCGGGTCGGCGAAGAAGAGGGCTCGGCCCCTGGTCACGTGCGCGCCTACGACGTGCGCACCGGCACAATCCGCTGGACCTTTCACACGATTCCGTGGCCCAACGAATTCGGGTACGACACCTGGCCGGCCGAGGCCTTCAAGACCGCCGGCGGCGCGAATTCTTGGGCCGGGATGACGGTGGACAGCACGCGCGGCAGCGTCTACATACCGACCGGTTCCGCCACACCAGATTTCTACGGCGGCGAGCGCGTGGGCGCTAACCTGTTCGCGAACTCGCTCCTCGCGCTCGATGCCGAGTCGGGAAAACGCCTGTGGCATTTCCAGACTGTGCATCATGACCTGTGGGATCGCGATCTCCCCGCGGCGCCGAACCTCGTCACGGTGACGCGCGATGGGCAGCGCGTGGACGCCATCGCGCAGATTACGAAGAGCGGGTTCGTATTCCTCTTCGATCGAGCATCCGGCCGTCCGCTCTTCCCCGTGGAAGAGCGACCGGTGCCCGCCTCTGACCTGCGGGGCGAGCACGCCTGGCCGACGCAGCCGTTCCCGGTACAGCCCGCTCCCTTCGCGCGGCAGGCGATCCGTGAGGCCGACGTCGCAGACGCTGAGCGGCGGCGGTTTCGCTCGCTGCGCCACGACGGGTTGTTCACACCGCCGAGCCGGCAAGGCAGCATCGTGTTCCCGGGTTTCGACGGCGGCGGCGAGTGGGGCGGCGCCGCGGTCGATCCCAAGGGCGTGCTCTACGTCAACGCGAGCGATGTGCCGTGGATCGCGGCGATGCGAGACGTAGCGGCGACTACGCCCGCGGTGGCCGTGTACAGGGCAGGGTGCGCGGGGTGCCATGGCGCCGATCGGCGTGGCCGGGACCGCGCGCCATCGCTGGTCGGCCTGGCCACGCGCCGCTCGCGCGACGAGGTGCAACAGATCATCGAGCGGGGCCGGGGTTTCATGCCCTCGTTCGCGCGTCTCTCCGAACGGCAGCAGCGCGCGTTGATCGAGGAGCTGGGATACTCGGCGCTGGGGTTCTCACCCCACACCGTCAGCGCGACTGCCCCCCTCCCGTACGAGTTCGTCGGCTATGAGCGCTGGAGAGACTCGAGTGGCCTTCCGGCGGTCAAGCCGCCGTGGGGCACGTTGAGCGCGATCGATCTCAACACGGGCGAATACCGCTGGAGAATCGCGCTCGGCGGCGAACAGTATGGAGGCCCGATCGTCACGGCCGGCGGCCTGCTGTTCATCGCGGCGACGCAGGACGCCAAGTTCCGCGCGTTCGACAAGGACACCGGGAAGTTGCTGTGGGAGGCGACGCTGCCAGCGCCCGGCTACGCCACGCCGAGCACCTTCGCCGTGCGCGGCAAGCAGTATGTCGTGATCGCCGCGGGCGGTGGGAAACTCGGCTCCAAGTCCAGCGACGCATACGTCGCGTATTCTCTCCCATGATGAATCGACGACAATTCGTCGCGACCGGCTTGACCGTGGCGGCCTGGGCGGCCGGATGGCGCCCTCGCATCCGCTTCGGCTATGCCGCCATCACCTGGGGAGGCAACGACCGCCAGGCCATCGATGACATCGCGGCTCTCGGCTTCCGCGGCATCCAGCTCCGGCAATCCGCGGTCGACACGTGGGGAGCCCGGCCCGCGGAGCTCCAGGAGCTCCTGGCGGCCCGTAAACTCACGCTGGTGGCGCTGTCGAGCGGCAACATGCCGCTCGATCCCGCGGTGGAAGAGGAGAGTCTGGCCCAGCACGTCCGCCACGCGCGATTTGTCCGCGACGTGGGCGGACGCTACCTGCAGGTGATCGACGAGCGTCCGAAGGGCCGAGATCCCGCGCCCGACGATTATCGCCGCATGGGCCGCTTGCTCACCGAGCTGGGCCGGCGCAGCGCCGATCTCGGCATCGAGCTCGGGTATCACAATCACATGGGCGCGCTCGGCCAGGCGCCCGACGAGGTGGCGCGCGTCTTGGACGCCGCCGCTCCGCGATTCGTGCACCTCGAGCTGGACACCGCGCACTACCAGCAGGCCGGGGGTGACCCCGCCGCCGCCATCCGTCGCCACGCCGGCCGTCTCCTGTTCCTGCATCTCAAGGATCTCGAGAGCCCCATCCCCGGCGGTGATCCAGCATCGTATCGGTTCGTCGAACTCGGTAGAGGCAAGGTGGATGTCAAAGCGGTGTTCGCGGCGTTGGATGCGATCGGATTCGACGGCTGGGTCGTGGTCGAGCTCGATGCGGTGCCGGACCCGACGCGCACGCCGAAGGAGTCAGGTGCGATCAACAGGCGCTATCTCGAAAGGTTGAGCCGATGGAACGACGCGAGCTGATCCGGTCGCTGGTGGCGATCGCCGTCCTTACTCTCGGGACCTTCCCTTTGCGCCTCGCCGGGCAGGACCTCACGCCCGATCGACAGCTCGCGCGCGATGTGCTGGCGGAGCTGATCGGGATCAACACGACCCACGAGCACGGCAACACCACGCCGGCCGCCGAGGCGATGGCACGGCGGCTGCTCGCGGCCGGCTTTCCCGCCGCGGACGTGGTGGTGTTGGGACCGGCGACGGGAAATCACAACCTGGTCGCGCGCCTGCGGGGGACCGGCGCGCGACGCCCGATTCTGCTGCTGGCCCACCTCGATGTGGTCGAGGCACGTCGCGAAGACTGGTCAGTCGACCCCTTCACCCTGACCGAGCAGGGCGGCTTCTTCTACGGACGTGGCACACTCGACATCAAGGACATGGCCGCGTTGTTCGTCGCCACGCTCATTCGTCTCAAGCGCGAGGGCGTCGTGCCCGATCGCGACATCATCCTCGCGCTCACGGCGGGGGAGGAGAGCGGGGGAGACTACAACGGCGTTCAATGGCTGCTCGAGAACCATCGCGATCTGATCGACGCCGTCTACTGCATCAACGGCGACAGCGGCGATCCGCTGATGCGGGCCGGCCGGCCCTTCGCCCGGGGTGTGCAGGCCAGCGAGAAGGTCTACCTGAGCCTCGCGCTGACGGCGCACAACCCTGGTGGTCACAGCTCGCTGCCTCCCGCGACGGGCCCGAACGCGATCTACGATCTCGCGGCCGCCCTCACCCGGGTCGCCGGATACACGTTCCCCGTGCGGCTGAACGACATCACCCGGGCTTATTTCACGCGGGTGGTCGCGACGCTGCCTGCGGCCGTCGCGACAGACGTGCGCGGCCTGCTGCGGACGCCCCCCGACGCGGCGGCGGCAGCGCGCCTGTCCGCGGCGTCGCCGTTTTTCAACGCGCAGCTGCGCACGACCTGCGTAGCCACGCGCGTCGAGGCGGGCCACGCCGACAACGCCCTCCCCCAGACCGCGCGAGCGATCGTCAACTGCCGGCTCCTGCCCGACGAGCGTCCCGCCGACGTCGTGGCGGCCATCCGCCGGGTGGTTGCGAACGATTCCATTGCGGTGACCGTCAAGGATTCGGCGGTCGCATCGCCTCCCTCGCCGCTCGTGCCCGAAGTGCTGGGGGCGCTCGAGCGGGTGACGGCCGCGATGTGGCCGGGCGTGCCCGTGGTCCCCAACATGGAGACCGGCGCGACCGACGGCCTGTTCTTGCGGAACGCGGGAATGCCGGTGTACGGCGTGTCGGGCGTGTTCCTCGATGCCGACGACATCCGCGCGCATGGCCGCGACGAGCGGATCGGCGTGCGCGAGTATTATGAGGGAGCGGAGTTCACGTATCGCTTCGTGAAGGCCGTCACGAACACGGGTCGATGACCCGGATTGGGTTCAGTGGCGTCGGCGTGGACTTCGGCGCCACCACGCTGTTCTCGGATGTGTCGTTTACGGTCGCGCCCGGCGAACGCTGGGGCATCGTGGGCCGCAACGGCACGGGGAAGACGACGCTGTTCCGGCTGTTGACCGGCGAGCTCGAGCCCACCCGCGGCAGCATCGCGCGCGCCCCCGGTCTCCGCGTGTCGCTGCTCGAGCAGCACCGCGACTACGGCGCCGCGACGACGGTCTGGGAGGCGGCGGCCGGCGAGCTCGCGGAGCTGCTGGCGCTGGAACGGTCCCTGGTCGAACAGGCGGCGCAGCTCGCTCACGACTCGTCGCCCCAGGCGCTGGCTCGCTACGGCGAAGACCTCGAGCGCTTTGAGCACGAGGGCGGCTACGCCGTCACCGCCCGCATCGACGCGGTGTTGCATGGCCTCGAGTTCGATCCCGCACAGGCGCGCGTCACCCCCCTCTCCGCCCTCAGCGGCGGCGAGCTCGGCAGGCTCGGCCTCGCACGTCAGCTCATGACGACCGCCGACGTGCTGCTGCTCGACGAGCCCACGAATCACCTCGATCTCGAGACCACTAGGTGGCTCGAGCAATACCTCGCCGCGAGTGAGCGGACGGTGCTGCTCGTGAGCCACGACCGCGCCTTCCTCGCGGCGACGGTGGACCACGTGCTGCACTTGGAGGGCGGCAGCGCCACGCCGTACGCGGCCGGCTACGCGGATTTCGTGGCGCAGCGCGCCGAGCGCCGGGCGGCGCAGCAGCGCGCGTTCGAGCAGCAGCAACGGACCATCGCTCACGAGAAGGATTACATCGCCCGCAACATCGCCGGACAGAACAGCAAACAGGCCAAAGGGCGGCGCAAACGCCTCGACCGTCTGCCGCGGCTCAGTCCCGTGATCGGCGCGGATGGCACGATGGCGCTGCGGTTCGAGGTGGCCGAGCGGGGCGGCGACCAGGTGCTGACGGCCAAGAACGTCAGTGTGGGGGTCGGCACGCGCACCCTGGTGGAGCGGTTCAGCGGCACGCTGGAACGAACCGGCGTGCTGGGGATTCTCGGACGCAACGGGGCGGGGAAGTCCACGCTGCTACGCGCGCTGCTCGGCGAACATCCGACGGAGTCGGGCGACCTCCGGCTCGGCGCCTCCATCACCGCCGGTTACTACCGGCAGGACCTCTCGCAAGTGCCCCTCGATCGCACGCTGTACGAGGTGATCGAAACCTTGCGCCCGAAATGGGAGCGCGGTCAGATCCAGGGACACCTGGGACGCTTCGGGTTCTCCGGTCAGGAGGTGCTGCGCCGCGCCGATTCCTTGTCGGGCGGCGAGCGGGCGCGCGTCGCCCTGGCGATCCTGATGCTGTCGCGGGCGAACCTGCTGGTGCTGGACGAGCCGACCAATCATCTGGACGTGGAATCCATCGAGGCGCTCGAGGACGCGATCGAGGGATACGACGGCACCGTCATCCTCGTGAGCCACGACCGGGCGCTGCTGCGCGCGTTGACGACGCGGATCTGGGTCCTCCACGAGCGCCGCATGACCGAGTTCGCCGGCGGCTTCGCCGAGTGGGAGGACGTCAGCGCGGAGCGCGCGCACGCCGCGGCGGTACAGAACGCCGAGGAGCAGGCGTTGCGGCAGGTGCACGAGCGCCAGCGCGTGGCGCCGGCGCCCAAGCAAGACCCGCGCAAGGATCTGCGGCGGGCGCAACGGGAGCTCGACGAGGCGGAGGCGGCGGTCGTGGACCTGGAAGCGCAGGTGGCGCGGGTCGTCACGGCGCTCGAGGACCCCGCGCTCTACACCCGCTCTGAGGGTGCTGCCACGGCCCGCCAGCTCGGCAGCGAGCTGGAGGTCCTGAAGCGCCGGCTCGATGCCGGGCTCGAGCGGTGGACGCGGGCGACGGAGCAGGTCGAGGCGTGGCAGGGCCGCATCAGTTGACGCCCGCAGCGCCCGCTCCCATGTTTCCGCTGGGTAAGGAGGCCTCTTCCATGAACGCTCGCGCAGCCCTGCTTATCACTTCACTCGCTTTTCTCGGTTCGACCGCCTGCGGCCGCGCACCGATGGGACCGAGCGCTCCTCTCGCCGGTGTGTGGCGCACGATACCGATCCCCTCCGGCAGCGGAATCGATCTCTTCCTGAAGGTTTCCGGCGCGACCGTCACAGGCACGGGCCATGAGTACCGCCTCCCGTACCTCGCGGACACGCTGACCCTCGGCGGCCGGCAACAGGTGGATGGCACGTTCAGCCTCACGGTGTCCTACGCCAGCGGCACGGTTGCGACCTACAATGGCGCGATGAACGGCGCGGACCAGCTCGATGGATTCTGGACGTCGGGTCAGGACACCTATCGTCTCGCGTTCTACCGTCAGCAGAACTGAGGACCGCCATCTCGCTTCGTCACGTCAGCGGTCTCACGATCATTCTCGCCGCTGGTGCTGCGTGTGCCGCCGATGGGATCGTCCCTCCGCCCATCGGGCTGGAGCACGCCGTCATGACCCCCGCGTGCGGGCCCGCGGATGGCCCGGCCGTGGCGATCTATCTCACCTCGAGCCCCGTGGAGCGCGTCGAGCCCCCCGCACCGTTCGTGCGGATTGCCGTGTGGCAGCCGCTCGATCGCGTGGGGGGACGGACGTGGCAGTTCGGGATTGGCCGCGACTCGGCATCGGCAGTACTCGTCAGGGGCCCGAACGACTATAACGTCGCGACAGGCGGGTATGTCACGCTCAACGTCATCGATACCATCGGGACGACGGAGGGCTCGGCCGAGCTGGACTTCATTGGGGTGGGTCGCCTCACTGGAGGATTCCACGCCGTGTGGAGCTCCGCCACCGCACCGCTGTGCGGGTGAGGCTCAGCGCAGCAGGTTGATCGCCTTCAGATAGTCCACAACGAGGTACGCCGGCACTGCGAAGATGATCTTCCCCTGCGACTCCCGCTCGCCGCCGTACAGCACCGCAATCACCTTGCCGTCGCGATCGAAGATGGGGCTCCCCGACGAACCCGGCGCGCCATAGCCGTCCACCTGCACGACCGCGGTGAGCGCTTTGCTCACGGTGCCGACGGTCAGCGTGGGCTCGGCGATGGGGCGCTGGCCCTGGGCCTCCATCGGGAGATCGAAGCCCAGGGGATAGCCGATGATCGCGACGGGATCGCCGCGCTCGATGCCTTGACGGCTGCGCGCGAGGCTGGCGACGCGCGGCGTGCCGCCCTTGATTCGCACGCGTAGCACACCGACGTCGGCGTCCGGGGACACACCCACCATCTCCGCCTGAAACATCTGCGTGCTGCCGGAAAAGATCACGCCGATGCGCCGCGGGGTCCGCGTGCCGTCCTCGCCGACCAGGACGTGCTTGTTGGTGACCATCGTGCCGTTCGAGTCGACCGCGAATGCGGTGCCGCTGAAGCGCTCCGTCTCCGAGAACTCGACCAGCACCATCGCGACGGCGTCTTGATTCTTGTGGGAGATGGATCGGTAGTCCACACCGCCGACCGCGCCGACCAGGGCGCGTTGCCGGCGCTCGGCGTCGTCGAGCTGCGCGCGCAGCCGCGCCACCGACGAGGCGTCGTCACCCGAGCCCGCCAGCTCGCGCCGCAACCGCGCCGTCTCGGCCTGCGACTCGGCGAGCGCGTCGCGCACGCCCTTGAGCTGTGACTGGAATTGCGTCGACAGCTGCCGCGCCTCGCGCATCAGGCTGTCGGCCCGCACCTGCAGCTGCTGCAGCTCGCGCCCGCGCCCGGCCGCCTGCCACTGCAGCCACCCGAACGCCCCCGCCGTGAGCAGCAGGAACACAATCAGGACTTTGGTGGTGCGCCGCAGCTGCGCGGTCTGGCGCCTGACCTCGGCGGCGATGCGCACCGCCGTGCTCGACCGAGGAGCCCGAATGACCTCGCGCGGCGTCGAGGCGCGTACCGCCATCCCTTCGGCGGCCGTCGTCGCCGGTCCGTCGCCCGATTCGCGATCGAGCGCGTGGAACTCGAGCGCCGGCCCGTTGGCGCCGAACGCGATCACGTCGCCGTCCTGGAGCGGCGTGTCGGCGGTGATGCGCTTGCCGTTCAGGAACGTGCCGTTGCGGCTGCCCAGGTCCTGAAGGACGAAGCCCTCGGGTTTGCGGATGATGGCGGCGTGGCGCGAGGAAACGTCGAGGTCACGCTCGGCGTCGAACCGCACGTCGGAGAGGGGATGGCGGCCGAGGCCGATGTACGTCTTCCCGAAGGCCTCGACCTGCCCGGCGCGGGCCCCCGAGAGAAACTTGAACTGGGCTTTCACGGGCTCCGCGTGAAATACCAGAGCACCGCGGCGAGCACCGCCAGCGCCGCCAGCACGACCGTGAACAGGCGGCCCCGCGCCTCCCGCGTCTCCTTGTTCGGCACGGGCGGACGGCTCCCCTTGTAGATCGGCACCGGTTCGGTGCTCGTCTCGGTGTCGATCAAGGGATACACCTGGTGCCCGACCTCTTCCTGCTCGCCCGAGGAGCGGAGGCCCTCGCCGTCGAAGCGTGCCATCACGACCGTGATGTTGTCGGGACCGCCGCGCTCGTTGGCGAGCGCGATCAGCTTGTCGCAGGCGCCCGCGAGCTCGCCGTTCGCCTGCGTGACGATCTGCGCGATCTCTTCCTTTTTGACCTGACCGGAGAGGCCGTCGGAGCAGAGCACGAGGACATCGCCGCGCCGCACCTCCTGGTGCGTCAGGTCGACTTTGACCTTGGGGTCGGGACCGAGCGCCTGGAGAATGATGTTGCGCCGTTCGCTCTGCGCCGCTTCTTCTTCGGTCAGCTCACCGGCCTCGACGAGCCGCTGCATCAACGACTGATCCTTCGTGAGCTGGTGCGCGACCCCGCGGCGCACCAGATAGGCGCGGCTGTCCCCCACCTGCGTCAGGTAGAGATGATCGCCGAGCACGCCGGCGGCAGTCGTGGTGGTGCCCATCCCTTTGACCTCGGGATGCGCCTTCGCATGCGCGTGAATGCTCGCGTTGGCGACTTCAACGGCCTCCTTCAGGCGGTGGGCGAAGCGCTGCGGCGTCGCTTCCGTCTCGGCGTTCCACGCCTTCATCAGGTGCGCGAAGATCGTGTCGGTCGCCATCTGGCTCGCCAGCTCCCCGGCCGCCGCGCCCCCCATACCGTCGGCGACGACGAATAGCGAGCCCCGATCGCCCAGGTCGTGTTGGCGCACCTGGGGTTGGAGCGATGCATCTTTGCGCGTCAGATCCGCGACGAGAAACCGATCCTCGTTGTGCTCGCGCGACCGGCCGACGTCGGTCTTGCCGAACACCTGCACGCGAATGGGCTTGGCGGAGCGTCCGAACATGGCGCTAAGACCCACAGGTCGACTGCCGGAGAGCATTGTACGGGCGCGACGACGGCTCCCACTGCACCGCGTGCCGCGCCCACTCGCACGTCTTGGCCTGGTCGGAAAGCTTAGAGAACCCGGTGGCCACGAGATACGCGGCCATCGCTTTGTCCTTGTTTGCCACGCCCGCCGTGTTATAGATGTCGAGTGCCGCGTCGCGCAGTGTCCCGCCGCTCAAGTCGTCGATCTTGTCGAGCAGGACGTTGAGTGAGTCGCCCGCCCGGCTGGGGTCGATCCCCGTCCTGGTGGTCGTGTCGCGGTTCGCCCGCGTCTGCGAGTTATGACCCGCCGGGGTACCGGTGCCGCGTCGGCCGGAATCCCCAGTCTGGGGGTTCGTCCGCAGCGACGCCGTGTCGGGCGACACAGGGTTTTTCTTCTGACCCCCCGACAGCGCCACCCACGCACCGCCGGCCGCGAGGACGACCACGACGCCCACTGCCACGAGGACGATCGAGCGTTTCTTCGGCGCGAGAGGAGGGGCGGGCGCGCGCGTCGCGGAGATGCGCTGCGTGAGGCCGGCGGAGGTGTCGAGTAGCTGCGTCTTCCCCTCTGGGTCGGCGATACCGGCGCGCGTCTGGGGGACCGGGCTCGCCGTTCCACGCCCGATGCCCGTCACCGACGCCACGTCGTCGGCGAACTTCGCGACCGTTTGATAGCGCTCCGTGGGGTTGCGTGTGAGTGCCGAGTCAAGCACCGCCTGCAGGCCGGCGGGGAACGTGAGATCGGGGCGTGATACGGCGAGCTTGGTAGGCTCGTCGGTCAAGCGCTTGATCATCGTCTCCTGCACGGTGGTCGCCTCGAACGGCAGCTTGCCGGCGAGCATCCGATAGAACACGAGCGCCAGCGAGTACAGGTCGCTGCGCCCGTCGAGCTTGTCTCCCGAGAGCTGTTCGGGGCTCATGAACTCCGGCGTGCCCACGACGAGTCCCGTCTTCGTCACCTTCTGGCCCGACTCGTCGCCGCCGACCGCTTTGGCGATCCCGAAATCCACAACCTTCACCTGGTCGCCACCCTTTTTCTGCGCCAGCATGATGTTGTCGGGCTTCAAGTCGCGGTGGACAATGCCGAGATCGTGCGCGGCCTGGAGCGCGTCGGCGACCTGCGTGAAAATGCCGACGGCGCGCCGCACCGGCAGCGCGCCGTCGCGCTCGAGCAAGTCGGTGAGGGGCTCGCCCTCGATGAACTCCATGGCGAGGTAGATCAGTCCCTCGGGGGTTTCGCCGAAGTCGTAGATCGCGCAGACGTTGGGGTGCGTGATGCGGCTGGCGTTCGATGCCTCGCGGTTGAACCGCGCGACGGCATCGGGGTCGTGCACCATCGACGGGTTCATCACCTTGATCGCGCTGCGCCGTCCCATCTTGACGTGCTCGGCGAGGTACACCTGGCCCATCCCACCCTCGCCCAGCTTCTTGATCACGTGATAGCGGTCCGCCACCACTTGGCCGACCAGATCGGACGCCGGCGCCGCCGACCGGAGCGTTTGCCCGTCGTTGGGGCAGAACTTCACGTCATCCGCGTACTCGGTCGAGCAGACGGGGCAGATCTTCACGTCGGCAGCTCGATACGGATGACCTTGTCGCCCACCATGATGCGGGAGCCGTGCTGCAGCACCATCGCCCCGCGCGCCGCGATGGCGATGCCGTTGCGGCTGTGGTCGTCGAGCAACACGAAGTCGGCGTCCTCGGAGCGGACGGTCGCGTGCTGGGCGCTCATGGACGGGTCGTACGGGAAGATCCAGTCCCCCCGCTCGCGGCCGATGTGCACGTCGCGGCCCGGGGACAGCTGGATCGTATCGCGCGAGCTGCCGTCGGAGCGCAGCTGCGTCAGACTGGCGATGTCGGCGCTCGGCGCCAGACTGCCCATACGCTTCGTCGCATCGGCGTCGGGGGCGTGCGGCCCGGGATAGCCGAGACGCCGGAACCGGATCACCTGCGAGCCGATCAGGAACTGGTCGCCGTCCACCAGGCGGTACGGCGCTTCGAGGAACACCCAGGTGCCGTTGCGGCTCCCCAGATCACGCACCTCGAGGCGCCCGTCCTCCCAGGAGAGCTTGGCGTGTAGCGGCGACATGAAGGGGTCGTCCTGGAACGTGATGTCGCCGTCGATTCGGCCGATGCTCGTGGAGGTCTGCTTGCGCTCGAAACGTTTCACCTCGACCCCCGCCTCGGCGAGCAACACGAGGGTCAGCCGCTGATCGGTGCGGCGGTCGGGTGTGAACCGGCCCAGGACGCTGGGATCGATGGCTGAGCCGCACACCGGACAGGTGTGGGCTTCAGCAGCAGCGGACGGGGGGGGGTGGGGCAGCACGCTGGTGCGGGCGACGCCCCCCCCACTGGCCGCCGCCGCGACCGCGGCCTTCGCGGCGGCGGCCTGGGTCAGCGGCTTGCCGCAAACGGTGCAAAATTGCGAGCCGGGCTCGTTCTGGCGGCCGCAGAAGGTGCAGGCGCTCACGCGCGGAGGTGCTCCACAGGGGGCATAAATTAAGGTAGGCCAATCTATTGGGCAAATGGACGAGTCGAAAGGGCCGTGCTACCTTGCGCGACCTATGCGACTCGTCCGCGCCGCCCTCTTAGTCGCCGTCACGGGCTGCGCGAGGGCCCCAACGCGGGGAGACGTCACGGGACCCGCTCCCTCCACGCTGCCGGCCGAACCGCTACGCATCACCGTCGTCTATCCCGACACCGCAGTCCCCGTCGAGGCCCACGATTCGTCATTTCTGTTCGGCAACGTCGGACACCCACGGGCCGATGTGACGTTGACGGTGGACGGCCGGCCCGTCCCCGTTCTCGCGACTGGCGCGTGGCTCGCTTGGGTCCCGCTCCCGGACGACACGATCGCAAGCTTTCGGCTCGTCGCCCGGGCCCAGGCCGCGCAATCCGACTCGCAAGTGACGCTCTTCACCGCGCGCATCGCACCGACCTTCCGTCCGCCACCGGGTGCCACCGTTTGGATCGACACGACGAGCTTCACGCCTACCGATACGCTGGTCGCTCCCGCGGGGGAGGGGATCCGGCTCGCCGTGCGCGCCGCGCCCGGAGCGAGCGTGCGGCTGCGGGGCCCTGGTCGCGGCGCTGGGCGTGCACGATCTGGGGATGGGGCGCGGCGATTACGCGCTGGTGCGCGACCCGTGGATGCCGTCGGCCCTCACCGAGGGGTTGTTCATGGTGATCCCGGAGCAAGAGGCCATGCTCGCCAGCGACGCCGGGCAGTGGCGCTACGCGCGGGGTGTGGCGGACGGAATCGAAGCCTTCCTGAGGGAGTTTTCTGACGGAGTGCGAACGGTCGGCCCCTGAACCGCCCGGCGCGGGCGGCGTATAATGAACCCGAGTATGTCTTCCCGCGCGCTCCCATTCCTCGTCGTTCTTGCGGCCACGGCGGCTCCGCTGCCCGCGCAATCGCCCGGCGACCGGGCGGTGATCGAGGCGCTGCGCGATTCGCTCACCACCGTCACCGACAGCGCCGCGCTGCGGCGGGTCGAAGCGGCGACGATCGACGTCGCGAAGCAGCGCCGTGACGACCCGCTCATCCACGTGCGGCTGGGCTTCATCGCGTACCGGCTTGGCGAGGTGACGGGCGGCAAGTCGCACTACGACGATGCCGCCGGCGAGTTCGAATGGGCGGCGGAGCTGCGAGCCGACTGGCCCTACCCCTGGTACGGGCTGGGGCTCTCCGAGCTGGCGGTAGGCGAGAGCTCGGTGATCGCGATTGAGAACATCCGGCAAATGCTGGGGAAGGACTACCTCTCCAAGGCGGCGCGGGCGTTCGCGCACGCCACCGAGGTGGATCCGAGCTTCGCTTTCGCCGTGGTGGACCTGGCGAACACGGCGCTCACGCAGCGCGTCAAGCCGCGCCTCGACGTGGCGCTCACCGCCGTGCGCCTCGCCGCTGGGTCGCGCGCCGGGCGCCACGCCGACGTGCAGCTCGTCCGGGGGCGCGTGGAGCGGGAAGCGGGCGAGGTGGACTCGGCGCTCGCCGGGTTCCGTGCCTACCTGGCGGTGGGCGGCGATTCGGGGGTGGGGCTGCTCGAGCTCGCCCGCACGTATTACTTCGCGCGCCGCGCCCCCGACGGGTGGGGCGCGTACCTGGCGGGCGCGCGCGCGGCCACGTCCGCCCTGGCGCTCACCCTGTACCGATCCGACCTCTCGTGGATCGCCGACTCCGTCGAGCTGACGGCATTCGACGCGCTCCCCGATCCGCCGGCCCGCGCACGCTGGCTCGATGCGTTTTGGAGCCGCCGCGACGTGGCCGAGGCCCGCGACGTGGGTGAGCGTCTGGCGGAGCACTATCGCCGCTGGTTTTATGCGCGGCGTAGCTTCCGGCTCGTCAGCCGGCACCGGCACTACGACATCACCGAGGTCTACCGCACCAAGCAGGTCGAGTTCGATGACCGGGGCGTGATCTACCTGCGCCATGGCGAGCCCGACCGGCGGGCGCGGTTCGTGTGCCGCGATGCCGAACAGGCCAACGGAGAAGGGTGCGCGGCCAACGAGAGCTGGCTATACCGCCGCGACGCGGCAGCGGGGGGCGACCTCGTCTTCCACTTCGCGGCGCGGGGCGATGTGCAGGACTATAAGCTGATCGAGAGTCTCGTGGACGCCCTCGGCTTCCGCCACGGCGTACAGGCGGGGGCGGCTGCCGATCCCCAGGTCTCGGAGCTGTACGCGTCGCGCGACGAGTTCGGCCCCCTGTACGGGCGCGTGGGCCACAGCCTCAATGCGGCCGGCAGCGCCCTGGCGCAGGATCGCGCGCGGGGCCGCCGCAGCATCGCCGTGGGCACCACGACCGACAGCTACGCGCAACGCTTCGACCAGCCGCTCGACGTCGTGGCGACCGAGTTCGTGGTCGGCAGTGGAGCCGACTCCGGCGGCCAGGTCCTGCACGTCGTCTTCGCGGTCCCGGGGGATCGGCTGACTCCGGAGCCGGCGGGCGAAGGGCGGGGCCTCCTCTATCCGCTGCACTTCCGTGTCGTCGTCTCGGATTCCGCCGAGCGCATCGTGGCGCGCCTCGACACGTTGCGGATCTTCGCCGCGCGCCAGGCGCTGCGCCAGCCGGCATACCTCACCGGACTGCTCACCCTTCCCGTCCCGGCCGGCCGGTACCGGTACCGCCTCCTCGTCACGACGCCCGATCGTGGCGCGGGCGACGTGGTGCGGCAGGACTCACTCGATGTGAGAGCATTGGGCGGGGCCGGCTTCGCCGTGAGCGACGTGGTGGTCGGGCGCGAGGGCTCGGGTCTCGCGTGGCTCGCGGGGGGCGCGGCAGCGCCCGACACCGTGCGCTTGAACCCGCTCAGCCGGTTCCCGGAGGGAAGCGCCGCCGAGTTGTACTACGAGGTGTACGGGCTGGGACGCGGCGCCCCGTATCACACCGTCGTGCGGCTCGAGCGCGAAGGACACCGCTCGCTGTTCGGCGCGATCCGCGGCTTGTTCGGCGGCGGTCGCGCCGCCGTGCTGCTCGAATTCGACGCGGCGGCCGAGGGCCGCGTCACGCGCGTGCATCGCGCGGTCGCGCTGCGCGACGTCGCGAAGGGGACCTACCGTCTCACCGTCGTGATTACCGATCCGGCGAGCGGGGTGAGCGCCACGCAAACGCGGCGCTTCCAAGTCGTGGCGCGCTAGTCGGTTGACACCCCCTCCGACGGAGACCTAAGTTACCCCGGCTCCCTCGGAGACCGGATTGTATTGCTCCCGCTGCGGCACCCAGAATAAGGACAGCGCGAAGTTCTGCGACTCTTGCGGCCTCGACCTGACGGCGACGACTCCGGTCGGCGCCATCAAGGAGCAGCAGGAGCTGACGGAAATCGAGATGGTGCGCAAGGAGCTCGAAAAGGAGTACGAAGTCCTCGACGAGCTGGGCCGCGGTGGGATGGCGATCGTCTTCAAGGCCAAGGAAACCGAGCTCGATCGCGAAGTCGCGATCAAAGTCCTGCCCTTCTCCCTCGCGTTCGACAAGGAGTTCGTCGAGCGGTTCCAGCGCGAGGCCCGCACTTCCGCCAAGCTCGAGCACCCCAACATCATCCCGATCTACCGCGTCGGCAAATCGGGGCGCGTCATCTACTTCGTGATGAAGTTCCTGCGCGGCAAGCCGCTCTCCAGCGTGCTCGCCGCGCGCGGCGCCGGGCTCCCCCCCGCCGAGATCCGCCGGGTGCTCGCCGACGTGTGCCGCGCCCTCGCTTATGCGCACAAGAGCGGCATCGTCCACCGCGACATCAAGCCCGACAACATCATGTTCGACGAGCACGGGCACGCGGTCGTCACCGATTTTGGCATCGCGAAGGCGGCCTCGGGCGGCAAGCTCACCGGGACGGGCATGTCGATCGGCACGCCGCACTACATGAGCCCGGAGCAGGCCAAGGCGCAGGCGCTCGACGGGCGCAGCGACATCTACTCGCTGGGCGTCGTCGCCTATCAGTGCCTCACGGGCGCCGTGCCGTTCGACGGCGAGGACTCCTTCTCCATCGGCTACAAGCATATCATGGAGGAGCTGCCCACCCCGCCGCTCGAGAACCCCGAGAAACGCCAGCTGTTCGAGATCATCCGCAAGATGATGGCGAAGCTTCCCGAGCAGCGCTTCCAGAACGCCGAAGAGCTGATCGGCGTGCTGGAGAGCGGGCGCTCCGTCTCGTTCTCGACCGACGCCACCATGGCGCTGCCCTCGATGTCCGGCGCGCGGCTGTCTGCCGCGGCGACGACGCCGCTGCCGCGCGTCACCGGGACCCAGCGGCCCGGCTCCGGGGGGGGGGGAGCGCCGCCCGCGCTCGCCGGGGAGCGGAAACGCTCCGTGGCCGCCGGCCTCGTGCTTTGGCTCCTGATCGTCGGCGGCGTCCTCGGCGGCGGCGGGTTCTACGCGTACAAGCAGGGCCTGATCTTCGCGGCCAAGCCTGCGGCCGACAGCACCGCCGTGCGTGACTCGCTGGCGCGGGACAGCACGGCGCACCACGACTCGCTCGTGGCCGCCACCGCCGCCGCCGACTCGGCGCGTCGCGATAGCGCCCGGACGCAGCCTACGCACACGCCGCTCGCGCCCCCCGGTACGCCGGGGCGGTTGGTGCTGCAGGGCGTGCCCCAGGGCGCCCGGGTCCTCGTCGACGGCCAGCAGATTCGCGGCACCGCGCTCGACATACCCCCCGGCGTGCACCGGCTCAATGTGCGCGCCGCCGGCTATCAGACGTTCGACCGCCAGGTGATCATCTCGCCGGGGGAGGCGAGCACCGTCAAGGTGCAACTGGAGACGTCGGGGGACGACCAGGTCGGTCCGTGCGACCAGTTCGGCCCCGCCTACAATCAGGACAATCTCTGCTTCGACACGCGGCCCGTGCCGCTCTCGTCGACCCGGATCCCCGTGGCGGCCGACGCGCCGGTGTTCCCACGCCAGGCGATTCTGCTGATCAGGGTGTCGCGCGACGGGGCGACGGTCGAGGCGCGCGTGTACGTCCCATCCAACGTCGAGACCTTCAACAATGAAGCGCGTGACATGGCACGCACGCTCCGCTGGAACCCCGCCCAGAAGAACGGCGAGCCGGTGGAAGCGTGGGTCCAATGGCCCTTCCAGCCCGTGAGACAGTAATCGGCCGTATCCATCCCACCGCGTTCATCGCCCCCGGCGCCGTCGTGCTCGGGGACGTGACGCTCGGCCCTCGGTCGAGCGTGTGGTACCAGGCCGTGCTGCGCGGCGACATGGCCCCCATCGTGATCGGCGAAGCCACGAACATCCAGGACGGCACGGTCGTGCACGTCGACGAGGGCAAGCCCGCTACGATCGGGGCCCGCGTGGGCGTCGGGCACCGGGTAATCCTGCACGGCTGCACTGTGGAGGACGAGTGCCTCATCGGGATGGGCAGCGTGCTGCTGAACGGGGTCGTGATCGGGACGGGGAGCGTCGTGGCGGCCGGGGCGGTCCTCCCCGAGGGGATGGTCGTGCCGCCCGGGTCGCTGGTGATGGGCGTGCCGGCGCGGGTGGCTCGGACCGTGGACGACGGGTTGCGGGCGCGGATCCGGGGGACGTGGCAGCACTACGTGGTGGAAGCCGAGCGGCATCGCGGCGGTGCGTTCCCACTCGAACGACCAAGTTTGTGATGTGAATAGTCAATCGCCTTGACGCGCGGGCCTTTCGCGCGCGGCTTGCTCGGCCCCGCCGCCGCGCCTACCTTGACCTTCCACGTCCCGTTAACTTCAACCATTGCAGCACTGAGCAGCGATACCGCTCTCACCGCAGAGGGATGAGCTCGCATGACGCCTACGACTTCCACTCCCGCTCGCAAGCTCGACTTGAATGCCAACGCGCTCACCGTGCTCGAGCGTCGCTACCTGGTCAAGGACGATCATGGGAAGGCGGCGGAGAGCCCGGAGGACCTGTTCTGGCGCGTCGCGCGCAACGTCGCCGCTCCCGACCGGGCATACGGCGCTTCCGACCGCGCGGTGGAGAGTCTCGCCGAGACGTTCTTCGAGCTGATGGCGACCCGGGTGTGGATGCCGAACTCGCCGACCCTCATGAACGCCGGCCGGCCCTTGGGGCAGCTCTCGGCGTGCTTCGTCCTGCCCGTCGAGGACGCCCTCTCGAACGGCCGCTCCGGCATCTACGACACCTTGCGGGCGATGGCGTTGGTGCACCAGTCGGGGGGCGGGACGGGCTTTTCGTTCTCCCGCTTGCGGCCTAAGAACGACGTCGTGCGTTCCACGATGGGCGTCGCGTCGGGCCCCGTGTCGTTCATGAAGCTGTACGACGCGTCGACCGATGTCGTGAAGCAGGGGGGGACGCGGCGCGGCGCCAACATGGGCATCCTGCGGGTGGACCACCCCGACGTCCTCGAGTTCATCAGCTGCAAGGACGACCTCACGCAGGTCACGAACTTCAACATCTCGGTCGCCGTCACGGACGCATTCATGGTCGCGCTCGAGGCGGGGACGTCGTACGACCTGATCCACCCCAAGACCGGCAAGGTCGTGGGTCAGCTCGACGCTCGCGACGTGTTCCGCAAGATCATCCACGGCGCGTGGAAGACGGGCGAGCCGGGTGTGTTCTTCATCGACCGGGCCAATCAGTACAACCCGGTGCCGCGCCTCGGCAGCTACGAAGCGACGAACCCGTGCGGCGAGCAGCCGCTGCTTCCCTACGACGTCTGCAACCTCGGGTCCATCAACGTCGGCCTGTTCGTCAAGAACGGCGACGTGGACTGGGAGCGGCTGCGCACGGCGGTGCACCTGTGCACGCACTTTCTCGACAACGTGATCGATGCGAACAAGTACCCGCTCCCCGAGATCGACGATCTGGCGAAGCGCATCCGCCGCATCGGCCTCGGCATCATGGGATGGGCGGACCTGCTCGTCGAACTGGGTATTCCCTACAACTCTGATGAGGGCGTCGCGCTGGGGCGGCGCCTGATGGAGTTCGTGGACGAGGAGTCGAAGGCCGCCTCGGAGAAGCTAGGGCAGCAGCGCGGCACGTTCGCCGAGTGGGAGCGCTCGATCTGGGGGCCCGACACGAGCGCCGCCAGGGACGCCAAGGGCGAGCGGATCCGTCCGCTGCGCCGGCTGCGCAACTGCAACCTCACCACCGTGGCGCCCACCGGCACGATTTCGATCATCGCGGGGTGCTCCTCGGGCATCGAGCCGCTCTTCGCCGTGGCGTTCATGCGCAACCAGGCGGGCGTCCTGATGCCCGATGTGAACGAAGCGTTCGTGGCCATCGCGAGGCGCGAGGGCTGGTACTCTGAGGCGCTCGTGACGCAGATCGCCGAGGCGGGTCACATCCACTTCGACGCGGTGCCGGCCAAGTGGCAGCGCGTCTTCGTCACGGCCCACGACGTGACCCCGGAGTGGCACATCCGGATGCAGGCCGCGTTCCAGGATTTCACCGATTCGGCGATCTCCAAGACCTGCAATTTCCCGAACGCCGCGACCGAGGACGACGTCGAACAGATCTACCGGATGGCGTTCCGTTTGGGCTGCAAGGGTGTGACCGTGTACCGCGACGGCGCCCGCGAGAACCAGGTCCTGTCGACGGGCACGACGGCGAAGAAGGTGAGCGCCGCGCCCAAGGACGCCCAGGTCGCGCTGGCGGAGGCGCTCGGTCGCATCGCCGAGCTCGAGACCGAGCTGGAGCGCACGCGCACGCAGCTGCACGACGTCGAGGCGGAGAACCTGCAGCGCCGCGCCAAGCGGTCCCGCCCTGATCTGCTCAAAGGCTCGACCCGGCGGGTGGAGTCTCCGTTGGGCACGATGTATGTGACGATCACCGAAGACGACAAAGGCCAGCCGTTCGAAGTCTTCATGTCGCTCGGCAAGGCGGGCGGCGCGTTGATGGCCGACGTCGAGGCCATCGGCCGGCTGATCTCGCTCGCCCTGCGCTCGGGGATCCCGCTCAAGGAGATCTACCGCCAGCTGCGCGGCATCTCGTCGGACCGCGCCGTCGGGCTCGGCCCCACCAAGGTCCTCTCGGTGCCCGACGCGATCGGCATCGCCATCGAGAAGTGGATGCATGAGAAGCAGGGGGTCCAGCAGGACCTGCTGTCAGCCTCGCCGGCCCGGGAGGTCGTGACGGGGCCCACAGGGCTTGGTGGGGAAGCGCCCCTCCGGGCCGGAGGTCCCGACCAGGACTTCATCGGGGCGTGCCCCGATTGCGGCTCCCAGCTGGCGTTCATCGAGGGGTGCGCCAAGTGTCACGTCTGCGGGTTCAGCGAGTGCGGGTGAGGCGACCGCGCGACATGTGAGCGCAGTCACGACGCCGTCTTCCCTTGCCCCTTAAGCTTAGAACCATGGATCTTCGCCCCATCACGCCTACCCGCCTGCAGGTGAAGGGCTGGGCCCGGGTCGGCCCTGCGGGCGCGCACACGCTGCGCCGCGGTGCATGGTATCCCGTCGTTCGCATTTCCTCGAGCAACATCGTGGTCCTCGACGTGAACCGGCACAACGTGCCGGTGGACCGCCGCTTCCTCGAGATCCGCTACCACCCGCCGGAACGCTGGACGATCGTGAAGTGCGAGCCGCGCGTGATGGAAAAGCTGGGTCGCGTCATTCCGCTCACGTACGCCGTGTGCCCCAGCTGCCGCCACCGCCAGGGCTTCCAGGCGGGCAGCGATGAGATGACATGCGACCGCTGCAAGAAGTCCGCTGGTCTCGCGTGGGATGAGCTCTCGTAAAAGCCAAGCGCGGACCTGCAAAGACTAGACGCACAGACGCGCCGCAGTGAATCGGTAAGAGTCAACGGGACCACCCTACGTGAGGGTTGTCCCGTTGACTGTTTACGGAACCCCGCGGTGCGTCGGTGCGTCTAGCTTTTGCAGGTCCTAAAGCAGTACCACTCGATCTCCCATTTGCACGGTCCCCGATCCCTCGGCCTGACAGTAGAACCCCCGGGTGCCTCCATCCAAGAACTGCAGACTCTCCTTCAGTACCTCCGACTCGACTCGTCCCCCCAGCGCCCACCCCGTGAACGGCCGGCATGGGTGCGAGACCTGGAGCACCTTGAGCCGTACACGCTCGCTGTCGTCGCTCGCCACGATCGCCACGCCGCCCGCGAGATCGTCATACGTGAACATGCGATCGGTCGCGACGATGACGTTCTCTCCCGCACAGCCGACCACGATCCGCTCGCCGAACCGCTCGCGCATCGCGGCGTAGTGCGAGGTGAAGCCCAGGGAAACGCCGTGCAGGCCGTCTTCGTTCTTGGTGGCCGGGTGGGTGCGATGGTGCACGTCCACCATCCAGCCGCCGTCGGCGCTGGCACCCAGCACGCCGTCGGGCGTGACGCTGAGCCGGGGGACGGGGAGGAGCGGGGCGGGGTCGTAGATGCGGTCCGGCTTCTCGCCCGTCTTGAGCGAGGAGCGTTGGATCTGCAGCCGGGTGACGGTTCCGATCGTGCGCATAACCGAATTTAATCGGATGTGCTACATTGGGCTCCCTCCATGCCTCGTCACATCGGCTGGGCCCGATGCCTCGACAACGTGGCGGATGTCCTCCGCCGCGGGGCCTGGTACCCCATCCTCGAGGAGACGGGGGACGGCAAGGTGGTGATCGAGGTGCGCCAGAAGCCCGTGCGCCTCTCGCGCGTCGATGTCCGCGTGCGTGACGTCCCTCCCGATCATTGGAGCGTCGTCGTCCGGACCGGCGTACTCCGACCCACGCTCGGGGGCGGGCAGGACGTCGTGACCACCTATGCCGTCTGCCCGCACTGCCACGAGCGCCAGGACTTTACGGGACAGCCCCATACGCTCAAGTGCACGCGCTGCGCCCGAGTGTCGCCCGTGGATTGGTCGGAGACCTGCTAGCCGCCGATCTCCGCCGCGGGGTCCGAGTGCTCGAACACCCGCCCCAGCCATGCGACGGTCAGCTTCGCCTCGAACGCCAGCGTCACCGCCAGGCCGGCTGCGCCGGGAACGGCGAGCCACACGCCCGTGATCCCCGCCAGGCCGCCGCCGGCGACCGCGACGGCCCCGACGATGGCCGCGGGAATCAGCGCGACGAGGAGCAGGAGTTGGCTGCCCACCATCGTCAGGAGCCGCTGGCCGATCATCTCGACGCCGCCGCCCCGGGCCGGCCCGATCGTGACCCAGGCGGGGAAGAACAGCACAGCCGCGTTCTGGATGAGCGTGGCGACGCCGAGGAATGCGGGCACGGCGATACCGGCGGCGAGCAGCGCGCCCAGTCGGTCGGGCACGGGAAAGCCGGGCACGGCGAACGCGAGCGACGCGCTGAAGGCGGCGACCAAGCATCCCCACACGACGACCGTCAGCACCGTCACGGGGCCGAGCACTTCTCCGGCGACGAGGTCGGCCCCCCGCAACGGATAGCTCTTGATCAGGTCCCAGAGCTGGAGATCGGACCGCAGATCGTTGCGCAGCGCATAGGGCCCGAACACGGCCGTGATCCCCCCGAGGGCGAGGCACACGACCGTGAGCACCTGCAGCCCCGTGCCCGCCGCTTCGCCGAGGCTCGCGACCCAGGCGACGACCATCACGCCGACGCCGATCAGCACGGGAAGCCGTACGCCCGAGCCGCGCCACTCGGCTTGGACATTCTTCCACGCGATCGCGCGCACCGGCCCGCCCGTCGCGCCGAGTCGGGTGAGGGGTGCCCGGGCGCGCTTCGCGGCGCCGGCCACCGGTGGGGGCCGCCGGCCGCTGCGCCAGGCCGCGATGCGGCTCGCCATCCGCTCGGCGGACTCCACCGCGACCTCCTCGAAGGCGATCGACGAGCGAATCAGCCACACGTAGTGCACCCCGACGACGAGCAACGCCGCGGGGAGCCGGGCCGCGAACGCCGCGAGGTCCGGCGCCAGCGCGGGCCGGACCAGCGCCGCGAGGGGCCAGGTGAGCACGCCGAGCACGCCCCGATGGAGCAGCGCCGAGAGCGCGTCGAACCCGGCGAGCGCATCGGTGGCGAAGGCCGCCTGCAGGCCGGCGAGCTGGCCGCGCAACGCCAGCGCGGCGGCAGCGACGATTCCGGCCACCAGGACGAACGCGCCCAACCGCCGTCGCACGGCCGTGATGCCGTGCTCCTCGAGGCTCTGCCGCACCAGGGCGGTGACCCCGGAGTGCATCTGCAGCGTCGCGAACACCAGCCACACACCCAGGACGCGCAGAATCCGGGTCGCGGGGAAGTGGCCGCCCGAGAACAGGAGCACCGACAACAGCGACGACAGGCACAGCGCGAGCTGCGAGCGGAGCAACTTGAAGTCCAGCACTTGGCGCCGGGTCAGCGGGGCCGTAAACAGGAAGTGCGTCTCGGCCGGCGTGAACACCAGGGGACTACGCGAGCTGCCGAACAGCCACCCGATCCCGACCAGGGTCGCGAGCCCCAGCATCGCGACTCCCTCGGCCGCCGAGCCGGGCAGCGTCCCGCCGCCCTGGGCCCCCGCCCGCGGGCGGATGAACAGCCAGTAGTAGTACAGCAGGCCGACCGCGAAGCCGAGCAGGTACTTCGGCTGACGCAGCCGCCGCACCCGGCGGCGCACCCCGTTCACCAGCGAACAGCGGGCGAGGTAGAGCGCGGCGCCGATCATGTCCCGGTCAACGCCAGGAAGATCTCCTCCAGGCTTCGTCCCTGGAGGTCCGGCCGCGAGGCGACGATCTCCGCGATCGTCCCGATCGCCACCAGCCGCCCGCGATGGATCACCAACACGCGCGTGCAGACCTCTTCGACCAGCTGCAGCAGATGAGAGCTCAGAATGACCGCGGCCCCTTGCCGCGCCCGCTCCACGATCGTTTGTTTCATCCGCCGCATCCCGGCCGGATCGAGCCCCGTCAGCGGCTCGTCGAACAGCATGGCGGCGGGCTCGTGCAGCAGGCCGCAGGCGATGGCGAGCTTCTGCTTCATGCCTCGGGACAGCTCGTCGGGCAGGGCCCCCACTTTCTCGGCCAGCTCCAATTCGTGCAGCAGGGCAGGGATGCGCCCGTCAGCGTCCCGGATGTCGTAGAGCCGCGCCGTGAAGCGGAGATGCTCCTCCACGGTCAGGTAGTCGAACAGCCGGGGCTCGTCCGGCATGAAGGCGAGCTGGCGTTTGGCCTCCACCGGGTCGCGCTCGAGGTCGCGGCCGCCGATGTGGATCGTGCCTCGGGTCGGCCGGATGATACCGACGAGACTGCGCAGGGTGGTGGTCTTGCCGGCGCCGTTGGGCCCGACCAGCCCCAGGACCTCCCCCGGCGCGACGGCGAACGACAGGTCGTCCACGGCGACGAGGCTGCCGTACAGTTTGGTGAGTCCCTGCACCTCGATCATGGGCCACCAATCTAGTCCCCGGGGCGCCGCGAGGGGTTGCGTGAGGGGCGAATCTTATTAATATGTTGACGGTCAACATATTAACTACTTCCCTCGACTCGGGAGAGGTCGTGAGCGATCGCTCCGAGCTGGCCCTGCAGCTCACCGACGCCGTCGCCGCCGCGCACCAGGCGATTCAGCGCTCGGGAGACCGTGCGTTCCGCAGCTTCAGCCTCTCGCACCGGGCCCACGCCGCGCTCTCGGCGGTGGACCAGGGGGGTCCCGACGGCGCCCGTCCCAGCGACATCGCCCGCGCGATGGGCGTCTCACGTGCCGCCGCCACCACGTTCATCCAGCGTCTCGAGGTGAAGGGCCTGGTGGAGACCAACACCGATCCCGACGACGATCGCGGCGTGCGCGTCACCCTCAGCCGCCACGGCTTGGAGGTCTTGCTCCGTGTCGGACAGCTGGAGCGGCGCCTCGCCGCGCGCACCATCGAGGGCATGCCCGCGTCCGCCATCGCCCGGGCCGTGCACCTGCTTCAGGAATTCCGGCAGCGGCTGGAGCAGAAGCAGCTCGAGGTGGTGCGCTGAGCGCTCAACGAGACAATTCACTTTTCCACATCTTCGTGTTCGTGGTCAACACGAATTGTGGAAAACCAGGGAGGACATCCGCGTGATCCGCCGCACCAAGATCGTGGCAACCCTCGGTCCCAACACCGGGACCGAACCGGCCATCGCCGCCCTGCTCGATGCCGGGGTGAACGTCGCGCGCATCAACGCCTCCCACGGGAATGCCGAGGTGCGAGGCGAATGGATCGCGGCGGTGCGCCGGGTGGCCGACGCGAAGGGCGTGCCCGTCGCCGTGCTGCTCGACTTGCAGGGCCCCCGCATTCGGGTGGGTGACCTCCCCAAGCCGCGCCAGCTCGCTCCCGGTCAAACGGTTGTGTTCGCTCCGGAAGACATCGCCCGGGGCGACGAGCTGCCGACGACCTACGCCGGCCTCGCGACGGACGCGCGGGTGGGCGCCCGCATCTTGCTCAACGACGGGTTGCTGTCGGTCGAAGTCACCGCCGTAGAGCCCCCGCGCGTGCGCGGCCGCGTGGTGGACGGCGGCACGCTCACGGCGCACAAGGGAATGAATCTCCCGGGCCTGCACGTGTCGGCGCCCGCCCTCACCGAAAAGGATCGCGAGGATGCGCGCGACGGCGTGCGGCGCGGGGTCGACTACCTCGCCCTCTCGTTCGTGCGCCGGGCCGAGGACTTGGCCGAGTTGCGTGCGCTCGCGGGGAAGGGCATGAAGCTGGTCGCCAAGATCGAGAAGGCGACCGCGCTCGAAGACCTGGATCGGATCCTCGCGGCGAGCGACGCCGTCATGGTGGCGCGTGGCGACTTGGGGGTCGAGCTGCCCTTCGAGCAGGTGCCCCTCGTGCAGAAGCGCCTGATCCGGGAGTCGAACCTGCATGGCAAGCCGGTGATCACCGCGACCCAGATGCTCGAGTCGATGGTGCGCGCGCCGCGGCCGACGCGGGCCGAGGCCTCCGACGTCGCCAACGCGATCCTCGATGGGACCGATGCCGTGATGCTCTCCGCCGAGACGGCGGTGGGCGACTATCCGGTCGAGGCGGTACAGGCGATGGATCGGATCATCCGCGAGATGGAGCGCCACCCGATGCTGCGCGACGAGCGCCGTTTCGCCGGCGCGCGAGAAGGCGCAGGCCGGGAAGGTGTGTCGGTCGAGGATGCGATCGCCTGGGGGACCAGCGCGGTCGCCCGGATGCTGAAGACGCCGCTCATCGTCACCCTCACCACGGGCGGATTCACGTCGCGCAAGGTCGCGGCGCTCCGGCCGCCGGTCCCGATCCTCGCCGTGACCACGGAGGTGGCGACGTACCGCCAACTGGCGCTGGTGTGGGGCGTGGTGCCGGTGCTCGTGGATCGGGTGCCGAGCTACGACGCGATGCTCGCGGTGGTCCGCGACCTGCTGCTGAAGCGCGAGTATGCCAAGCCCGGCGACAAGATCGTCATGACGGCCGGCGTGCCGTGGGAGGTGTCGGGCAGCACGAACCTCATCAAGGTCGAGGAAGTGTGACGTGCGGCTGACGTTTCTCGGCACGGGGACGTCGTTCGGCGTGCCCCAGATCGGCTGTCGCTGCCGCACCTGTACCTCGTCGGACCCGCGCGACCGGCGCACGCGCACCGCGGCCCTGCTCGAAACGCGGGGGAAGCGCCTCCTGATCGACACGCCGCCCGAGCTGCGCCTGCAGCTGGTGGCCGCCGGCGCCGATCGCGTCGACGCCGTGCTCTACACCCACGCCCACGCCGACCATGTCCACGGCATCGACGACCTGCGGGCGATCTCGGTCCGGCAGGGCGCGGTGCTGCCGGCCTATGGACCCGCCGCGACGATGGCGGAGCTGGCGGCGAGATTCCCGTACATCTTCGACCCCGCGATCCTGGCGCATCCCGGGACGAGCAAGCCGGAGCTGGCGGCGCACGTGCTCGAGCCGGGCCGTAGCGTCGCGGTCGCGGGCGTCCCCGTGCTGCCGCTCGCGCTGCCGCACGGCAACCTCGGCGTCTTCGGCTATCGGGTGGGTCCGGTCGCCTACCTGACCGACGTGAAGGCCATCCCTGAGGTCGTGGCCGCGGAGCTCGCTGGGCTCGAGGTGCTGGTCCTGAACGCGCTGCTGCCGCAGCCGCATCCGTTGCACCTGTCGATCCCCGAAGCCGTGGCCGCGGCGCAGCGCATCGGCGCGCGGCGCACGTTTCTGACGCACCTGACGCACGACGCTCCGCACGCCGAGCTGGCCGCGCGCCTGCCGGCCGGCGTCGCGCCGGCGTACGACGGGCTGGTCATCGAGGTTGACGGGTCGTAAATTGCTTCGGCGAGGAGGCTTACGTGCTCAAAAAGTTCGACGATCCCAAGGTGCGGCAGAGCGCCGCGATGGACGCCCTCGTGCGGAAGGCTGTCTTCGGCACGGGGGATGAGAAGGACCACGCGCGCTGGATGATCTGGGAGATCGGGCAACACGCCGGCGTCCGTCCGGCATCGATCCACGAGCTGTACCTGGCGCGCGGGCGCGGCGAGGTGCCGCCGTTCACGACCCCGGCCATGAATGTCCGCGTGCTGTCCTACGATACCGGCCGCGCGATCTTCCGGGCGGCGAAGCGGCTGGACGTCGGCGCGCTCATCTGCGAGATCGCCCGCAGTGAGATCGCCTACACCGATCAGCGGCCCGCCGAGTATGTCGCGGTCATGACGGCGGCGGCGCTGCGCGAGGGATTCACCGGGCCGCTCTTCATCCAGGGCGATCACGTCCAGGTGAACGCCAAGAAATACGCCGCCGACCCCGACACCGAGCTGAGCGCGCTGCGCAGCCTGATCGAGGAGGAGCTGCACGCCGGCTTCTACAACATCGACGTGGACACGTCGACCCTGGTGGACCTCTCGCAGCCCGACCTCGACTCGCAGCAGCGGGTCAACTACGAGCGGGCGGCGGAGTTCACCAAGTTCATCCGCGAGCGCGAGCGCAAGGGCGTCACGGCGTCGGTTGGCGCGGAGATCGGGGAGGTCGGCGGCAAGAACTCCGACGTGCACGAGCTGCAGGCGTTCATGGACGGCTACATCCGCTCGCTGAAGCGGCTCGGCAAGTACGTGGGCATCTCCAAGATCTCGGTGCAGACGGGGACCAGTCACGGCGGCATGGTCCTTCCCGACGGGTCCATCGCCAAGGTGCAGCTCGACCTGGCGGCCCTGAAGGCGCTGTCGCACGACGCGCGCACGAAATACGGCCTGGGCGGCGCGGTGCAGCACGGCGCCTCGACCCTGCCGCCCGAGGCGTTCGACCACTTCCCGGAGTGCGAGGCGGTGGAGATTCACCTCGCCACGAACTTCCAGAATCTCGTGTTCGATCATCCCAAGCTCCCCGCCGACCTGCGCGCCGAGCTGAACGCCTGGGTGAAAGCCGAGTGCAAGGACGAGTGGAAGAAGGGCGACACCGAGGAGCAGTTCATCTACAAGAGCCGCAAGAAGGTGATCGGCCCCTACAAGCGGCGCATGTGGGATCTCCCAGAGGACGTGCGGGCGGCCATCGGGGCCGATCTCGAGCGGACGTTCGCGTTCTTGTTCGAGAAACTGCGCGTGAAGGGCACGCGCCAGGCCACGGACAAATACGTCAAGCCGCCCCTCGATTCGCATGCGGCGCCGCGCGCGGCCCTCGTCGCCGCCCCCGACGACGCCGAGGCGGGTGAATGAGCGACCGGGAGGGAGGCTCCGGGTTCGGGGCGTTCCTGCTGGGTATCGCCGTCGGCGCGCTGGTGGGCTTTCTGTTTGCGCCCGAAGCCGGCGACGACACGCGCCGCAAACTGTCGAAGCGCCTGCGCAACCTGCGCGACGTCGCCGAGGAGAAGGTGGACGAGGTGCGGGGGTTGCTGGAAGCGGAGACGGAGGACGAGGGGGAGGATGACGGCGAGGGCGAAGAGGAGGAGCTGTCGACCCGCGAGCGGCTGCGGCGCCGGCTCGACGCCGCTCGGCGCCGCCGGCGGCGCGGGGGAGAGGCCCCGGCGGAGGTGGAGGAGGAGGACGAGCCCCTCGCGTGACGCTCGAAGGCGGCTGGCATCGCTCGGTGACCGGCGTGATCCGGCGCACCATCGAAGCGGCCTACGAAGACAACATCCCGTTTCTCTCGAGCGCCCTCGCGTTCGACATTCTGCTCACGGCGATCCCGTTCGTCGGCATCGTGCTCGCGGTCGTCGGCTCCCTGGTGCAACACCAGATCGCGGCGCACCAGGTGAATGTCCACGACCTGTTGCAGCGATTCCTGCCCGACGACGCGCGGGCATTCGTCAGCGTGGAGAACGCTTTGGCCGCCCTCGTCGCGCAGCGCGGTCGGCTCACGTTGATCGGTGTGCCGCTGTTCCTGTGGTTCTCGACCCGCCTCTTCGGCGGCCTGCGCGCCGCGCTGAACGAGGTGTTCGACACGGACGAACGCCGTCCCTGGCCCGTCGCCAAGCTCATGGACCTCGCAATGGTGCTCGTCACGGGTGCGTTGCTCGTGGCCAACGCCTATTTGACGACCGTCCGGGGCCTCATCGCCAACGTCGGCGCCCTGGCGCTCGGGACGCTGCTGTTCTTCCTCATCTTCAAGTTCCTGCCCAGCCGCCAGATCTATTGGCGCACGGGACTCGTCGCCTCGCTGTTCTGCGGCATCGGGTTCGAGTTCGCGAAGCGGCTGTATGCGCTCTACGTGGCGCGGTTCGCGACCCTCGATCGCCTCGCCTCGGACGCCAACGTGCTGGGATTCCTGCTCTTCCTCGTGTGGATCTACATCACCGCCTACCTGTTCCTGCTGGGCGGGGAGGTCGCGGAGACGTACGATCTGATGCGGATGCGGCGGCTACAGCGGGTGCAGCTCGGATGACGGCCGCCCCGATCGACCTGCGGTCCGACACGGTGACGAAACCGTCGGCCGCGATGCGCCGCGCGATGGCGGAGGCGGAGGTCGGCGATGACGTGCTGGACGGCGATCCCACGACCCGCCGTCTCGAGGCCCGGATCGCCGCGCTGCTGGGCACCGAGGATGCCCTCTTCTTCCCGTCCGGCACCCAGGCGAACCAGACCGGCATCGCCCTGACCACGCGCCCGGGCACCGAGCTGCTGCTCGAGGCGAACGCGCACCTCGTGCACTCTGAGATGGCGGGGCTCGCCGCGCTGTGGGGCGTCCAGATCAAGACGATCGCCACGCCCGATGGCTTGCTGACCCCCGAGCTGGTGCGCGCCGCCGTGCGGCCCCCGTCGCCGCACGTGCCCCGCAGCACGGCGTTGGCGGTCGAGAACACGCACAACTCCGCCGGCGGCCGCGTCCTCCGGCCGGACGCGTTCGACCTCGTCGTGCAGGCCGCGCGCGCCGCCGGGCTCGCCGTGCACCTGGACGGCGCGCGCCTGTGGAATGCGGCGGTGGCCGCGGGCGTCCCGCCCTCGCGCCTCGCGCGCGGCGCCGATACGGTCATGGTCAGCGTCTCGAAAGGACTGGGCTGTCCCGTCGGCTCGTGTCTGGGATTCCCCAAGGACCTGCGCCCGCGCGCCTGGGAGATCCGCAAGCGCCTGGGCGGCGGCATGCGGCAATCGGGGATCCTGTCGGCAGCGGCGCTGTACGCGCTGGATCAGAACCTCCCACGCATCGAGGAAGATCACGCGAACGCACGCCGCTTCGCCGAGTTCCTGGCGGAGTGCGCGATGATTCGCCCCTGGATTCCGGAGACCAACATCGTGATGCTCGATCTTGTGCGGGAGACCGATTCGTCGGAGACGGTGATCCCTCGTCTCGCGCAGGCCGGCGTGCTGGTCGCGCCCTGGGGCCCGCGGCGCCTTCGTGCCGTCACACACCTGGACGTGAGCCAGGACGACGTGGAACGCGCGGCGCGGCTCATCGTGGAGGCCCTGAAGTGACCGCGCCTTCCGCCACGCCTGCGCCCATCTCTCAGCCCATGCCCATGGACCGGGCCATTCTCTGGAATCCGGTCAAGAAGGAGGGAGCCGACGCGGCGCGCCCCTCGGGACGCACGCCATACCCGGCGTTCTTCCAGCAGGAGGCGGTCGTGGCGCTGCAGGATCACCTGAAGGCGTCTCCCCAGCAGGCGATTTTCGGCTTCCTGGCGGGGACCCTGTATCGCGATCCTGACGCGGGCGTGCTGTACGCCGTGATCGACAAGACGCTGCGTCTGAACCAGGCGATCTACGGCGACAAGACCGAAGTGGTCGTGGCGCGGCTGTGGGACCGGATGCAGGAACAGCTGGCGCGCGCCTCGGGACGCCTGCTGGGGTGGTATCACAGCCACCCGGGGCAGGGGCTCTCGCTGACGACGCACGACATCGAAACGCACGTGAAATTCTTCACCGAGCCGTGGCAGGTGGCGGTCCTGGTCTCGGCCGAAGCGGAGGGTGTGGTCGGCGGCTTCTTCCGGTCGGGGACGAGCCAGGCGTGGGCGGAGACGCCGCTGGCGTTCTACGAGCTGCTCCAGCCCGACTCGATCCGTGCCGGCGGCAAGAAGCGCTCGTTCATCATGTGGAAGAACTACAAGGCGTACAATCCGGTGGCGCCCAAGCACGCACCCGCGCCGGCGCCTCCACCTCGTCCGGTCATCCGTACCAGCGCGGACGATGAAGCTGCACCGGCGCGGGAGACAAAGCCGCGGCCGGCCGCGCCGGTCTTCGTGCCGGACGAGCCGCCGACACCGCCGCCCCAGCCTCTACCGCCCTCCGCCCGGCCCCAGCCCCAGCCCCCGCCGCCGCCCGCTCCCGCGCCCCGGCGGCCCGCGCCTGCGCCGTCGCGTGAGGCGCCGCGCGCTCCCCGACGCACATCCGCGCCGTCGTTCCGGCTGCTGGAGCAGAAGGGACCCGCCCCGCGGCGTCGCTCGCGCCGTGGCCTCTGGCTCACGCTGCTCGCGCTGCTGCTGATCGGCGGTGGCGGAGCAGCCGCCGGTTACTGGTACTTCTTCCTGCGCCAGCCGGGCGCCCCGCTGCCGTTCGGCCTGGACTCGCTGCCGTTCGGGCTGGGACGCCGGACGCCGCCCCCGGTCGCCCCTCCCTCCGTCAGGAGGCCGGCTCCCGTGCCTCGTGCCGACACGGCCTTCGCGCGCTTCGACCGCCTGAGCGACACATTGTCGAGCGCGGTGCGGAACTATCACGACCGCGCGGCGCTGTTCGCGAGGCGGCAGATCGATTGCGCCGGGTTGGCGCGCGGCTACGCCGCCATCCAGACCATCTGGATCGACTACAACACCGAGCGTAAGGTGCGGATTGCGTCGTTCGACCCGCGCCGCGCGGCGCGCGATCAGGGCCTCTACGCCAGCGTGGATTCCGTGGACGGCCAGTTCGAGCAGTCGCATTGTCAGCGCCCGTGAGCCTGGTCCTCGGCGCGTGGCTGCTGGTGCAGGGCGTCGCCCCGCTTCGCAAGAGCGATCTCGTGCGCCTGCTCTCCGGGTCGGTCATGTCGCAGCAGGAAATCGCGCAGCTCGTGACCCGCAACTGTCTTACGTTCACTCCGACCGATCGTGACCGGGCGGACTTCCGCCTGCTCGGCGCCGAAGCTCCGGTGCTCGACGCGCTCGATGGTTGCGCGCGTCGCGCAACGCGTCCGCGACCCAAGCCTGCAGCGGCTCGCCCCGTCGCGACTCAGCCTGCTGCAGCGGTCCCCGCCTCCGCCCCCACCCCGGCCCCACGGCCGTCCCCGTCTTCTCCGCCGCCCGCGCGCGTGGCCGCGGACCGGAGCGGCTTCGTCGCGGGGGGCGGGCAGGCCGGGCCCGCGGGCGTGCGCCTACCACGCCCGCTCGTGTTCGAGGCACGCGACTCCCTCGGTGTGCCGCTCGTGGGGCAAGCCGTGACCTTCACCGGCATCAACGCGCGGATCGACCCACCCACACTCCCGACCGACGCGGTGGGACGCGTGCACGTGGCGGTGACGCTGGGCGAGCGCGCGGGCTCCGCGATCGTACTCGCCGTCGCTGGCGACGTGGAGAAGCAGGCGGCGTTCCGAGTCTCCGTAGGCGCCGTGACGCAACTCGTGGTTGCTTGCGGAGCGGCAGAGCTGTCGGGCCGAGTCGTGCTGCGTCCCGACACGGTCGCCGTGCTGCGCGTCACCGCGCGCGACGCGTACAACAACGGGACGCGGGTCACCGGGCTCCGGGCCGCGGTCGCCGATGCCCGCATCCTCCGGGTGCAACGCATCGCGGAAGACAGTGTGGCGGGGACCGTCGCACTCAAGCCCGATCAGGCCGGGACGACGAGTCTGGCGGTGATCGCAAACGGGTTGCGGCAGTACGTCACCGTGACCGTGCCGCCGCGCGCCGCACCCGGCAGGGTGGACTGCCCATAACACCGGGCGGGGCGGGGGGTGAAGTTGTAGCAGATCAGTAACAGTTCTGAAGCTGGGAGGTGGTCGGGAGAGTGTAGGGCCGACGGTCACTTCGTCGTGCGGTCGTGGCATCGATGCGTAACTGCACTGTCGCACGGAACTTATGGCGTGTGGCTGTCCCGGTCCGGTTGCAACCTGCCACGGCGAGGAAGTTGCAATGCCGTACAGGTGATGGACGCCGACCTGGGCAGCTTCCCGATCCCGCCAACCAGTGAGAGCCTCGCCGGGCCGGGCGCCGCCTACCGTGAACGCCCCATGCCGGTCGGGGCCGCGATCCTCTGGACGCCCGTCGGTCTCGCGGCCGCCAACCCCGCCTATCCGATTTTCATCACGCAGCGAGCCCTCGATGCGGTGCACGCCCAGCTGGCCGGCCTGCCGGAGGGCGCTTCGTCGCTGGGGTTCCTGGTCGGCGGCGTGTACCAGACCCCCGAGACGCGCGCACCGTACATCATCATCGAATCCACGATCCATCTTCCGTGGTCGATCGGGGGGGATCATCTGGCGGCGGCGCTGCGTCAGGGCCGCATCATCGCCCAAGAGGAAGTGCGACGCACGGGAGCGCAGCTGTTGGGCTGGTATCACAGTCACGTCGCGGCGCACGCCCGTCTTTCGGTCAGCGATGTCGCGGCGCACGTGGCGTGCTTCGACCAGCCGTGGCACGTCGCGCTCGTCGTCGCGCGTGGCACGCAGCTCACGGGCGGCGTGTTTCGCATCGCATCGCGCACGGCGTGGTCGAACGAGTATCTACCGTTCTACGAGCTGCCGGAGGACGATGCTCCCCGTTCCGATGAGCGACCCGTCACGCGCCTGATGTGGGCGAACTACCGGCCGCAGGGCGTCGAGCGCTCGACGAGCCTCGCTGCGCAACCGCAGGAGTCTGGGCCGGCGTTGCTCCTCTTCCCGGACGAGGAAGACGTCGACCCGGGCGCGCTGCCGGCGCTGCTGCGGCGGCCGTCGTTGCCCGCGCCGATCGTTCGGGTCGTGCGCTTCGGGGCATTGGGCATCGTGGCGGGCGCGTCTCTGTTCGGGGCCTATCGCGTGTTTGCGTCCGGACCCGACAACGGGGCGGCTCGGCCCGATGCGGTGAGCAACGCCATCACTCTAGAGGGTATCGATCGCCTCGCGGACACCGTCGCGTTCGAGGTCACGGCGTTCGACATTCGTCTGCGGCTGTTCGACGCCCGCAAGATGGTGTGCTCCGACCTGGCACAGGGGTTGGTGGACCTCGAAACACGCTGGATGGTGCATAGTGCTGCGCGAAAGGCCCTGGCCGCGCCGTCCGATTCCGTGCGCATCGCGCGCGACCGTCGCTTGAACGCCGACGTGAGCGGGGTCGAGCGCGGGTTCGCCCGCAGCGGCTGTCCGCGGCCGTGACGTCCATGAGGCACTTCGCCCGCGCCACGCTCCTCTTGAGTACGCTCGCCGGCGTCGCAGCGGCGCAGCGGGGCGCACCACTCCTCAAGACCGACCTGGTCGAGCTGCTGTCGAGCCCAGTCATTCCTCATCAGGAAATCGCCGACCTGGTTCGCCGCAACTGTTTGGCGTTCCGGCCGACCGACCGCGATTGGACGGACTTCCGCAGCCTTGGAGCGTCGTCGGACGTGGTCGCGAGCATCAACGGCTGTGCGGCGGGACGGCCCGCTTCGGTTGCCGCCTCCGCCCCCGCGACTCCGGTGACGGCCGCGACGCTGCAGGTGTTGCTGCGCCAGCCGCGCGTCCAGGCGGCCGCCGGGAGCCAGGTCCGCATCGTCGTCCTCGCGGCGCGGGCCGGCCTGCCGCAAGCGGGGGCCCAGCTGATGTTGCGCGGCACCGCCTCGATCGAGGGGGGACCCGGCCGCGATGTCGTCGTCGCCACCGACGACAGCGGCTTCGCGGTATTCCCCGTGCGCGTGGGACGGCGGCTCAACACGTACCGTTTGGAGGTCGCGCCGGCGGCCGGCGGTAGCTTCCCGGGCCGTCCCGTTGTCGAGCTCGTCGTGCGCCCGGGGCCGCCCGCGTCGGCAGTCGTAGAACCTCAAGACCTGCTCTTTGACCAAGGCACGGATTCGATCGTGCCGGTGGTGGTCACCGTCCGCGATTCGATCGGCCACCCGGTGCGCGGGGAGCCCGTCGTGCTGCGCGGCGGCGGGGCCGACATGGGTTTCGCACCCGACACCGCCGTGACCGATTCGCTGGGCCGGGCGCGCATCGTCGTCGTGCGGAGCGCCATTCGCCGGCGAGGCACGCTGCAGGTGCAGATTCGCGACAAGCCCATGGCCGCGGTCGACGTCACCCTGGCCATGCCGCTGGCCGAGGGGCAGACCGACTTCCTGCCGATCCAGACACCGAGCGGGGGCGCTGGGAACGGGCTTGGTGAGCCCGTCGTATTCGAGGCTCGCACGAGACTCGGCCACCCGGCCGTCGGGCGCGTGGTCTCATTCCGTTCGGTGAACGCGGCCGTCTCACCCCCCAACGCGATCACCGACTCGAGCGGGCGCGTGCGCGTCGAGGTCACGCTCGGCGAGCGCGTAGGTCCCGCGACGATCGTGGCGACGATCGACTCCCTCGAGAAGCGGGTGATGCTGCAGGTGGATCCCGGCCCCGCGGTCGAGTTGGTGTTGGAGCACGACGGGTCCCGCGTCAACGGGCGTTGGGTCGGTGTCGGACTCGACACGGTATTCGTGGTGCGGCTGCGGCTGCTGGACGCGTTCGGCAACATCACGGACCTCGCGGGCCTCGCCCGTATGCTGCGCGACACGCCGATCGATGCTCGGATCCCGATCGTGCACGTCGTGAACATCCAGGAAGAACCGACCGCCGTGGCTCTGACTCTCAAGGCGATCCACCCGGGCCGCGCCAGCATCAAGCTGCGCACGGGCGACATCAGCGCCGCCTTCTTGGTGGAAGTCGTAGACGTGCGGCGGTAGGGTCGAGGCCCCTCCTCACAACCGCTTGGCTTGCCGCTCGCCCTGGGGCTATCTTTCTGTCGCCCCAGGTCCGCAGGCTTTCCGCTCGTGAATCGCGTCAGGCCCCCGCAGGGAGCAGCGCTAAGCGATGTCGGGATTCGTTGCGGGGAGCCTGGGGCACTTCATTGTGCGGAGTGCGGTGTGCGGAGTCGCTCTGCAAGGTCGCGCGACGCGCGGCGCTCACCGAGACACTCCGCACACCACACGCCGCACCCCGCACCGCAGGTAGATTACACCGAATGATTGCCTTGGCCCGCAAATACCGTCCCAAGCAGTTCGCCGATCTGATCGTGCAGGACCATGTGGCCGCTGCGCTCCGAGGCGCGGTCGCGCAGGGACGCGTCGCGCACGGCTACTTGTTTGCGGGTCCCCGGGGTGTCGGTAAAACGACCGCCGCGCGCATTCTGGCGATGGCGCTCAACTGCGAGCGGCCGGCCGGCACGCCGCCGGGCGAGCCGTGCGGGGCCTGCGACTCGTGCCGCCGCGTCTGGAGCGGCCTGGCCAATCTCGACGTGGTCGAGCTCGACGCCGCCTCGAACCGCGGCGTCGACGACGCCCGCGACCTGCGCGAGCGAGCGATGTACGCCGCGAGCGGCGAGGCGCGGTCCAAGGTCTACATCGTCGACGAAGCGCATATGCTCACGCGCGAGGCGTGGAACGCGCTCCTCAAGATCCTCGAGGAGCCGCCCCCGCGCGTCGTCTTTGTCTTCGCGACGACCGAGCCCCAAAAGATCGCCAACACGGCGGCGCCGATCCTGTCGCGGCTGCAGCGGTTCGATTTCCGCCGCATCGGCCCGCACGCCATTGTGGCGCGGCTCAAACAGGTGCTCGCCGAAGAGCGGCTGACCGCCGAGGACGACGCGCTGCACCTCATCGCCAAAAGCGCCGACGGCGGGATGCGCGACGGCCTGTCGCTTCTCGATCAGGTGCTGTCGTTCGGTGAGGGACCGGTCACCGCCGCGCGCGTGCGCGAGGTGCTTGGCCTCATCCCCGACGACTCCTACGGCGAGATGCTGCGCTGTATCGCCGAGCACGACGCGGCGGCGGTCTTTCCGCTCGTCGACAGGCTCGTCGAGGCGGGCGCCGACTTGAGCGAGTTCGTGAGCGGCGCGGGCGAGACGTTGCGCGCGCTGCTGCTCGCCGGCCTGGGGGGCCAGCCCGAAGGACTGACGGAGCGCATGCAGCAACTGATCGGGACGTACAGCTCCGCGCTTCCAGCTCCCGACGTCGTCCGATTGCTCGGCGTCCTGGGCGAGATGGAAGAGCGCATCCGCCGCGGCGGCAACACGCGTCTGGCGGTCGAGCTGCTGCTGCTGCGTTGGGCGATGGCCGATCGGACGGTCGCGATCGGTGAGGTGCTGGACGCGCTGAAGGGCGGCGGCCAGGCGGGCGGACGGGCGGTCGGCCCGACCCCCACGCCGCCACGAGTGCTGCGCGACGCGCGGCCTGCGGAGCCACACAGCCCCGACCGTCCGGCCGTCAGTCCGTCCGTAGAGAAGGGTCCGCTGACGCTGGATCACCTCCGCTCCGTGTGGGCGTCGATCGTCGCCGACGCGCGCGTCAAGGCACCGATGCTCGGCAGTCTGCTGGCCGAGGCGGCTGTGATCGCCGTCGAGGGGACGGTGGCGACGCTGCGGCCGGCGAGCGCGGGGCATGCGGAGGGGCTCGAGCGTCAGCGCGACTTGCTGGCGCAGGTGATCGCGCGCTACGTGACGGAGCCGGTGCGGGTGAAGCTGGCACCCGCGGTCACAGACGATGCGGGATCGCCCGCCGGGCGCCCGGCGCGACTCACGGAAGAGGGCGCCAACGCCGAGCGACTCAAGGCGCTGCGCGGCAAGGACCCGACCCTCAACGCCGCGGTCGACGCGTTAGATTTGGAGCTGCTCGAGTAGCTTGCCACCTATTCCGACGAGGGGTAACTTTCGACGTATGGCGGATTTATCCAGTTTGCTGCAGTTCCAGCAGCAGATGCAGGGCCGGTTGTCTGAGATCCAGTCGCAGCTGGCGCAGCAGACGGTGACGGTGTCGGCCGGCGGGGGGATCGTGCAGGCCACGGCCGACGGGCGCGGGCAGATCCGCGCCATCAAGATCGACCCGCAGGCGGTCAGCCAGGGCGACGTCGAGATGCTGGAAGATCTCGTGCTCGCCGCGGTGGCAGAGGCGCAGAAGCGCGCCGCCGAGCTGTATCAGGCGGAGGTGCGGAAGCTGGCGTCGGGCCTGCCGTTCCCGTTACAATTGCCGCCACTCTAGGGCGCCGTGTCGGCCATCGAGGAGCTCGTGGCGGAGCTCGCCAAGCTCCCCGGCATCGGGCGCAAGACGGCGCAGCGGCTCACGTTTTTCCTGCTGAAGCAGCCCGCGGACACCGCGGAGCGGTTGGCGGAGGCGATCCGGCGTGTCCGCGGTCGCGTGACGGCGTGCGGGGCGTGCGGGAACCTCTCCGAGGACGATCCGTGCCCGATCTGCCGCGATCCCCGGCGCGACGCCGCCTTGCTTTGCGTCGTCGAGGAGTCGGCGGATGTCGGGGCAATCGAGCGCGCCGGCCGCTACCGCGGGCGGTATCACGTGTTGGGGGGCCGGCTGTCGCCGCTCGAGGGGCTGGGCCCGGACCAGCTGCGGCTTGAGCAGCTCGTCGCCCGGGTCACGAACGGCTCGGGGGTGCGGGAAGTCATCGTGGCGACCAACCCCTCGATGGAAGGGGAGGCCACCGCGACCTACCTCCAGCAGGTGTTGAAGCCCACTGGCGTGCGCGTGACGCGGATCGCCCGGGGGTTGCCGGTGGGAGGCGATCTCGAGTACGCCGACGCGGTCACGATCGCGCAGGCGCTGGCGGCGCGGCGCGACATGTCCGAGACCGAGTGACCTGAGGAGGCGCATGGCGGGGGCGGCAAGCTGGTCGTTTAACGAGAGCGACTTCAAGCAGATCCAGACGCACCTGCAAGCGTACCTCCGGGAGTCGAACGCCCGCTGCGCGCTGCTCGTCGACCGCAACGGCCAGCTCGTGGCCACGGTGGGCGAGACGCCGCAATTCGATCCCACGGCCTTCGCGTCGCTCACCGCCGCCGACTTCAGCGCCAATGATCAGCTCGCCAAAATGATCGGCGAGCCCGAGTTCGCCTCGCTGGTCCACCAGGGCGAGCGCGAGTCCATGTTCCTCGCCGACGTCGCGAAGCGGGTGATCCTCGTGGTGCTGTTCGATCAGCGCGCCACGCTGGGCCTCGTCAAGCTCAAAGCCAAAGCCGTCGTAGAGAGCCTCAACAAAGTCTTCGAGGAGATGTTCAATCGTGTGGGCACCGGGCAGACACAGCAGAAGGGCCTGCTCGAAGGGGCGGAAGACGAAATTGACAAACTTTTCGGTTAAGGGGACGCGCCCATGTCGATGATCAACTACGCGTCCCGCGAGATCAACTGCAAGCTGGTGTACTACGGCCCCGGCCTCGGCGGCAAGACGACGAACCTGGAGCACGTGTATGGGAAAGTCTCCCCTAACACTCGCGGCAAGATGATTTCGCTCGCGACCGAGACCGAGCGCACGCTCTTCTTCGACTTCCTCCCGGTCGACCTGGGGACGATCCGCGGCTTCAAGACGCGGTTCCACCTCTACACGGTGCCCGGCCAGGTGTATTACAATGCCAGCCGCAAGCTCATCCTGAAGGGTGTCGACGGCATCGTGTTCGTGGCCGACAGTCAGATCGAGCGGATGGAGGCGAACGTCGAGTCGATGCAGAACCTGTACGACAACATGGCGGAGTACGGGTACGACCTGACCAAGATTCCGTTCATCATTCAGTACAACAAGCGGGATCTGCCCAACGCCGCGCCCATCAAGGACCTCCAGGCCGCGCTGAACCCCGGCTGGCCGGTCGAGGACGCGGCGCTCCAGAAGGTGACGCCGGACCCGGCTCATCCCGGCGAGAGCCTCGTCGAGAAAGCTGACGGCGAGTGGGTCGGCCGCGCCCCGTACCACGAAGCGGTCGCCGTACGTGGCGACGGCGTCTTCGACACGTTGAAGGCGGTCAGCAAGCTGGTGCTGAAGACGCTGAGCTGAGAGGCGGTCCGATGCGCTGGACCCTGCCCAACATCATTACGCTGGCCCGCATCTGCCTCACGCCGGTCATCGCCCTGCTGCCGTTCATCCAGGGTTACTGGCCCAAGGTCATCGCGTTCGTGATCTTCCTCGTCGCCGCGTTTTCGGACGTGGTCGACGGCTGGCTGGCGCGACGCTACAACACCGTGAGCGACCTCGGGAAGCTGCTCGATCCGATCGCCGATAAGCTGCTGCTGTTCGCGACGCTGATTCCGATCTTCTGGATGACCCGCCACCCCACGATTCTCGTGGACTACCGCATCCCCTGGTGGGGCAGCCTCCCCGTCTGGGTGGCCTTGCTGCTCGTCGGCCGCGAGGTCCTGATCACCGCCTTCCGCTACTTCGCCTTGCGTCGCGGCGTGGTGATTCCCGCCGTCGCGGCCGGCAAGGCGAAGGCGGTCGCGCAGAACATCTTCATCGGCGCGACGATCGCCTGGTTCGCCTGGAAGGACGCCATCGCCGAGCTCAAGCTCGCCGGGGCGTTCCGCGACCTGTGGGACCAGTTCCACGGCTGGTTCGTCTCGGTCACCTTGGCCGGCGCGATTGTCCTGACCGTCTATTCCCTCGGCGTCTACCTGTACCGCTACCGGGCGCTCTTCAAGCCCGGCCCATGAAACTCGAGGTCGTCACCATCGGCACCGAGTTGGTGCTGGGTCTGACGCTCGACACCAATGCCGCCGACCTCGGCCGCGCTCTCGCCGCCGCCGGCGCCGAGATCGTGCGCCACGTCTCCGTCCCCGACCGGCCCGCCGACATCCGCGCCGCTATCGCGGACGCCCTGGAGCGCACCGGCTTCGTCATCGCCACGGGCGGGCTCGGTCCCACACGTGACGACATGACCAAGCACGAAGTCGCCGCGCTTTTTGGCAAACCCCTGCGGCTCGATGCGGCCGTCCTCGCGAGCCTCGAGGCCCGCTTCCGCCGCCTGGGCCGGCCCATGCCCGCCGTGAATCGCACGCAGGCCGAGGTCCCCGAGGGCGCCACCGTCCTGCCGAACCCGCGGGGCACGGCGCCGGGCTTGTGGATCGAGGATGATCGTGGCCGCGTCGCCGTCCTGCTGCCCGGCGTGCCGTCGGAGATGCGGGGCTTGCTCGTGGAAGAGGTCTTGCCCCGCGTCGCCCAACGCGTGGGCGGCGCCCGGGTGGTGCTCTCCCGCACGTTGCGCACGACCGGCGTCCCGGAGTCGGCGCTGGCGGAGCGCATCGGCCCGGTCGAAGACGACATCGCGCCGCTCACGCTGGCGTACATCCCGTCGATCGACGGCGTGGACCTGCGACTAACGGCCTGGTCCCTGCCACCCCAGGAGGCCGACCGGCGTCTCGCGGCGGCGGCCGCGGGGCTGCGCGGGCGGCTCGAGGAGCATTGCTACGGCGAGGACGGCACCGATCTCGCCGCCGTGGTGCTCGATCTGCTGCGTGGGCAACGCCTGGCGGTAGGCGAGTCGTGCACCGGAGGTCTCGTCGCCGCGCGCATCACCGCGGTCCCCGGCGCCTCGGACGTGTTCGTGGGCGGTGTCGTCGCGTACGCCGACGGCGTGAAGAGCGATCTGCTGGATGTGCCCGCCGCCACGCTCGAGGCCCACGGCGCCGTCTCCGAGGAGACCGTGCGCGCGATGGTCGAGGGGGTCCAGCGCCGTTTCGCAGCGGGCGCGGCGATCGCGGTGACGGGGATCGCCGGGCCCGGAGGCGGGACGCCGGAGAAGCCGGTCGGCACGGTGTGGCTCGCGGCCCGGCTCGGCGCCACTACACGCGCGGTGAAACGCGTCTTCCCGGGCGAGCGCGGCGAGATCCGTGCGCGGGCGGCTCAGGCGGCGCTCGACCTGCTGCGACGGCTCGTGGCCACCCCATGAACCGCCTCAACGCGCCCGACGGGACATCGCTCGTCTTTGATGCGTACGAACCCGCCCGGCCCAAGGCCGCGGTGCTGTTTCTGCACGGCTGGTCGGACCACGCGGGGCGCTGGGCCAAAACCGGCAAGCGCCTCCAGGCGGCCGGGTTCGCCGCCTATCTGCTCGATCTGCGCGGCCACGGCCGCTCGGGCGGACCGCGCGGACACCTCTCGCGGTTCAGTCAGCTGCTCGGCGATCTCCAGGCGTTCCGTCGGGCGGTGCGGTTGCGGACCGAGGCCCCGCAGGTGTTGCTCGGCCATTCGTTCGGCGGCCTCGTCGTGCTGCGCTATCTCGAGACACAACCGAGCGATCAGCTCGCCGCGGCCGTCGTATCGAGTCCCTGGCTCGGCCTGGCGCACCGCCCGCCCGCCTGGAAGCGGCTCGCGGCCCGAGTGTGCGCACACCTCTGGCCCACCTTGCGCATTAGCGCGGGCATCGACGCCGATCAGTTGTCGCGCGACCAGGCCGTGAACGCCGGCTGGGCCGCCGACCCGGCGTGCCACGACCTGATGACGCCCGGGGCGTGGGCCGAGATCCGGTGGGCGCAACGCGCCGTCACCACCGACGGGTACCGGATCGACTGTCCGTTGCTGTTTCTGCTCGCGGGGGAAGATCGCATGGTGGACGCGCATCTCACGCGCGCGTTCGCCGACGGTCTGAAAGGTGCCGCGCCTCCGCAAGTGCACTGGTATCCCGAGATGTACCACGAAGTCCTGAACGACCCCCAGGGTGAGCGCGTCGTCGGAGACGTCGTCGACTTCCTCCGGAGACGGGGATTGTGAGCATCCGAGCCCTGGAACCGATCGGACTCGACCTCCGTTGTGTCGGGGGCTCGAAACCTCGACACCCGATGACGACGCGTCTATCTTGCTGCCAGACCGAAAGATGACCGACAAGAAATACCAGCCCGTGAAAGCCGACGACTCGGAGCCGACCCCCGCGCCGTCTCCGGCTCCCGATCCTGCTCCGCTTCCGGTCGAGCCGCCCGATCAGGCGATCGCGCGACTCGAGGCGGAGCGCGACCAGCTCAAGGACCGCTACCTCCGTCTCGCCGCCGAGTACGAGAACTACAAGAAGCGCACGACCCGGGAGCGCGCCGAGGCGTGGGTCAGGGCGCAAGCGGAGCTCGTGACGCGTCTCGCCGACGCGCTCGACGATCTCTCGCGCTTCGCGCACGTCGATCCGGCCACGACCGATTCGCAAGCGATCCACGAGGGCGTGGACCTGGTCGAGCGCAAGATGTGGAAGGAGCTCGCGGCGATCGGAGTGACGCGGATCGACGCGATGGGTGTCCCGTTCGACCCCAACGTGCACGAAGCCGTGACGACGCAACCGGCGGCCTCCCCCGAGGAAGATCACCGGGTCGGGCAGGTGCTGCAGGCGGGATACAAGCTCGGTGAGACGCTGCTGCGGCCCGCTCGCGTAATCGTGTTGACCTGGCAGGGTGCTTGATGGCACCGCAGCGCGATTACTACCAGGTGTTAGGCGTTGCGGAGACGGCCACGACGGACGAGATCAAGAAGGCGTTCCGCCGGCTCGCGAAGCAGCACCATCCCGATCGCAATCCCAACAACCCGCAGTCGGCAGAGCGCTTCAAGGAGATCAACGAGGCGCACGACGTCCTGAGCGACGCCGACAAGCGCAAGAAGTACGACCAACTGCGCCGCTACGGGGCATTCGCCGGCAGCGGCGGTGGCAGCCGGCGCGGCCCGGGCGGCCCTGGCGACGACAGCGGCGCGGACTTCGATCTCTCGGATCTCGGCTCGTTCGGCGGACTGGGCGACATCTTCTCGTCGATCTTCGGTCGCCGGGGGGGCGCCAAGGAGCCGGACGTCGAAGAGATCGAAACCACGGTGGCGATTCCGTTTCGCGTCGCGGCGCTGGGCGGCAAGGTCCCCATCACGCTCACCCTGCCGGCGGTGTGTCCCACCTGCGGCGGCAACGGCGCCGCGCCGGGCGCGACGATCTCGACCTGTCCCGAATGCAAAGGCCGCGGCACGATCTCGTTCGGCCAGGGAGGGTTCGCCGTTAACCGCCCCTGCCCGGTGTGCCGCGGGAAGGGGACGGTCCCATCGCAGCGCTGCGGCACCTGCCAAGGACGGGGAGAGGTGCGCGTCGAGAAGCGCATTACCGTGACGATCCCGCCCGGCACCGAAGACGGCATGCGCGTGCGCCTCAAGGATCAAGGAGCAAAGGGAAAAGGCGACGTGGTCGTGCAGATCCAGGTCGAGCCCGACCGCTTCTTCCGGCGCGAGGGGTTGGACGTGATCTGCGTGGTGCCGATCACCCTCGCGCAGGCGATGCTCGGCTCGCGCATTAAGGTCAAGACACTCGATGGCCGGAAAGTCGTGCTCAAGCTGCCTCCCGGCACTCAGCACGGCCAGAAGTTCCGGATTCCGGGGCAGGGAATCGAAAAGAACGGACGGCGGGGGGATCAGTACGTCGAGGTGCACGTCGAGATTCCGGAGCACCTGACACAGGAGCAGCAGGAGGCCTTCAAGTCGTTCGCCGAGAAGGCGGGCCTCAAGTACTAGCTACAGCAGCAGCACGACCTTCCCGATGTTGCGCCGCTCGTGGATGTAGCGGTGCGCGGCAGCGGCCTCGGCCAGTGGGAAAGTGCGGTCTACGCGCGGTGTGAGTTTTCCCGCTCGCGCGTAGCCGAGCAAGGCCTCGACTTGCGGCGCGAGCAACGCCTCGTCGTTCCAGATGTGCCCCAGGTTCACGCCCGCCACGCTCTTGTTGTCGTTCATCAACGCCAGCGGGCCGAAGCGCGGGAACCGCAGCACGCGCCAAATCGTCCTCACCATGTTGCGTCGCGATCCCTCCGACAGCACCGAGGCCCCGTAGCACACGAGCCGGCCCGCCGGGGCGAGCAGCCGGTAGCCGTGGCGCCACGAGTCGCCGCCCACGGCGTCGAGCACGACGTCCACACCGCGCGCGGTCACGCGGCGGACGGCATCGAACCAGCGTGGATCGCGGCTGTCGAACGGCTCGACGCCGTACTCGCGCAGGATTGCGTGTTTGCCGGCGGAGGCCAACCCGAGCACGCGTAAGCCGAAGATGCGACCCAACTCCGCGACCGCGAGCCCCACGCCTCCCGCCGCCGCGTGCACCAGCACCGTTTCACCACGCCGCGCCGCGGCGACGCGCACCAGCATGTGGTGGGCGGTGAGGTAGACGACGGGAAAGGCCGCGCCATGCTCGAAGGTCCAACCCTCAGGAAGGGGGAAGACCGCCGTGGCGGGGACGACTACCAGCTCGCTCTGGCCGCCGAACCGCGTCGTGGCGACGACGCGGTCGCCGGCGCGAGCCGTGGTGACGCCGGGGCCGACGGTGTCCACGACCCCCGCGACCTCGTAGCCGATCGTGCAAGGGGGCTTCGGGGCATCGGGGTAGAGCCCCTGCCGCGCCAACAGATCGGAAAAGTTGACGCCCGCGGCGCGCACCCGGATCCGTACGGTGCCGGGTGCGACGGCGGGGTCCGGGGCGTCGCGCACCTCGAGGACCTCGGGCGGTCCGTAGCGGGGGATGACGAGCCGCTTCACGGGGTCAGGTCGGCTCGCATCGCCACGGCGCTGGCGGGACAGGCGGTGGTAAACTCGATCGACGCTCGCACGGCGGGATCCACGTCGTCCCGGGCGACCTCGCGGAAGCCGAACCGTGGGAAGAACGTCGCCGCCGTGGTGGTGAGCAGGTAGACGCTCGTCAACCCGCGCGCCCGGGCCAAGTCCAGCGCGGCCTGCGTGAGTTGGTGACCCAGTCCTGCCCCGCGCCGCGCTTCGTCCACCGCCACCGAGCGCAGCAGTCCCGCGCCGCCGTAGACCTCGAGCGCCGCGCAGCCGACGACCCGCGCGCTCCGCTGGGCGACCAGCGTGGTGGCGATGTGCCCTTCCAGGCCCGCCACGGGCAGCTTGTACTTCTCGAGCAGGCTCTTGATGGCCGCCAGATCGCGGGTCGTCGCGGCACGAATCCCATTTCTCGAGTCGACCATTCCCAGCAGGGCCATTTCCTGCAGCAGTGTCTCGCGGAGACCGTCTTGCAGCGTGCGCGTGCGGAACCCCAGCTCCTGCTGTGCCTTTTCGCTGCTGGCGAGGTACGTCGCACCCGCGGCGATCCGCAACGTCTCTCCCGAGTACGTCTGCGGCAGCGGCATCACGCGCTCGACGGCGCTCGCCGCTGCCGCCATGGCGCGGAGCAGCACGGCCGGGGGCCGGAGCCAGGGCGGGCGGATGCCCGTGATCTCCTCGGCGATCTCCAGCGCCTCCTCGAGGGTGTGGGGCGGGCCCGCGAGGATGTAACTCTGGCCCGCGCGCCCCTTGTCCATCGCGAGGATGTGTCCGTGCGCGGTGTCGTCCACATGACCCCAGCAGAACGCGGCCCCGTGCGGGCGGATGGGCAGCGTACGTCTCAAGTACTGGCGCAGCAGGTTGCCGATCACGCTCGGATCGCCGGGTCCGTACACGACGCCCGGCTGCACGATGACGAGGGGCAGGCCCGCCTGGATCAGCGGGACCGCGACCTCGTAATGCGCTCGCCATTTGGTGCGATCGTACTCCGAGAGCCAGGGCCCGCTGTGGCGATACGATTCGTCGCCGACCCACCCCTCCGTGTCTCCGAAGACGGCGAGTGTGCTGGTGTACACGCCTTTCGGGACGCCCAGATCCCCTATCAGCTCGAGCACGTTGCGCGTGCCTTGGACGTTGATGCGCTCGGCGAGGCGGCGCTCGCCCGGCCGCGCCCCGATGCGGTACCAGGCGGCGAGGTGAAACACGCCATCGCTGCCGCGCATCGCCGCGCGCATCGATTCCTTGTCCGTGATGTCGCCGGGGTGCAGCGACACGCCCAGCCCGGCGAGATCCGGGGCCTTCGAAGGGGTGCGGACGAGGGCGCGGACCTCATGACCGGCGGCGCGCAGCTGGCGCACGAGCCGCCCGCCGATGAACCCGGTCGCGCCGGTGACGAAATACTTCATGACCTTTAAGTTAGCTTGCGAATCGTGTCGCGTCGTGCTTGTTTTGCTTTTCCTCGGCGTCTCGGCATCTCAGCGTCTGGGCGTCTCGCATTTTGGGGTGTAGGTCAATTGGCAGACCGCCCGGCTGTTAACCGGGAAGTTGGAGGTTCGAGTCCTCCCGCCCCAGTTGTTCACTCATCTTCCCCTCCTCCCCCGCTGACGGGCGTGACCCGGACCATCACGACGCCGTGCGCCGGCACCGTGGCATTGAAGCGATCGGTCATCACGCCGACGTCCGTGTGGGTCCAGAGGTCCCTCACGCGCGCGGAGCCCCGCACGCCAATGGCGCGCCACGTCGCCGCGATGACGGTCTGCAGGGCCGACCGGTTGAGCAGGACCACAGCCCGCGAGCCATCGACGAGCGGCTTCGACCAGACCTGGAGATCTGGCGCCGGCTCCTGCACCAACATTCCCTGCACGCCCAGCGAGTCTTGATCGACGGCGATCACGTCTTTGTTGGTGAGCAGGTCGCGGGTCACGGCGGTCATGGTGCGGACGTCGTTGCCGGCCATGAGCGGCGCGGCCATAATCGCCCACAAGCTGAAGTGGCTGCGGTACTCGTCGTCGGTCATTCCGCCATTGCCCACTTCCAGCATATCGGGATCGTTCCAGGCGCCCGGCTTGGCGGCGTGCCCGTGCTGACTCGACAAATCGAGGATGGCGATCATGCTGGCCCAGCGGTCGCCGATGTCGCCGGTCGTGCGCCACAGGTTGCCGGTGCCCGGGCCCCACTCCCACGGCTGGTTCGAGCCCCACTCGCAGATACTGAAGACGATGGGCCGACCAGCGTTGGCGAGGGCATCGCGGAACTTGGCGTACTGGGTGGGCGCGTCGAGGCCCTCGGAGTTGCACCAGTCCTCTTTCACGTAGTCCACGCCCCACTCGGCAAAGGTGCGCGCGTCGATCTCCTCTGAGCCGTAGGTTCCGGGGCGGCCCTGGCAAGTCCGGCGGCCGGCATCGGTGTAGATCCCGAACTTGAGCCCTTTGGCATGCACGTAGTCGGCTAGCGGCTTGATCCCACCTGGGAATCGAGCCGAGTCGCTTACGAGTCGGCCGGCGCGATCGCGCGCGACCTGCCAGCAGTCGTCAATCACGACGTACTGGTAGCCGGCGTCACGCAGACCGCTCGAGGCCATCGCGTCCGCCGTCTCCCTGATCAGCTGGGCGCTCACGTCACAGTGAAAGTGATTCCAGCTGTTCCATCCCATGGGCGGCGTGCGGGCCAGACGATTCTCGAGGGCGGGGGGGCGGGTGGAAGGAGTGCCACGGGCGCCGAGTGCGAGCGCCAGGCAGAGCAGCGTCGGGAAGCGCACGGACATGGTCGGCTTTCCGGTGTGGTTGGCCGCACGCGGTCGCAAGGCATATGCCGAACCCGATGGCTGGCATCGGCGCTCCCGACACTTGGGCCGGCGTTGCGAGGTCGCAGCACGTGAGGCGCACCGGCGGCGGGAGGGGCACGCCGCGCACGGGTTTCGCCCCGCAACGGGGAGGCACGCGCCTTGCTCCGTAATGTTCGATGAAGCGCGACGCTCGCTGCCTCCTCGTCGCCGGCGCGCTCGCCTGCGGCGGGGCCCTCCCTCCGGCCGAGGTCACGCCTGGGACCGCCGCCGTGACGGTGGTCGTGCCGTCCGAAACGGATGCGCGCGTGACGCGGGTGGAAGAGATGCTGCGCGGCGTGCCGGGTCTCGAAGTTACGCCGCTTCCGAACGGGAACTATCAGCTCCGCATCCGTGGCCGCCGCAGCATCCGAGGCGAATCCGATAACGACAATCCGTTGCTGGTGCTCGACGGGATCACGATCCCGAACGAGTCCATCGGGAGCATGCTGGCGGACCTTGCGCCCAGCGACGTAGCGCGGATCGAGGTACTGAAGGATGCGGCGGCGACGAGCATGTACGGATCACGCGGTGCCAACGGCGTGATCGTCATTACCACCAAACGGGCACGATAGGAGGGAACGCCATGGCGTGTCGCATCACGCGGTTGGCGATGGTCGCGTCGCTGGTGAGCGCCGCCCCCGTCGTCGGGCAAGGGACCGGAGCCGTTGAGCTCGGCGCATTCGCGCGCTACACCAACTTCGACAACAGCCTGGGGATGAGCAGCACCGTCGGCGCCGGCGGGCGCGTGTCGGTCGCCCTTCGGCCCGGGTTCGCATTCGAAGTCGACCTGTCGCGGACCAGTGCCTCCAGCGACCCGAGGGGGGGCTCGGTGACCTACACGCCGCTCCACGCCCGCGTGGTCGGGGCGCTCCCGGCAGGGGAGCGAATGGAAGTTCTGGTGGGAGGAGGCTACGTGCGCAACACGTACGGTGGCGCGTTCGAGGCGAGCGACGGCGGCCTGTCCGCGCTCCTGGGGCTACGCTATCACGCGAGCAACCGGGTGTGGATGCGTCTCGGGGTCGATCTCGATGTCATGTTCCACCCATCGAGTGTCAGTCCCTTTACGTTCTACAATGGCAATTGGAGCCTGCAGCTCGGCGCCGGCGCCCGCCTGAATGGCGGGGGCGGTTCATAAGTGGTAGGTCTGCTTCGCTAGATCGTACGCGAGGGCGCGCGCCATGGGGCGCGCGTCGCTCTCGTCGATCACATGGCGGGCCACCAACCCCGCGAGGTAGTTGGCATCGATGCGGCGTGAGAAATCGTGCCGCGCCGGGATGGAACAGAACGCCCGCGTGTCGTCGTTGAATCCCGCTGTCTTGTGGATCCCCGCCGTTTCGGTCGTCCGCTCGCGGAACCGCCGCATCCCCTCCAGCGAGTCGAAGAACCACCAGGGAGGCCCCAGCCGCATCGCTGGATAGTGCCCGGCGAGGGGCGCGAGCTCCCGGCTATAGGTGGACTCATCCAGGGTGAACACGACGACCGTGAAGCGGGGGTCGTTGCCATAGGCGTTGAGCAGGGGGCGCAGGTTGCGCGTGAACTCGGTTGCAATCGGGATGTCGCCGCCCCGATCCGGCCCGAACCGCTCGAACACCAGGCGGTTGTGGTCCCGCAGCGATCCTGGATGGATCTGCATCGTCAGGCCGTCCTCGAGCGAGAGCCGCGCCATTTCCATGAGGAGGTGCGCCGTGAAGCGTCGCTCGTCGGCGGGCGTCACCTCCCCCTGACAGGCCAGATGAAACAGGCGCTCGGCCTCCTCTCCCTCGAGGGCCGCCGTGTACGGTTCCAGTACGGCGTGGTCGGTCGCGGTGGCGCCGAGACTCTTGAAGTAGGCGCGACGGTCAGCCAGGGCGCGCACGAATCCGAGGTAGTCGCGCACGGGTTCCCCATCGACGCGCCCCAACGCGTCCAGTGCTCTGGTCCAGCCGGGGGCCGCGATCCGGAACAGGGCGTCCGGCCGGAACGTGGGAATCACGCGGCCCGGCCAGCCCGATTCGCGGATCGCGCAATGGTGCTCGAGCGTGTCGGTCGCCGCGTCGGTCGTCGCCAGCACCTCGATGTTGAAGCGCTCGAACAGCGCCCGCGGACGGAACTCCGGCGACTGCAGCCGCTCCCGGATCGCGTCGTACACGCGCCCCGCCGTCTCTGCCCTCAGTCGCTCGGGCACGCCGAAAACTTCGTGCAGCTCGTGGTCGAGCCAGGCGCCGGTCGGCGTGCCGAGGAACAAGTGGTAGTGTTCGGCGAAGAGCTGCCACACCCGGCGCGGATCCGGCTCCGTTGGCCCGCCGTCGCGGCGCGGCACGCCCAGGGCTTCGTAGGAGACGCCGTGCGCGTACAAGAGGCGCAGGACGTAGTGGTCAGGCTGTACGATGAGCGACGCCGGCTCGGGGAAGGGAGCGTTCTCCGCGAGGATGCGCGGATCGACGTGGCCGTGGGGTGAGACGATCGGCAGGCCCCGCGTCTCCTCGTACAGCGCGCGCGCGACCCGCCGAATTGAGGGATCGGGATCGAAGAAGCGATCCTCGGCGAGGATGCGCTGGCCTCCTAGACGGTGGGCGTCCAGCCCGGAGCGTACTCGCGTTGCCAGAAAGCCGTGGCCTGATCGTCGCCCTGAATGTGCCCCGACCGCGGATCGGTGTGCAGCGCTCGGCCGGTCCACTGCGCAATGTTGCCGAGGTGGCACAGCAGCACACTCTTCGCTCCCTCAGCGATCGGCTGATTGACCGGTACGCCCGTGCGGACCGCGTCCACGAAGTTCGCGATGTGGAGCGCCGTCAACAGATCGTCGCCGCTCGGAGCGAGGGGATCCGCCCCGGCCTGCGCGATCGATTCCTTGACGACCTTGCTGTCGAGGTCGTATACCGTGTAGCCGTCCTGGTCCATCACCACAGTCCCCGTCGTCCCGTGGACGATCGTGCCGCGCCCCCGGTTCTGCGTCGGGAACGGGTTGCAGCTCAGCCCCTGCCACACGATCGCGCGCTGCCCCTCGAACTCGAACCCGGCTTCCTGGGTGTCCGTAAACTCCCAGTCGTCCTCGAAGTGATACCGTCCGCCCACCGACGTCACCTTCACCGGGTAATCGACCCCCAGGGCCCAGCGCGCGACGTCGATCTCGTGCGTTCCGTTGTTGCAGATCTCGCCCGTGCCCCAGCGGCGGAACCAGTGCCAGTTGTAGTGGATGACGTTGTCGTGGTAGGGCGTGCGGGGGGCGGGCCCCTGCCAGAGCTCGTAGTCGAGTGTTGCCGGGACGGGCGCAGGCTTCCCGCGGCCAATCGTGCCGCGCCGGTTCGCATACCATGCGCGCGCGAGATAGGGGCGCCCGATGACGCCGTCCCTGATCGCTTGCACGGCTTCCTGAGCCCGGGGCGACGAGCGCCGCTGCGTACCCATCTGCACCACGCGCTTGGCTTTGCGCTGCGCCTCGACGAGCAGCTCGCCCTCGCGCGCGTTGTGGCCACACGGTTTCTCGAGGTAGACGTGCTTGCCGGCCGCGAGCGCCAGGATCGCGGCGGGGGCGTGCCAGTGGTCGGGCGCGGCGATGACGAGGGCGTCCACGCTCTTGTCGTCCAGGGCGCGGCGGAAGTCGGCGAGTCCCTTCGGGGCTTTCCCTTGTGCCTCGCCGACGGCGGTGAGGCCTTTGGCGAGCACCTGTGAATCGACGTCGCAGACGTACGCGACTTCCGCGTTGGGCGTCTTCCCGAACACGCGTGCCAGCATGGTGCCGCGGCCGTTCAGGCCCATGACGGCGACGACCACTTTCTCGGCCGGCGAGCCGCCGAGCGCGAGCAGGGGGGAGCGGCCGGCCGCGAGGCCGAGGCCCGTCGCCGAGACGGACTTCACGAACTGACGGCGCTTCATAGCGGTCTCACTTTGATGTTGCGGAAATAGACCTCATCCCCGTGATCCTGCAAGACGATGTGTCCTTTGCGGCGATCCCCGAAGCCCGGAATGGAGCGGTACTTGCTCTTGGCGAGCAGCGAATCCATCCGCGTCGTGCCGAGATCGAACTCGACGATCTTGCGGCCGTTCAGCCAGTGCTCGCCGTGGTTGCCGCGGAAGATCACGGCGGCGCTGTTCCACTCGCCCACGGGACGCAGCTGCTTCGCCTCACTCGGCGCGATGAGGTCGTACAACGCTCCGGAGCGGTGGGTGGGCAGCTTGCCGTCTTCGTGCCGGTCGTCGTCGAGCATCTGGTACTCGAACCCCAGGGCGGAGTGATTCGGCGCGATCGCGCCCCTGGCGACGGCGGCCGGCGTCATCTGGCCGTTCTGTGCGATCGATATTTCTTCGGAGACGTTGTACTTGACGCCGCTGTTGGCGCCCGGGGTGACCTTCCACTCCCACGTCAGCTCGAAGTCGCCGAACGTGTCCACGGTCATGAGATCACCACCGTTGAGGGGCCGCCCGTCGGCCACCCTCGGCACGTTGCCGCTGGCGATCTTCTTGATGGTGCCATCGACGACGACCCAGTGCCCGGTCGGCACGGTGTCGTAGCCCAAGCCGCGCCACCCGGCGAGGGTACGGCCGTCGAACAGCAGTCGCCAGCCGGCGCTGCGCTCGGCGGGCGCGAGGGTGTTGGGCGTGGATTGGAGGAGAGAGAGGAGTAGGATCGGTGCGATCATGTGTGTTCCCTGAAAAGCAGGTCCTTCGCGCCTACGGCGCTCAGGAGGACAAGCCCGTTTGCTTCTTTTTTCTCTTTTTTCAAGAGCAAGCAACAGCTTGTCCTCCTGAGCGGAGCGCGCGGTACGCGCGCGTAGCGAAGGCTCATGACGCGGCCTCGGGACTTCCCAACCGCGCGGGCTCGAGTCGCGGTGCGAGGACGTGGAGGATGGTCCAGGCGGTCACGTAGGCGAAACCGCACACGGTGAAAATGAGGGTGTAATCGTTGCCCGTGGCGTCCAGAATCCTGCCGGTGACGCGCTGGAACACCACGCCGCCCATGGCGCCCGCGAACCCGCCGATTCCGGAGATCGACGCCACCGCGGAGCGGGGGAACATGTCGCTCGCGAGCGTATACATGTTCGCCGACCAGCCCTGGTGTGCCGCCGCGGCGACGCTGACGATCAGTACGGCGGTCCACATGCTCCCCGCGTGAGGCGCGAGCGCGGTGGGCATGATGACGAGCGCCATGAGGAGCATCGCCGTCTTGCGCGCTCGATTGACCGTCCACCCCCGCTTGATCAACCCGCTCGACAACCAGCCACCGGCGATCGAGCCGACATCGGCGACGAGATAGACGACGATCAGGGGCAACGCGACGTGCGCCAGCTTGATGCCGTACTTGGCGTCGAGAAACTTGGGCAGCCAGTACAGATAGAACCACCAGATCGGGTCGGCCAGCATCTTGCCGACGACGATCGCCCACGTCTGCCGCACGCCGAGCAGGCGGATCCAGGGGACGCGCGGCTCGTCGGGCTCTTCGGCGTGCGCGTCGGCGGGCGGGCTGCGGTAGAGCGCGAGCCAGAGAAACAGCCATAGGAAACCGATCGAGCCCGTGACGACAAACGCCCAGCGCCAGCCCCATGTCAGCGCGATCCACGGGACGAGGAGGGGCGTGATGATGGCCCCGGTGTTGGTCCCCGCATTGAAGATCCCCGTGGCGAGCGCGCGCTCGTCTTTGGGGAACCACTCGGCAACGGTTTTGACACCGCCAGGGAAATTGGCGGACTCCCCGAGGCCCAGTAGGGCGCGAGCCGCCGAGAACGCCGCCGTCGTCCGGGCGAACGCGTGTCCGATCGCCGCCAGGCTCCACACGACGACGGCCGTGGCGAAGCCGCGCCGCACACCGACGCGATCGAGCCACCGTCCCGCCAGCAGAAAGCCGAAGGCGTATACCAGGCTGAACCACGATACGACGTCGCCGTACTGCGCCTCCGACCAGCTCAGCTCGCGCTGCAGCGTGGGGGCGAGGATCCCGAGCACCTGCCGATCCACGTAGTTGATCGTCGTGACCGCGAACAGCAGGGCGCAGATGGTCCAACGGTAGCGGAGTCGTGAGGAGGGAGGGGCGATGGTCGACGTCACAGCGTGACGCCTTCCTTCCAGATGGCGATCTCCCGGTACCCGTGCTTCTCGTTGGTGGCCAGCTCGCGCCCCGAGGCCACGTCGAGGATCAGAGCAAACAAGTCGTCCGCGAGCTGATCGAGGGTGGCGGCGCCGTCGAGCAACGCTCCCGCGTTGAGATCGATCCAGTGGGGCTTCTTCGCGGCGATGGCGCTGTTGGACGAGACCTTCAGCGTCGGCACCGGAAAGCCGAGGGGCGTCCCGCGCCCGGTCGTAAACAGCACCACCGTCGCGCCACTCACGACCAACGCGGTCGACGAGACACCGTCGTTCCCCGGGGCCTCGAGCAGCGCCACGCCTCCCGCCCGCGTCGTCGCCGGATCGCCGTACCGCAGCACCTGTGTCACCGTCGCCTGGCCGCCTTTCTGGATCGCGCCCAACGACTTCTCCTCCAGCGTCGTCAGCCCTCCCGCGACGTTTCCCGGGGACGGATTCTCGTAGATCGGCTGCCCGTGCCGGATGAAGTATGCCTTGAAATCATTGATCAGGGCGACGATCTGCCCGAACACGGCCGCATCCGCCGCGCGGCTCATCAGCAGCCGCTCGGCCCCGAACATCTCGGGTACCTCGGTGAGAATCACACCGCCGCCCAGTCCCGCCAACCGGTCCGCGATGCGACCGAGGAGCGGGTTGGCGGTAATACCGCTTAAGCCGTCGGAGCCACCGCACTTGTGGCCGAGGATCAGGTCGGAGGCCGGGCACTCTTCGCGCCGGTCGTCCGCCATCGCGGCGACGAGCTGCCCCACCGCCTCGAGCCCCGCGTCGATCTCGTCGGTGACATCCTGGGAGTTGAAGAACCGCAGGCGCTCGGGCTCCACGTCGCCCGCGAGCTGCAGCAGGGCGTCCATCTGGTTGTTCTCGCAACCGAGACCGAGCACCAGGACGCCACCGGCATTGGGATGCCGGATCAGGCCGGCGAGGACGCGCTGGGTGTTGCGGAGGTCGTCTCCGAGCTGGCCGCAGCCGTACGGGTGCGCATAGTTGTAGACGCCGTCGATGGGGCCGTGGAACAACGCCGATCCCTCGCGTGCGATCCGCTCCGCCGCGTGGTTCACACAGCCGACGGTATTGAGGATCCACACCTCGTTGCGGGTGCCGACGCGGCCGTTGGAGCGGCGGTAGCCCTGGAAGGTGGGCCTCACCCCCGGTAGGGGCGCAGCATGCTGCGCCCCTACACGTGGCGTCGGTTCGTACTGGTACTCCAGCACCCCTTCCAGACAGGTCTTGAGATTGTGCGAGTGGACCCAAGCGCCCGGCGCGATCGGCGCGGTCGCGGCTCCGATGGGGAACCCGTACTTGACGACCGTTTCGCCGCGCGCGAGCGCGCGCAGCGCGACCTTGTGACCGGCCGGGACATCCTCGGTGAGCGTGACGCGCTCACCCTCAACACTCACCTTTTCTCCCGCGGTGAGCCCTTGAACCGCGACCGCAACGTTGTCCAGCGGATGGATTCTGACCGCCTGCGCGGCCACGCTCACCGCGTGAAGTCCCGGTAGTACGTCTCGATTTGGTCCGGTGTGGCCGTGCGCGACAGGATCAGCACGCGGTAGCGGAACGTCGTCGCCTGTCCCTGCGCGAGCCGGAAATTGAGCTCCTCCTTCCCGTTGCTGAACACTTTCGTCCCGAGCGGATTGGCGGCGAAGAGGCCGTACCCCCGGGCGTGCCAATAGGTGGGGAAGCCGACGTTGTTTGGATGATCGAGGATGGCGAGCGTCACCGGGGCTCCGTCGACATCTCCCGTCAGCATCGTCCACCGGCCCCGCGTGCCCCAGACGGAATCGCCCTCGAGGCCCTCGGAGCTGCGATAGTGTCCCGTGACGCCGTCGTTGTTGAGCAGGGGGACGGTCGTGGCGTGGCCGGCGGCGTCGGTGAACACCTCCGGTGTGTTGGATGGCTGCTCGAGCGCGCGCGCCACCCGCATCCCAATCAGCCCTTCCTTATTATCGACGAACGTGACAGGGCCGCCGACCGCGGTGAGTGTGGTGATGCGATCGATGGAGCGCAGCCCCTCGGCCGCGCGGAACACGAAGCGGGTGTCCTCGCGCAGCAACGGCTTTCCGGCGGAATCGACCCAATCGGCGCTCACCTCGAGCGTGCCTTCTCCTTGCCCGCCGGCGGCGCGCCGTACGGCCCGATGCACGATGGTGCCCATCTTGGCGCGCCGCGCCGGCGGAATCGCGTCCGAGTTGTTCCAGAAGTCGAGCCCGTTGACGTCCCCGTGGTCGAACCAAAGTCCGACCTGGTGGGGATGATCGACGCGCTCACCCGGCCGTGGCGCCAGAGGCCAGCCGCGGGTGACGAGCGCGCCCGACGCGGCGCGGATCGGGTACAGGGTAGGCTTCTTGAGGGTGGTCGGCCAGACGTACGACGTGAACGGCTGGCCGTCGACCGTGACGTCGACGCGCCGCTCGGCCTCACGCGCGACGACCTCGACACGGGGGGCCTGGGCCTGCCCGACGACGGCCAGACCCAGCCCCAACAGCAGCCAGATGTTGCGCATCGGTGCCTCAACCCATCACGATGTCTTGCTTGCCGTCGTCGAACGTCACTTTCCGCCCGCTATGCATCGCCGCGACGGTCATGCACAGCGCGACGGCGTGGCTGTACCCGGCGTCGATGTTCGCGTTGGTCTTGCCGCGCGAGCGCACGCACTCCATCCAGTTGCGCACGTTCGCGGTGGTGGACGAATCGCCTCCGGTGTTCGCCGCGGTCTCCGTCGGCGTCACCTCGGACAGCTTCATCGTGGGTAGCTGGTTGGCCTTCATGCCCATTTCCGCGGCATAGCGCTCGGTGAGCCCGCCGTCGGGCGAAATCTCGTTGGTATCGAGGTTCAGCATCCCGGCGTTCGAATAGTACAGCTCCTTGGTGCCGCCCGCGCCGTTCGTCATGCGCGACGCGTACACGACCTGAAAGCCCTTGGTGGGATCGTCGAGCGGCCCGTACTCGAACACGATAGTGGCGGTGTCCCAGTTCTTGCGCCCGTCCTTCCAGAGGTAGACGCCGCCGTTGGCGACGACACAGCGGGGACGGGGAAAGCCCGTGAACCAGTGGACAGTATCGATCTGGTGCACCATCCATTGATCGGGGATCCCGGAAGAGTACGGCCAGAAGAGACGGTACTCGAGGTATTTGCGGGGATCCCACGCCTCGAACGGCATGTAGGCCAGGAAGCGCCTCCAATCGGTGTCCGTCTCCTTGATCGTCGACACGAGCTGCGGGCGGCGCCAGCGGCCCGGCTGGTTCACGTTCCACGTCATCTCCGCCATGACGATGTCGCCGAACTTTCCCGAGCGGATGAACTCGTTGGCGGCCTGGTAATTGGCGGCGCTGCGCCGCTGCGTGCCGATCTGCACCACGCGGTCTGACTTCTTGACGGCGTCGCGGATCGCTACCGCCTGGTCCATGCTATGGGCCAACGGCTTCTCGATGTAGGCATCCATCCCGGCCTGGATCGCCTCGACGCCGTGGTAGGCGTGCAGGAAGTCGGGGGTCGAGATCATCACGGCGTCGGCCACTTTGGCGCCGTACATCTCTTCGTTGTTCCGGAACGCGCGCGGCTTGGCGCCCATGACCCGCTCGATCTCGGCCACCCCCTCGTCGCGGCGGCGGTTCCAGATGTCCGACACCGCGACGATCTCGAAGTTGAGCGCGGGGCCGGCGGCCTTGAACGCGGGGAGCAGGGCCTGGCGGAAGCGGTCGGAGAATCCGACGATCCCGATCCGCACGCGGTCGTTCGCGCCCAGGATCCGGGCGTAGCTCGCGGCCGGGATCGATGCGGCCGCGAGGCCGGCCACACCGGCGGCGGCGCTCTTCACGAAATCGCGACGCGGCATCCGCTTCTCTTTGTGACGGGACATCGGCTCACCTCCGGTCAGGATTGGGCGCGGCGCGGCGTCGCAAGGCCCGCCAGGACGCCGCGCATGTAGGCGAACGACTGTTGCATCCCCGGCAGTGGGTCGTCGGGGTCGATCTCGTACTCCAGGTTGACGTAACCCGCGTAGCGCATCGCCTGCAGCTGCTCGAAGATCGCGGCAATCGGAATGGCCCCCCGGCCCACGATGCACTGGCTCCCCTTCGCCGTCAGGTCGCGAAGATCCTTGGCGTGCATGTCGAGGAGGCGCGGGCCCGCGTCCGCGACCGCGCGCACGACGTCGGTGCCGGTGCGCACCGTGTGCCCGATGTCGATGCACAGCCCCATGCGGGGGTCCATCGTGCGGACCTGTTTCAGGACGTCGTACGGGGAAGGGAAGCGCTTGTCCTCGGGCCCGTGGTTGTGAATCGCGACCTTGATGTCGTATTGCTTGACGAACCGCTCGACGCGCGGGAGGAGCGCGGGGTCGGCCGTCGCGACCATCACCGGCATGCCCGCGGCCTTGGCGTAGTCGAAGTAGCGGCGCACGTCGTCATCGGTGTCCTTCTCGAACATGATCGTGCCGCCTCCCACGATCTGGAGGCCGGCGGCTTCAATCTCCCGCCGTGCCGCGGCTAGGTCGTCGGGCGTCAGGTCGTACGGCAGGTGCACCGACTTGAGGTTGATGAAGGGCGTGCCGAGGGCCTGCACCATCTCGATCGCCTTGGCCCGCGGGAAGTTGCGGAGCGAGTAGCTCGCGACGCCGAGTCTCACCCCTTCGCTCCCCCTCTCCACGTTGTGGAGAGGGGGAAGGGGGGTGAGGACCGCCGCGACGCCCGCGGCGCTCGCCTTCAGAAAAGTGCGGCGGTCGGTCACACTCAATACCCGGGGTTCTGCGGGTACGGGTTGCTCGTGCGGTCGATCTGGATCTGCGGGATGGGCCGCAGCACGTGGAACGGTTGAATGTTGTTCTTCGCGTCGGGGTTGTACAGCTTGACCCGGCTCAGGAGAGAGTGGGTTCGCACCAGGTCGAACCAGCGCGTGATTTCGCCCGCGAGCTCGCGGGCGCGCTCGTCGAGGATGGCATCGAGCGTCAGCTGATCGACCGTCAGCTCCATCTCCGTTTCGTGCCCGGGGATGGCGGCGCGCCGCCGCACGGTGTTGATGTACGGCAGGCCTTCGGCGGGCCGGCCATCGCGCATCAGCGCCTCGGCAGCGATGAGATATGTCTCGGCCAACCGTGCGACGAAGAAGTCCCGCGAGCCACGTGTCTCGTTGATCGAGGACCTGAACGGATCGTGGAACTTGTTCAAGGACGGAAACATGTTGTCCCGGTATGGTGAGGGCTGGCCGAGGTAGGCGCGGGGTGTAAACACGGTGTACGGCTTCGTCCGCGCCAGGACGGTGTCGGCGTCCGTCGTCGAGACATAAACCGCGGTGTCGCCGAGCCCGAACTTGGGGACACCTTGCGCGTCCTTCGGGATA
>WNGL01000127.1_pt1 | contig 84680 bp, 77 predicted proteins | sample 5400591 | NCBI WGS metagenome assembly WNGL01 (sample SAMN13153377, study PRJNA577476) | soil metagenome | isolation source: 80 cm soil or saprolite under Garry oak tree replicate 1 | place: USA:California | collected 2016-06-15 | reverse complement strand
ATTCTACAGATTCTCAGTCTTACCCTTTTCGAGAAAACGCCCATTTTACAGGCACTTCAAGCATCAGACGCCTGCACTGACTTACACGATCCCAGCAACCAATTGATTCTGTTCGACTTTTAACCGGACAGCAGTGATTCGCGATATGGAATTGGAGTCGCAGCGTCAGGCTGTTTACATGGCGAAAGCTTCTCCGGATCAGCAGGGAAATCTGCAGGCCCAAATGGAGGCGCAGCGTGCATTGATTTCAAAACTGCATGAGGTCAAAGCGACAGGTCGTATCGTGCTCGAAATCGGACCGACGCGGACCGGGGTAGAAGCGATCCCTGATATCGAATTGGAAGACGGTGACAGCTTGGTCGTGCCGCGTAAGGCCGCGATGGTGAATGTGGTGGGAGCCGTGTACAACCAGAATTCGCTGTTCTTCCGGGAGAACAGACGGATCGCAGATTACTTGAAGTTGTCCGGTGGCGGGACGCGTGATGCCGACATGAAATACATGTTTGTCGTTCGCGCGGATGGAAGCGTACTCAGCAGAACGAATACTTCCGGGACGTGGTCTGCGAGCTTGGGCTCGATGAGAGCTATTCCGGGAGATACGATCGTGGTACCTGCACACTTGGATAAGGGAAACATGATGCGCGCTATTAAGGACTGGACACAAGTCATTGGCCAGATCGGGTTGGGTGCCGCGGCAATCAACGTTCTCAGATAGCAGAGAAAGCCTCTCAACCAAACAGGTCGATCTTCATATCCGTGCACTTCCAAATGGACGAGTTTTATCCAAGGATTGAAAATGGCAACTGAGCAGATTGAAAGTACTACTCTTAGAGAGAATAACGATGTCGTCCGAAATGGCAGCGCCTCCGATCCTGCGAACGAAGTTACGTTACTGGAGTTGTTTGCGATCATAGCAAAGCGGAAAAGAGTGATTGTCCGCACAACGATTGCAGCAGCAGTTATTGCTGCCGTCGTTTCATTCCTCATTCCAAATCAATATACCGCGACGACCAGTTTGCTTCCTCCCCAGCAACCACAGTCGCTGGCGTCGGCTCTTGCAGCACAGATGGGTGGGGGTGCCGCTATGCTCGGCGCAGTTGCAGGCAAGGACCTCGGACTTAAGAATCCTAATGACATTTATATCGGGATGCTGAAGAGCCGAGTAGTCAGTGACGCGATGGTCAAGAGATTCGATCTGAAAACGGTGTACCGCGCTAAGGAGTTGTCAGGCGCCCGTCAAGATTTGAAGAACGCTACTGATATTCAGACCGGGAAGGAAGGCTTCATCACGGTCTCGGTGGAAGACGAGGACCGCAAGCGCGCTGCCGACATGGCGAACGCGTATGTGGAAGAACTTCGCCATATGACCGCAAACCTCGCGGTAACAGAAGCAGGGCAGAGGCGGTTGTTCTTCGAACAGCAAATGCGCAAGACCAAGGACGACTTGGCCAATGCAGAGGTTGCGCTTAAGGATACACAGCAGAAAACCGGGCTTATCCAACTGGATAGTCAGGCTAGAGCAATCATCGGGTCGGTGGCCGCGATTCGTGCCCAGATTGCTGCCAAAGAAGTTCAGTTGCAGGCGATGCAATACTCGGTTACGGATCAGAATCCAGACCTGTTGAGCCTTCGCGAGGAGTTGGCGGGGCTGCGAGCGCAATCGGCAAAGCTTGAAAAGCAACGGAACTCGGGCGGAGGCGATATTCAGGTTCCAACAGGAAGCGTACCGGAAGCAGGCTTGCAGTACATTCGCGCATTGAGGGAAGTGAAGTATCACGAAACTATGTTCGAGTTACTCGCGAAGCAACTGGAGGCTTCGAGACTGGACGAGGCTCGTCAGGGTGCTGTGATCCAGGTGGTGGATCCTGCAATTGAGGCGGATAAGAAGTCTTCTCCAAAGCGCGGTCTGATTATTGCGCTCTCCACGATTCTAGGCTTTTTCGTGGGATGTACTCTGGCGCTTATTCTGTGGTGGCGGGAACTTGTACAATTCGATCCCGTTGCAGAAAAGCACCTGCAGGACCTTAAATCCGCTTTCAAAGTGAGAAGAACCACGACGACCTTCAGCAATGAATAGAGATTCTCCATCCACTGCGCTCGCATCTGGATTGACGGAGTTCGAGATCGAACAGCCATTGACTCTAACCCGAAGCGAGATTCCAACTCTGCGCAATAACTTCGCCTGGACATTGGCAGGCAATGTCTTTTATGGAGCCTGTCAATGGGGCATGCTGTCCGTACTTGCAAAGCTGGGCAGTCCTTCGATCGTCGGCCAATTCACTCTTGGCTTGGCTGTTGCCTCGCCCGTGTTCATGTTCACCAATCTGCAACTTCGCGCCGTACAGGCGACGGATGTGAATGCGGAGTGCGGATTCGCTGACTACTTCACGTTGCGCCTGCTGACAACGTTGCTCGGGTTGACGTTGATCGTAGCGCTACTTCCACTTGCTGGAGCCGCGCCCGCCGTACGCACAGTCATTCTTCTGGTGGCGGTCTCGAAGTGCTTGGAGTGCATGAGCGACGTGACCGCGGGCCTGTTGCAGCGAGAAGAGCAGTTGAAACGAGTGGCGATCAGCCTCATGATCCGCGGTATCGGCTCTGTGCTGGCATTCTCTCTCACCTTTGCCTACTTTCGCAGTCTGGTCTGGTCGCTCGCTGCAATGAGCGGAGTCTGGTTGGCAGTACTTTTGTTCTACGATGTGCCGAACGTAAAGTCATTGATTGGTCGCCAAGACGGGTTCTTTCGGTTCGACCGCCAGGAACTCCGGCGGTTGATGATGCTGGGTCTTCCGCTCGGCTGGGTCGCTACCCTCGCGTCGTTGAACGCGAATATTCCCCGCTACTTCCTCCAGCACTACCTGGGATTCGCAGACCAGGGCATCTTCGCATCGCTTGCGTATCTGGTCGTTGTCATTAACTTGGTTGTGTATGCGCTCACCCATTCGGTTACCACGCGCCTCGCTCGGCTGTTTGCGGATGGCGATCACAAGCAGTTTCTTCGCCTGCTGACTAAGTTGTCTATGCTCGGCGTGTTGATCACGGCCGTTGGAGTGCCCGCGGCGTTTCTTGTAGGGCGGCCGCTGCTGACCTTGCTCTATCGCCGTGAGTATGCGGATCATGTTGGCCTGCTGGCGCTCTTCGTGGGAATTGCGGGTCTTAGCACGATTGTGGCGTTTCTTTTCTGCGGGTTGACGGCCGCACGCACATTTCGGATTCAGGTTCCGGTCTACTTCGCGGCAATGCTAACTGGTGTGGCGGGGTCGGCGCTGCTTGTTCCGCGATTTGGCTTGATCGGCGCGGGCATTGGGCTTCTCTTGTCTGCAATTTTCTTGGTGGCGGGTGGCGTATGGGCTTTGAATCGGATAGTTCGATCTGAGACGTGTCAAAAATGGCGAGCCTGCTGAGATAAATATCCCTGATATGTGTGCTGAAAGCCCGGGCGCTCAACGCCTTGTCCAATTGAAAATGGAGTTAGGATGACTTGCAAGTTGAAGGTCACACTTGTGCCCACTGGGCCGAGTGGAACGGCAGTTGATCCACGTGGGCGGCTTCAACCCGAGCCCGGTAATGCGCAAGCTACTGGGAGCGGGGACGCCGTGGGAGCTGAGAAATCGCTTAGGGGCACGTACTTGGCGCGTTCTCTTGCGACTCCTGCGAGGAAACAGGCAGAACCGGTTTCACCGAGCCCATGTCTCCGCACCGGATGCGAAGCGCTTCAGAAGATCGCGTGCCCACCTACGACGCCTGCCTTGCAGCAAATCAGTTACTTGCACCACGGACTGCTAGGTCAATGCCCTGCTTTCCGCCGCAATGCAAAGGAATTAAACAGGCAGATATTCCGAGGTACCTCATGGTAGCCGCTATCATTGTCCTTTATCACCCCGACCTGTCGCTTCTAAGACGTCTGCTTGAGAGTGTCGCTGGACAAGTTGGTACGATCATTGCCGTGGACAACACGCCCGGATCGTCAACAGAAGTACGCTCATTTCTAGATAGCCTTCCACATCCAGTTTCATATCTCCCCCTCCGTGACAATGTAGGAATCGCCACGGCTCAGAATATCGGCATTCGGGAGAGCGCTAAAACAGGACACTCGCATGTTTTGCTGCTGGATCAGGATAGTCGCCCCAGTCCAGGCATGGTGAGTCAACTGGTTTCTGCGGAACAGAAGCTCCTGGAATCAGGCAAGAAAATAGCCTCAGTTGGTCCTCTGTTCATTGATGAGAAGAGCGGTACAGCGCCGACGGTAATTCGGCACCTGTTGAGGCACGTGAACAAGATTCCACTTGATGGAGCTATGGAGGAGCCAGTAGAGGCAGACTGCCTAACTGCCTCTGGTTCACTAACCCGCGTGTCGGTGCTTGCGGAGATCGGCGCGATGCGTGATGAACTGTTTATCGACTGGGTTGATATTGAATGGGGGTTACGCGCTCGCAGCACAGGATACAAGTGTTACATCGTACCGGGCGCGATAATGATACACAGCATCGGGGATACATTTGTGCGCGTTATCGGTAAGGACATATACCTCCACAACGACACTCGAAACTATTATATTGTCAGGAATGCCACTTACCTCTTGAGATTAAAGAGTATGGGGTGGCGGTGGCGGATAGTCACGGTTCCGAAACTACCTTTGTACGTTTGCTTTTACTCGTGGAACTCCGGCAAAAGGTGGAATAGCTTCAGGCTGTTGTGCAAAGCATTTTCAGACGGCCTTCATGGAAGGGTGGGGCGCTTAGCCTGATGGCAAGCTATTACTGCATATAATCCCTGATCTTCTGATTGAAGTGTACGGTTTTCGTACTTGATAGCCACGCTGGTTGGTGCGCGCAGAAAAAGTGGACAGATAAGTCAAATGTATTGGTACGATCTCATAATCGGTCTTGTTCTGTGCGGCGCTGCGTTATCATTGCCAAATGAAAACAAATTGCGTCGGTACATGCAGATTCTATATTTTTCCATTGTGCCGCTGATCATTGTCCTGTTTGTTGGCCTTCGTTCGTCAAGTCCTGATTATGATAATTATCTAAGCTGGTTTAGCTGGGTCTCAGCTGGCCAGTTGGTTTGGCAAGACTGGGCGAAAGACCCAGCATTTGTGTTAGTTTCTTGTCTAGTTTCTAAATGCGGCCTGCACTTTATAGGCGTTACATTGGTTTTTGCGGTAGCCGCGGTGACGTTTCAGTATTACTTCTCCCGAATCGCATCTGATCAAAAGTGGATCACGTTTTTCTTCTATTTGGTTGTTTGTCGTACCTTTTTTGGTTCTGATATGGCTTCAATAAGATCTGCTGTGGCGATACCACTTATGTCTAGCAGCATCCTATTGGCCTTTAGGGGCAAAAAGAGGCTTGCTTTGTTGCTGTATGTCGTCAGCCTTACTTTTCATTTTTCAGTGCTAGTTGGCTTACTTCCTTTTGCGCTGGTAATGATGAATGTACGGTTCCGCTCTCGCTGGTGGATACTGTCGCTGGCTTCTGCCGCAGTACTCGCGAAAATCTATTTTCAGAATATTCTCGTCCTTATGTCCTACGGGGATAGGACGTCAGTCTACACGGATCCGGGGGAACACGGCACGCCTTTCGCGTATTTCATGTACATTGCTGCACGTGTTCTGCTTTTGCTGCTGATTATGCAATATTGCTGGAAGAGCATTACAGCGGAGCACCGTTTGGTGTTGTTTTGCTATTCAATCGGAATATCCCTTCAGGTAATATTTATTTTTAATAATGCCTTAAGTTGGCGAGCCTCAGATATCTTTGGTCTGCTTGATATATGCGTGTTCATGATTCCATTGAAATACCTGAAAGGCGGATTGCGTATTTCCTATGCCGTCGGCTTGACACTGTTCGGGTTAGCACTGTGCTATTTCGGATTGGCAGTTATGGAGCCATACAGGTGGGTGCTTGCGTGATTTGTGCGGCTCTGGCGCGGAAATCCGTCACACCCGCGTTTCCTCAGGCTATATCGTCGCATTGATCGACCACGGACCTACACTACGGAGTACTGGAGAGTCTATTAATGGCTACCGCAACACAGCGGCCGCGCGCTGTCGTCTTGGCTCCGTTCTTCTCGACAAATGAGCCGACCAATAGACCGCGGTTTGTTGGCTCTGTCTTGGCAAAGATGATGGCCGTGGATGTTGTAACGAGCGACTTCGATCACACGCAGAAATGCGTACGCGAGCATCGGCAGTGCGAACCGTTCGAGCATGTTATTTACTTGAGGACTCGTCCGTACAGCACAAACGTGAGCGTCGCTCGACTCGTATCGCACCTTCTTTTTGCCATCAGTGCAGCCGAATATTTCAGGCGGAACCGGGCGAAATATGGTGTGGTCTATGCAACAGCACCATTGAGCGTCTTGGCCTGGATGGCTTTCAGTCTGTCCGGGAAGAAAACAAAGATTATCGACGTAGTAGATATCTGGCCGGACGTGCTGCCGTTTCCTGCGCTGGCGAAGCGAGCATTGGCGCCAGTGTTTTGGGTCTGGAAGTGGCTCTTCAAATCAGCCGTCGCCAAGGCTGATGTGGTGTTGGCCGTTTCGGACACATTTACTAACGAGGCGGTTACATACACGAATGGCGCCGCAAAGGTGAAACGGTTTTACATCGGGCATGGGCGGCTGCATTCCGAGGTAGAGAAGCAAACCACCTTCACCATCGCATATGTCGGGAATATAGGGCGCCTCTATGATTTTGAGACGCTGCTGGACGTTCTCTCAGAAGACGAACTTCGAGAGCACGTTCAATTGTTCGTGATCGGTGTGGGAGACCGGGAGAAGTGGCTTATCGGCGAGCTCGATCGACGGCAGATTCGCTATCGCTTCTTTGGCGCAGTGTTCGAAGCTGCTCATCTGGCGGATATCCTGCGAAGCTGCCACCTTGGTTTCAATGGCTATATCAATACGACCGCATCTTTTTCTTATAAGGCGACCACGTATTTTGCGGCTGGCCTGCCAGTGATTAACTCGATGACTGGAGACTTGAATCGTTTAGTGGTAGAGCATGGTTTGGGCGAAAACTACCAAGGAGGAGATCGGCTTCAGCTCAAGGATTGTCTGTTGCGACTTCACCACAGCGACACATCGACCATGGCTTCCAATTGTGAACGGTTTTTCGCAACTCAGGTGGAAACCTCTAAAGTAGCTGCGGATATGCGAGACTTTCTGGCCAGCAACCTTTGTGGGGCTCACGCCCCCTCCTCACCTATAGTTTTTTGCGAAGAAGGTAGCCGCGAATGAAAGAGTCCAATACGCATACGCGGGGCATGACTGCAAAGCCTCTGCTGCAATCCCGGCAGAGTGGATGGCGGCTTGGAGTAAAGACAGCAATCGATCGCACGGTAGCACTCTGTGGGCTCGTAGTCTTGTCGCCCCTGTTGGTGGGTGTAAGCTTGATCGTCCAGCTTTCCTTGGGGCACCCGGTCACCTTTCGTCAGATGCGTCCTGGACGGTTCGGAAGACCCTTCACGGTGTTCAAGTTCCGAACGATGTCCCGCGCAACTGATGCATCTGGAAAACTGCTTCCGGATTCGGAGCGACTGACCAGTTTTGGAAAGTGGATTCGAGCTACAAGTCTCGACGAATTGCCGCAACTTTGGAACGTGCTTCGTGGAGACATCAGCTTGGTTGGGCCCCGACCTCTTCTTATGGAGTATTTGCCGCGTTACTCAGCAGAGCAGGCGCGCCGGCATGAAGTGATGCCGGGGATTACCGGGTGGGCGCAAGTGAACGGCAGAAACGCTTTGTCGTGGGAAGAAAAGTTTAAGCTCGATACTTGGTACGTGGATCACTGGAGCCCGTGGCTGGATATTCGCATTTTGCTAATGACGATCAAGCGCGTTGTGAAGCGGGATGGGATCTCGAATGGACAGCACGCCACCATGCCGGAATTCATGGGGGATAAGGTAAGTGTTCGATGTGCGGCTAAAGATTAGCGGGTTAGAGTGGTGACGTATTGCTCGTTGGACTGGATAGGAGGGAGATGCGGGTCGGTGTTGATATTGTTGAGATTGCTCGGATCGTCCGGACCATCGAACGCGCTCCTTCGTTTCTGAGCCGAGTGTACACTGAAGGGGAGTTACAACTCGCAGACGAATGCAAAGGGAGCCGCAGGAATGAACTCCTTGCTGGGAGATTTGCGGCCAAAGAAGCGGCGCTAAAAGCGCTTCGAGTCGGCATCGGTGAGTTGAACTGGTTGAGGGAAGTGGAAGTTGTGAGCGGACTGAATGGCAGCCCGGAGTTGAGATTCTCTGGCGCTATCGCAAAGATTGCTGCTGAGAACGGTTTTTCGGACTGCCAGGTGTCGATAGCACACGAGGCGGGACTCGCGACTGCGTTCGTCCTTTTGAGTTGATAGGGGGCCAATTGGCACAGTGCAAAATTTCGAATGTAGCCTTTCGCGGTTTGGTGTGCGCTGTTCCGGGCGAGCCACGGAAGATCGAGGAGTTTGGTGCTGCATTCGATCCACAAGAAATTGAAAAGATCAAGAATACCGTTGGGCTCCGGCAACTCTACCGTGTGAGAGATGGACAGACTGCTGGGGATCTGTGTGCCGCTGCGGCTAAAACCCTGTTGAGTGATCTTGGGTGGGATCCCAAGAGCATCGACGGGGTGATCATGGTGACGCAGTACCCCGATTATTTCTGCCCCGCAACTGCGTGCGTGATTCATGGCAAGTTAGGGCTGAGTGCCAACAGCTTTGCATATGACGTGAATCTTGGGTGCTCAGGGTATGTTTACGGTTTATCGATTGCAGCACAATCCATTGCATCTGGCTGCGCCAAGAGAATCCTGTTCCTGGCAGGCGATACACCGAGCCTGACGGTATCTCCCGAGGACAAGTCTGTAACCATGCTATTTGGCGATGCGGGTACTGCGACCGCGCTGGAGTTTGACCCGAATGCCGGGCCTATGTCTTTTGTTCTTGGCACGGACGGCACTGGATCTAAGAACCTGATTGTTCCGGGAGGCGCATTTCGATCGCGCCCAAAGCCCGAATCGTTTGTGCGCAGCAAGGGAGAGGATGGCAACATCCGTTCGCCGATGGACTTGTTTATGGACGGCCTGGAGATCTTCAACTTCACGCTCCAACGTGTGCCAACAGTGGTAAGCCAAACGCTTGAATTGCACGGATGGGTGAAGGAGCAAGTGGACGCGTTTGTCATGCATCAGGCGAATGCATTTCTGCTGAAGACCCTGATGAAGAAAATGAAACTGCCGGTCGAACGAATTCCCATCAATATTGGCAAATACGGCAATACGTCGTTGAGCTCGATTCCCCTTCTGCTGGCGGATGATCTTAGCGAAGAGATTTGCGGAGACCGCCCTAGGAACCTGGCGTTGGTTGCCTTTGGCATTGGTTATTCTTGGGGAGCGGTTACTACGACACTGTCACACGTGCAGATCGCCAAGGTTATTAATACGGAAATGATAAATTATGTTTAATCCGCTCGATCTCACTGGAAAATTGATATTGGTAACTGGCGCATCGTCTGGGATCGGTAGAGCGACAGCAATCGTCCTTGCCCGGTTGGGGGCGTCGATTATCTTGTGCGGCCGCCGGGAAGCGGATTTGCGAGCCACGGCGGAGATGATAGATGCTGGAGCTACGGCTCATATTGAGCCATTCGATCTTGCCGACACCGATGCGATTCCTTCATGGATGCAGCGGTTGTGCGCAAAGTATCGATCCCACTTGCATGGCTTGGTTCATGCTGCAGGAGTAGGCGTGACCTATCCCATTCGCGTATCGAATCGAAAGAAGCTTGACGAAGTCATGAGTGTCAACGTGTATGCGAGCGTGGGGCTGTTGCGCGGCATTTCGATGAAGACCATCGGTGGCGAGGATGGCTGCTCGGTTGTATTCATATCCTCGATTTCAGGCCTCGTCGGCGGAGCCGGAAAAGTAATTTACGGTGGTTCGAAGGCTGCGTTGCAGGCCATTGCACGGTCCGCTTCGTTGGAATTGGCAAGTCGGCGAATTCGCGTAAACTGTATCGCGCCTGGATGGGTAGATACTCCGATGATGCAGAAGGCGTTGTCAGAATTGCCGGCCGGTTTGCCTGACTTGAAAAATAGGCAAGTACTGGGCCTTATTGCGCCGGAGGAGGTGGGGGTCGCGGCCGGCTATCTAATCTCTGAGGCAGCGCGTCATGTGACCGGAACGACATTAGTTTTAGATGGTGGATACACGTGCTGACCTCCCGACTTGTTATAGCAGGCGCGGGCGATTTTGGCAGAGAGTTGCTATGGCTGTGCTCAAACCTTTCCGCTGATCAGCGACACTGGGCGAGTGTGTGTTTCATTGACGATGAAGTTGAGTTAGCCCGGTCGCGCATGCAGCGATATCAAATTGATACACCCGTGATTGGTAATATTCACGAGTTTGTGCCGAGCGATGGAGATCTGCTGATTTGTGCGATCGGCAGCCCGAGAGCCAAGCTTTCCGTTTGTGAGAGGTTACGCGACAAGGGAGGGAAGTTCACGAATATTGTTCATCCCATGGTGGCGATTGGGCCTCGGACTCGATTGGGCCAAGGGGTAATCGTCGCGCAATCCTCTCTAATCAGCGTTGATGTTTTAATCGGCGATTTCGTTACGATCAACGCGTCCTCAGGGTGCGGACATGACGCAGTTTTAGAGGATGGATGCACCATAAGCTCCCAATGCGACATTACCGGCCATGCACATCTGGAGCGCGGTGTTTTCCTAGGTAGTCACGCTGCTATTCTGCCGGGAGTTCGCGTTGGGGAGTTTGCGGTGGTTGGCGCAGGGACCGTAGCTTTCCGGAATATTAAGGCTGGCCAGACTGTACTCGGTGTGCCAGCCAAAGTCTTACTTTGATTCAGATCGTAGAGGGGTAGAAATGACCAAAGAACTTATCGAATTGTTTGCTGAGGCTCTGGAAGTGGAGCCTTCTTCGCTTACGGCCGACACCCAAATAGCGGATGTTGCCGAATGGAACTCGCTTGCGTGGTTAACCATCATGTCGATGGTTGATGAGAACTATAACGTGCAACTTTCGGCGACCGAGATTCGAAGCTTTAAGGCCGTCGGGGAGATCATCAACAACATTATGGGCAAAGTTTCGCCGACTAATCTTGCACACTGAGACTGATCATGAAATGTAGCGGTATTCTGGCTGTGGAACCAGAACTTGGCGAATTGGTTCTGACCAACGAAGAACTTGAGGACAGATTTGGCGCCGAGACGATGCAGAAGGTGCTCAACTCGGTAGGAATTCGGAATCGTCGCGTGGCAGCTCCGGGAGTCTGTGGGTCAGATATGGCTTACAATGCTGCCAATCGACTGCTCGAACGTAATGGCATTGATCGCGAGAGTATCGACCTTCTGATTTTTGCCACACAATCACCCGATCACTGGTTGCCGACGACCGCCTGTATTCTCCATGACCGCCTGAATCTTAAAAAAGGATGCGCCGCATTCGACATAAACCTGGGGTGTAGCCAGTACGTGTACGCTCTTTCGGTTGCGCATTCCATGCTGATTTCCGGGTGTGCTACCCGGGCACTGGTTCTAACCGGCGACACTATGACTCGGACCATCCATCCAAAGGACCGCGCATTGGTGCCGTTGATGGGAGATGCAGGCAGCGCAACGCTGCTTGGTGAGGTGGAGGATGGTCAGGGCTTTCTCGGATTCGAGTTGGGCACGGACGGCTCCGGTCACAAGTACCTTATGATCCCTGCGGGCGGTTCCCGAATGCCGGTATCGCCTGAAACAGCAATCGAAATCGCGGATTCTGAAGGCAGTGTTCGCACATTAGAAAGCTTCTACATGAATGGAGTGGCGATCTTTCATTTCGCCATCTCGACCGTCCCCAAGGCCGTGGAGTCATTGCTTCGTAAGCTGTCTTTGGACATGAAAGACATTGACTTGTTCCTGTTTCACCAGGCAAACAAATTCATGCTCGAACACCTCTTGAAGAAGATGAAGATTCCCGCGGAAAAAACTCATTTCTATATTGAGGACGTGGGGAATACGAGCGGCTCTACGATGCCCCTGCTGATTGCCGATGCGATACGTGCAGGAAAGGTGAAGCCTGGTGCAAGAATATTGGCAATCGGTTTCGGTGTTGGTCTGTCTTGGGCCGCAACTGTAATCCGCTGGCCGGACAATGCGTATCCTCCGGTCGTGTGAAAACAGAGTTGAATTGAGTATCCGGGCGAATCCCCCCATTCCGTCCGTCAAACCAGATTAATCGAGTTTACGCAAGAGCCTGATTTCTATTACAGGAAATTATGATGATGATCAACGCTTCCACTCGTGCGGCGGAAATCGAGCAGCAATCTCGCGAGGAGCAGCCTTCGCAAACACAGCTTGTGGAACTTGCGAAATGGAGCTCGCGAATCACGTCTCCTGATGGAGAGGTCGTGCGGCGCTTAAGTTTGCAGGCCGGAGAACTCGTACCTCTGTGTGACTGGAGGGCCGTGGCAGGAGAGCTTCGCGATCATCAGTCTCCGACGGCGAACTGGCTTGCAGCCTTGTTGTTTGAAGCTGGTGGTGAGTTCGAAACTGCATCAGCAGTGCTCGATTCATTTTCGTTTTCCAGCTCTCGTTCAGCGGAATCGTTGCGTCTGCTGACACTTGCACGCACGCGAATTCAATGCGAGATGAAATCGATGGCTGTTGCGCCGCTTAAGCGAGCGATTCGATTGTCGGAATCGTACCGTTCATTGAATGCATGCGGAAAAGTTTTGAAGTTGCTGGAGCGTGCTGGAGTTGTTTCTTACGCTCGGAATTGTCGTGTGGCAATGCTTGGCAATGCGACTTTTGAATTCGTCTTGCCGGTGCTGAAAACCGTCGCATTCGCAAGCGGAATTAACCTAACGGGTTACACCGGCGCATACAACCAGCATGCGCAGGAAATACTTGACGACGCTTCCGCACTCCACGCGTTTAGGCCCGAGGTGATCATCTTAGCGAACGATTGCCGGTGGCTTGCGATGCCAGAAGAGAGTGATGATCCGGATGGTCTCGTCGCACAGAAAGTGGCAGAGATAACGAGAATGTGGGATGTGGCGGCTACTCGATTCCAATGCCACATCATCCAGCACAACTATGTGGTTCCCGAGGTTTCAGCATATGGAGGTCTTAGTAGCCGACTTCCAGGAGGCCAAGCCACACTTATCCGCAAAGTAAATCTCGCACTCGCACAGGAGGCGGTAAAGCGTGCTGATGTAAGCATGCTCGATGTTGAGCAGATCGCTTCTGTGATTGGTAAGCGGGTGTGGGACGACGCACGAATGTGGATAGCCGCCAAACAATACCCGGCATCAGACGCAATCCCGCTGCTCGCAATCCATGAAGTTGCGCTTCTGCGCGCCATCCTCGGCCTCAGTTCGAAATGCCTGGTGCTAGATCTGGATAACACGCTTTGGGGCGGCGTGATTGGAGAGGATGGACTGGATGGAATTCGGCTCGGAGGGGGTGCCGAAGGCGAGGCATTTGTCGCATTTCAGCGATATATCAAGACCCTTCGCGAACGTGGTGTGATACTCGCTGTTTGCTCAAAGAATGACGAGTCCGAAGCCAGGCTGCCATTTCAGGCGCATCCCGAGATGATACTCGGAATGGACGACATTACTGTTTTCGTAGCGAACTGGGCACCCAAGACTGAAAATCTTCTTAGGATTGCGAAAAAGCTCAATATCGGGATCGATAGCCTGGTGTTCGTCGATGATAATCCCGCGGAGCGAGAATTGGTCCGAAGAGACCTACCAGAGATAGAGGTGCCTGAACTTCCACCGGACCCAGCGTTGTATGTTGAGGCACTTCACCGCGAACTGTTGTTCGAGACACTAACGCTCACTTCGGAGGACAAGGAACGCGCTGAGAGCTACCGGGCGAATCTGTCGCGCGAGGTGTTACAGCAAAGCAGCGCTTCACTCGATAGCTTTCTGCGAAGCCTACAGATGGACATCAAGATAGCTCCGTGCGATGAAGCCAATCTCCCGAGAGTCGTGCAACTTATCAACAAGACGAATCAATTCAATCTGACGACTCAGCGAATGACGGCCGAGCAGGTTCAGGCAGCCAAGGCGGTTCCCGGAAGTTATACGCAGTTTGTTCACCTCCGCGACAGATTCGGGGATAACGGAATAACCGGGGTATTGATCGCTTCTCCTCAGGGCGATGCGTTAAGTGTTGATGTGTGGCTTATAAGTTGTCGAGTTCTGGGCCGGCAAGTAGAAGACACTATGTTGGCCTCATTATGGAACTTCGCTTACGCGCATGGGTACAAGGCATTGTTAGGAACCTATATCCCGAGCGCGAAGAACAACCAGGTCGCAGACTTATATGATCGCATGGGCTTTATGAAGGTGAGCGATGGGGCGGATGGCGAGCGAATATACCGCGTCGACCTAGAATCGCGGCGTGCATTTCCTGCATTCTTCGAAGTAACAGATTTGACGTCACAAGAAGTAAGTTAGCGTAATGGATGTGGTAACAGGAGTGACTTGCATGGACAGATTGACAGCAATAATTCGAGACGTATTTGAACTTCCAGACCTGAAGATCGACGGATTGACCCGCAGCAGCTGCGACGCGTGGGACAGTCTTGCGCATGTGAAGCTCATTATCGCGCTGGAAGAAGAACTTGATATGAAATTCACCATTGACCAGGTAGCCAATCTGAAGTCGGTCGAAGAACTTCGAAAACTGATCGCCAAGGGCAGTTTGGGCTTAGTGGTCCCGCGAACCCAAGCTTCGAGCAAATCACACTAGCATGGCTGAGAGCAGGCATCCGGGGTTCGCACTCCGGAGGGAAGAAGATAAGGGAAACATGACACGTTCTGAGCAGAGCGAAAGTGGCGCGCCCGATGATCGGAAATCATCATCCATCCCATCAACTGGTGGATTCGGGCCTTGGCCGTACTTTGCAGGAGACGAAATTGAGGCTGCGGCCGAGGTATTGCGTTCCGGCAAAATCAATTACTGGACGGGCCAGGAGGGCCGTCTTTTTGAGAACGAATTTGCTTCGTTTGCGGGATGCAAGCATGCCATTGCGCTGTCGAATGGGACAGTGGCCCTGGAATGCGCGTTGAAGGCGCTTGGCATCGGCATGGGCGATGAAGTGGTCACTACAAGCAGGACATTCATCGCTTCTGCAAGCTGCGCGGTTATGCTCGGGGCTCGTCCCATAATTGCGGATGTTGATCGCGAAAGCCAAAACATAACTGCTGAAACGATTCGGAAGGTACTAACACCTCATACAAAAGCAATCGTCGCTGTTCATTTGGCCGGATGGCCTTGCGAGATGGATGAAATACTTGCATTGGCGCGCGAGAGGGGCATTGCAGTCGTTGAAGACTGCGCCCAGGCCCATGGGGCCACCTATAAAGGACAGCCGGTCGGATCACTTGGCGACGTGGCCGCATTTTCATTTTGCCAAGACAAGATTATGACTACGGCAGGCGAGGGTGGGATGGTAACAACAAACTCGCCGGAACTGTGGAATAAGATGTGGTCTTTAAAGGATCATGGTAAAAGTTATGATGCGGTTTATCGCCGCGAGCACAACCCCGGCTTTCGATGGTTACATGAATCGTTCGGAACGAATTGGCGCCTTACCGAAGTACAGTCTGCAATTGGAAGGCTCGCGCTGAGGAAGATTTCAGAATGGCTCTCGATTCGCCGCAAGTACGCGAAGATCTTGACTGACGAGTTTACAAAAATTCCGGGCCTGCGAGTTACGGTTCCTCCGAAACACGTTGAGCATGCCTACTACAAGTACTACGCATTTGTTGTGCCGGAAGAACTGAAGGAGGGATGGAATCGCGATCGCATCATCGAAGCGATCAATGCTAATGGTATCCCCTGCTTCAGCGGGAGTTGCAGTGAGATTTACCTGGAAAAGGCGTTCCCGCCGGAGTGGCGTCCACAAGAGCGTCTTGCTACGGCTGAAGAACTCGGAAGGACAAGTCTGATGTTCCTGGTGCATCCAACCCTGACGGAAGACCACATCTACGCCGCGACTGAGACTGTTAAGAAGGTCATGTCAGAGGCGACCTCCCGAAGGGATTTGCTGCAGGCGCTTCATTGAGCAAGTAGCAAGCTTTTCGTATAAGCTCAACGCGGCAATAGTTTTTGCAACCAGAGTTCCTGCATTATGGAAAGGCTGAATAATGCTTGTGAAACAGCGTCCTTATATGATCATTGTTTTGCAACTGATACTGATTGTCTCTTCAGCAACGCTTGCATGGCTATTACGGTTCGACTTTGCTTTGCCGAATCGAGGGGTACTTTTGTCGGCATTGCCGGTGTTGGTTCTAATGCGCTTCCTGGCCTTGGCCCGATTCAACTTGTTTCACGGGTATTGGCGTTACACAGGAATAAGTGACGCGTTGGACATCACGAAGGCAGTAGCACTCGGCTCAGTCGGGTTCGTGATTGTGGAGAGATTTGTGATTGGCGAAAAGTTATTTCCTCTCTCCATCTATCTGCTCGAATTGGTACTTACCGGATCCGCGCTGGGTGCGGTACGAGTGGTGTCGAGGGCAGTTATGCAAGCGGCGGGGAACAATACGAATCGCAGCGAGAATAAGACAGTCATCGTGATCGGCGCCGGTTGCGCAGGAGCGATGTTATTGCGTGAGTTGCCGCGTAGCGGTTACACCGCTCTGGGAATGCTCGATGACGATCCCGCTAAGATCGGCGTGAGGCTGCACGGAATTCCGATAGTGGGCAAGGTCGAGGATTTGCCCTCCGTTGTTCGCAACTTCTCTCCCGATGAACTGATGATAGCGATACCATCCGCAACTCGTGATCAGATGCGTCGCATTGCGGAGTTCTGCCATAAGACGGGTTTGCGCTTTCGGACGATTCCAGGACTCGCGGACCTGATTCAGGGAACGGTAACACCGGATCAATTGCGCGAGGTAAATCTCGAGGATCTGCTGGGGAGAGCTCCAGTCGATTTCGAACTGGACGCGGTGCGGCGCAGGGTTGCCGGAAGGATAGTCATGGTAACGGGGGCTGCGGGATCTATTGGCTCCGAGTTGTTCCGGCAGTTGCTTAGTTACGGACCGGCTAAGCTGGTGGCAGTGGATCAGGCCGAGACCCCCCTCTTTTATCTCCAACAGGCAAATTTGGGGTCGAAGGTAGAGACTGCGTACTGCGTTGCCGACATCACTGATACAGACAGGATGCGCAAACTTATCGCCAGACATGACGTGGGTGCGATCTTTCACGCAGCGGCATATAAGCACGTGCCGCTGATGGAAGATAATCTGCAGGAAGCGGTGAAGAACAATGTCTTTGGCTTGCTGTCGCTGATGGAAACCGCCGATAGGTGCGGTTGCGAAGATTTTCTGCTCATCTCTTCCGACAAAGCAGTGAATCCGACGAGTTTCATGGGCTGTACGAAACGGATTGGTGAACTGATCATTGCGGCACATCCATTTGCCCAAATGCGTTGTTTGTCCGTACGTTTTGGAAATGTACTTGGTTCGCAGGGAAGCGTCATCCCGGTGTTCCAGGAACAGATCAGGTCCACACGTCAGATTACGGTGACACACCCGGAAATTACGCGCTACTTCATGACTATTCCGGAAGCGGTGTCGCTCGTATTACAGGCGTTCACTATTGGTTCCAAGGGTGACATCCTTGTGCTCGATATGGGAGAACCAATTCGCATTCTGGACATGGCAAAGATGCTCATCCGCCTTTCTGGTATTCCGGAGGAGGAAGTGAAGATCAAGTTCACTGGGTTGCGCCCAGGGGAGAAACTGTTCGAGGAGCTCTTCTACAGTTCTGAAGAACAGTTCAGTACTCCCGCCGAAAAGGTCTTTCGCACCCGCAGCAATGTAATTGGTTGGCCGGATCTGGCAATGAAACTACGAGCCTTAGAATCGGAGATAGTTGCGGATCTGCCGGAGCACATCCGCTCCAGAGTTCGGGAGATTGTGCCGGAGTATGAGTGGAACGCTGCTGACGAACCAGCATCCGCAGCTCTGAAGATTGCGCCGAAATGCTGCGAAATCGTCCAACGCTTCCAGAGTGCAACCGATTAAGCATGACTTATCCGACCCTCGGTTGATCTGTTGTCCACAACATTCAAGATAGCGAAAGCAGAGAGCCCACTCGGCCGTGGTATGGCCATGCGGGAGACACTGTGTCAATTCCACGATCACAGCACAGTGGGAGACGTTGTAGGAGGAGCAGTGAGTGATAGAGGCACGACCGGCACGGATTGTGATTCTCAGAAGGTAATACCCGTTGGAATCGCGGGACTCTCAATACTTCTGCCGGTGGGAGTTATTCTTTGGTGTGCTGTTATTTATCTTGTCATGAGATGGATTCGGTAGTAGTTAGATTCGATATGTGATCTGAACTGTATAGGCGGACAGCGCAGCAGGTAACCGGTACGCTTGTCCTAGGCAACAAAAATCTGAAGCATGAAGAGGGCTGGCCCAAGGGTCAGCCCTCTTTGAGTTTCGCGGGTTACCAGGCTGTAAGAGTCGCCTTGTCCACCCACTCGTGGTAGCCAGCGCCGCTGGCATTGACATCAAGTTGCCACTGCGCTCCGATATTGTCTCCCCAGGCGAGGTATTTCGCAGGCTGGGTCTGATTCAGAGTGTAGGAAACTCCGTCTACTATGAGCGTTTTGTAGGTGTAAGTGTGATTGGTGTGATTGGTGGTCATGTACCACTGAATGTGATGCCAGGTTCCGGGCGCAAACTTCTTGCACGGGATGGTGGTGTGCAGCCAATGTCCGGTGTATTCATTCCAGGTATCCCACACGCCGGCAGCGTAGTTGCATTGGGTGCCGATCATGTAGTTGTAGCCACCGACAAATTGGAAGGCGTCATACTCCAGAGTCTGGGCTGCGTTGACGGAAGCATTGTCAAGCTGGACGTAGAAGTCCCATAGAAGATTGGTCGCGTTGTTGTTGGCTCCCATGTGTCTCCACCAGAGAGCGTTGCCCCAGACGCCGTCATGGTAGATTTCCATGCTGCGGCCGTCGAGCGAAGGCGATGTCTGATTGAATGCCTGCCAGTAGGCGCCGGAACCGCTGCCGCCTGCGCAGGCGGCGGTGTTGCAGGAATTCCATCCAGTAGTCATTTGATCAATGTTGCTGTAGACCGTCGCAGTCGAGGGAGGCGTCGGAAGCCCGTTGCTGGTGGGGGGCGGCGTTGTGGATGAGGCAGAAACGGTGGCCTGCAGAGTCTTGTCGCCGTAGGCTCCGCTTGCGTCCCAGGCACGGATTACGAGCTGGTGAGTACCCTGCGTCGCAGCGATATTGGTGTCGATGGTGCCAGAGGCCGGGCCGGAATAGACGTCATTGTTGTCGAGATAGACGTGCCATCCAACGATGGAGCGAGAGCTGGATGCGGTGGCACTGAGGTGAATGGGGCCAGTAACCGTGGAATAGGCCACAGGGGCGGAGACTTGAACCGAAACTCCGGAAGTCGATGCGGTTGAGACCGTCGCTTGCAAAGTCTTGTCGCTATAGGCACCGGTGCTGTCCCAGGCGCGGATTACGAGCTGGTGAGCCCCCTGGGACGCATTGATGTTGGTGTCGATGGTTCCTGCAGCCGGGCCAACATAGACATCCTTGCTATCCAGATAAACATGCCATCCCGTGATTGGGTGAGAGCTGGATGCTGTAGCGCGGACGTGAAGGGGAGCTGACACGGTGGAATTGGCAAGGGGAGCAGAAACCTGAACCGAAACTTGCGCAAAAGCGGAGACAGTTGAAAGGCAGAGCGCACCGAGCAGGGCTTTCTTCATTAGAACCTCAATATGGAAATTTGCAGCTCGTTCATGAGTCCCTATTGAGCAGGGGCTGACACTTCCAATATCAAGCAGCGCTGCTGTTTGCGAGTGCAGAAAACACACCGAGGATTACGGGATAAACACCTAGGTGTAAGGGGATTCGCTGAGATGGGCATGTTACTGGACAGCGCGCGAGTGCGCAGTTGGACATACCACTATAAGGCCCAGGTAATTAAGGGAACGATCGTTGGGTGCTGAACAGATCGGGAATTACGCGCAGCTAGGTGCTAGGCTCATCATTCTGCATGGGGCTAGCGAGCGGAGCCAGTCTCAGTTCCAATCGCCTCGTCAATGGCCTGCACAAGAAAGAAGAACTCGAAGGGGCCGTCATGGCGAGATCCGTTGATGAAGAACGTAGGAGTTCCGTTGACTCCACTGCGTACGCCTCCACTGAATTCGGCACGGACACGATCTTCGAACTGCTTTTCTTCGAGCGCCTGACTGAGGGCGGCGGGAGTGAGTTCGAGTTTCCTGGCTAATTCCAGATAAAGCGCCCCGCCTAGTCTTTCGTGGTTTTCGAATAAAAGGTTGTGCATTTCCCAGAACTTGTCGTGAGCCGCGGCGAATTCGGCAGTCTCCGCGGCAGCCTGAGCGTTGGGGTGCGACTGGCCAAGGGGAAAGTTGCGGAAGACGAAGCGAAGCTGGTCGCCGAAGTGCTTCTGTAGGCGCTTCACGATGGAACAGGCGCGAGCGCAGTGAGGACACTCGTAGTCTCCGTATTCCAACAGTGTCACCTCGGCGCTCTCACGGCCTTGGCAGTGGTCATCGTGGGTGACCGGTGCTTTGAGCGTGCTCATGGCTTCTCCTACTTAGGTAGATTCTCCAATGCTTCGAGAATCCCATCGGCACCGGGATTCACCCTGATAGGTGAGAGGTAGCTCCAGGTAATCACGCCATCTTTATCGATTACGAAGAGCGCGCGTTCGGCGATTCCGTCGTCGGTCCGGTAGGCTCCATATTGCTTGGCGACGGCGCCCTTGGGTTCGAAGTCGGAGAGAAGCTTGAAATGCAGATTACGGTTCTCGGTATACGCTTTGTGGCTCCAGGGACCGTCGACGGAGATTCCGAGGAGTTCGGCTCCGAACTTCTTGAATTCCGGGAGCACCTCGTTGTAAAGGGCGATCTGGTCGCCGCAGGTGGGACTCCAATCTGCTGGATAGAACGCTATAACCACGGGCTTGCCGCGCAGACTGCTGAGGGAAAATTTCTCCTGCGGCGCGACCGGCAAGGTGAAGTCGGGAGCTTTTGTTCCGGCAGCAAGCAGGGTGGAAGTGTTCGCCGGTTGAGAGTCATTCTTTGTGGAAACAGCCATCGGGTTCTCTCCAATGTGGGGTAAAGGCTCCCTGGACAGGGAAATGCAACCTCGTCTGCTTATTCAATGGATGCGGGCGGGGCGTCCGGGGCACCTGTTTTTTCGAACTTGCAATGGCCGACGGTCGAGCATAACCGGATTTCTGGGGTGGGCTGATGCAAGCTGTTCAAGTAAACTGGATTTAATGAATCCAGGAATAGAGAACATTCGCAAACGCGGCAGCCGCATTGTGGCCGAAGGCGCGCACATGCTTCCGGCGGCTTCACTGATGATGGCAGAGGGGCTCATCGATTCGCTTGACGACTTGAAAAAACCTTTTGTCACTGTTATCAACTCGTATTCGACGCAGATTCCGGGTCATGCGCATTTGGATAAGATTGGCGCGATCGTTCGCGACGAACTCAAGGTGCTTGGCTTTAACGTGTGGTATGCGAATGTGGGCGGAGCGGTTTGCGATGGCATAGCGATGGGGCACTACGGAATGAAATATTCGCTGGCCTCGCGCGAACTGATTGCAGATGAGATAGAAACGATCATCGGCGCTCATCCCTGCGACGCCTGGATCGGAATTGCCAACTGCGACAAGATTGTTCCGGCAATGTACAACGCGATGGCTCGGATCAATATTCCTGCAGTGTACCTGAGCGGCGGGCCCATGCTGGCGGGGCCGGGCGGCACTGACCTGATCACGGTTTTTGAGGGTGTTGGCAAGCATAGCGTGGGAAAGATGAACGATGCCGAACTGCGCGCTCTGGCTGAAAAGGCCTGCCCCGGCTGCGGAAGCTGCGCCGGGATGTTCACGGCGAACTCCATGAACTGTCTTGGAGAGGTTCTGGGTGTGGCAGTGCCGGGGACGGGAACGATTCCTGCCGAACGCTGGGTGGATAACACGTTCAGCCAAACAGAACCGAATCCCGAGCGCATTGCACTTTCGCGGCGGGCGGCACATGCGCTAAAGCGCTGCCTGGAAGATAACGTCCGGCCGCTGGACATCATCACTGAGCAAGCCCTGACGAATGCTTTCGTGCTCGATATGGCGATGGGGGGATCGACGAACACCATCCTCCATACCCTGGCGCTGGCCTACTCCGCTGGGATTCCGTTTGACCTGAAACGGCTGAACGAAATCTCCTCGCGGACGCCGAACATTTGCAAAGTGTCGCCAAGCCGTCCTGAGGTTCACATCGAAGATGTACACCGTGCGGGAGGGATTCCGGCGATTCTGAAGGAATTGAACCGAAATGGCGCAACTGAATTGAAGTTGGACGTGCCTACGGTTTCCGGAAAACTTTCAGACGCGGTGAACCGCGCGCCGGATGCGGATGGGGATGTGATTCGTCCGGTGGAGAAAGCATTCTCGCAGACCGGTGGACTGGTTGTGCTGTTTGGGAACCTGGCACCGAAAGGTGCGGTCGTCAAGGTTGCGGGCGTGGCGGCAGACATGATGGAGTTTGAAGGGACGGCAAAGATCTACGAATCGCAGGAAGACGCGCTGCGGGGGATTCTGGCCGGCGAAGTGAAAGATGGAGACGTCGTGGTGATCCGCTATGAAGGACCGCGCGGCGGTCCGGGGATGCAGGAGATGCTCTCGCCGACGGCGGCAATTGTGGGAGCGGGGATTCGCGCGGCGCTGATTACGGATGGACGTTTTTCGGGCGGAACTCGCGGATTGTGCATTGGACATGTTTCGCCAGAGGCCGCTGCCGGTGGCCCGATTGCGGCGGTGCGCGAAGGCGACCGGATCTACATCAACGCAAAGACCTGCCGGATGGAGCTGAAGGTCAGCGAGAACGAGATTGAGCAGCGGTTGAAGGCACTGCCCAAGTTTGAACCGAAGGTGAAGCGGGGTTGGCTGGCTCGCTATCTGCTGCACGTAACCAGCGCTGATACCGGAGCGGTTTTTGAAATTTAGATAGCAGGAGCCCGGCGGGATTCGCACACGCGTCACGTGCGCGGGTCACTGCTGCGGTTCGCTGTGTGCGTGTATTGTTTCGCGGTCCGCGTGGCTGGTGTATTTGCGGTTGCAGGAGAGCACAACCAGCAGTGCCCGTAAATAGTCTTGTGATGAAAGGTTTTTGATGGCCACCGAAGCCGAAACAAAATCACTTCCACCAAATGCTTACAAGCCTCTCGGCGATAACGAGGCGTATTGCCCAATCATTCCAGCCTCAGCCCGCGAACCGGAGCTGACGTGGCGTTCGGTCTTGTGGGGAACTTTCCTCTGCGTGGTGTTTACGGTTGCCTCTGCCTATTCGGGATTGAAGGTGGGGCAGGTGATGGAGGCGGCGATTCCAATCTCGATCCTCGCGATTGGACTTGCCCGGGTTTATGCGCGGCGCTCCTCGGTGCTGGAAAATGTGATCATCACTGCGATCGGCGGTTGTGCAGGGGCCGTAGTGGCTGGCGCGATTTTTACGCTGCCTGCACTGTATATCCTGAAGCTCGATCCCAAGCCGGTACAGACGATATTCATCTGCGTGGCGGGAGGATGTCTTGGAGTCCTGTTCCTGATTCCTCTACGCAGATATTTTGTGCGTCAGATGCACGGGGTATTGCCTTATCCGGAAGCCACGGCAATTACCGAGGTTCTGGTGACGGGCGAAAAGGGCGGCTCGCAAGCGAAGTTGTTGCTGGAGGCGACGCTGATTTCGGGCGTCTATGACTTCTTTGTCACGACCTTCCAGGTGTGGAGAGAGACCGTAAGTTTTCAGTGGATTCCCTTTGTTAAGAACTTGGGTGTGAAGGCGCGCATTGGCGTCAGCTTTGATGCAATCAGCTTTATTCTTGGGCTGGGCTACGTGATGGGACTGCGCAGTTCCATGATTCTGTGCGCGGGCGGAGTACTGGCAAATCTGGTGCTGGTGCCGTTGGTCTTCTTTGTGGGCCAGCATGTGGTTGGAGCGGTTTATCCGGGCGTGCTGCCGATTGTTGATATGTCGGCGATGCAGATCTATCGCAGTTATGTGCGCTTCATTGGTGTGGGTGCGATTGCGACGGCGGGAATCTTTGGAATCTTTAAAAGTCTCAAAATTGTTGCGGGCTCATTCAGCATCGCGTTGAAGGCCTTTAGTCGCGGCGAAGACAAGGACGTGGAACGCACGGATCGCGATGTGCCGATGATTTCGATTCTTATCGGTGTAATCGTAAGCGCGATTGGCGTGGCGCTTCTGCTCGGCAGTCTGAAGGTTTCCTGGACTGTGCTGGCTTTGGGATTGCTGCTGACGGTGGTGTTCTCGTTCTTCTTCGCATCTGTGGCGGCCAATGCGATTGCGACCACGGCGAGAAATCCGGTGAGTGGCATGACGATGCTGACGATCATTATTTCTTCAGTCGTGCTGTTGCGGTTTGGAGTGTCGGGCACGACGGGAATGTTCTTCGTGATGGCAATCGCAGGAATGGTCTGCACGGCGCTTTCGGTGAGCGGACAGACGATCACGGATTTGAAGGCAGGATATTGGATTGGATCGACTCCGGCGGCTCAGGAGAAGGTCAAGTTTCTCGGCGTGATTGCAGCGGCGATCGCTTCGGGACTGACCATCGTGATGCTGGCGGGAACGTTTCAATTCGGCGAGGCGGTTCCCGGAGATTTGAGACCGGTACTGGTCTCGCCGCAGGCGTCAATCATGAAGGCCCTGGTCGAGGGATTCATGAGCCATCAACCGGTGGCTTACGTCCTGTTCGGCGTGGGTGCGATGATTACGATTTTGATGGAGATGCTTGGGCAGCCATCGCTGATATTTGCGCTTGGTATGTATCTGCCGCTCGAGTTGAACACTCCTGCACTGGTCGGGGGATTCCTTTCGCACCTGCTCAACAAGAAAGCAGAAAAGCAGGGAGGCGAGGTCGGGCGCAGTATCCGCGAGCGTGGGGTGATTATCGCTTCGGGCCTGATGGCGGGCGGTGCGCTTGGCGGAGTGTTTGGCGCGGCGTTACGTTTATTCCCGTGGTATCGCGAAGACCTGATCAAGCTGCGCTGGTATGACAATCTCTCGATCTCCGAATCGGTTTCAGTGCTGATGTTCGCGGCGCTGTGTGCGTATGTGTGGTTCAGTTCGGCTAAGAAAGTGGAACAGTAAGGAGAAGGCTATGGACGCAGCAGGACGCTATTGCGCGGATGCGGTGCTTGGCATCGACACATTGTGGGGCGGCGACGTGATGTGCCCCTCTGGCACGGGACGCTTCATCGCCGACTCTTGGTTCAGTGATGATCCGCTGCCGCTTGCCTACACTACTCCTTCGGCAAATCGCGTGCGTGAGACCGGGGGCGTCAGCGGAAAGCAGATCGACCGAGCGGCGGTAGGGGCTTACTTGAACGAAGTCGATCTGCCGGCGGCAATTGCAGGTTTGAAGAGCGAAGCCGAAAAACTTGGAGGGCTGCGGGGCAAGTATCTCGCGGGGCTCGCGGTTTCGTTGGAAGTTATGTGGGATCTTGCGATGGAGATGCTCGGCAAGGGACCGGCAGTACCTTATGAGCGCTGCGTGCTTGCCTCGGCGGGGCGTAAGCCGGAGCCTTCGCAGCCGCAAGCCAAGCGCGAGCGCGTTGCGGAATTGCTGGGGCGCGCGGGACATAGCTCGCATGACGATGCTTCGCTGCTGACGGCGGTCGATGCGTGGAGAAAAGATCGAGTGACGCCGATGGCAAGCGTTCGCACGCTTAGCTCGGCGGTCATTGCTTATTTCGATCAGCTAAGCGCGACGCACTTGTCTCCGTATCTGCCGCCGGAGCTGGTGAAGGTGCCACGAGCGAATATCGATTTCTTGCCGATTAAAGATGCATGGTTCTCCGGTTCGATGAATTATGTGGGGCGGGCACGCAAAGCTGGCGGGGAGCCCGAGTATGAGGCAACGTATGAGATCAACGCCTCGCTGCAGATCTCGGTTCCAGAGTTCTACCAGTTGATCAGCCACGAAGTTGTGCCGGGACACGTCACGACGTTTGCTTACATGCAGAATCTCTATGTGCGGGGGCTTGCGGGATTTGAATCGACTGTGCTGACGATGAACACGCGGGCGGCGGCACTGTTTGAGGGCATCGCTAACAATGCGATTCTGATCGCGCACGGTGTCACCGAACTCGATCAGTTGCCGGACGAAGATATGCAGATTGGAGCATTGCTGGCGCTGCTGCAGGATGATGCGAAAAATCAATCGAGCTTCCTGACCTGGGGCGAAGGCAAGCCGCAAGCCGAAGTGGCCAGGGTGCTCCGCCATGACTTCCTGGTGAGCGAAGAGCGCGCGGATAAGTTGAGCGGCGCTTGGGGACAGCATCCTCTGTTGGGACGGATGTATCTTCCGGCGTATCGCGCAGGCACGGAAAAAGTCGCGGAATGGCGCAGGAAGTATTCGGCGGAGAAAGTGCTTCCGATAATTTATGGCTGCGGCGGAATCGTCGATGTGTGCACGGCGGAAGAAGTGCTTGAGGGTAGAGCTTAGCTTGGCGTAAGGAAGAGGAAAGAACTATGCAATACCGTAAGTTTGGAAAGCTGGATTGGAAGGTTTCCGCGCTCGGGTTTGGGTGTATGCGTTTTCCCACCACGGATGGACAGCGCCTGAGCCCGAATATCGACGAGGCTGAAGCCGTGCGCATGGTTCGTCATGCAATCGACGAGGGCGTGAATTATGTGGATACCGCTTATCCGTACCATGGCGGGCAGAGCGAGATTGTCCTGGGCAAGGCTCTGCAGGATGGCTATCGCGAAAAGGTAAAGCTGGCGACGAAACTTCCGATATGGGAGATCCAGAGTTCGTCGGACTTTGACAGGCTGCTCAACGAGCAACTGCAGAAGCTGCAGACGGACCATATTGATTTCTATCTGCTTCACTCTCTGAACAAGAGCCGCTGGAACGATGTTGTTCTGAAACACAACTTGCTGGCAAAGGCCAAAGAGGCGCTGGCGGACGGGCGTATTCGCCATCTCGGGTTCTCGATGCATGACGATTACGCGTGCTTCGAAGAGATTGTGAATGGCAGCGACCTGTGGAGTTTTTGCCAAATTCAATACAACTACATGGACACGGAGAATCAGGCGGGAACTCGAGGCCTGAAACTGGCGGCCAGCAAAGGGTTGGCAGTGGTGATTATGGAGCCGCTGCTGGGTGGCAGGTTGGTGGAGCCGCCGAAGGATGTGCTGGCAGCGATGGAGCAGTTTTCCGTTCGGCGTTCCCCGGCGGAGTGGGCGCTGCAATGGCTATGGGATCAGCCGGAAGTCTCGGTTGTGCTGAGCGGCATGAGCGCGATGGAGCAGGTGGAAGAGAACCTGCAATTTGCGAACAGATCGCGGGTTCAGTCTTTCGGCGACGCAGAGCAGGAGCTGATTGCGCAGGTCAGGGAGATGTATCGCGCGCGAACGGCTGTGCCGTGCACAAAATGCAGCTACTGTATGCCGTGTCCGAATGGTGTGAACATTCCTACGAACTTCGACTTCTTCAATCACGCGCATCTGTTCGATGACGTTGTGGGCGCGCGCTTCCGGTACGAGGTGTTCCTGACGCCGGAGCAGCGTTCTGGCTCATGCATCGAGTGCGGCACTTGCGAAGATCTTTGTCCGCAGAAGATTCCGATCAGCGAGTGGATGCCGAAGGTGACGGCGTTGCTGGCTACACAGACCGCGTAACCACTACATGCTTCCCAGGCAGGCAGTGATTGCTTCCACCACGCGCTTCGTTTCCGTCGTGTCGCGCACCTGGATTGAGAGCACACCTGCTGCTTTTGGTGGATAATCGTTGCCGCCTGGGAAGATTGCATCTCCGATAAAAATCATCTCATCGATGGAAATGCCGAGAATATCCCGCAGTTTGCGGATGCCATAGGCTTTGTCGATGCCGGGCTTGGTTACGTCGATGGAAGTTGTGCCGCCCATTCCGACGGAGAACTCTGGAATTTCGGTGTCGAGGACGGCCTTGATCGTGGTGCGCTTGGCGTAATCGGGGTCCCAGGTTTCCTTGGCGGCAAGCGGGGCCTGCTGGCCTAGTGCGGAAAACGTAATCTGGCTGCCGCGATCCTCAATGATCTCGCCCCAGACCTTCTCCGGCTTGAAACCGGTAAGCTCCAGTGCATGGTTCATGGAAGTGAGAATCTTCTCTTTCTCCGCGCCGGTGAAATCTTCTGAATAGAGCTTTTTCCAATTCCCGTTGTACTGGAAGAACTTTGTTCCGCAGGTGGGGAGCAGCAGCAGATTGTGCATGCGCTGGCCCGCGGGCAAGTTTGCGACCAGTTGCTTTTCAAACTGAGGCCAGTCGCCACCAGAGATTACGGCGACCTTGGCTACGGCAAGCAGACGGTCTAGCAGAGATGACATCTCGGCATCCAGAGCGGACTTGCTTTCGGCCAGAGTGCCGTCGAGATCAAATACGATCAGCTTCTTCAAAATTCTTTCCACCTTCAGAAACGGAATCTACTTTCAATTTTAAATCATAGCTTCTGATTGATCGCTTGGTCTCTTGCGGGATGCCGTCGCTGAATTCACTCAGAACGAGAGCGCATCTGCGATACACTTTGCCGGTGTACAGCTCCAGAATTCCCGAGATGATTACCGCCGCACTGGAGCGGATCGTGCGCTTGTTTCGTCGCGAACGCAGCGGTCCGGCGCATTTACGCACTGGGCGCAGGGGCGAGGATTTGGCTTATTACTTTTTGCGACGGCAGGGTTACATCATGGTCGCTCGTAACTGGCGCTGCAAGGGGCGCAAGGGAGAGATTGACCTGGTCGGCTGGGAAGGGAAGACACTCTGTTTTATCGAGGTGAAGACGCGCAGCAGCCGTGGAATGGTTCCGGCCGAGATGGCTGTAGATCGGGCCAAGCAGGCCGAGTTACGCGGCATGGCGGCGCTGTTTCTGCGCACCCAGCGGTCGAATCCGCAGTTCCGATTTGACGTGGTCAGTGTGTATCTGGAACCGGGAAAAAAGGCAGAGCTCGAACTTTTCAAAGATGCCTTTTCTAGGCGTAGTATGAGTGGGAAGCGCCGCTTTCTGCTGTAATCGGCGCAAGGGGAATGTTTGTGCCTGAACTTAGAAAAGATCCCGTAGTTGGACGTTGGGTCATCATTTCCACGGATCGCGCCAAGCGGCCCAGCGATTTCATCCGCAACAAGGTTGTGCAGAAAGGCGGCTTTTGCCCGTTCTGCCCGGGAAATGAAACCAAGACGCCTTCCGAGGTGTTGGCGTATCGCCCGAATTCGAATGGTAATGCGCAGAAGAACGCTGCTGGTTGGACGGTTCGAGTTATTCCCAACAAGTTTCCGGCACTCGGAATTGAGGGGACTCTGAACCGGCAAGCCGAAGGCATGTTTGACAAGATGAATGGCCTGGGCGCGCACGAAGTGATTGTCGAGACACCGGACCACTCGATGCATCTTGGATTGTTGCCGCAGAAGAATATCGAAAGCGTTCTTTGGGCGTGGCGCGACCGTATTGTCGATCTGAAGCAGGACCGCCGCTTCAAGTACATCATGATCTTTAAGAATCATGGCGAGGCTGCCGGAGCTACCCTGGAGCATCCACACGCCCAGTTGATCGCGCTGCCGATCGTTCCCAAGCACGTAAGCGAAGAGTTGGACGGAGCACGGCAATACTTCACGATGAAAGAGCGCTGCATCTTTTGCGACATCATGCGCCAGGAGATGGAGAATCCCGTGCGCGTGGTCAGCGAGAACGAAGATTTTCTGGTTTTCGCGCCGTTCGCGCCGCGCTTTCCATTTGAGACCTGGATTTTCCCGAAGCGGCATGAATCGGCGTTTGAGAACCTGTCGTCGCACCAGATGGTTAACCTCGCGTCGGCGTTGAAGCAGTTGCTGATGAAGTGCGAAGTCGCGCTGGACAGCCCTGCTTACAATCTTGCGCTGCATACGGCACCGGTGCAGGAGAACTCTCTTGAGTACTATCACTGGCACATTGAGTTCATTCCAAAGCTGACGAACACAGCGGGATTTGAGTGGGGGACGGGGTTCTACATCAATCCAACTCCGCCGGAAGAAAGTGCGAAGTTCCTGCGAGAGGCGGAAGTGCCTTCGGGACTTGAACGTGTGAGATAAAGGTGTGTTTCCGGCAGTGAGCAACTGAGCAGGAGTTCAACTCCTGCTTTTTTGTCGTCTAGGGATGCGTCGCCTGTAATAGAGAGAGTTGATGGATCAAGAACCGAAGGAAATAAGCCAGCGCGAAGACGAGGAGCGCGCTTCACAACCGCTCGAATCCGTTGCTTCCAGCGAGCCGCTTGCGCCACAGGTGGGCATTACAAGCAGTGACATGCCAAAGATGATTCGGGCACTGCGGAACCGCGATTTCCGATGGTTCTGGGGCGGCAACTTCCTTTCGAATATCGGCACCTGGATGCAGAACGTCGCCATGGGATGGCTGGTCCTGCAACTTGCGACGGAGAATGCTGCTTTCTGGCTAGGGTTGGTCGGCTTTGCCTCCAGCGCTCCGATGCTGGCGTTTTCTCTGTTGGGCGGGGTGATCGCCGATCGCGTGGATCGGCGCAAGTTGATGCTAATCACACAGTCGGCAATGATGATCTTCGCGTTCATCCTGTGGGGGCTGACGGCGCTGCATCGGATGACCTTGCCTCTGCTTGTGTTGATGTCGTTCACGACGGGGATTGCAATGGCCTTGAATAATCCCAGCTACCAGGCGCTGGTGCCACAACTGGTTCCGCGTGAGGATCTGGCGAACGCCATTGCGCTCAATGCCGCGCAGTTCAATATGTCGCGCGTGGTTGGGCCGACGCTTGGCGGCTTCGCGATGGCATGGTTCGGAATCCAGGGAAACTTTCTGCTCAACGCGCTCAGCTTTGTGGCCGTGCTGGTGGCGCTGATGCAAATCAGCTATCCACCACTGTATGCAGCCGAGAAGAACACGATGTGGGAGGACCTCAAGGAAGGCTTGCGCTATGTGTTTGAGCGTAAGGACTTGTTCACTTTATTGTCGATGACCGCTGTGGCGAGCGTGCTGGTGATTCCGTATGTCACCTTCATCCCGCTTTTTGCCAAGCAGATTTTGCATTTGGATGAACGCGGATTCGGGTTGCTGATGGCCTCGAACGGAGCAGGAGCGTTTTTGGCGGCAGTCACGATGACATTCACTCACAATGTGAAGCATCGCGGACGTGTCGTGTTTTGGGCGTCGATGGTGTTCTATGGCTTTGTGGCGTTCTTTGCACTGTCGCGCAATGAGTGGCTGAGCGCGCTGATGCTGATGTGTACCGGGTACTCGATGATCCTGATGATCGCCACGGTAAACGTGATGTTGCAGCACCTTTCGGAGGACAAGATGCGCGGCCGGGTGATGAGCATCTACGCTACAGCGTTCCTCGGCTTTGTACCCCTGGGAAGCTTGATGGCCGGATCGCTGGTCGGAACCTTTACGGCGCCGGTTTCAATTGCTGCCATGGCGATTGCGGCCATTGTGATCAACGGCATGATCTATCGCATGAACCCGGAGCTGGCCGCGCTAAAATCCTGAAGCAGTAGCAACGACTAAGCAGCGGCGTGAACCGTCGATGGTTTGCCCAGGTTTGGTTTCGCGGCGGTCCTGGTCGCGTTTTCCTTCACCTCCACAATTCCAAGCTTCTGCTTTAGCGCGGGTATTGCCGCACGCATGGATTCCTCGCCAATGGTAATGAACTCATCGGCGCGCGCGAAATCGTCGAAGGCGAAGCCGTCCACATTCGGTTGCAGGAGCAGGTCGGCATCCTTTGCCCACTGCAGGCTCATACGCGCTTGCGCGATGGTGAAGCATTGACCGATGACATCGAAGAAATGCCGGGGCGCTCCGGGCTGCGTCCAGCGCGATTGCAGGTGAACTCCCAGCACGCAATCGATGCCCATCTCTTTCAGAGGAGTGGTCGGAACCTCGTAACTCAACATCCCATCGACGTGAAGCACGCCGTTGATATCCACGGGGGTAAACATTCCGGGATAGGCGCAACTGGCACGCACCGCGTCGGAGATGCATCCGCTTCGGAAAATTGCGGGCTGACCGCTGATGAGCTCAGTGGCGACCACGACCAACGGGATACGAAGTTCGGAAAACTGCTTGCACGGGCAGGTGCGGCCCAGCAGAACGGCCAGACGTTCATTGGAGCAGAAGCCGCCGCGGTCGAGCGTCCAACGGGCGAAGTCCTTGAACCGCAGACGACGGCCAATGTCGGCCAGTTCCGCGGCTGAGACGCCGCTGCAGAATCCCGCACCCATGATGGAGCCCGAACTGGTGCCCGAAATCGCGGCAATCGGAATCTGCTCCTCTTCCAAAACCTTGAGCACGCCAATGTGAACCATTCCGCGTGCGAAGCCTCCGCCTAGTGCTACTCCCAGTTTGCGTCGGGGCGCGACAGGTTCCGTCCTCGGAGCTGCGCTCAACTCACGGTAAAACACCTGGATGGAACGAACAAACTGGGAAAACTGATTCATGCGCATGGCCCCCTCACAATACAACCCGTCCACCGAAGGTGAAGTTGCGCCCCTCGACGTGGTGGAGATTGGATTCGTGAATATGCATCCCGAGTTGTAGTGTCTCGGCGCGAGATGTTTAGCTGTCGTCGCCAAAGACCTCAAGCGCTACGCGATAGGTGTTGGCGTGGGCTTCGACGGTAGCTTCGATCGGATCGCCGTATCCTCCGCCAAGCGTGACCACCACCGGAATAGCGTTCTGAAGACAGCGAGAGAGCACCAGACGGTCGCGCTTTCGGAGACCTTCGTGGGTCAAGGCGAGCCGCCCGAGCCGGTCACAGGCCAGTGCGTCGACTCCGGACTGGTAGAAGAGACACTGGGGGCGCCAGTCGAGCACGGCGCTCATGGCAGAATCAAGGGCGGTCAGATACTCTTCGTCTGCGGTCGCATCTTCGAGTTCCACATCCAAACGAGAGCGCTGCTTGCGAAACGGGAAATTCTTCCGCGCGTGAAGCGAAAGAGTAAACACCCGGTCGTCTGCTCCAAAAATCTGCGCTGTACCGTCGCCTTGATGAACGTCACAATCAGCGACGGCGACACGAGTCACTCCACGCTCACGCATGAGCCAGGATGTGGCCACGGCAATATCGTTGAAGACACAAAACCCGGAGCCCTCGCCTCGAAATGCGTGGTGAGTGCCGCCGGCCAGCACCCCTCCATAGCCGTGCTCGAGGGCTTCTGACGCAGCGGCGAGGGTTCCACCTACGCCGCACAGAGTGCGTTTTACCAGCGACTCCGACCAGGGGAAGCCGATTCGCCGGATGGCCTGCGCTGTTAACGTGCCGCTCAGAAATGCGGCTACATAGGCTGGATCGTGCACCTGCTCGATGGTCTCCCGGAGTGCTGGCTGCGCGGGATACAAGCTGTAGACGCCATCGGACTCAAGCGAATTGCGGAGCAGGCGGTACTTTGCCATGGGGAACTTGTGTCCCTTGGGCAGGTGGATTTCGTGGTGATCGCAGTAAAAGAGGCGGCGCATGGTGTTATGTTCGAGTGTGTCGCGAGACGCCGGTACTGGCAAGTTGAGTCTGAATGCTTCACCTGCTCTGAAATCCAGCAAACGGTGTAAGCAAACTCTTGCCGCCGGGCATCAATATTTGCGAACATAGAATTTACAGCCTTTACGGTCAGGTCTGCCAACGGTGTCCAATTTGTCGGCTCCCAAGAAAACAGTGCATGAACCCGGACCTGCTAGCCAGCAGTCCGCGAACAAAACCGTGTACGAAACGTCGGCTGGCGGCGTCGTGCTCAGGCATATTCGCGGAACATGGCAAGTCGCCATAATCGAGCCGAATATCATCAACGCCGACACTATCACGCGGCGTGCGAAGGCGCGTCCTGAAGGCACGGTCTTCGCTCTACCAAAGGGCGGAGTGGACGAGGGGGAAACGCCGGAGCAGAGCGCCGATCGCGAGGTGTTTGAGGAAACCGGCGTACGCGGGTTGCGCTTGTTCCGGCTTACGACAATTCGATATCTGTACGTCCGCTCGTGGGGTGGCCGGGAGCATGTCTCCAAGGCCGTCAGCTTCTACCTGTTCCTCTACGCTTCCGGACGGCTGGGACAGATTAGTCCGGATATGCGCGATGAAGTCCGCAAGGCATTCTGGTTCCCCCTGGATAAGGCCCATCGCAAGCTTACCTATCGCGGAGAACGCGAAGTTTTGAAAATGGCGCAGAAGATTGTCCGTGAGCATCCCGAGCGCCTGACGCCGCCGGCTTCGATCCAGGCTGCGGTTGCGACAGGGCAGCGTCCGATGGCACAGCAGCGGGGGACTCTTCCGCCACGCGGAGATTCGCAGCGTGATTCGCAACCGCGCAACCCGGGATTGCAGCGCGGACAGTCGCAACCAAGGAACGGCGGACAGCGGTACGGACAGGGAAGCCCGCAACGAAATCCGGTGCGTAATCCGCAGGGCAGTTCGCAAGCGAATTTGCAGGCCCATTCATCACGTACCAAAGGCGAAGTGTGCTCGGGGTCTGATCGGGCTTCTGACCCAGGCGGTTCTCGTTCCGGCGGGCAGCAAGGCGATGGGTATCGCAAGCGAACGTGATACGGGTACCTGCATCGTGACGCGTCTGTTAGCGATAAAAAATATATCTTTGTTATTTTATCGACTTACAAAAATATTGCTTGACTGAATGGCAATTCATTCAGTAAAGTTGATTCAACTTAATAAGGCGCACGTCGTTGCCATCCTCACCCCACATTCTCGACGTGCGCCACCTCTATTTTGGAGCTTTTTTTGACCCTGAAGAGGTTAATGGCTTGGTGGGTGCCATCTTGGTCCGGTTGTCTGATCCTCCCTTGATTGATTGTTTCTTCTTCTCCGTTTCCCTGCATCAGAGTTGTTGAAGTCATTCGTGTTTTCTGGGCCGCGCGGATCGTTTGCGCCAACAGGGCATCTTTGGCCGGATCGTTTTGTTCTTGGGCTGCGTTGCTGTGTGGATTGTTCGGAGAAGCCTCACCGATGCTGAAACGAATTGAGAAAGTCGCCGTCCTCGGCGCGGGAACCATGGGTTCCCGCATCGCTGCGCACCTGGCCAATGCCGGGGTGCGTTCTTACCTGCTGGATATAGTTCCCTCAGACGCCAATCACGTGGACGCCGGGCCGTCTGCCCGAAACCGCATCGCCGAAGCCGGACTGGATGCCGCGCGAAAGTCAAAGCCTGCGGCCTTCATGGAGCCCGGGGCTGCACGCTTCGTCACCACGGGAAACTTCGAAGATCATCTCAATCTGCTTGCGGATTGCGACTGGATCATCGAGGTCGTGGTCGAGAATCTCGATCTGAAGCGCGCACTGCTTCGCAAGGTTGATGCGGTGCGAAAGCCGGGAACAATCGTTACTACCAATACCAGCGGCCTTCCGGTGCATTCGATTGCCGAGGGCTTCAGCGAAGATTTTCGCCGCAACTGGTTTGGCACTCACTTCTTTAATCCGCCGCGCTATATGCGGCTGCTGGAAATCATCCCTACTCCGGAGACCGACCCGGCGGCGATTGAAGTCATCGCGGAGTTTGCCAGCGTCCGACTGGGCAAGGGAATTGTCTATGCCAAGGACACGCCGAACTTCATAGCCAATCGCATTGGAACTTTCAGCGTTGTCAATATCATGCGCCTGATGCAGGAGTTCGACTTCTCCATCGAGGACGTGGATGCGCTAACCGGATCGGCCATCGGCTTTCCGAAGTCGGCGACCTTCCGCACCATGGACATGGTTGGTCTGGATGTCCTTGGCCATGTTGTGAGGAACGCGAAGCGCCTTGCTCCTGCTCTGGCTGGCGCCGGGGCTGCGGGTAAAGTTGAAATGCTGGATGAACGCGGCGACCTCGATTTGCCAGCTTTTTACGATCAGATGGTTGAGCGAAAGCTGCTGGGCGATAAAACGAAGGCAGGTTTTTACAAGAAAGAGCGCGGACCGGAAGGCGAGAAACGGCTGGCGCTGGACTGGAAGACTCTAGAATACCGTCCCGCGCAGCGTCCCAAATTTCCTTCGCTGGAAATGGCAAAGAATGTCGATTCGCTGGGCGAGCGAGTGCGGATGCTCACTGGATTCGGCGAGCAAAAAATCGATAAAGCAGGTCAATTCCTGTGGACTGCGCTGTCGGAGGTCTTTACCTACTCCGCCAACCGCATTCCCGAGATTAGCGACAACGTAGTTGAAATTGATCGCGCGATGCGGATGGGCTTCAACTGGGAAATGGGGCCATTTGAACTGTGGGATGCGATTGGTGTTGCAGAGTCGGTGAAGCGCATGAAGGAAGAAGGGAAGCCGGTCTCGTCGAACGTGGAGAAGCTTCTCGCTTCAGGACAGAAGACCTGGTACACCGACGCGTCCAACACGGCGAGCGGCAGAGCGTATTTCGATCTGGCGACCAGCACAGTGAAGGAAGAGAAAGTGGCGCCCGGGGTATGGAGCGTCAAGGTTGCAAAGAAGTCGAAGGGCGTGGTCAAGGCAAACTCGGGCGCATCGCTGATTGACCTTGGCGATGGTGTGGGTTGCATTGAGTTCCACTCCAAGATGAACTCACTTGGGGCGGACATCATTCAACTCACTTCGCAGGTGCTCAAGCCTGGTGGTGCTGGCGACAACTTCGACGCGTTCGTCATCAGCAATGATGCGTCCAATTTCTCTGTCGGCGCAAACATCATGCTGCTGCTGATGGCCGTGCAGGATGAGGAGTGGGACGATGTCGACATGATGGTGCGGCAGTTCCAGAACATGACGCAGCTCATCAAGTTCTCTCCAAAGCCGGTGGTTGCCGCGCCATTTGGCATGAGTCTCGGTGGTGGCTGCGAGGTATCTCTGCACGCTGCTGCCCGTCAGCCCCATGCGGAGCTTTATATGGGACTCGTCGAAGTGGGCGTTGGGCTGCTGCCCGGCGGAGGCGGTTGCAAAGAGATGACTCTGCGGGCGGTCGATGCCGCGCAATCGATTCGTCCGGAAGGGCGTGGCGAGTCGGTCGAGATGATGGAAGCGATGAAGAAGGCGTTTGAGACCGTCGCGATGGCGAAGGTTTCTACCTCTGCTTTCGAAGCGCGGGGACTGGGTTTCCTGAATCGGGCGGATGACATTACGATGAACCGCGAGCGTGTTCTGAGCGACGCAAAAGCGCACGCGCTGGAACTCGCCCGCTCGGGTTATCGCGCGCCGGTGATGCGCACGGATGTTCCCGCGCCTGGGGAGAACATTCTTGCAACGCTGAAGCTTGGCGTACATCTGATGCGGCAGGGTGAGTTCATCAGCGACCACGAAGTGAAGATCGCAACCAAGGTGGCCGAGGTGCTTTGCGCCGGAGCTCTGACGCCGGGAACTCCAGTCAGCGAGCAATATTTGCTCGACCTGGAACGCGAGGCATTCAAGAGCCTGTGTGGCGAACGCAAGACGCAGGAGCGAATTCAATTCACGCTCAAAACCGGTAAACCGCTTCGCAACTAAATTCGACCGAGGAGATAGCGAGTCATGCGTGAAGCAGTCATCGTTAGCGCCGTCCGCACCGCGGTCGGCAAGGCTTACAAAGGATCACTACGAGCCACGCGTCCGGATGATCTGGGCGCGGTGGCCATTCAGGGAGCGCTCGCGCGCGTCCCACAACTTGATGTGCACGAAATCGAGGACGTCATTCTTGGCTGTGCCATGCCGGAAGCGGAACAGGGAATGAACGTGGCACGCATTGCTTCGCTGCGTGCCGGTCTTCCGGTGGAAATCTCCGCCATGACGATCAATCGTTTCTGCTCGTCAGGGTTGCAGTCGATTGCAATCGCAGCCGACCGGATCGCTGCGGGTGGCGCGGATGTCATCGTAGCCGGCGGCACGGAATCGATGACAATGATTCCGATGGGCGGCCACAAAGTATCGTGCAATCCATCGCTGGTGCAGAACTATCCGAATGCGTATCTTTCGATGGGACTGACCGCCGAGCGGCTGGCCCAGCGGTTCGGCATCACACGGGAACAGTCTGACGAGTTCAGCTATCAGAGTCATCAGAAGGCGTTGCGGGCGATTGAGTCGGGCGCGTTCGAGGATGAGATTGTCCCAGTGCATGTCACTTTCCGCGCTCCCGCTGCGCAGGCTACGCGTGGTGCGGCGGCGGTTCGGCTTTCGGTTCAGGCATATGAATTCAAGGTGGACGAGGGACCGCGCGCCGATACTACGGTGCAAGCGCTTGCTGCGCTGAAGCCGGCATTCCACGTGAAGGGTACGGTTACTGCCGGTAACTCTTCGCAGATGAGTGATGGGGCTGCTGCTGCCGTGGTGATGAGTGCGGAGCGGGCAAAAGCTCTTGGGCTTAAGCCGCTGGCGCGCTTCGTTGCCTTTGCAACGGCGGGCTATAAGCCTGAGGAGATGGGACTGGGGCCGGTGTTCGCCATTCCCAAGGCGTTGAAGCTTGCAGGACTGATGCTGGACCAGATTGGCGTGATCGAGCTGAACGAAGCCTTCGCCGCACAGGCTCTTTCGGTGATGAAGGAATTGGGACTCGATCCGGCGAAGGTGAACCCGAATGGCGGAGCAATCGCGCTCGGCCATCCTTTGGGCTGCACTGGAGCAAAACTCACGGCGACCCTGATGCGCGATCTCAAGCGCCGCAAGGAGCGCTACGGAATTGTCAGCATGTGTGTCGGCGGTGGAATGGGCGCTGCCGGAATTTTCGAAAACCTCGATTGAAAAATCGACTCACATGAACTCGCGCGGGGGACGCCCCGCGCGTCTATCAAGATTTCTGGAGGAGCGAGAATGCCAACATCTGTGACCCCGGCGCAAAAGAAAGTGGTAGGTGGAAACTTCCTGATCGAGGAGACGAATCCGCAGGATGTTTTCACCCCCGAGGACTTTAACGAACAGCACAAACTGATTGAGCAGACGACGGAGGATTTTGCGAACCAGGAAATTCTTCCGAACGTGGACCGGATTGAGCATAAGGATTTCGCGTTCAGCAGAGAACTGCTAAAAAAGGCCGCGGACCTCGGATTGACAAGTGTCGATGTTCCGGAAGAATATGGCGGCACGGAGATGGACAAGGTGTCTTCGGCGATCATTGCCGACCGCATCGCGAAGTCAGGTTCCTTCGCCGTGACCTTCAGCGCGAATGTTGGAATCGGTACTCTGCCGATTATCTGGTTCGGTACGGAGGATCAGAAGAAGAAGTATCTGCCGTTGCTCGCAAGCGGCGAATGGGTGGGCGCTTATGCGCTGTCGGAGAGCAGTTCAGGCTCCGATGCGATGCATGCCCGGACGAAAGCCGTGCTCTCTGCTGATGGCAAACACTACGTGCTCAATGGCGAGAAGATGTGGATCACCAATGCGTCGTTCGCTGATGTGTTCGTGATCTTTGCCAAGGTGGACGGTGAGAAGTTTACGGCGTTCATTGTCGAGCGAACATTCCCTGGCTTCAGCGTTGGCGCTGAGGAACACAAGCTTGGAATTCGCGGTTCTTCGACCTGTCCGCTGATTCTCAACGACTGCCAGGTTCCGGTAGAGAATGTGTTGGGCGAAATTGGGAAAGGCGCCACGATCGCATTCAACATTCTGAACGTGGGCCGATTCAAACTGGGTGCGGCGGCCGTGGGCGGCGCACGCACGTGCCTTGCGAATTCGATCAAGTGGGCGAAAGAGCGCAAGGCATTTGGTAAATCCATCGGAGACTTTGGGATGGTGCGCGAGATGCTGGCCGACATTGCCATCGGTATTTACGCCGGCGAAGCACTTGTGTATCGCACGGTTGGCATGATGGATGCTGCTACTGCGGACATCGCGAGGGGATCGGCCGACGAATCGAAGTTCATCCGGAAAGCCATAGAGGAGTACGCCGTCGAATGTTCGATCATCAAGGTGTGGGCCTCGGAAATGTTCGATATGGTGGTGGACAACCAGGTACAGATCTTCGGCGGATATGGCTTCGTTGAGGAGTATCCAGCCGAGCGTGCTTATCGCGATTCAAGGGTCAACCGCATCTTCGAGGGGACGAATGAAATCAATCGACTCATCATCACCGGATGGCTTTTGAAGCGTGCCATGAGCGGTCAGCTTCCATTGCTGCCGGCGATCAAGAAGTTGATGGACGAAGTGATGGCTGGTCCGAGCTTTGCTGAGGAAGATTCGCGCAAGTTAGCGGCTCAGCGAAAGATGATTGAGAACGCGAAGAAGATTGGCCTGATGGTGGCCGGTGCAGCTTCGCAAAAATACATGCAGCAGATTGTTGATCATCAGGAGGTGATGGGTGCAATCGCCGATATCGTCATTGAGGTTTATGCAATGGATTCGGTGCTGGCGCGCACACTGAAACTGATCGAAAGCCGAGGAGAAGATGCTTCTGCCGTCGCGGTAGCAATCACCGATGTGTATCTGCAGACGGCATTCGCCCGAGTGGAAGCAGCGGCAAAGAAGGCTTTGGCTGATGTCGCGGAAGGCGACATGCTGCGTACGCAAATGACGATACTGCGCCGCCTGGTGAAGTCTGAGCCGGTGAATGTGATTGCAGCGCGCGAAAAGATTGCGGCTCGCGTGCTCGATGCAGGGAAGTACGCTGTCTAACATTTTTTTCAGAAAAAGGGCGGGGCTCAAAAAGCCTCGCCTTCTTTTTAGAGTTTCCTCTTGCTGACCGGCCTACCCAGCGACTTTATTTCAATACGGCGCGCGATGCAGGTTCGCAAGAATCATGCTGCGTGAAGCGTATTTTCTACGACGTCGAACATGCGTTCCATCTGCTCAAACGCAAAAGGTCCGATCGTGCGACGCGTTCGCCTGGCCTCATATAAAGAGAACACCCAAACGGCCACGCACAGTGCACCAACTGTCACGCGATTCATGGTACAACCTCTATGTTGAGCTTATACCCGCGCTAAATAGAACGCGCAAGATGCTGACGAGGTATGACTTTATGCGGGTCTGGTGTTTAAGGATGCTGGTGACTGTTGTTGCCATATGCGCACTGGTGTATGCGGGTGATTGGATCACGCTCAAGGTTCGAGAGAGCAAGGGAACAGCACAAGGATCGGTTGTAGTGAACAACTCATATGTAATTCATCAGAAGAGCGGCAAGCTGGAGTACCTGTTTGACCCGCCGCAGAGGGTGTCCTGCGCGAATTCCTTGTTTCCGCATTATGGGCAGCCCGCGTGCTGGTGGCTGGCCAGTCACACGCAGCAGCAGAAAGAGATCACCGGAAACTGATCTCTTTGCCAATGCAATGAGAGCGCTAACTACGCGCCCGGAGTTGTTGTATCAGCAGGGCGTGACTGCGGTAAAAATTTGTTCAGTTGGTTCACTGCATCTTTCAGATGTGCGCGTTCGAGTTCATTGATCGAGGGATCCGCCAGGCGCGTGTTCATCCATGCAATTGCAGCACGGGGCGACACATGGGGCGTCTCCGGAGTGATTTCTGTTAGCAAAAGATTTCCATTTTGTTCCTGCACGCGGAATTTTACGCGGTCATTTCTAGAAGCGGATGTGTAGCCTTCATTTTCCTGGTAGAAGCCGACGGCCTGGTAGCTGGCGTAGAGGGTTTCGGTCGGGGTCTCCGGAGTATCGATGTCAAAGCGGGTCACGACGATTACGCTGGTAAACTCCGGGTTCTCGCGCAATGACGTAAATGGTTTGAAGCGGTTCCACCCATTTGTTTGCAGGCGTGCACCCTCGAAGTCGAGCCGGCAATAGTTGGAGAGAAGTACCTTTTGTCCCGCGTACAAGTCGGCATAGCTTCGGCCACGCAGCTTTACGCCTGATTGCGCGTTCTGCCCATATTGCGCCAGCGTGGCCGTAGTGATTAAAAATAGGAACAAACAAGAAAGCAGACGACGGTGCATAAGTTTTAGAAACTCCGATTCCAGCGTAAAACGGACCGCCCGTAAAGAGCAAACATCACACCATTATGATTGCAGATGACTGCCTTGCTGTGGACCGCCGGAAGACAGCAAACAAGATGGAATAAGCGAGGGTAGTCGGGGAGCTAGCTCCAGCGAACGATATTTTGTCGTAGGATAAAGCCAGAGAGCCCTTCCCGCATCATGCCGAAAGAGCACGCCATTATCGTTCGAGTCACGACTCTGCTGCTGGTTCTGCTGGCGATCGGCTTTGCTGCTGAACCGCGCAGGATTAATGTCTACGCGCCACAGGCTAGCTACCAGGTCGACATCCTGGTACGCGACGGCATTGATTACATCGGCGTGACCGATCTGCTGGAGCCACTTGGCCGCCTGGAGTCGCACGTTGATGGCAAACGGCTGAAACTCACGTTCAATGGCGGCGAGACCGAGTTTCAGGAAGGTAAGCGGCAGTACCGTGCCCGCGGCAATACGAAGCTGGAATTGCCGGGAAATTTCCTGCTTGTCGATGGCCGTGGCTACATTCCTGCAGCATCGGTCGGCCAGATGCTGCCACGAGTTACGGAGCAACCTGCGGAGTTTCACGCAGGACCACGGCGGCTGTTTATTGGCTCGACTCAGGTTCGCTATTCAGCCGAGCTGCGCCACTCGCCATCGCGGCTGGTGTTGAGTTTTCCTACGCCGGTGAATCCCTCCAGCCTGATCGAAAAAGGCCGAGTACGCCTGCTTTTCCGCCGTGAGCCCGTGGTCAGCAGTGGAGCGGACAGCGTCGCCTATAACGACTCTTTCCTGCAGAGCACAAACTTCGCAGAGACTCCGGGAGGAGCCGAGTTCATCGCCAGCATTCAGCAGCCGGCAACAGTTTCCATTGGCGACGGAGGCCGCACGGTCACCATCGCCGCAGCCGCGCAACCGGCTCCTCCTCCACCTGCGCCGGTGGCGCAAAAGCCAGGGACGCCGCCTGCAGGGAACTCAGCAACTCAAGGCCATACGCCTGCTGCGCGTGCGCGTCCCTTTGTCATTTTGGACGCATCGCATGGCGGATATGAAACCGGATCGGTCTTCTCACCCACGTTGATGGAGAAAACGGTGAATCTGGCCTTGGCGCGGCGGTTACAGAAAGAGCTGGACGCACGGGGAATTCCCGTGGTGCTGACCCGTATCGCCGATAACCTGCTCACCTGGGATCAGCGCGCGGTTTCGGCCAACACATCACACTCGACGCTTTATGTGGCGCTACACTCCTCCTCGAGTGGCCATGGAATTCGTGTTTACACCTCGATGGTGCCTCCACCGCAGGCCGGGCAGACGAGCCGTAGCTTCTTGCCTTGGGAGTCGGCGCAATCGCCCTATCTGGGGCAGTCCAACCTTGCGGCCACAACCATTGCGGCGGAGTGCGGCTACAACGGATTGCCGGTGCGCAGTTCGGCTGCTCCGGTACGTCCGCTGAACTCGGTCACGATTGCGGCGGTCGCCATTGAGGTTGCGCCACTGGGAAGTTCGGCTGACGAACTCGGCAATCCGGAGTTCCAGCAAAAGGTCGCTGCGGCCCTGGCCTCGGGGATCGCGACACTACGAGGAAAGCTGGAGGTCGCTCCATGATCTCCCGCAAGCTTCAATACGTCATCGCCTCGCTGGTTGTTGCCATTCTGGCGATGGGCTTCTACCTTGTCCATCTCAAGCGCAAGGCGGAATCGATGGGAGCTGGACCAGTAACCCAGGCACTGACTGCTCCGGTGAATGGTCCGGCAGAGCAGATGACGCTTTACCTTGCCAGCGACGATGACGATTCTTTGCGTCCCACTGCCATCTCGTCGGCGCTCCCCAGCGATCCGGGGGAACGAGGGCGGCTCGCCCTGCACACGCTGATCAGCCGATATCTGCAGAAGGATTCGCCACATCCCCTTGGCCCCGGTGCAGATGTGCATGACGTATTTCTGCCCGATCCGGCATCGGCGGTGGTCAACCTCAACGCGGCGTTTGCGAATTCGCACCGCAGCGGCATTGAGGTGGAACAGTTGACGGTCTTTTCGATGGTGCGCACGTTGAAAGCTCAGCTCCCTCAAGTGACCCGGATACGCTTTCTGGTGGATGGAAAAACCCGCGACACTCTTGCGGGACACGTGGACCTTGCCGGTTGGCTCGACGTTGCCATGGTGGCCGATGCCTCCAAGGAAGCTAAGTAATCGAAGAGGTGAGTGCGGGGTCCGCCGGTCAGGTCAGTCTGCTAACCCATCTCACATGACCGAGCATTCGAGTTCCCGGATGCATCCTGCTCTAAATCCGTAGCATCGCAACTTGCCAATGCCTGCCAGTCTTGCAGCTAATTGAACAACTCCACCGCTGACCAAGGGAGGAATGTGTGAAACTGTTGCTCAAGTTCAATCTGATACTGATTGTCCTGGTGGCCGTAGGGCTGATGGTGGTTTCGTTTGTGGCACGCTCGTTCCTGGTTGAGAATGCGAAAGCGCAGGTGCTGCAGCAGGCGGAACTGATGATGGAGAGCGCGAGTTCAACACGCCAGTACACGACGGAAGAGCTGAAGCCTCTGTTGCAGCAGACTGCGTCTCATAGACGCACATTCCTTCCTCAGACCGTGCCTGCCTACGGAGCAACGGTTACCTTTGCACGCCTTAGAAAGAAGTTTCCGGAGTACACGTACAAGGAAGCTTCCTTGAATCCGACGAATCCACAGGACAGAGCGGTGGAGTGGGAGACGGATGTCATCCAGCACTTCCGAAATAACGCCACCCAGAAAGCGCTGGTGGGAGAGCGGATGACCCCGACGGGGAAGTCGCTATTCCTGGCACATCCCATATCGGTGCAGCCAAGTTGCCTGGAGTGTCATAGCGTACCGGCGGCGGCGCCGCGCACGATGATCGCAAAGTACGGCGGTAACAACGGGTTTGGCTGGAAACTGAACGAGGTTATCGCAGCGCAGATTGTTTCGCTGCCAACCGAACTTCCGCTGCGAATCGCCATGAAGGCATATGGCACGTTGATGTGGTCGCTGACAGCGACCTTTGCAGCCATTCTCTTGGCCATCAATCTTGTGGTTTACTTCCTGATCATCCTGCCGGTCCGCAAGCTGTCCCGAGTGGCAGATCGGGTCAGTCTGGGCGAGTTGGACTCTGGCGAGTTGCCCGTGCATGGCAAGGACGAAATCGCGGAGCTTACGGCGGCATTCAATCGCCTTTTTGTAAGTGTTGCCAAAGCGCTGCGCATGCTCCACTGATTAGAAGTGTTCGCTGGCTCGAAGGTGTCCCTGCACAGAGTTCAGGAAGCTCTTACGCGCCTCCGGGGACTCAATCTCATTTGCAACCAGGTCGCAAAGTTCACGCAGGTCGTGGGCGTTGCTGGATGCACGCTTTACAAGGATCGTGGCGATGGGCCCCACGTGACTTGCGAGACGCATGGCAATGTCGTGAAGAACTTCAGACTGGTGCAATGCCGGTTGATTTGTCGCAGGCGGAGTGGCGGGGTGAGCTGCGGGGGGTGCGAATGGGACTTGGACCGGCATTGTTGTGGTGACAAGCAGACGCGAGGCATCGGTGGGTTTTGCAGCGTCGAGCGCCGATCTAAAATCAGATGCACTTTGCCAGCGACGTAGCTTGTCCTTCTCTAGAGCTTTCATAACGGCGACCGACAGCGCCTCGGGAATGCGGGGATTGATCTGGCTCGGCGGTGTTGGATGGTGCTGTAAATGGTTGGCGATGATCTGAGCGTAGCTGCCACCGCCGATAGGCAGCAGGCCGGTGAGCATCTCGTAGAGCGTGATTCCCACAGCATACAGATCGGAGCGGGCGTCTGCCGGTTCGCCTGAGATCTGCTCAGGTGAAATGTAGTGCATGGAGCCAACGACCCCTCCGGCGAAGGTGAGACGAGTGTCTGGCGCACTCAGAGCGAGTCCGAAATCGAGTAGCTTTACGCGGCAACCCGGTGTCACCATAATGTTGGACGGCTTGATATCGCGGTGAGTCACGCCTTGGGAATGGGCGTATTCCAGAGCGTCAAGAATCTGACGTGCGAAGTCAAGGGTTTGCTCCAGTGTGAGTCCGAGGCTGAGCCGGCGTCCAACATCGGTGCCATTCACGAATTCCATCACCATTACGAGTTGGCCGTCGTGAAAGAATGCGGTGTGCAATTGGGCAATATTGGGGTGGTTGAGGTTTGCCAGGACGCGAACCTCCCGACTGAATCGTTCCAGTAGCTCGGCACTCGACTCAGACGCGGAAACCAGTATTTTCAGCGCCTCAATGCGATTTGTGATCAGGTGGCGGACACGGAACACTCTTCCCATTCCGCCGTGTCCGAGCAGATCGACAATTTCATAGGAGCCGATTTGAGTTCCGGGTGACCACGAGACCATGCGGATATAGTAGCGCGAAGCATGGAGAGCTATGCTCAATTGTCAAAAGTTTCCGGCACCTGCGGTTGTTTGCGCCAGTGGTATTCTGCATGCTTCACCGTAACGCTTATCGCTGGGCCCTCAACAGAGCCTAAAGGAAAGAATCCGCGACAATGATCAAGACCCTCCAGGTATGCACAGTACTTCTCTCACTGGCAATCAGTTCTCTCGCTCAGCAGCCGCAAGCCGGCTCTAGCTCTACGGCTATCGCTGGATTCCGCGATTCCGTGGCCGAACACAAGTTGGAGGAGAAGTTTCTGGCCGTTCCGCAGCCGAAACTTGCGCAGGAGCACCTGCAGATACTGACCAAAGTTCCGCATATTGCCGGCTCCCCCGAAGATCGCAGCACCGCTGAGTACGTCGCGAAGAAGTTTCGTGAAGCTGGCCTTGAAACTCGGATCGACTCCTACAAAGTGTGGCTCAATCTGCCACGTGAAATTCTCGTCGAGGCCACCGCACCGGCTGGCTTGAAAATGAGAGGCCCGACGCCGGAACACGTCGATGGTGACGATCCGTTCCAGGACGATCCCCGGATTGTGATGCCATTCAATGGCAGTTCGCCTTCCGGCGAGGTTGAAGCCGAGGTTGTTTATGTCAATTACGCGCGCCCGGAAGATTTCCGCAAGCTCAAGCAGATGGGTATCGACCTTCGCGGGAAGATTGCGATCGCGCGCTATGGGCAGAATTTCAGAGGGGTCAAGGCGCTCGCCGCACAGGAGGCCGGAGCCGCCGCGCTTATCATCTACTCGGACCCGATCGACGATGGCTACTTCCGAGGCGACGCTTATCCCAGAGGCCCCTATCGTCCTCCTAGCGGCGTCCAGCGCGGCTCGGTCCAATTCACCTTCGAATACCCCGGGGACGCTACGACGCCGGGAATCGCGTCCACACCAGAGCTTCCGCAGTCTCAACGAACTACTCCTGACAAGGCGGGCAATCTCCCGAAAATTCCGGTGACTCCGCTTTCCTATGCTGACGTTTCGCCGCTGCTGGAAAAGCTCGGTGGCCCGGAGAGTCCCAGGGAATGGCAAGGTGCGTTGCCGTTCACCTACCACGTGGGCGCCGGCCCGGTTCGCGTTCACATGAAGCTGGTGCAGGATTACAGCTACACCACGATCTGGAACGTGATCGGAACCGTCACGGGAACGGCTGAGCCTGAGGCGCTGGTGATTGCTGGTAATCATCGCGATGCCTGGGTTTTTGGTGCCGTCGATCCCAGCAGCGGGACCGCAGCAATGCTGGAGACAGTTCACGGCGTGGGCGAACTGCTCAAGTCGGGCTGGCATCCGCAACGCACGATTGTCTTCGCCAGTTGGGATGCAGAGGAGCAGGGACTTATCGGCTCCACAGAGTACGCTGAACAATTTGCCAAATCGCTGCAGAACGCAGTGGCTTATTTCAACATGGATGTAGGAGTTGCCGGTCCAGACTTTGGCGCGTCCAGCGTGCCGAGCCTCAAGCAGTTCCTGCGCGACATAACCCGAGCAGTGCCTAGCCCCAAGGGCGGGACCGTCTATGACGCCTGGAGACTGCAAAGCGAGACTGCTCGACGCCGCCGGGAGAGCGCAGATGCGGGATCGTTTGCTGAGCGTCGCGGTGATGCCGACCGAGGGGATGTCCGTGTTGGCGATCTTGGTAGCGGCTCGGACTACTCGGCCTTCCTGCAGCATCTCGGCGTGCCCTCGGCAGACATCGGCTCCAACGGTCCTTATGGCGTCTATCACTCCGCCTTCGACAACTACGCCTGGTTCACCAAGTTTGCCGATCCGACTTTTGTCTATGAGCAGGAGATGGCACGTGTCTTTGGCCTGGAAGTACTACGTATGGCGCAGGCTGACGTCCTCCCCTTTGACTATGAAACCTACGGAGCCGAGGTGCGCAAGCACTTGGAGAACGCGCAACGTCGTGCCCAGGAGATCGGTTGGAAGGACCAGCCTGACTTTGCTGCCTCACTCAAAGCGGCGGACCACCTGATCGCCGCGGCTCGGGCCATTCACCCGCTGGCCGACGCAGCGAGTGGAACTCAGTTGTCGCGCATCAACTTGGCCTTCCTTGAGACGGAGCGAGCCATGCTCGGCAAAGGATTGCCCCATCGCGCCTGGTTCCGCCACACCATTTACGCTCCGGGAGAATACACAGGGTATGCAGCCGTTGTTCTCCCAGGTGTGAACGAGTCCATGGACCGCAATGATGCCGTGGGAGCCGCTCAGGGGCTGGGCGAAGTGACTGCAGCTCTGGAGAGAGCAGCGTCCGAACTGGAAGCGGCCTTGGGGCAAAGTTCCGGAAGGTAATCACAATCACCTGTGACGAATGTCGCTCGCATTTGTGCGCGTCAAATGGTACTTATCCTGAACGTTCAGCTGATTCCAATCGGGAGCTTCAATGGTTATGGGAAAGATAGGCGGAAAAGCGTTTTATAAGAATCTGTATTTCCAAGTGCTGGTCGCAATTACGATTGGCGTCATTCTCGGATATGTGAATCCGAACCTTGGTGCCGCCATGAAGCCATTTGGCGACGGGTTCATCAAGCTTATCAAGATGATGATTGCTCCGATCATCTTCTGCACAGTGGTATTGGGCATCTCCGGCATGGAGGATATGAAGGCGGTTGGCAAGACCGGAGCGCTGGCGATTCTGTACTTTGAAATCCTGAGCACGATTTCGCTGGTTATCGGACTGATCATCGTCGATGTGGTTCGCCCAGGCGCGGGTATGAACGTGAATCCGCTGACGTTGGATGTGAAATCGATTGCGGCCTACACCGGGCCGGGGAAGATGCAGACCACTACCGCATTTCTGCTGGACGTAATCCCGGACACAATCGTGGGAGCCTTTGCCAAGGGGGAGATCCTCTCGGTCCTGTTCTTCGCCGTCCTGTTCGGCTTCGCTCTCCACATGGTGGGAGAAAAGGGAAAAATCGCCTACACGGTGATCGACCAGATATCTAAAGTCCTATTCCGCATCGTTGGTATGATCATGCGCGTGGCCCCGATTGGTGCCTTCGGCGCGATGGCTTTCACGATCGGCAAATACGGCTTGGGCACGCTTTTCCAGCTTGGAAAACTGATGGCCTGCTTCTATGCCACATGCTTGATCTTCATCTTCGTCATTCTGGGCACAGTCGCAAAAATTCACGGCTTCAGTATCTGGAAGTATCTGAAGTTCGTCCGGGAAGAGCTGTTCATTGTGTTGGGAACCTCTTCATCGGAGGCGGTATTGCCGCGCATGATGGTGAAGATGGAAAGCGTAGGCGTGCAGAAGGCCACAGTTGGATTGGTGATTCCGGCAGGCTACTCGTTTAACCTGGACGGTACGTCGATCTACCTCACCATGGCAGCGATCTTCATCGCTCAGGCGACCAACACCCATCTCACACTTGCTCAACAGCTCGGATTGCTGGCAATTCTGATGCTAACCTCCAAGGGCGCCGCTGCCGTCACAGGCGGCGGGTTCATCGTGCTGGCGGCGACGCTGGCTACGACGGGCACGGTACCGGTAGCGGGTGTGGCGCTGATTCTGGGTATCGATCGGTTCATGTCTGAGGCTCGTGCGTTGACCAACCTGATCGGCAACGGCGTTGCGACCATCGTGGTGGGACATTGGTGCAAGACGCTGGATGAGGTGAAACTGCGAGAGGTACTGAGTGGGGCAGCGACGGTGGAACTGGACGAGCCGGAAACGGTTGTCGCCTAGTTTTTATCGCCGCCGATTCTGAATTGGATTGGAAGGGAAGCGCGGGGCCATTTTGCTGATAGAAAGTGAACAATGAGAGGCAAGAAAACCCGTTACACCTTCGTAATTGAATTCCTGGGGGGCACCTACGTCCACCAGGCTTCTGGAGAATCTCCCGAGCTGGCATTGCGCGCCTGGTTGCGCATTGCCAGCGACGAGGAGTTTGAATGGGCCATTCATCGGGTGGAGCTGCTCAAAGCGTTAGGCGATGAATGCGCTGTCCCGGTAGAGGGCTGTCAGAACGTCTGGTGCATGTCTGGACTCGCCGGGGATTATCTATTTCTCATCCACATCATCGCCACGGAGAGCGGCTCGGCTGCTGGAAAGAGTGTGGCCGAGGAGCAATTGGAGCAGATCGGAGCCGACCCCAAGCGCTGGGGCTGGGGAGATCGGTGGTAATGCGAACTAAGCCCTCCCTTGGCGTAGGTGTCGCCTCCGTCAACCCCTGGAATGTCGTAGGCTCTACGCTGATATCCGATCACATTGGCTAGGACGAAAACTAAAAGGCTGCGCCCTTGTAGCAGGCACAGCCTTCAGTTTTGTCGCGGTGACTGCAAGTACTACTTCTGAGAAACCAACTTCACCAGATCAGAGTAGTCTTTCTTCTCCAGCCCATGAACTTGTTTGTTGTACTCATCCACCTTGGATGAGTAATTCATGGAACAGAATTTCGGTCCGCACATCGAACAGAACGAAGCGTCTTTGTAGAACTTATCAGGCAGCGTCTCGTCGTGCATGGAGCGCGCTGTTTCCGGATCGAGTGACAGTTCGAATTGCTTCTCCCAGTCGAAGGTGTAGCGCGCATGGCTGAGTGCGTTGTCGCGGTCCTGCACTCCTGGACGATGACGGGCGAGATCGGCAGCGTGGGCCGCGATCTTGTAGGCGATAATCCCGTCCTTTACATCCTTTTCATTGGGCAGGCCGAGGTGTTCCTTGGGAGTGACGTAGCAGAGCATTGCCGCTCCATACCATCCGATCATGGCCGCACCGATTGCCGACGTGATGTGGTCGTATCCCGGAGCAATATCTGTGACCAGCGGTCCAAGCGTGTAGAACGGGGCTCCGTCGCACCACTCCACTTCCTTATCCACCTGCTCCTTGATTTTGTCCAGCGGGACGTGGCCGGGGCCTTCGATCATCACCTGCACATCGTGCTTCCAGGCGATGCGTGTCAACTCGCCCAAGGTCTTCAGTTCGGCGAACTGCGCTTCATCACTGGCGTCGGCAATGCAACCGGGTCGCAGCCCATCACCGAGGGAAAAGCTTACGTCATACTTCGCCATAATCTTGCAGATGTCGTCGAAGCATTCGTAGAGGAAGTTCTGCTTGTGGTGATGTGCCATCCACTGCGCCAGAATCGCGCCTCCGCGGCTTACTATGCCCGTGATGCGACTCGCTACCAAAGGCAGATACTGGACCAGAACGCCCGCGTGAATCGTCATGTAATCGACGCCCTGGGCTGCCTGCTCTTCGATAACTTCCAGCATCAGCGCCGATGACAAGTCTTCAATGCGCTTCACCCGCGCTACTGCTTCGTAGATCGGCACTGTGCCCATAGGGACCGGGCAATGCCGCAGCAGCGTCTCGCGAATGCCGTGAATATCGCCACCCGTGGACAGGTCCATCATGGTGTCCGCGCCGTAGTGCACCGAAGTGTGAAGTTTCTTAAGCTCCTCCTGAACGTTGGAGGTTACCGCTGAATTCCCAATATTGGCGTTGATCTTGCACAGTGAATCCACACCAATGCACATCGGTTCCAGTTCCGGATGGTTGATGTTTGCGGGAATAATCATCTTTCCGTCAGCGATCTTCGCGCGTACCAGTTCCGGCGAGATTTTCTCGCGTTCAGCCACGAACAGCATTTCCTCTGTGACCTGACCTTTGCGAGCAAAGTGCATCTGCGTCAGGTTGGTATCACCGCTGAGGGCCGCTTCCTGCTGCCCACGCGCGATCCAGTCCTTGCGCAGTTTAGGAATCCCCTCGGAGGGAATTTCGTGTGGCGAGATGCTGCCGGTATTGCTGTTGGATCCGTTGCTTCCGCTCATGCCTGCAACCCCTTCTTGCCTTGGATAAGGCCCATTATACGACGCTGGCCTCTGCTACAAACGAGCGGTTATTCTTTGTGAGTCCCTCAGCAGCTCTGCCTCATCAAAACAGCGTGTCTGCTTGCCTTGACCCATGCGGCTTGCTGGAAGTACCCTCTCTACAACGGGGAAGGGGTGGCAGTTTGTATCTGCATGGCTACTGCTCTCCTTCGGGTGGAAAATGAATAAGTATCTGAAGTTCGGCGTGCCCATATTGCTTATCGTCTCTGGCCTTGCCTACCTGGCCTTTACCGGCGTTCAGGAGAGCAAGAGCTACTATGTCACCATCAAAGAGATGGGCGAGATGGGCAATGGCGCCTATACGAAGCGCCTCCGCGTCGCCGGGAACGTGCAGCCCGGTTCAATTCATCGGCAGGGTACCCACGTCCAATTTGTCCTAGCCGAGCAAGGGCGCACTCTCAATGTTGTTTATTCCGGGACCGAAGCTCCTCCTGACACATTCAAGGACAATGCGCAGGCGCTTGCCGAAGGCAGCTATGGACGTGATGGCGTATTCCACGCGAAGCAATTGCAGGCCAAGTGCGCGTCGAAGTATGGTCCAGCGCAGCCCGGCCAAGATGGCGCTCCGCAGGGAGCACCCGCGGAGAAAGCACAAGCCACCGCTCCCTCCATGGCGCGATAGGAACGATCGAAATGTGGTTTTCAGCTCGGTGGATTACAGGCCGCCAAGCCAATTCCGAGAGGACGCGTTACACTCGCATAACGTGTGACTGATACGACCCCACAGCAACCCGCTGTTTCCGTTCGTGATGTGGTTCGCCACTTCGGACGGTTTGCTGCCCTGCGCGGCATCACTGCCGATTTTGCTCCCGGAAAACTCTACGTATTGCTCGGAGAAAACGGCGCCGGGAAAAGTACGCTGCTGCGCGTTGTCGCAGGGCTTCTTGCTCCGTCGCGTGGCGCTGTCCGCGTTCTTGGTTCGGAAGATATTCGGGCGGTCGCAACGCGCTTTGGCTACATGGGACACGCCCCGCTGCTCTACGATGAAATGTCGGCCATGGAGAACCTGGAATACTTCTCCGCGCTCTACGGAATCAACGACCGCACTCGCTGCGAGGACGCCATCCGAACCGTCGGTCTCGATCCCGCGCTAGAACGTCGTGTGGGCCAGTATTCGCAGGGAATGCGGCAGCGCATTTCGCTCGCAAGGGCCATCGTGCACGGTCCCGAACTGTTGTTTCTGGACGAGCCATTCTCAAACGTTGACGTGCGATCTGCCAAGCAGATGACCAGCCTGCTCGCCAAGATGCGCGACGCTGGGACGACAATTTTTGTTGTCACTCATCAGGCGGCGCTCATGGAACCGGTTGCTGACGAGTGCGTCGTTCTGGATGCAGGGCGTTTGGTCGCCCGAGAGCAGGGAATTCCTTCTCGACTGCTTACGCCTTATCTGGCGGAAGAGCGCGCCGCATTGCGAAGGAACGTTCTCCATGGAAGCATGGAGGCCGAGCCATGACCTCGGCTCCCGGCATCTGGGCGATAACACGGCGCTCGCTTGTAAAGGATCTGCGGCTGGAGTGGCGCTCGAAAGACGCGATCAATAGCATGTTGTTCTTCGCGCTGCTTGTGGTCGTGATCTTCAGCTTCGGATTCGACCCTACGGCGGAAGAGTCGCGGAAAATAGCGGGAGGTCTGCTCTGGGTGGCCATTCTCTTTGCGACCGTAGTGGCGCTCAATCAGACGTGGACGCGCGAGCTGCGCAATCAGGTGCTGGATGCTTATCGGCTCTCACCCGCTCCGCCGCAGGCCCTTTTCATCGCAAAGACCGTTGGAAACTTCATCTTCGTCTCTGTTTTGGAAGTTCTGATGGTTCCGCTCTTTGTGGTTTTTTACAATCTGCGATCCGTTGGTCCTTTGTGGCAGTTGCTGGTCGTTGCCTTGCTCTCTACGTGGGCGCTGGTTGTGAATGGAACATTCTTTGCGGCGCTTTCCATTCGCACGCGCAGCCGCGAAATCATGTTGCCTCTCATCCTGTTTCCAATCTCGATTCCAGCGCTGCTGGCCATGGTCGATGCAACTACCTCGATTCTTACTGGCGATAATTCGCCCGTTTTCTGGATACGCCTGCTGGCGGTGTATGATCTCGTTTTCACTACCGTCTGCTTGCTCCTGTTTGAACCGGTGCTGAACGCGGAATGAAAACTCTATTCAATGTTCTCGCGATGCTCACGCTCCTGCTCCTGGGATACGGATTTGCGCAGGCCATGTATATTGCGCCCACCGAAGCCACGATGGGCGACGTGCAACGAATCTTCTATTACCATCTGCCGTCGGCGTGGGTGGCCTTCCTGCTGTTCTTTGTGAATTTTCTGGCCTCGAGTTGGTATCTCATTCGTCGCAGCGCTGGCGCGGATGCACTGGCCCTGGCTTCGGCTGAGGTCGGAGTCTCGTTCTGTACCATCGTGCTTCTCACCGGACCCATTTGGGCGCGTCCCATCTGGGGCATCTGGTGGACGTGGGATGCACGGCTCACCAGCACGCTGGTCCTCTGGCTCATCTACGTCAGCTATTTGGTGCTTCGCAACTACGCAACCGGAGGACAGGTTCCAGTTCTTGCCGCAGCACTTGGAATATTCGGATTTGTCGATGTTCCAATTGTCTACATGGCGATTCGCTGGTTCCGTACGCAGCACCCACAGCCGGTGATTGGAGGCGGACAAGGATCTGGTCTGCATCCTGCGATGTGGGTTGCCGTGCTTTGGAACCTGGCAGCATTCGCAATGCTGGCGCTTATGTTCGTGTGGATACGCTACAAGCAAGCGCTCGCTGAGAAGGCTCTGGAAGAGGCTCATGCTCAGGCCGCACTCGATTATGAAACGGAGGGTGCACAATGAACGGCGCAGCCAACAACAATGTGTATCTGTATGCAGCCTACATCGTCGTCTGGACCGTTCACGTCATCTACGCCTTCAGTCTGGTGAGCCGTAACAAGCGCATGAAGCGCGAATCTCGCGAACTGAACCGCCGATAGCGTGAGCACCGCACAGCTCTTGGAACGGTGATTCGACCACCAGGGACAAGCAAAACATAAGCCCCGGATTTCTCCTGGGGCTTATGCTGTTGGACCACTGCTACTGAGCCGTGACGCGGACTACAGCTGCTTGACGGTCTCAACCGTTACCGCATAATCGTCATTTGCATGGCCGGCGTCAACTGCCTTCTGATAAATTTTCTCGATTTGCTGCAGCGAAGGCAGTTCCAGTTTTTGTTGCTTTGCTGCGTCCAACATCAGGTGAATGTCTTTCAACATCAGTCGCAGCGGGAAGTTTGGCGACCAGTCCTGCTTCAGGACGAAGCTGGCCTTGTAATCCGTGACGCCGCTTTTGATCATCGACGAATTGATCAGATCCACGAGTTTTTCAGGAGGGACACCCAGTTTTCCCGTCAGCGCGAGGGCTTCGGCAAATCCCTGGAAAATGGTTGCGATCATCAGATTCATGCCGATCTTTGCGCTCTCGCCCGCGCCGGTTTCTCCAACTCGAATCACTTTCTTACCGAGCGCCATGAATAGAGGATCGAGCGCTGCCACCGTCTTTTCTGGCCCTCCTACGATGAACAGGAGTTGTGCATTTTCCGCGCCAATCTTTGATCCCGTAACCGGGGCGTCCACGAACTCGGCGCCCTTGGCACGCACTTTGCCGGCGAATTCGAGAGTCGCCTGTGGCGCAATGGTGCTCGAGTCGATAACGGTGACTCCGGGGCGCAAGACCGGTTCTACACCGCCGGGGCCGAACAGTACTGTCTCGACGGCCTTGGTGTCGGCTACGCACAGCCAGATGACTTCCGCATCTTTCGCAGCTTCTCCCGGAGTTGCTGCGACGCGAGCGCCATCAACGGTTTTTGTGGTACGGTTCCACACCGTCACATCGTGTCCAGCCTTTACCAGGTTGGCGGCCATTGGACGTCCCATGATTCCTAATCCCAAGTATGCGATCTTCACCAGACTTCCCTCACTTTCTGAACGCAAGATTTGATTAAAATCCAGCCGCGCCAATGTTGCAACTGTCGGCAGAGAGGTAGGATAGGAATCGTGCGCGGTAGATTCTGCGTCCAATAAAGTGCGATGCTAAATATCAGTATCAGCAGTAAAGCCCGTCAGCTTCGAAAGCTGGTGCAACACTCGGCCATGGCGAAGCGCACCGGAAGAACTTATCGTCCGGTGTTGGCAGCTCAAGGTCAAATGGGTGTTACATTCATTGGGCACTCGTCATTCTTTCTGCAGATTGGCGGGTCGAATGTCGTAGTTGATCCCATCTTTGCTCCTTGGCTATTCGTCCTAAAACGTCTTCGCAGGCCAGGTCTTCGAATCCAGGATCTTCCCGCAATCGATGCGGTTTTGGTCACCCACGCTCACTTCGATCACCTGCACCGTCCGTCTTTACGCGCGATTGCCAGGACCAGCCGAATGAAGTTTGGCCACGCCCCGCTGCTCATTGTGCCTGAGAACGTCAGTGACCTTGTCTACGATCTTGGCTTTGATCGCATTGTGGAGTTGAGCTGGTGGAACGAGTTCCAACTAGGAGAGACCCGAGTCACCGCGACTCCAGCGAAGCACTGGGGAGCGCGGGTTATTCGGGACATGCATCGTGGTTACGGCGGCTATGTACTGAACGATGGCAGCCATTCCATCTATCACTCGGGTGACACTGCTTACTTCGGCGGATTCCGCGAAATAGGGGAGCGTCTGCAGCCCGAACTCGCGCTACTTCCAATCGGCGCCTATCATCCGGAGAGCTTTCGTGCCGTGCATACTAGTCCGGAGGACGCGCTCCGAGGCTTCGTCGAGATGGGAGCGCAATACATGATACCAATGCACTTTGGGACATTTAAGCTCTCGCAGGAGCCGCTGGATGAACCGGTGAAACGGCTTCTCTCAGGTGCTCGCCGCCTTGGCATCGAAGAGCGTGTGCATGTACTCGAAGAAGGTGTTGCGGAGTTCTTCTAAAGCGCCGCTCGCCTCCGCTCACCACGCCAACAGCACCCTCACGTCGCGCACATTTGTCCCCGTATGTCCGGTCATGATGGTGTCGCCCAGTTTATCGAAGAATGGGAAAGCATCGAAGCCGGCGAGGGCGTCTTTTGCGCTCAGGCCCTGCTCGGTTGCGCGCGCGATGGTTGTGCCATCGGCTACGGACCCAGCAGCGGGACTATTGCCGTCGATGCCGTCGGTTCCGGCGCTGAGCACGGTTATGTTTTCGCCCTTAATGCGCTCGGCGCAATAGAGTGCGAATTGCTGGTTGCGTCCGCCTGCACCAGGCTTTCCATCCACGGTTACAGTGACTTCACCGCCCGAGATGAGACACACTCTGGAAACTCCCTTGCGGAGTTCGCGTAGGCGTTCAAGCAGGTAATCCGCAGCCCTGCGATAATCCCAGTCGTCGCATGTATTGTCGATCTGAATGGCAAAGCCCTTCATCGCGGCTCGTTCGACGGCTGCCTTCTGCGCGGTGACGTTGGAAAGCACAGGCCACCAGCGTGCGCGCTCAAATAGTGGATCACCGGCCTTCGGCGTCTCCTCCAAACTTCGCGTCTTGAATAGAGTGCGCACGCTTTCGGGCAATTGTGCGGTCAGGTTGTAGCGTTCGACGATTTCATAACACTGCTCTACCGTGCTGGTGTCTGGCATTGTCGGTCCGCTGGCCAGCGAATCCAAGGCATTGTCCGGCACGTCAGAAATCAGAACGGAGAGTTGATGTGCCGGTGCTGCGGCCATTGCCAGGCGTCCGCCTTTCACGGCGGAAATGTGTTTGCGCACGGCGTTTATCAGCGCGATGGGCGCGCCTGAGTGAACGAGCGTGCGATAGGTCTGCACTAGGTCGTCAAAGGTGATGTCATCACTGATAGGCTTTTCGACGATCGCCGAACCGCCTCCGCTAAGCAGGTAGATCACGAGCGAGCGGCCATTCAGCGATTCGAGCGCACGAAGAATCGCCTCGCCCGCGCGTAATGACTCGTGGTTCGGCATCGGGTGTCCGCCTTGGAAATAGCGGAAGCCGAAAACTTGCGAAGAGGGTAAGGTGGGCGCGCAAACAATGCCGGTCGCACCGACTCCGGGACCAAGGCGCGAGATCAGAGCCTCAAGACTACTGTGTGCTCCCTTGCCGAACGAGACTACGAAGATGCGTGAGAAGGTGCCAAGATCGTAGAGATCCTCGCCCACTCGCAAGATGCCGCGCTCGTAGTTAAGGTTTCGGCTGAAGCCCCGTTCAATACTGCTCTCATCCAATGCGTGTTGGAAGATGTCTCGGGCAATGGTGCGCATCTCGAGCGTTGTGGACAGCGATTCAGCGGGCTTATCTGTCGCACTCATGCCGGGAATTATACGGCAGGGATTGGCATTGGTCCTAAATCTTCCCGCACCCAGTTGCTGAGTCCGGTACGCATCTGGTCCAGGTGGTTGGCAAAGAAATGGTCAGCTTCGGGAACTATGACAAGGCGTTTGGGTGCCGCGGCCGCAGCGAAAATTTCTTCGAGCTGCGCCTGAGGTGCGAATTGATCCTGTCCACCGCTGAGCATGAGTTTGGGCTTGTAGCTTTCCTGCATCGACTCGTAGGTGTATTCCCGGCCATCGGCATTGACCGGGATTCCTAGCGCAACCAGCGCCCTTACCTGTGGATACTGCACCGCCGCCTGCAGTCCAATGGCAGCGCCGAAGGAGAAGCCGGCAAAGATAATTGGCAGCGAAAAGCGCTCGGCCAGGTAGTCGAGCGCAACCCTCGCATCGTTGATCTCTCCGCGTCCGTGATCATGCTCTCCAACGCTGGTTCCCACGCCCCGGAAGTTGAAACGCAGTACCGGATAGCCGAATGCGTTCAGCGCCTTCATCGCATGGAAGACGACTTTGTTATGCATGGTGCCGCCAAACAGCGGGTGCGGATGACAGACGACGCACGCAAAGCGCGCGTCAGGTAAACCAAGGTTCAGCAGTGCTTCGAGCCTACCGGCTTCGCCCTCCAGAAAGAAAGATTCAATGCTGCCGTGCCGAGAAGTCATCCCCGACCCTTCAACTTGATCGAATCAAGCACCGCTACTCCCGTCTTACCCTCGCGCGAAGTCAGAGGCCGATTGGAGTGACAGGTCGCAAGCAAAAGTGTTTGTCCGTTGGAGATGAAGCGCACGAACCAGTTGTCGCCTTCCTCGTCGCGGAATCGCGCACTGGCTTTCTGCTTGCTGCTGTCCCCCGATTGCAGTCGTCCGGCAACGGGAGCCGTATCGAGAAAGTGCTTGAGGTAGTCGCGTGCATCCAATGCCTTCACGCCATCGTTGCGCTGGTAGGCGGTCACGATTACTGTGGTCTCGCTGGCTTCGGATTCCACCTGCACGTCGTCATTGGTCTGGCGCAAGCTCCAGAAAGTGGGTACCGCGATGCTCACATGTCCGCGCGGCACGATATAGGTTCCGGGATGAAAGCCGTTCTTTCCGTTCTTTGGCGTCTTGGAGGCTGTGGTCTTGGCCGAGGCCTGGATTGATTTCCGGGTTGAGGTCTTTTTTACCGCTTTTTTGGTTGTCGCGGTCTTTTTTAGGTTCTTCGCTTGTGTGGGCATGTTCTCACTCTAGCGCGAAGCTGCGCTGCTGGTCTAATTACGGGAATGTAATCCAGCGGGTAATCATTGCGATCACCTCTGGCGTAAGTTCGTCTTTTTGCGCATTCTTTCGTTGGGCAACGAGTTCCCGAAGGGTGGCATTTAAGATGACAGTCATAAACTCCTGGTCACAATCAATTCCGCTGCGTCATGGCATCGTGCAGCAATTTCTGTAGGTCGCTGGGAATGTGAATTGGAGGCTGACAGGTGAAACCACTGCAAAGCATGGCTGTCGCGCCTTCCTGCAGGCCGGGCACGGCAGAGATGGTTTCGGCCAGAGTAGGCGGCAAATGAGAATTTATTTTCGCCGCGTCGGCTACGCGAAGCACGATTTTGTTGAGTACGAACGGAGCGGTTGCCTCTGCATATAAGGCGTCTGCATCCGGACCTTCACCGATGACCACTACCTGCGTATGCGGACGTGCCATCCACAGTGCGGCCAGTCCGTAGGTGCCGGCATGGATGCCAAACTGTTCTGCGACTCCGGCAAAAACTTTCAGCGTGTCCTCGGCATGCTGATGCAGCCGGGAGTCCTGGTTCAGTGCATGGACTCGCAACAGCGCCACTGCAGCGGCGCTGTTGCCTGCGGGAGTCGGCGAATCCTGAAAGGGTTTGCGCCGGGTGCTCAGTGCTCCAATGGATTCAGCGGGCGATGCGCTGTCGAGGTCGAAGAAGCCGCCGTTAGTTTCATCGTAAAACCCGGAGATCATGCGCGCGGTGATTTCTTCGGCGGTCGTAAAGTAGCGCACGTCGCTGGTGGCCTCATATGCGTCGAGGCAGGCCAGCACGGTAAAGGCGTAATCGTCGAGCACACCAGCCGGACGCTGGTTTGCACCATTCTCCGCATAGGCGATGACGTGAAGCAATCCGCGCTCGGGTTGATACGCCTCAGAGAGCAGACGGTCGAGCGAACGCAGCGCAAACTCCCGCTCAGTTTCATCGCTAAGCACGCGGGCGGCATCCAGAACGGCGGAGATGCATAGCGCGTTCCAATTCGTGTAAAGGGTGCGGTCGATAAAAGGCATCGGCCTCTGAAGGCGTGCGGCATAGAGCTTCTTTTTCGCTGAAGCCAGCAGTTCAGAGACCGTCGCAATCGGGCGATTCTGGGCGGCTGCGATCTGCTCGACCGACTCGCTCACCCAGAGCACATTCTTCACGTGGTTATGGTGCATCTCACCTTGATCGCCAATGTCGTAATGGGCAGCGGCAACGGCGAGTTCATCAGGGGGCAATACGACGCGAGCCTCTTCGAGTGTCCACGTGAAGTAGTCGCCGTCATCGTCCAGATTGATGTCAGCATCCTGCGATCCGTAGTAGCCCCCGCGCTCGCGATCACTGAGACAATCGCGCATCCAGCGCAGGATGTCACGTGCCACATCGGCGAACAGAGATTTTCCGGTGGCCTGCCATGCGTGTACGTAATTCTTCAGCAACTCGGAATTGTCGTAGGCCATCTTTTCAAAGTGCGGCACGCACCAGCGTTCGTCGACCGAGTAACGATGGAAGCCTCCGGCAAGTTGGTCATAGACTCCGCCGCGCACCATCTTTTCGAGGGTTGTGGTCACGACCTTGCCAACCTGCTCCTCGCCTGTGCGCACGTACCAATCCGTCAGGAGTTCGATGACGGGCGGGTGCGCGAACTTGGGAGCATGGTTGAAGCCGCCATTCTCGCGGTCGAATGCGCCGAGCGCGGACTGCACCATCTGCTCCACGATGCGAGGAGAGAACTCTCCCTTATGGCCATCCATTCCCTCGGCGTGGGTGAGCGCGTGCATGAGCCCATCGCTTTCTGTTTCGACTTCGTCGCGGCGTTCGCGAAAAGCTTGAGAAATCGCCAGGAGAATACGTTGGAAGCTCGGGCGCCCGTAGGCATCTTGCGGAGGGAAGTAGGTCCCTCCGAAAAACGGCTTGCCGTCGGGCGTGAGGAACACCGTAAGAGGCCAGCCACCTTGACCGGTCATGGCCGCGACGGCCGCCTGGTACCGCGCGTCTACGTCGGGGCGCTCATCGCGGTCAACCTTTACGGGCACGAAGTGGGTATTGAGAATTGCGGCAATTTCGGAAGACTCGTACGACTCGCGATCCATAACGTGACACCAGTGGCACCATACGGCACCAATGTCGAGAAGGACCGGTTTGTCTTCTGCCTTGGCCTTTGCAAATGCTTCTGTACCCCACTCATTCCATTGCGTGGGCTGATTCATTGCGGAGCGGAGGTAGGCAGAGGAGGCGTGGACGAGAGCGTTGGACTGGCTCGTGCTCATGCCGACAAGTGTAACGCCAAGACGAGGTACATTTGGGCTTCACAGCAAAAGAAAACGCCCGGATCTCTCCGGGCGCTTCATACCGCATTCGATCCAAGCGCGCAAAAGCTGTGATCGATCAACTCAGTAGAAACTTTCCAATTTGCGCGTACAACTCTACAGCGTGCATCAGTTCCGCCTTTGAAATAAATTCACGATCGGTGTGGGCCACCAGGATCGATCCGGGGCCAAGCAGCACAGGTTCTCCCCATGCTGTGAGTTTCGGAATATCCGTGGTGAATGCAGCAGTCATGGTTGGAATCCCGGGAATGGTGATGAATCGCATATAAGCGAGATCCAGCACAAACTCGACGTCCGCGAGTGAGCCTACAGCCGAGACAATGGAATTGCGGAGCTCCTCTGAAGGACCAACAAGACGGTACAGCAACTGTGCCTTGGCAAAATCCGGAATTACATTTGTGGCTCGTCCGCCTTCGATGATGCCAATGTTGACCGTGCTGGAGCCGATCTCCGGATTGTGCGGCAACTTCATGGCGCGCAGGACCTGTAGAGCGTCCAGCAGTTTGTTGATGGCGGACTCGCCGAGTTCCGGGTAGGCGGAGTGTGCCATGCGGCCGTGGGCCGTCACTTCGACGCGCAACGCGCCTTTGGAGGCGAGTGCGATGTGATTGTCCGTTGGCTCACCGTTGACGAGAAACTTCGATCCGCGGGGATTCTGATTTGCGATTGTAGCTCCCAGGGAGTCGCGCTCTTCGCCGACTACGAAAAGCAATCCCACAGAGACTCCGCGAGCTCGGAGCTGCTCACAGGCCGCAACCTGTGCTGCGATGATTCCCTTGGCATCGCAGGAGCCGCGTCCGTAGATGTTGTTTTCGTCTTCGGAGGAAGGCAGGAATGGCGGAACGGTGTCGATGTGGGTGGAGAAGACCAGCGCCGGTGCATCCACATTTGCCGGTTTCGCGAAGACGTTAAAACGCTCGCCCTCAACGGGCATTCGTTCGACTGCGTAGCCCAGTTTCTCAAGATAATCTGCAAGAAAGCTGGCGGCAGCGCCTTCCTTCCCCGTGATCGATTCGATGTCGATAAGTTGTCGAGTCAGTGCGACTGGATCCATGGCAACAGAATAGCAGGATGGGTGGGGGCAAGAGATGCGTCGCGCGGTGAAAGCAACGCAAAGAAAAGCAAGCTCGCCAGTCACGGCGAGCCTGCTTCTTGTAAACGGCTATTGGCATCCGGTGAAGGGAAGAGCTTTCGCCGTCACTGTGATTCCAGATGAAAGGGCGAGCGGAGTCGTTCCGTCCTGTTGAACGGAGGTAGTCAGCTCGCTTGGTGAGCAGGTGGGCGTTGAACTTGAGCCCGGCTGGAATGCCAACGCGTCCACCGAGTAGGCTACGGTTGTGCCAGCGATTTGCGCATAGCTGGCACCCGTTGTCGAGTATGCGCCGAGGTATGGCAGAGCCGCTGGCAGCGCCAACGTATAGCTGGCGCAATCAGAGTTTGCAGAACAGGTGCTGCTGCTCGCGGTCGTAGACGACAGGGTAGTGGATTGCGTTTGCACCAGCGGAATTGTCACGTTCACGTTCGCTCCGCCGATCGAGATCTGCTGCAAAGCTGACAAGGCAAGATCTTCGGCAATGGGACCGGAACTGCCGGCAGTAGAGACGACCCCCGTGATGAGACCAAGCTGCGACGTCTGCGGATACATCAGAACATCTCCGAGTGCGAACCCGGGCTGCACTCCGGTGGTAATCGTGGCGCTATAAGTAGTCGTCGAAGCTCCGGAAGTTGCTTCGAGCATAGCCACAACTAAGTAGGTGCCTGTAGGAACCGGGCAGAAGATGAAGTTACCGTTGCCATCTGGCGTGGTCTGCATCACCATGCGGTAGGTGCCAGTGGAGTCGGGAGCTTCCAAAGCCACAACACCCTTCGCACCGGCAATGACGTTCTTTGTGGTGGAATCGACTAGCTGTCCGGTAATTGAAGTGGAACTAGTGCTGACCTCGCCCGCGTGCAGCACAGGCTTAAGCCGGAAATGGCCATTGCCTTGAACGACCATTGAGGCGCAGGCGTCAAAGTCAATCACCAGTCCCTTCACCTCTCCGGGGGCGACGGTGAACTTGCCACCAGCGAGTTGGCCAGAGGGAATCTTGATTCCTGTCTTCGTCTCGCTCGACAGATCGAGCGCAGTGGTCTGGCCATTGTAAACCACGCAATTATTCGTTCCGCCGCACTGGTTTCCTGAGACGGAGACCGAATCCGGCGCAAGATAAAAGCGGATCTGCTGGTACGTTCCGGCCTGTATCTGGGTGTTTGAGCCGAGCTGAGCCAGAATGCATCCGTTGCCGCCCAGCGCGAGCAGATCAACTTGAATTGGAGCTGACTTCAGTGATGGAGTCAGATCAACCCATCCACTGTCGCTTAGTTGCGCAGAAGCACTTTGATGGATCTGCACGTCCGAGACGGATACATACACGTGGGTGTAAGGACCGCTTGGCGCAGCGCAGGTCGGTGGGTCGCTTAATGAGACACTTACGGTTGCCATTTGGGCCGACGAAGAGCTGGAACTGCCGCAACCTGCCAGCCAGCATGCCAGGGCAATGGCGGCCACGATGGCAAGAGCTATGAATTTCTTGGGCTTCATAAGTCCAATTTCCTCCAGGTGAATACCTGGGTTACAAATTGCACTCTGGATGCCATCCGGAGCTGACATGATACCTTCGTGCGACAACTCGAATTGCAGTGAATAATCAGCGACTTACATCCAATCCTGCGAAGTTTTCCAGAGGGTGTCCCGCCACCTTAGAGGGAGGACAGTGAAGAAACTGCACGTCTGGGTAACCTTGAGGTATTGCGGACACAAAAAAACGCCACCCATGCTCAGGGTGGCGTTCTTTTGTTTGGGAACTACGTTATGCCGATTGTCCGGTGGCCTTCTCCTCGACGATGGTCTTCTCAATGCGCATTTTGTAGAAGCTGCGCCAGACGAAGGTGGCCGATACGACGAAGAAGCCCAGTGCCAAGGCATGAGTCAGAAGAGCGCTTCTCAGCGTCAGGTTCACTGCCAACTGTACGGCCAACAGGCCGAACAGGGTCGTGAACTTGATGACCGGATTCATGGCCACCGACGAAGTGTCCTTGAACGGGTCGCCGACGGTGTCACCGACCACACAGGCGTCATGCAGCGGAGTGCCCTTGGCCTTCAGTTCGGTTTCGACGATCTTCTTCGCGTTGTCCCATGCACCACCGGCGTTGGCCATAAAGATCGCCTGGTACAGGCCAAAGATCGCGATGGAGAACAGGTATCCAATGAAGAAGAAAGGCTCAATGAACGAGAACGACAGAGTTGCGAAGAAGACGGCGAGGAAGATGTTGAACATGCCCTTCTGCGCGTACTGCGTGCAGATCTCAACGACCTTCTTGGAGTCTTCCACGCTGGCTTTCTCGACGCCTTCCAGCTTGATGTTGTCCTTGATGAATTCAACCGCACGGTAGGCGCCAGTGGAGACCGCCTGGGTTGCCGCTCCGGTGAACCAGTAAATCATGGCACCGCCGGTGATGAGGCCGAGCACAAAAGGTGCGTGCAACAGCGAGAGCTTATCGGTGTTCTGCGTAAGGCCGTTGGTGAGACCCATGATGATGGAGAAGATCATCGTGGTTGCGCCCACTACGGCGGTACCGATGAGCACCGGCTTGGCAGTCGCCTTGAATGTGTTGCCCGCGCCGTCGTTCTCTTCCAGCAAGTCCTTGGCACGTTCGAAGTTCACGTTGATGCCGAAATCACGCTTTAGCTCCGACTCGATGTTTGGAACCTGTTCGATCAGCGAAAGCTCATAAACTGACTGAGCGTTGTCGGTAACCGGACCGTAAGAGTCGACTGCGATCGTGACCGGACCCATTCCAAGGAATCCGAACGCCACAAGGCCGAATGCAAATACGGCCGGAACCAGCATCAGCATCGCAAGTCCCTGCAAGCTCACATAGTAGGCAACTGCCATCAAACCAACCATCGTGAGACCCAGCCAGTAGCCGGAGAAATTGCCCGCTACGAAACCGGAAAGGATGTTGAGCGAGGCGCCGCCCTCACGGGAAGAGGTAACCACTTCCCGCACGTGCGCGCTTGAGGTGGAAGTAAACACCTTGACCAGTTCAGGGATGACCGCTCCGGCCAGGGTTCCGCAACTGATGATCGAAGCCAGTTTCCACCAGAGCGTCGAATCGCCGCCGAGGACGGGAATCATCGCGTAGCTGACAATGTAGGTCAGGACGATGGAGATGATTGACGTCAGCCATACGAGCGAAGTCAGCGGAGCCTCGAAGTTCATGGTGTCGCTGTTACCGTACTTCATCTTTGCAAACGCATTGTTGAGGAAGTAGGAACCAGCGCTGGCAATCAGCATCATGACGCGCATGACGAAGATCCAGACCAGCAACTGAACCTGTACGGTCGAGTTATGTACGCCGAGCAGGATGAACGTAATCAGAGCCACGCCGGTGACGCCATAGGTCTCAAAGCCGTCGGCGGAAGGTCCAACCGAGTCGCCCGCGTTGTCGCCGGTGCAATCGGCAATGACGCCGGGGTTGCGCGCATCGTCTTCCTTGATCTTGAAGACGATCTTCATCAAGTCAGAGCCGATGTCCGCAATCTTCGTGAAGATGCCACCGGCAATACGCAGTGCGGCTGCACCGAGCGATTCGCCGATGGCGAAGCCGATGAAGCATGGGCCGGCGTAGTCGCCCGGGATGAATAGCAAAATGCAGAGCATGATCAGCAACTCGACGCTAATCAGCATCATGCCGATACTCATGCCCGCCTTGAGCGGAATGTCATATACCGGGAAAGGCTTGCCGCGAAGACCCGCAAAGGCTGTGCGCGAGTTTGCAAAGGTGTTGACTCGAATGCCAAACCAGGCCACGCCGTAGCTGCCAGCAATACCCACAAGGCTGAAGCCGAGAATGATAGGCAGGGTGACGGCGATCGATTTGCCGGGAACCGGTGCAAGCCAGCCAAAGTATGCCGCGATGATGACGGCGATAAAGGCCCAGAGGACCAGGATGAACTTGCCCTGGGTGGTCAAGTAGGTCTTGCAGGTCTCGTAAATCAGCTCGGACATTTCGAGCATGGCGCGATGGACCGGCAGATTCCTCAAGTGGGTATAGATTGCCAAGCCGAACAACAGGCCGAAGACGCTGAACAAAATTCCAATCATCAACAGCGCGTGACCGTTGATGGACTCATGGAAAAACCTGACGCTGCTCAGGTCCGGAAGCTTGAGTGCCGCTTCGCCTCCGGCCGGTTCGGCCAGGGCTGCGATGGAGGTGAAAAGGGTGAGGGCCATCAGCGAAATGCCGCGACGAAGCAAACTTATCTTGCTCATCCGACCCAGTTGGTTAAGGCTCTGCGAGAGCCACACATTCATACGTTCCTCCGAGTAAAACTCGTTGCGGGTTAACCACTGTTCACAATCAGCCGTGCGCAGAAAAACGGTGCGGCAGAGCCACACTCAACTTACGTTTTCGGGCAACAGCTGAACCCGAAACGCGCTTCCACTTCAAGGAAATTTGAGGCTTGGCCGCGTTGGGTGTCACAAGGAGCCGCTTGCGAGACGCTCCAATTCCTGGCAAGTTGTACAAAACAGCTACTCTCCAGGGATCGATGTTTATACCACGCCAGCGAGTACAGATTCAATGACCTTCGCACGTACCCTGCATTGTGCCGCTATTGTGCTCGCATGTTGTTTTTCACCTGCCGTGCCAACTTCTCCATTTCCTCAGCTTTGCGAATAACGTCCACGGAGAGGATGTTCTCTCCGGATTTGTCTACGTAGTTTTTCAATTCGGTCGCCAGATCAAGGAGTTTCTGAGAGTCGCGTTTCATGTCTTCGGCGCGCTTTGCAAGTCGCTGTTTCTGTAGCTTTTGTTGCATTTGGACTTCTTCAGGGCGCTCAATCGGAATTGTAGAACGAGGGTTCTGAACGCTTGGCGGAATGCGCTGTGCCGAATCTGATGCTGGAGATAACAGCAACGGAAGCAGAAGCGTGACCGTACCAAGCAATCGGATGCATGCCATGGCATCAAACCTCAGGATTTTAAAAGACATGCCGATTATAGAATGTTTATAATCCGCAATCGTGAATTCTCCCCAGCTTCCGCGTACGTGGCACGACCTATTCCGTATGAACAACTGGTATGAGGATCTTTTTGTCCTCGTACATGACAAACTGCCGAAAATCCTTGTCACGGTTATTATCGCCATCGTGCTGATCCGCATTCTGAACCTCATCAGCCGACGGTTGGCCCGGGTGAACCAGGCGAATCTAGTTACGTCTACGGTTCGGGTGCAGCAACTTCACACCATTTCGTCAATCATCCGGAGTATCGGATTGACGGCAATCGTGTTTTTCGCAGTAGTCACAATCCTGTTCGATCTCGGTATTCACGTCGAACCGTTGCTGGCCAGTGCGGGAATTGCGGGTGTTGCCGTGGGCTTCGGCGCGCAGACGCTGGTGCACGATGTCCTGAACGGCTTCTTCATCCTGGTGGAGAACTGGTTTGACGTAGGCGATGTAATCAAGATCGGTGCATTTCAAGGCTCGGTGGAGATGATGACACTGCGCCGCACTGTGTTGCGGGACGCCGATGGCTCGGTGCACACCATCCCCAACTCGACCATAACGACACTCACCAATATGACGCGGGACTGGACCCAGGTCGCCATGCGCATTGCCGTTGATTATAAGGAAAATAGCGATCGGATCATGGAACTCCTGCAGCAACTCGGCGTGGAGCTTCGCAATGATGAGCGCTTCCGTGAGTCAATCGTAGCCGATCCGGTGGTGCCCGGCATTGACCGCATGACCGGGAACGAGGTGGATTATCTTATGCTTGTGAAGACCCGCCCCGGTCAGCAATATGCGGTCAGCCGCGAGCTCCGTCGCAAAATCAAGGAGTGCTTTGAGCGCAACAACATCCAGCCCGGGGGACAAAACCGCTTCTTTGTCCTGGACTCAAGCACACCGGATTCGAAGCGGCCAGTTTAGGCAAGCAGATTGAAAAAACGAACATGGCAGAGAGACAGATCAGGCGATAGCATCTCTCTGAGCTCTTTGCTGCATCCCAGTTAGTTGTCATGTTGCAATCCATACTTATCAGCACAAGTCTCGGGGTCTTGATCGTCGGCGTCTGGTATTGGGCTTTTCTGCACCTGAACCGGCGTCGAGCGGTTGGCGTTCTGCGCTGGCTGGAGACCGCGATCTCTTCGCACGGCCAGATCAGCGGAGTCGAGTGGCTCAGTCCATCTCACTTCCGGGCTCGGTTGAGACTTTCAGGATGCGCCTTCCGGCAACCTTCGCTGGAAGCGAGATTTGCGCCTCGTGAGATGCCGGTAAGATGGGCGGTGTGGCGCTGGCGACGCCGCCAGGAAACCTTGACCTTCGAAGCGAATCTCACATCTCCTCCACACAAGAATGTGGAAATAGGCCGCACACGCTGGACGGGGCTCACCCGGAGGTGGACACGGAATGCCGCTGACTGGCCAACGCATCCGGTCGCATCCCTGTTCATTTCAACGCAGCCGGAATGGGAGCCTGAGATTACCAGCCGTATGACGACCGTGGTCTCCAGCCGGGAGTTCGAGTTCCTAAATGTGTCGTTTCGGCCACGCTCCCCCCACTTTTCCGTCACGTTTTCGCTCCAGGACACGATGAAACATCCCAATGGCGAACTCGCCATTTTCGACAGTCTGCGCGAACTCGCCGAAGGATCTCCTACCTCAAGAATGTAGATTGTCTCGGCTTCCAGAAACGGCAAAGCCGATGCCCGCGGGCATCGGCTGCTCATGCTTTAGTTCTGAGAACTACTTCAAGAACGTCGCAATCGCCTTCGCCTGATCTTCGGTCACGCCGGCAAGAGCCTTCGTGTGGGGAGCCTTTGCCAGCCCACCCTTCGTGATCACATCAGCAACGTTGGCCTTGCCCTTGATGGCCGGACCCGACTTGCCTTCGCCCGCTGCGCCGTGGCACATCGCGCACTTCGTCTTATAGATAGCCGCGCCATCTTCAGCAAACGCAGCGGTAGACATCATCATCGCCAGAGCAGCCAGAACAATAGTAAAACGCTTCATGGGATCAGGATCTCCTGTGAGTTATAGGTGCAACAGTATGGCGTCTCCTTTGAAAATACGTATGAGTTGGAGACACCATTCATCTGGACGCATTTCTTTTTCAAGAACTCGTCCGGAAAAACATTCTATCGCCGCCGAGGAGATATTCCACAAAAAAACATTTCCACGGCGGTGCTTTTGTTTTCGCAGTTGCACTTATCCGCCTTTTATCTAGATTGGCGCTTTCAGATTCCATCCCGAGTGAAGGTTTTGGATGTTGCGGTTAAGCAGCCTTGCGCTTCCGTGATCCACTCTTCTTCACGATTCGTGGTCCGGGGCGATCTTCGTTCTGCATCTCGCTACCGGACTCCGCAGACGCTTCAACGCCAGATTCCTTGCCCTGTTCTTCTTCAGCAGCCTCCAGGTTTTCCGGTTTGATCTTCGTGGCAAAGGTCTGCATCTTTTTCAGCGTCTGCTCTTCCTCTTTCAAGTTCTGATTTAGCAATCGGACTATTTTGGTCTGGTCCATCGATTCGGCGAGCCGGATCAGTGACTCGTAGGCGGAAATTTCGTATCGTTCTACTTTGATAGCAGCAGCCACGTTGAATACGTCGAGAATGTCTGGCGACGGATCCTGTTCCGTCATACTGTCGTGCTCTTCACGAAGCCCTTTGATGCCGGCACATTCGGTTTCTTTCGCTTCTTCTCCGATCAGTTCAAAGCATTGCTGTAGTCGCTCGACCTGTCCTTCGGTCTGCCTATGATGTGCCTGGAAAGCACTTTGAAGAGTAGAGTTGCTGCTCTCCTCTTTTTGCTCTTCGAGGGCCTCTAGAATTCGTTGTTCCGCGTCGAGCATGTCGCTCATTTCGTGCAGAAACAATTCGTGTGCGGTTTGCATTTGGTACTCCTTTTTCTGGTGGGATGCGGCTTTCTTGAGATATGTCCGACGGAAATCCATAGCTGGCGAATGGAAGCTTCTGGTGTTTGTCACAGGCCCGCCGTGTGGCACAATGTCGGATGCGAGAGCACGATCTTCGTGCGAGAGCTTAGGCTTTTGCCGGTTGTGCAGTAAACTCTGTAACAGGCGCATTCCGGCCTGTATCTTGTCGTAGCGAGATCTTATGTTTTACAACTGCTTTCTGGAGTCCGTGGAGCGTTGGCCGGCGGCACCCGCAGTGGAGATTCAGCGGCAGGCCGGAGCCCCGACGCCACAATCGCCGTTATCTAGCGTTACTACCGCCGCCGATGGCCATACGATCGAGAGCTTTACTTATCAGCAGCTCCGCCATTTTTCTGATGGCGTGGGACAGTGGCTGGTTCGCGCAGGCGTCGGAGCTGGTGTCGCAGGAGGTACTCGCTGCGCCATACTTGCCTTCAATAGTCCGAGCTGGGTTGCAACCTACCTGGGCATCATCGCCAGCGGCAACACGGCGGTTCCGCTTGACACGGCTTTCACTTCGTACCAGGTCAGGAAACTGCTCGACGACTCAGGCTCAACGATGCTCTTCGTCGATGAACGCAGTTACGTAGTGGCAAAGGAAGCAGTCGAAGGCAGCACAATTCAGCTTGCGATGATCGACACGCCGCGCGAGGGCCTCCCCTTCGTGCAGGATATGGTGCTCTCATCCGATCCGGGATTTACTCCAGCTCGGCTGGAGCCCGACGATGTGTCGGCCATCATCTACACCTCCGGAACCACAAGCGATCCCAAAGGAGTGATGCTGACCGACGGCAATCTCGTGGCGGAACTTGATTGTGTCCGGAAGTTCATCCGCATTGCACCGGGAGACGGATTGCTCGGAGTGTTGCCGCTCTTCCACGTACTGGCGCAGATGGTCAACATCTTCCTGCCGCTTGGCAATGGCGGTAAGGTCGTGTTTCTGGATTCGCTAAACACGCAAGAGTTGACGCTCGCGTTGCGGGAGCGGGGCATTACAATCTTCTGCTGCGTTCCGCAGTTCTTCTACCTCATCCATGAGCGCATCTTCGGAGAGGTTTCGAAGAAGGGCCGGCTTGCCGAGAAGATCTTTAGTGTCATGCGAGGCGTGAGCACGCTGTCGCAGAAGGCGGGCTTCAATCTCGGCAAGATATTGTTCAAGAAGGTTCACGCGCAGCTCGGACCGAATATTCGATATTTCGTTACAGGCGGCTCGCGTTTCGACGCGCAGATTGGCCGCGACATCCACGCACTCGGCTTTGAGATGCTGCAAGCGTTCGGCATGACGGAGACAACCAGCGGCTGCTTCTGTACGCCGCCAAACGACAATGTGATTGGCTCGATTGGGCGTCCGCTGCCGGGGTTGCAAGCCAAGCTGGTGAATACGAAATTGGACGAAAACAGCCACATGGTTGGCGAAATCGCGCTGGCCGGTCCGACGATGATGAAGGGATACTACAATCGTCCGGAAGCGACTGCCGAAGTGTTGAAAGACGGATGGCTTTACACCGGTGACCTCGCTTACACGGATGAAAAGGGCAACTACTTCATTACCGGACGAGCTAAAGACGTCATCGTTCTCAGTTCCGGCAAGAACATCTATCCGGAAGAGATTGAGAGTTATTATCTGCGCTCCCCTTGGATCAAGGAGCTCTGCGTGCTCGGCTTGGAGAGTCGCAAGGCCGGTGAGCCTCTCAGCGAAAGGCTGCACGGTATCATCGTTCCCAATTTTGAAGTGCTGCGCGAGCACAAGATCGTGAACATTCGCGAGGTCATTCGCTATGACGTGGACGGCATCTCCGTAACGCTGCCGGCCACCAAGCGAATTCTCTCCTACGACATCTGGCAAGACGATCTTCCGCGCACCACCACGCGCAAGCTGCGCCGTAATGAGATTGAGAAGAAACTGCTCGCACTCTATGCCAGCGGCAAGGTCGAGGAGATCACGGCCAAAGAACGCCCGTTCTCCGAAGCCGACCGCACTTGGCTGGAATCGCCGGACGTGCAGCGCGCTTTGGCGATCATCGCCGAAATTGCGAAGAAGGATCACAAGAAGGAGATTCATCCGGACGACAGCCTCGAACTAGACTTAGGGCTGGACTCCATGGAGCGCGTTGAGTTGCTCGTCGAACTTGCTCAGCGCCTTGGTGCAGAGGTCGAGGATTCCGCGGCGAGCGAAGTGTACACCGTTCGGGATCTCGTGAATCTTGTTCTTCAGAATACGGGCAAGGTGGCACGTCAGGCACCGGGCTGGACCACAGTGTTCGAGGTGGAAACCACGGATCCGGAGGTGCTCGCGATCACGCGTAAGCGTCCGGTTGTTGGCTTCGTCTGGTGGCTTTTCGGCAAGTTGGTGAAATGGGCTTCGCACGTACTGTTCAAGCTACGTGTGGAGGGTATGGAGAATCTGCCTGATGGACCCTGCATCATTTGCCCCAACCACTCCAGTTATCTGGACGCGCCGATTCTGACTGCGGCGCTTCCGTGGAAGGCGTTTCACAATGTCTTCTACGTGGGTACCAGCGAGATCTTCGGTGTAGGCTCGATGCGGAGATTCGCGCAATTCCTGCATCTGATCCCTGTCGATCCGGACTCAAACCTGGTGCCGGCCATGCGCGCTGGTGCTTATGGATTGCGGGCAGGGAAGATACTCGTTATGTATCCGGAGGGCGAGCGTTCGATCGAAGGTCCTCCCAAGAAGTTCAAGAAGGGTGCTGCGATTCTTTCACAGCATCTGAACGTGCCGATCGTTCCGGTGGCAGAGTATGGATTCCATGCCTGCTGGCCGCGAGGCAAGGGATTCCAAGGCTTCCATCCGCTTCGCATTCGCGTGGGTAAACCTATCTATCCGGACCTGAATGAAAGGCCGGAGCAGGCATACGAGCGCCTGACTGAGCAGCTTCGCAGCCGAGTTGCAGAAATGTGGGGCGAGCTGGACAGCGCTTCCAATCCGAAGCCGAAGAACCCTGCTGAATTGACTCACGCCTAACAGGAAAACCTGCATTCACGCCTGCTGAGCACAGCATGAATGCAGGTTCTTTCTTTCTCGGTAACTTTGAAGAAAGCTGTGGAGGCCGATTTCAGATTGCAACCCGCAACTTGAATGATGTGCTCCTAGTCATAGCCAGCTCGAAGGGTACGGTCCTTGTTCTTATATTTCCCCTTATCTGAATTCTGGAGAGCTCTCCTCACCTCCATCATTGGATTGCTTACCCTTGTCGGCATTATGACTCGTCCGTTTCGCTGGAATGAGTCACGAATTGCCATGGGAGGCGCGGCCGCTCTGCTGATCCTGGGACTGATCCGGCCAGCGGACGCCGGACTTACTCTGTTGAGAGATTGGAATACATTCCTGTTTTTCCTGGGAATGATGGGACTGTCTGCCATGGCGGAAACAGCCGGTCTCTTCGACTGGTTGGCGGTACAGGCGGCAAGACTCGCAGGGAGAAGCGCTGCACGACTGTTCTTGAACGTATTTCTGTTGGGTACAGCCATCACCATGATTTTCTCCAACGATGCGACGGCGCTCATCCTAACCCCAGTGGTCTACGTCCTCGCAACAAGACTTCGCCTTCCGGTTCTTCCGTATCTGTTCGCATGCACCTTCATCGCTGACACTGCATCCTTTCTGCTGCCGATCAGCAATCCCATCAACATCATCGTAATGTCGCACTATCCGCTCGATCTGTTCACATTCTTGCGGCTACTTCTTCTCCCAAGCCTGGTGGTGATCGCGATCAACTTTGGGATATTCTACCTGCTATACAGGAAACAACTGAGGGGAAGTTTCGATCTGGCTCATCTGCCCACAACAGAGAAGGCAGTAAAGCACCGCGCATATTTTCGGTATACATTGTGGGTGCTTGGGTTCGTTGCGCCGGCATACGTGATCGCAGCAGCTTTTCAGTTTCCGGTTTCTGCCGTTTCTATGGCAGGTGCACTGCTGCTGCTGGCGGGTGCGCTATTTTGGAAACGTACAACGGTACTGGAAGCGGGTAAGGGGATCTCGTGGTCGATCTTCGGATTCATCGCGGGGATGTTCATTGTCGTTCGTGCGATCGAGGACACGGGACTCACGGCCAAACTGGGCAATCTCCTGCTGCATCTCTCTGGTGGAACAAGTTTCGGAGCCGTGATGGTGGGGACGTTCGGCGCAGCGCTGGGGACGAACCTGATCAACAACGTTCCCATGGCAGTGGTGATGAATTCTTCGCTGGTAAGCATCCAGCATGCGGCGCCGGCGATTCGAAATGCTTTCGTCGCTTCGACAATATTCGGATGCGACCTGGGTCCAAACCTGACTACCGTAGGGTCGCTGGCCACCATCCTGTGGTTGCTCATACTGCGGCAGCGGGATGTGGATGTGTCGGGATTGGACTACTTCAAGGTAGGGGTGCTGGTAACGCCGGTGATGCTGTTCGCCGGTGCATTAACGATCTGGTTGTTGCTGTAGCCGGGAGGCGGCAATGCGAATTCTCGGATGTCTGGATGGAACCAATGCCGAGCAGATTGCTCATGCAGTGCAGATGTTCTTTGCGAATCAGGCACCGACGATCGCGCTGCTCACGGTAATCGATGTGGGTCCGCGGCACGATATCGACCTGGTGCGCGAGCGTTTCTTGCGGCATCCGATGCATCACAAAGCAATCACGGATGAGATGTTGGCTGCGGAAACCGCTGCCGCTCAAGAAACCCTGAACACGGGAACTAGCTACCTGAAGGATGCGGAAACGATGCTGCGACAAGGGCGTCCGGAACTCGAAATCGTAAATGCCGCAGCGGAGTGGAAGGCTGACTTGATCCTGATAGACGCGCGTGCAGAATACGGGGAGCCCCCGCATATCGGTCCGAAATCAATTGGGCATGTCGCGCGTTTTGTGCTGGATCACGCACCCTGCCCGGTGCTGCTCATTCGTCCGCTGGTTCGCGAACAATTTCCAATTGATCGTTAGCCTACGATTCTCAGGCTTTTCTCCACTTTGCGCGGGGATGCGTTTTGTCGTAGACGTCCAAGACCTGCTTGGTGGTGAGCTGGGTGTAGCGCTGGGTGGTGGATAGGCGGGCGTGGCCGAGTAGTTCCTGGATGGCGCGCAGATCTGCACCTTCCTCCAGCATGTGGGTTCCGAAAGCGTGACGCAGGGTGTGAGGGTGTACTTCTCGGGGAAGGCCACCGGCAACGGCGATGGCCTTTACGATTCGTCCTACGCTGCGAGTGGTGAGGCGGGTACCTCGAAGGTTGGTGAGCAGTGCGGTTTCGGCGGTGCGCTTGTGCTGCTCTAAAGCCCCGGCGCGTCGTGGCAGGTATTCGCGGAGGGCAATCTGCGCGGATTCGCCAAAGGGCACGATGCGCTCCTTCTTGCCTTTCCCGCGGACCAGAATGGTTCCCTGACGCAAGTGCACGTCGTCCGTGTTGATGCCTGTCAACTCGCTATTGCGGATGCCGCATCCATAGAGAAGTTCGAGGATCAGGCGGTCACGTTCGGGGAAGGCTGCTTCATCCGGCATTCTGGTGTCGAGCACCGAATTCATCTCTTCCATGGTTGGCACGCGAGGCAGCTTCTTGGGCAGCTTCGGCGCGGCGACGAGCAGGGCAGGATTCGAGTCAATCATGTGCTCGCGGCCCATCCATTTGAAGAACGAACGCACGGAAGAGAGAGAGCGCGCGACCGAAGCCTTGCTCAAACCGCGTTCATAAAGCTGGGCGAGGAAGGCGCGGATCAAAAGGTGGTCGATGTTCTTCAGTTCTTCAGGACCAACAAACGTTGTGAATTCAGCAAGATCCGTGCGGTAAGCCTTGATGGTGTGCACGGATGCGTTGCGCTGGGTGAGGGCGCGGAGGAAGCTGGCCAGCGCACTGGCTGTCGGGGTACCCGGGTCTCCCGGGGTTTCCGGGGCGCTCACTTGGATTCCTCGCTCGGCGTGCGGACGCGGGCCCGCGGATGATGAGCGGCGTACACCTGCTGCAGGCGGTCGAGCGCGACGTGAGTGTAGACCTGCGTGGTGCCAATGTCTGCGTGGCCGAGCACGGTTTGCACGGTGCGCAGATCGGCTCCGTGCGAGACCATGTGCGTAGCCGCCGAGTGACGCATCATGTGTGGCGAGGCATGACGGCCAGCGGCCTTTGATGCCTGATCGACGATCATCCAGATGCGCTCGCGAGTGAGTTTGTGCCCGCCTCGCGCGACGAATAGTTCTGTACAGTGCTTTCGTCCCGCCAGCAAAGGGCGAGCGTTCTGCATGTATGCGCGGAGGGCTTGCTGTGCCGGTGCGCCGATGGGAACGATCCGCTCTTTCTCTCCCTTGCCACGGACGAGCAGGTAGCCGAGGTCGATCTTGGTGTCTTCGACCCGCACATCAACCAATTCGCTGACCCTTATGGCGGCGGCGTAAAGCACCTCGAGCATGGCGCGGTCGCGGAGCGCGAGGGCCTTCGTCCAAGGTAACTGCGTCGATGCGGCATCACGCTGGCCGGGACTTTCTATCAAGGCCGTGATCTCCTCTTCGGAGAGAGCCTTGGGAAGAACCTTCCACTGCTTGGGGCTGTCTATGTCGAGCGTCGGGTCGTGTGCGATCAGCTTGTCCAGCAGCAGATAACGGTAGAACTGGCGCAGGGCCGAGAGCTTGCGGGCGATGGATCGCGAATCCATGCCATGGCCGAGAAGGTGCAGCAGCCACTCCTTTAGGTCGTCGCGCTCTGCGGTCAGAACCGTGCTGTCGCGCTTGGCAAGAAATTCCGCCCAAAGCTTCAAGTCTCCGCCGTAGGACTTGATGGTGAGGGGGGCAAGACCCTTCTCAACACGAAGGTAGACGGCGAAGCTGGCGAGTGCGCGGAGGTGTGAGGTTTCGGCCACCATGAGAGTATGACTGTTTCCTTGGGCTCCGGGTGTTGGCGTTGTTGGTTCGCTTTATTCGTCACTTGCGGCGGCATCAGCGTGAGACACAGACAACGCTGAGGCTTACGTTTTCATCTATATAAACGGCGAAGCTCGCCCTTTTGCTTTCGCGAACGAGGCGGTTTTGATGATGCGAGTCACACGGAACTTCGATGCGGTTGCAAGTTCACCTTATGCGAATGAGGTCGAGAGGGAACTGCTTAACTCGGACCTCGATCCTGGCGCTCATCGGATGAGTGCGTTGCGCGGATTGCTGGTTGCGGGAGGTCTGTCCTCGCCGTTGTGGATCGCGCTTTACTTCCTTCTTCGTTAAGCCAATGCGCCTGTGAACATCTGCTCAGGTATAATGGCATCTGCGCGCCCGTAGCTCAGCTGGATAGAGCGAACGCCTCCGAAGCGTTAGGTCGTGAGTTCGAATCTCGCCGGGCGCACCATACTTCCTCTTTCCATTCCTTCGGGTACCCTACCCCCTATATTTCTTGCTAAAAATTTGAGAATAGAGCACTTAGGGCCACTTCATTGGCCGTTTGCATCGTCTGTGTGAGAGCGTCCTATCTCTAGGATAGCAAGTTCGGTGGACGATTCCATCATCTGGCAAGCGAACTCTATGTTGCGCAAAATCAGTAGGTTGGGAGGAAACTGTGTGGGTTCGCCTCTTGACAAGGGGCAAAGTGGGGCGGATTTGATGCTCGAAATCGTGTTTTTCAGTTGAAAAAAGCTTGTTTTGGCGCGTTGCGGGACAGGAAAAAATGAGCTCTTCGGGTGCTCAGGGTGGGTTTTCGGGGTGAGGATTAGCTTGGAAGTTAATCGTTGGAAATCGCGATATTACTAAGTCGGCAATCGTTGTGCAGAGGCGGTAAGGATTAACCGATGAGTTACGAGTTAGGCACGCTCCAGCTTTCACATCGGCGAAGCTGGATGGAGCACTGGAGTCACTAGTCGAATTTAGCGGCGAGGATCAGAATTCCGGAGACAGCGAATGCAGCAAGTATTCCGAATGCATAGCGGGTTGCAACGTCCGCGTGAAGCGCGACTCCTGAGTGACATGCGAATACTGCTAACAATACACAGCTTGCAGCCAGCATGAACCACCCACAAGCGCGGAGGTATTGCCGTCCAATTTCTTGGCAGTGATGAAGTGTCCCGCTGCGAAGCCAATTCCATCCGGCTTTCCGGCGGGAGCGAATAGCGCGGGAGTTGGTCTTTTCAGGAATGGAAAGGTTCTCCTTGTGCGCCTAGCATTTTATCCCGAGGCCTCGTGGCGCGCTCCCGAGCGCTGGGCTTAAGAAGTTAACCTTTCCACCTGTGTTGACCAGAGGGACCTATTTCTCTGAGTAGTCTCGGTCTTCGCCGCGGGACTGGAAGCTTGCTACGAGCAGATATGCGTTCACGGAATTGATGAGCAAGAGTAGGGCTCCTAGGACGGAGGCTTTCCAGCCTTCGGTGTTGTCATCGTCGTACTCCTGATAGAAGTCGCGAATCTGCTGGGCGTAGTAGCCGGCGAGGAAGGCAAAGACGACAACTGCAATCGAACTTAGGGTCCAGACCGAGGACGGCGTTCGCAGGATGAGGTTAACGACAACGAGAATCGAGCCTCCGGCCAGGATCATGAAAATTACGGTGACGGGACGGGCGAGGTCGAAATGATGGCGGAAGGCCCATTGCGCGGCGAGGCCATACATGAGTCCGGCGCACAGGAAGGCTACGGCAAGCGAGAGGGGCGAGATGAGGGTCGAAAACTCCAATGCGGAGACCACAGCATAGGCGGACAGGAAGACCGTGGCGGGGGCTATGGAGAGTTTGCCGATGTAGCGGTTGCAGAAGCCGATGAAGAGGAACTGGATCAGGAATATGGCGCGGATATAAAGGGAAGCGAAGAGAAAACTGTGATGCTCGGACGAATCATGAATCAGCGTCGCGGCGGTTAGTGAACCTAAGAATAGAGCGCAGGCCGCAATGCCCAGAGCTCGCGCCAGAACCCGTCTGTATGTTTCCTCGAGCGCGTCATCCAACACGGGCGCGCTGGAATCTTGTTCTGCTGGGAGCGAAGTGAAGCCTTCGGGGAGTGCGTCCAAAAGCTCGGGATGCGGGCCTCGGGCGATTCGGTTCTCGGCAATGGGCATGATCCCGCTGCCTTTCAGGGATGGGCGGCAGTTGGCCGTGTGGCAGACAGGGATCAGGCATGAGTAACATTGTGCCGCATGAGAGCTTGGGAACAAAGAACCAAAGGTAATGCTTTATGCGGCCGTCACCAAATGCTCCCAGTCGTGCGAGGATTCCTCACCGCACTCGGGCAGAATACGGCGGTCATCTACTGCGCACTCGAATGCAGCAGCAGCCATCGCGTAATGCATTGTGGAACACTCCTCCTTTGAATCGGTTATTCGCGACAATTCGCAGCCTTCACCGTTGCATCGTGTGCACGCTACGTATCCGTTATCAACTTCCTGCGATTCTGCCATGACATCCTCCGAGTTCCCCACGATCTCGAATTCAAGGATTGAGATGGTGGCATGAGGCAGCGCAGGGATCAACGCTGGAGTGATGAGAATCACTGAGATGTGTGTCGGGTGCTTGCAGCTACGAGATTCGTAGAAACCTGCGGATTGGGCGGTGCTGAGGCAAAGTCAAAAACCCCACGTCCAGCCCGATAAAGCTGGGCGGGACGTGGGGCACCAGCGAGTGTTGCCTACTGTTTCGCGGGCGGGATGAGTTCGTCAGCGAGAGGGGCGGCGTTGTAGATTTTGCGTAGGGACTCGATGACGGCACGCGAGTCGGTGAGGACGGAGCGCCCGACTTCATCTTCGAACTGGAAGTTCCAGGGGAGCGACTGGATATTTCCGTCAAAGAGGATGCCGATGATTTCACCTTTCGTGTTGACGACCGGGGAGCCGGAGTTTCCGCCGATGCTGTCGCCTGTATTTGCGGTATCAAGGACGGTGTCGAGGTCGAGCTTGTCTTTGGCGCGGTGGTAGCTCTCCGGGAGGAGGTAGGGAGGCTTGGCTCCGTGGGCGGCTTCGTGTTCGAAGGCTTCGGCGAAGGTCGTGTAGTAGCTCACCTTCTTGCCATCTTCAACGTAGCCTTTGACGGTGCCGTAGCTTAGACGAAGGGTTCCGGTGGCATCGGGGGCGACGTTGGTTCCGTAGAGTTCGAAGCGAGCTTTGGCGATGAGCGCGCCGTTGCGGCGGACTACGGATTCGACGTGGTCTTCGAGATCTTTGCGGGTGGTCCGGGTGACGGGATCGATCTGCTTGAGCAGAATGATCATGGGGTCGGCGGCGGCATCGATGGACACCTTGCCACCTTTGTAGAGCTCCTGGCGGAATTTGGGATCGTCGAGATGGGAGCCGTTGATGAGTTCGGCAGCGCGCTCGGCGGGGGATTTTCCGGCCAAGACCGTTTTGACGAAATCATTATCTGGGCCGAGGTTTTCCTGGAGATTGGTGAGAGCGACGGTGACCTGGTGGATTTCCAAGGGGCGCGAGAGCGGAGCGGTGGAGGCGAGCGATCCCTCAATGGACGGGATGTTCTGGTCCTGGTAACCGCGCAGACGCTTGTCGCTGGGCTTTGGGAGTTCGGCGGCTAGGCGGACGAGGGTACGGGCGTAGTTGGCGAAGAGTCCAGGGATAGCGCTGTCGCTCTGCCAGTTGAGGCGGATGAAGTTTTCACGCTGCCACTGCATGGCCGTGGCAATTTCATTCCACGCGGGGGCGTACTGCTTCAGTTTTGGATCGGCGGCGACGGTCTTGCGGAGTTTGTCTTCTTCTGATTTCTTGTGCGCCATCGTGGCGGCGTCGGTCAGGCCGGCGTTGTATCCCGTGATCGCCTTGTAGCTGTTCTGGGCGCCGAAGAGGACGCGTTCGGCGGCGCGGGCGTTCTCGGGAGATTCGGTACCGAAAGCAAGAAGGGTATCGATGGTCTGCTTGAGCTGTTTCATACGGGCGGGATAGCTGACATTGCGGAGGAAGGCAAGTTGCGATTCGGTGAGCAGGCGTCCGGTGGAGCCGGGGTGTCCGGAGATGAAAACGAGGTCGCCTTCCTTTACGCCTGCGGTGGTGAAGGGCAGGTAGTTGTCGATGTGGACGGGCTTGCCGTTTTCATACACGCGGAAGAAGGTGATGTCGAGATCGTAGCGGGGATAGGTGAAGTTGTCGGGGTCTCCGCCGAAAAAGGCGGCGTCGAACTCGGGTGCCATGACTAGGCGGACATCGGTGTACTTCTTGTATTTGTAGAGGTGATAGAGGCCACCGGAGTAGAGGGTGACGGTTTCGCAGCGAATGTTCTTGGCCGGATCAGAGCACTGGCTTTCGAGGCGCGACATGGCGGCGCGCTGGGCTGATCCGGCTTCGGCATCAGTCATATTGGGCTGGGCGGCTTGCTGCACGTCGGCAGTGATGTCGCGGATTTCGAGGAGATTCTGGACCTCAATGCCAGGGCAGCGGGGTTCCTGCTCGCGAGTGGCGGCGTAGAAGCCGTCTTTGATGTAGTCGTGAGTAGCGGTGGAGAGATTGTGGACGCATCCGGCGCCGACGTGGTGGTTGGTGAAGACGAGGCCGTCGGGAGAGACGAAGCTGGCAGAAGCTCCCATGCGAACGCTGGAGAGGCGAAGGTGATCGAGGAAAGGCCGGGTGACGGTGAACTTGTACTTGGCTTTCACCTTGGCGGTGGGGAATGCGTTATAGAGCCACATGCCTTCATCGGCAAAGGACGAGCTGGAACAGAGGATTGCAATGAGAATCAGAGCAAGTGGGTGAAACACGGAACGTTTGGACATAGAAAGACTCCCGGCCTTCGAATAGAGGCAGCTAATCAGGGCAAACGGCATGGTACGTCTCTGATGGCGCGGGAGGCAAATTCACGAAAGATCAAGAAAAAAGACAGAATGAACTTCTGCATCTAAAGAGATATGCGGCTTTTGGTTTTTCATGTCGGTCTGGTGCTGCTTCAGGTCTGTTCATGTCTCAACATTCCACTTGGCATGAACTCCTGGCTGCGACCACACAATTTGGCAAAGCTACGCCCCAGCGGAATGCCTCCTCGGAGCGAAATCCGCATTGCATACCCGGAGCGTTGATCTGATACACTCGCGGCGCGAACGATGATTGCTGGATAGAGCACCTGCCTTCTAAGCTGGTGGTCTTTGCTGAGGCAAAGGCGCATGAGGTTGAGAGTTTTGGGATCTCCACCATTCCGAATGCGACATGAAATAGGGATGCGCTAGGGCAAATTGGGAAAAGTTTACGAGCAAAGCTATGATATAAAAGGTCGTTCGAGATGCTGCCAGCATCTATGGTACGTGGGGTACTGTAGATGGCGAACACCGGTGCTCCCAGGCAGGAACGCTGGGACGGTTGCTCCGCTTTTTTATATACCTGAATGCTTGAGAGGGGCTGATGTCCACGACTACAACGCAAAATCGGGGTCTCGAAGATATTATCGCAGGCGTTTCGTCTATTTGTTACATAGATGGCGAGAACGGGATTCTGGCCTACCGCGGGATCGACATTCACGAACTCGCGGATTACGCGACATTTGAGGAAGTTACTTACCTGCTGTGGCACGGTAAGCTGCCGACGCGATCGCAACTTGCAGAGTTCAGTCTGCAACTGGCGCGGGAACGCAAACTGGATGCCCAGATCATCAGTTTGCTGAGGCAGGCTCCGCGGCACGCGTTGCCGATGGATGTTCTGCGCTCGACCGTGAGCTCACTTTCCTACTTCGATCCCGAAGAAAAGGTGAACACGAAGGAGGCGAACTACCACAAATCGCAACGCTTGTTTTCACAGATCGCGATGATTGTGGCCGCCTACGACAGAATCCGAAAAGGGCTGCCGCTGATTGAGCCGGATCGATCGCTGACACATGCAGGGAATTTCCTGCTGATGCTGAATGGCGAACGTCCGAGTGAGACGGCAATTCGAGCGCTGGATATTTCGCTGATCCTGAGTGCCGATCATGAGTGGAACGCCTCGACCTTTGCGGCACGCGTGACGGCAGCTACGTTGAGCGATATGCATTCGGCAGTGACGTCGGCAATCGGCGCGCTGAAAGGGCCGCTGCACGGCGGCGCGAACGAGGCGGTGTTCAAGATACTGATGGACATAGATGAGAATGGCGCGGACCCGGTGGATTATATCAAGGGGATGCTGAGCCAGAAGGCAAAAGTTCCGGGCTTTGGACATCGCGTGTACACGACCGAAGATCCGAGGGCAACACACTTACGGAGGATGTCGCGTGACCTGGGATATTCAAGCGGACAGACGAAGTGGTTCGAGTATTCGAAGGCGATCGAGGAGTTTGTAAACGCGGACAAGCACTTGAACGCCAATGTCGATTTTTATTCGGCTTCGACGTATCACACGCTGGGCATCGATGTAGACCTGTTCACACCGTTGTTCGCGGTGTCGCGCATTTCGGGCTGGACGGCGCACGTTATGGAACAACTGGCTGACAATAGGCTGATTCGTCCGAGAGCGGAATACATTGGGCCAGCGTATCCGGCGAAGTGGATTCCTATCGATGAACGCGGGTAGCTAGTATAAGTTTTAGGAGCCCGGATGTGCTGCTCTGTTACATGGAGCAGTGCGGCCGGGCTTTTCGATTTGGTGGGGAGGTGGGAGGCGCAAGGCAAGAGCAACGGCAAAACTCTAGCCCGGATTTCTCACCAGAGTTGAGGGCGGATGACTTTCTTTTCGGTTTACGGGTGAGGAGAAGGTTTCTGTGAGGTTTTGAGTGTGAGCGGGGAATGCTTTGTCGTACGGGCGGTGTAGGCGGGGTGTGCGTGAA
>WNGL01000285.1_pt1 | contig 85453 bp, 81 predicted proteins | sample 5400591 | NCBI WGS metagenome assembly WNGL01 (sample SAMN13153377, study PRJNA577476) | soil metagenome | isolation source: 80 cm soil or saprolite under Garry oak tree replicate 1 | place: USA:California | collected 2016-06-15 | reverse complement strand
ACTTGATCGACGGACTGGACGGGCTCGCGGCGGGATCGGCCCTGTTCTCCACTCTGGTTGTCTTCGTTGTCGCTCTGCTTGGTAACCTATCGCTGATCTCGCTGATAGCGCTGGCACTCGCGGGCGCAATTCTGGGCTTTCTTCGTTATAACTTCAACCCCGCAACAATTTTTCTCGGCGATTGTGGAAGCCAGTTCATAGGCTTTATGCTGAGCGCGCTCGCTCTTTATGGCGCCCAGAAAGCTCCGACGATTATTGCGGTCGCGATCCCGGTAGTTTCTTTCGGCTTGCCAATCCTGGAAACTTCGCTTTCCGTGGTCCGGCGATTCATTAGTGGCAGGCCGGTATTCACTGCGGACCGGGAACACATTCATCACAAACTCCTGCAGCGTGGCATGTCGCACCGGCAAGTAGTAATTGTTCTGTACGGAGTTTCAGCGATTTTCGCCTTGCTGAGCCTTTTTCTGTTGTGGCCCACAGGCAGCACGCTGGGACTGGTCCTGGCTGTGCTCGGGACTGGCATCTGGATCGGTGTGCAGCATCTCGGCTACCTTGAATTTGGCGAAATTCGAAGGGTCGCGCAGCGGACCATCGAGCAACGACACATCTTCGTCAATAACCTCGCGATCCGGCGTGCGACTGAGGAACTCAAAGTCGCAGAAAGCTTCCAGCAAATCAGCCGCACACTCACGGCTGCGTTCGATGCCAATGATTTTGATGCCTTTGAATTGCGAGCGGAAATTCCGACCTCCTCTCGCAGATTTCACCTGGTGGAAGCGAATGATCCTCCACATCTGCGCTGGAGGAAAGCCGGGAATTTCGCGGAGTTCGGGAATACGTGGAGCATAAGCCTTGACCTGGTCAGCGCCGGCAATCACCACTGCGGCAACCTGGTTGTCTTCCGCTGTTACAACAGCCGTGATTTGCAACTGGACATCAATCTTCTGACCTCGGCATTTGCGACCACTCTTGCTGACGCCCTGCAACGCACCGCGATCCAGAATGTAGAGTTTCTTCCTGCAACTCAGGACCCTGTTTTGCTGTCAGCTCAAGCTGGCTGATCAGAAGATCAGAACCACTCGCGATACTTTTTTTGGTCAACCGTCTGAATTTACCTTTAGGTCTTCTCATGCTCGGAGGAAGTTTTGTCAGATGTGTGCTCAGCCCGCGGCTTCTCAGATTCATTTTCTTTCGTTGCAGACTGCTATCTTCTGCGTGCAATGCGAATTACTCAGCGCAAACAATACTCCCTGTTGCCTTGCCTGCGGGAGTAAGGCAGTTCTCAGTCTTTCGCGTTTGTTTGGCGGATCTCTGCGCGCTCAGCCCGCGGCTCGCCTAATTGAAGATGACGAACTGAACCGGCTTGTCCGCGAGCTGTTGAGAACTCTTCCTGCGCAGGAGGCGGAGCCTGAGCGATCTTCGATTTATGCTCACCTTCCGGCGCGCCATCATGCTCGGATAGTCCAGACAGAATCCGAAAAATCGCACGACAGGCATCTTCGAGCCCCACAGATTGATCTCGAGCCCGCTATCGGGGTAATCACAGAGCGCGCCCAGGCTCTCACTGGAGCTACCGGCGCCGCAATCGCATTGCGAAAGGGAAACGAAGTCATTTGCCGTGCCCGCGCCGGACGCACTGCTCCCGACCTTGGAGTGCGTCTTCAAACCGAGTCTGGCATTTCTGCCGAATGTCTCCGGAGAGGTGAAGTCGTCCTCTGCAATGACGCCGAGGGCGACCCCCAGGTAGACCTGGTCTGCTGCCGGCGTCTCGGGGTCCGTTCCATCCTGGCTGCCCCGCTGCGCCAGTTTCAAAAGACGCTGGGGATCTTCGAGGTACTCTCTTCGGCCCCGCACGCGTTTAACCACCAGGACGTTGCAACCATGCAACTCCTTTCGAGTATGATGGTTGCGGCCATTGCCCGGGTTTCGCGCATCGGAGCCTCTGCCAGCCACCAGTGATCCCAACCGGTCTACATCCTCTGTTTTATGCGATGGTGATGCGTGGCCTGCTAAGGTAAGATGTAGGCAATTCTGTATGGATAGCCCCGGATCGAGGCCCGCGGACATCATCCCGGAGAATTCCATCTTTACTCGAGAGCGGCGGCGGGCGGTTCGCCACCGGGTACATACCCCTGCTTACGCCAACCTGAACGGAAGCTCGCAAGGGGCGGTCCTCGAACTCTGCGAGATACTCGACATCAGCGAAGGCGGCATGTGCATTCAGGCTTCGTCGACGATGAAGGTGAATCGTCTGCTGCCGCTGTGTCTCGATCTTTCCGAAACGGGGACGCGCATTCATACCACCGGACACGTTGTCTGGTCGGACCAGTCCGGAAAAACCGGTATTCGATTTCCCGAAATGCCGGAAGCTTCCCGCGCCCAGCTTCAGCAGTGGCTGACCGCTAACGCGGCAGTGGGAAGCGCTGCAAAAGCGGCAGGCAAAGAAGAACATGATGCCAGTTCGCGGCCTGTCCAGTCGCGTCCTACATCTGCGTCTGGATACAGCTCTCTGATCCATGAATGGGCTGAGATCGAGAAGGAAGCGGAACTGTTCGGCCCGGATATGGAACCCGCGCTGCAAATGATCGTACAGCGCGCGCTCACCCTCACCTGGGCCAGCGGCGCAGCGGTCGCGCTGATGAACAAGCTCAAACCGTCAGAACTGATTTGTCGGGCGCGTGCGGGAACTGATTCACCCGAACTGGGCGCTCGTCTGCAAGCTGGAGCTGGTTTCTCTGGCGAATGTGTCCGTGCGGCAGCAACTCTCAAGTGTGATGACGCACAAACCGACTCCCGAGTGGACCGCAAGAGTTGCCGCGCGCTGGGGATCCGCTCCCTCATCGCCTGTCCCATAAAACGGAGAAGCGGCGAGGTTATTGGCATTCTCGAGGTGTTTTCTCCGGAAACTGCAGCTTTCTGGGACAATGACAGCACAGTTCTCGAGCGATTGGCACGCATTGTCGCGACCGTCGTCGGGCACGCTGAACGCACGCGGCCGGATGTGCTCGCCTTCCGCCGGCCTCCGGATGAACCGGAGCCGAATCTCCTGGCCGATACCCTGCGTTCCTTTGAAGACCAGGAATTTGCCGCGCGGGCTGCTTCGTTTGGCCGGAAGGTCCTTCTACTCGTGACAGGAATCGCCGCCGTGTACGCGACCATCTGGCTGGTTACGCCCTGGATCGCTGATTCAATCACGAAGTTCGCATCCCGCTCCGGCGCACAGTCGGCCGAAGCTAGCCCGTTGCGAGACACTTACGTCGGCGCCAGCGTCAAAGACCTGAGAAGGCATGCTCTTAAGGGGGACGCTGCCGCGGAGTACACTCTGGGAATCCGTTACGCCAGCGGTGAAGGTGTAAAGCAGGATTACCACGAAGCCGTGGGATGGTTCTTGAAAGCCGCTGACCGGGGCGACCTTCGCGCCGCCGCCAAAATCGCAACCTGTTATTGGGCTGGGAAAGGCGCGCCCCGGGATTACAGCAAAGCATACTTCTGGGCTCTGCTGGCCCAAGCCGGGCAAGATGAGGAAGATGAAAAAACCGGCAGGACCATTGTCATCCAGAGCGCCCCTAATTTGAGTCACGCCCAGACGGTTGCTGAACAGCAGGAAGCCAATAAATGGCTTCGTGCCCATCACATTTCCAGCGACTCGTTCCCGGAAACAGCGCAATAGTGCGTCACTCCGCTCTTCGTCTTAGAATATAAGCGGAGGTAAGTGTTGTCCTCCCTACGTGAAGTCCTGAATCAGCACGTCCGCGAAGGCGAGCTGTACGAGAAGATTGACCGTAATCGTATTCGCTGTTACGCCTGTGGACATTGTTGCCCAATCCCCGAAGGCCAGCCGGGTGTCTGCAAAGTCCGCTACAACCAGGGTGGAACACTCTACGTTCCCTGGGGTTATGTCGGAGGCGTGCAATGCGATCCCATTGAGAAGAAGCCATTTTTTCACGCGTATCCGGGAGCGCTGGCCTACAGCTTTGGCATGCTCGGATGCGACCTGCACTGCTCGTATTGCCAGAACTGGGTTACATCGCAGGCCTTGCGCGATCCGAACGCTGTTTCGCCCCCGCTGCAGGCTTCGCCGGAGTTGCTGGTTCGCGACGCTCTGCGCCAAGGCGCAAAGGTGCTGGTCAGTACATACAATGAGCCGTTAATCACAGCCGAGTGGGCCGTCGCCATCTTCAAAGAAGCCAAAGCCGCTGGTCTGAAGACTGCATTCGTTTCGAACGGCAACGGCACGCCGCAGGTGCTTGAATATCTCCGGCCCTGGATTGATTTCTACAAAGTTGACCTAAAGAGCTTCGACGACCGCCACTATCACCAACTCGGAGGCCGCATCGCCCCGATTCTCGACACCATTCGCCGCCTGCATGATATGGGTATTTGGCTCGAGATCGTTACGCTGTTAATTCCCGGCTTCAACAACTCCGACGACGAGGTGCGCAAGCTTACTGAATTCCTGGCCGGCGTTTCACCTGACATCCCCTGGCATGTGACTGCATTTCACAAAGACTACAAAATGTCCGATCCGGATGACACGAAGCCCGACGACCTGATGCGGGCAGCGGAGATCGGCAAGAATTCAGGCTTGCGAAATATCTACGCGGGAAACCTTCCCGGCAGAGTTGGCAATCTCGAAGATACGCGCTGCCATCACTGCGGGCGCACGCTGATCCGGCGCTATGGCTACTTTATTGAGGAGTATCATTTGACGCCCAACGGCTGTTGTCCTGATTGCAGAAATCCTGTTCCAGGAAGATGGGCGGAAAGATTTGAGGGCCAGATTGCGGATCGCCCGTTCATACCGGGTCGCCGCCGGGACTTTGTTACGATCACCTGAACCGAAAATTATTTGGGTGGCGCAGCGCTTTCAGCGCTGCGGACATTTGCCAAGATAAATCGCAGGCCTGAAAGGCCTGCGCCACCCACCCAGGTCCGTGCCACGTCTTGCGCGACTGCTCAGATATCGTAGTCGTCTCAGCGCGGTGATTTCTGCACACTCGCCAGTTTGGTGTGCTTCATCTCGTCCCGATACTTCGCCACGCCTTTGTAGAGCGCTTCGGCAATCTGCTGGCGATAGCCCGAGCTTTGCAGCCGGTCTTCATCCGCTGGACTACTCACAAATGAAACTTCCGCGAGCACTGCCGGCATCTGGGTACCAGTCAAGACAACATACTGCGCTTCTTTCACTCCGCGATTCCTGAGCTCCGGGTTTCTGGCTGCAAGTCCGCCGTACAGTGCCTGCTGCACCTCTGCCGCAAAGCGGTGCGAACCCGTCACCTTCTCGCGGATATCAACCCCCGTCCAATCCACGTCTTTGAGTGAAGGGGCACTATCTGCGGTCCTGGCCTTGAGCGACGAGTAAGTGTTGGTGTAATAAGTCTCGACCCCCCGCGCGGTTTCCAGAGCGCTGTAGTTGGCGTGCACGGAGAGAAACAGGTTTGCCTTGGCTAGATTCGCGACTTCCGCGCGTTTTTCCAGCGGCAGATAGGAATCGTCCTGGCGCGTGTACACAACCTGAGCTCCCAGCCTACTTTCAATTAGCTGTCCAAGCCGCTGCACGATGTCGAGAACGAGGTCCTTTTCCAACAATCCCTTTCGCCCGACCGTGCCCAGGTCCCAGCCACCATGACCGGCGTCAAGCACAATCCGAAAATCCGCCGGAGCAATCGAAGTCTCATTCGAAGAAGTCTTCCGTTTCGGCGCAATCGTAATCGCTGGAGACGGCTTGCTCAAAATCGCAGTATTCGTCTTTACCACCAGCTTGTGCACTTCAATCGTAAGGCGGTAAGGATTGGGTTCCAGCATGACGGAGGGCTCTGATTCGCCCTTGGTCTCGAGTACCACGCGGGTTACGCCTTCGACTGGCTGCGCCATACGCACTCGCTTCAGGAAGTTGTCATTTACGGCGATGCTTTGATTGAGCAGTCCAGGCGCCATCTTGGTATCGTGCAAGTCGAAATAGATTCGGGTGGGATTGTCTAGAGAGTGCGTCTCGTACTGCACCGGGCCTTCAAGATCAACTACCACCGTGCTCGAGCTGGCAGAAGTCCAGTGGCGGATGCCTGTGACTTGCGGAGTGACCGCCGCCTTCTCCTCCGGCACTGGTGTCGCGGAGTTAGTGTCAGTGAAATCTGCTGTCTTTGCCTTCGCCGTTTGAGTGTTCGCGCTGATGGACTGCTCCGAATGGCGGGCCTTCCAGACGACAGCCCAGCCCAGAGCAATAACGATGAGCACCAGCGCGGCTGTCAGTGCGATGCTCGATAGCGCACGTTCCTCCTTCGGCAGCGAGCCGGGCGCTTCCACAGGCACGGGCTTGGGGTTCAGCCGTGGTACCGAAAATGTCGGGGTGGTGCTTGCAAGCTCAGCGGCCATGCCCTCATTGGCGACCGGTTTGTTGATAGGTTCGGGCGCGAATTTCTCGTCGACGATGACTTTCGCTGGCGTGACGGGCAGCGAAGGCGCTGCCTCGTGCTTCTCGGACTTTTGCGAATCCGGAGGCGCTGGCTGCGGCACAATTTTCTTTGCAAGCTCTGCCAGCCGGTCTTCTTCTTCCGGACGTATTGCCGCCAGGATCAGCTCACCCAGAAGAGTCAAGCTTCTTACATCGCTGTCATTGAATCCATAGGTTTCATCAGAGAACGCTTCAATTAGTCCCACGACGCGCTGTTTTGCCGAGAGCGGAACAGCGAGCATCGACCGGGTGCCGAGCGCCCGGCAGGCTTGCGCATTCACGCGCGCATCAGTATCCGAATCATCGCAGCGAACTGGTTGCCCGCCGAGTAGACAGGCACCAGAAAATCCAGAGTTCGGATCGAGGCGGACGCCCGGATCTGGAGCAATGCTGCCAACCGACGCACGGCAGACGATCGCGTTTTCCTCAGCTAACGCAATAGCCACGCCGTCGGCGCCGGTGATCGAGAGCGCACGGGCGGCCACTAGGCGTAACACTTCGTCCAACCCAAATTGTTCTGCTGTTGAGGTTGCAGCGGAATCGCCGGAGTCTTTCAGCTGGCGGTGTCTTGCCGCCTGCTCGTGGACGCAGGCAAACGCCAACAGAGCCTGCAGCGCGTCACGCCCGGCACCACTTTCATCCGGCACATGCGCGCGCAAGTCAGACACTCCTGCGAGCGGGCCAGCCCAGCCCGCTCCAGCATGATTCGGAGTCGCACTCATTCAAACCGCGAAACCGTGCATTGCCGCTGAAGCTTTACAAACGGTTTCTGCTCTCGCCCACTGAATCGATTCAATTTCCGGCAGCTCGACTTGCCGGACAATGCTAAGTAGTACGTTACAGTGGATTATCTCCAATCGCAATATTTCTCTTTGGAACCTTTGCGCCCTTGGTGCTGTTCTTTCGTAAGCCTAGCGGGGACGAGGCTGCTAGAATGGATTCAGGTTCGTGATGGTAGTAGACCGTAATGGCAGATGAAAGAAAATCCCGCTGGAAGATTCCCCTAGGTTTGGTCGCTACCGGAGTGACTGGCGCCGCGGTGTTGCTCTTTCGCGGCTGCTGGCATCGCAAGATGAGCTGGCCGGTCCGCTACCAACAGTATTCCTACCAGGTGTGCCTTGGCTGCGGAATCAAGCGGCTTTTCGATGAGAAGTCCTTCTGCGCCTACGGCCCTTACAGTTACGATCTCAATCGGCTGATCTCATTGGAACGGGGCAAGCCCGCTGACGAGTCCCCTCAGCAACGCCCCGCTTAAGGGCCGATTTTGGGAATACCCTTCCGCCTGAACCACAAACGTTACTACGGCTCCGACCGCCCGGCTGACTAAGATTTGAAAATGGCGTTCTGCCCGGAAGTTGTCGAATCTGAGCCACAATCGCATCCTCGCCGCCGCGGTCATCCCCGGCAAACTCTTCGTTCGCTCGCGTATGTGAAATTGGACCAGGCAAACGGGGGCATTATCCGTGACTTGACCGAGTCGGGAATGGCGATCCAGGCAGTTGCCCCCTTACAGCCGGACCAGCAACTTAATCTTCGCTTCGAACTGCTTTCACCGCGCGTCCGGATTGATGCCCAGGGTCGCGTCGCCTGGGCTAATTCAAGCGGGCAGGGCGGCATCCAATTTCTCGGACTGACTCCGCGCGTGCAGCGTTCTCTGCGAGATTGGCTGCTTATCCAGATGTTTTCCGCTGCCGCGATTTCCGGACGCGACTCGATATTCTCGGCGCTCGAATCAGAACTGACGTTTTCGGCAGGCGCCAGGCCGGCAATCGTTGTCGAACCAACAGTCGCAGAAGACTACGAATCGCCGCAGGTCGCTTGGGGCCTGTTCTCGCTGACAGCTCGCAGCTTTTCCATTTTCGTGGATACCTTGGTCCTGCTGTGTGCAGTCTTGCTGTTCTCAATCAGTTCAATCGCTGTAATGGGCGGTCTGCCTGCGTGGCCGCTCGCCGCCGCTTTATTCCTTACCGTTTCAACCATCTTCGTCGCCGTCTATCAGATTCTGTTCTCTGATTTCCTTTGCGGAGCGACTCCGGGAAAACGGCTGGCTATGCTCGCAGCAACCGGGACCAGCCAAGAAGAGGAAGCCCAGAGGTTCCGGTAGGATCTGGGAGGGCATGACATCCAGTCATGCCGCTACGATCTCAACCCTAACGGCACGACTGGAAATCGTGCCCTCCCGAGAACGAGCCGCGATGTCGAAATCATGATGCTCATGATGCGCCAGATCTATGCCTTGGCCGCCTTCTGCTGTCCCCGATACCACTCCACCGTGCGGCGCAGCCCTTCTTCAAAATTCACTTTGGGTTTGTAGCCGAGATGCTTTTCGGCACGGGATAAATCCGCCAGCGAATGCTTCACGTCTCCGGCGCGCTCCGGTTCGTACTTGACATCACCCTTGTAACCGATGATTTTCTTCAACAACTGGAAAGTTTCGTTGAGATCAACGCGCGTGCCGGTGGCGACATTGAACACCTGGCCCGCCGCCTGTGATGCCGGAGCCTTCGCTGCCAGCAGGTTGGCTTCGACGGTATTGTCAATGTAGGTGAAATCGCGGCTCTGGGCTCCGTCGCCAAAAATTGTTGGCTGCTCGCCATTGAGCATTTGGGTGATGAACTTCGCAAGCACGCCGGAATACGGAGACGTCGGGTCCTGCCGCGGGCCAAAAATATTGAAGTAGCGCAGGCAAACCGTCTCCAGGCCATAGCAGCGGTAAAACGAGGTCATGTAATACTCGCTGGCCAGCTTGGCGACGGCGTAGGGAGAAATCGGGTTCGGGGTCATGCCCTCATGCTTCGGCAGCGTTGGTGTATCGCCATACGCTGAAGACGACGCCGCATAAATCACGCGCTTGACCTTCGCATCTTTGGCGGCTACCAGCAGGTGCACAGTCCCGTCCACGTTAGCGCGGTTGCTGCCCAGAGGGTCGAGCACAGACTTCGGGACGGAAGGGATCGCGGCTTCGTGAAAAATGTAATCGACGCCCTTGCAGCTATCGTGAATGGCATCCAGGTTCAGCAGGTCGGCTTCGCGGAAATCAATCTGATGCAGAATCTCTGCAATGTTGTCGCGTTTGCCGGTAGAAAAATTGTCGATGCCACGCACCTGGTCGCCTTGTGCCAGGACGGCCCGCGCCAGCGATGAGCCAATAAATCCCGCAACTCCAGTGATGAGATAAATCGCCATGATGATTTCAATATAGCGGAGGGCGGGGGACACAGGTGAGACACAAAAGTAACAGCGCCACGGCGCCACCCAGAGGGGACTACGCCAAAGCGCTGCGCTGTGAACTTACATGGGCCTCGATTGCGCTCCGGATCTCGCGCCACAGTTCTTCGCGTCCTGAGCCGGTTCTGGCCGAATACGGCACGATGCGCAAATCTGGGACAGTCTGTGCAAAGTTACTCAGAACCATGCGGAGCTGGTTTCCTGAAAGCTTGTCGGCCTTGGTGCCCACCATTAGAAAAGGACGCGCGGCAGACTTTAAATATTCCAGAAGCTGTCGATCGCTTTCCTGCGGAGGCACATTCAGGTCCACCAGCGCCAGACAGAGTGCCAGGCAGCGCCGCTCATTGAGATAAGGGTCAACGAAGCTGGACCATTGGCCTGAGACTTCGCGGCTAACGCGAGAGTACCCATAACCTGGCAGATCGGCGAAGACGACCTCGGGCTGTGGCTTTCCCGGCCAACGCACTTCGAAGAAATTGATTGAGCGAGTGCGACCCGGTGTGGAGCTGGTCTTCGCAATCTTTGATCCCAGCAGAGAATTAATTACGCTCGATTTGCCGACATTCGAACGCCCCAGGAAGGCAACCTCCGGGACCGCAGGGGCGGGGAACTGGCCCACGTGAGTGGCCGCCGTCATGAACCTGGAGAGGATGCGCACAAATCAGTTTCCAAGTTCCGGGACGAAGTTGCAAGGCCGCAAGCGAGTCAATCCAGTCCGAGAGGGCGCTTGTTGTCCACGTCCTGGTCACCGACTGGGCGATACTTATTGCGCAGGTACAGAATGCCCGCAACAATGATTCCGATGCCCAGGCTGATCCCGAAGAACAAGCGGTAGGCAGGAAACGCGATCAGTACGATGACAATGATTGCGGCCGCAATTATCAGACCCGTAGAGCCTTTGACTCGGATCGTCATGCCACACCACTAGAGATTCTAGCGCGTGAGGCGGAGGGTTCGCCAGCGGTTCATTGGCGACGGAACTGCTTGCTCAGGGCAAGCGCCTGTTGCTGATAGGACGACCCGATCTGAACGCCATAAATCTTGTCCGGCCTGGACAGCAAAGGCATATAGTTCAAGCGCCCAACCAATTGCCCGTGCTCGAGCAGGAACGGGACTTCGTGGGCCCTCACTTCGAGCACGGCCCGCGTCCCCTTTATCTCGCTCGAACCGTATCCGAAGCCTGGGTCGAAGAAACCAGCATAGTGGATTCGGAACTCACCGTCGGAAGGATCAAACGGGACCATTTCCGCAGCGAAATCAGGCGGGACACGCACCCGCTCTCGGGATGCCAGAATGTAAAAGTCCCCTGCATCGAGGATGAGACCCTTACCAGTACCCTGCTGACGCGCTTCCCAGAACTCTTCGGGTGAGTAATAGTTGATCCGATCCAGCTCGATTACTGGCGCATTCCGCCTTGCCTTGTAGGCAATGACTTCACCCTTTTCGCTGGCTTCCAAGTTGACTGTAACCCTGAGGCCCCGGTCCAATCGCGCCTTGGTGGGACTATTTTCGTCCATGTAGACCAAGGTCTGCTCTCGATCCAGCTTCTTGATCTCTCGGTCTTGAGAGTCGGCGACTCCTTGTACGAAGCGTAGTTGGCTTAACTTCATTCCCGCTCGAATGCGAACGGTGAATGTACGGGAAACAATTTCCGCGTACAGCTTGCCCTTGTAACCGGCGGGAACTCGGTCGAATTCGACGCCGTAGTCTGTAATCAGACGCGTGAAGACATCCAGGCGGCCAGTGGTGCTTTTTGGATTTGCTTTTCCAGAAATGTTATCGGGTAAGTGAACTTCCTCGAGCAGGGGAACAATGTAAACACAATCCTTTTCGAAAACCGACGCGCTGGTCAGGTCAACTCGAGTCATCCGGAGGTCGTTGATTTTCGCTTCGACCGTGCTATTCAGGCCCGGAAGAAAACTCGCCCGCACCCGGTGAGCAATGTCCCCTAAGCGTAAGTCGAGACTCGCTGGCTGAATTTGTTCCGGCGTGATGGGCGGGCTGCCGGCCACTCTCCCACCATCGATCAATTCTTGTATGGTCTGCGACGGAAGTATGCCTGTAGTTCGCTCTACGTTTTCCGGCGCCGGCAATTCTGGAAACAAGCCGACTTCGCCGTTTCTTAGGTTGGAAGTGGACATATCTAAGCTCTTATCGTTCTCGATGGGTTTCTGATATGCGGGCGTGCCTTGTCGGCTAAATTTGCTAGTAAAAACTAGCATAGCAGTTCATGCGGCTTTGTCTCGAAAAAACAGCGCCAATTGGCTGGAAAGTGCGTTCACTCCTCGAGCGGCTGGACGCTCAACGTCGTTAAGAGCGGCTTTCTACTGCCGCGCTGTTGGTCCTTCTGAGGGCGAGGTCAACGGAGGCGCCATCGGCTGCGCTTCCGCCGGAATTCCTGGCTCCGGCAGAGGTGATTCGAGCGCTACCGCAAGCACCTGGTCCATGGTGTCCACAAAACGCAGCTTCATGGCATTGCGCAGATTCTCGGGAACTTCAGCCACATCCTTCTCGTTTTCCTGGGGAAGAATGACCTCAAATAATCCGGCGCGATGGGCTGCAAGTAGCTTTTCTTTGAGTCCGCCAATCGGCAGGACCTTGCCGCGCAGGGTGATCTCGCCAGTCATCGCAATGTCGCGGCGGACGGGGATTTTGCTCAGCGCGCTGGCAATCGCCGTGGCAATCGTAATTCCCGCCGACGGGCCATCTTTCGGTATCGCGCCTTCCGGGACATGCACGTGAATGTCGAAATTGCGGTAGAACTCCCGCGTCAGTCCGAGCCGCTGCGCCCGCGAGCGTATGTAGGACATAGCCGCGTGAGCTGATTCTTGCATGACATCGCCCAGTTTGCCGGTCAAGGTGAGCTTGCCCTTGCCGTCAACCACGGTAGCTTCGGTGCTGAGAATCGAACCACCAACTTCCGTCCAGGCAAGGCCAGTGACCAGGCCGACTTCACTTTTTTCATGCGCCAGCGTGTCGCGGAATTTGATCACGCCGAGGAAGTCGTTCACGTTTTCCGCGGTGATTGTGACCGTAACGTTTTGGCCTTCCTTCACCACTTTGCGAGCGATTTTGCGGCACACGTTGCCAATTTCGCGTTCCAGGTTGCGGACGCCCGCCTCGCGCGTGTAACTGCGAATCAGTCCAGTGATGGCATCATCGGTGAACTTAACGTTTTTCTCGTTCAGGCCCGCCTGCTCCATCTGCTTCTTGACCAGAAACTGTTTCGCAATCTCAACCTTCTCGGGCTCGGTGTAACCGTGAAGCCGCAGCACTTCCATGCGGTCCTGGAGTGCCGGCGGAATCGTGTGCAGAACGTTGGCCGTCGCCACAAAAAAGACCTGCGAGAGATCGTATTCAACGTCCAGATAATGGTCCGTGAACATGTAGTTCTGCTCTGGGTCGAGCACTTCGAGCAGGGCGGCCGAAGGGTCGCCACGGAAATCCATCGACATTTTGTCCACTTCGTCCAGCATAAAGACTGGGTTCTTGGTCCCAGCTTTCTTCATCATCTGGATGATCTGGCCAGGCAGTGCGCCAATATAGGTGCGGCGATGGCCACGGATTTCAGCTTCGTCTCGGACTCCGCCCAGCGACATGCGGACGAACTTGCGGCCCGTCGCCCTGGCGATCGACATTCCCAGCGAAGTCTTGCCGACTCCAGGAGGGCCCACGAAACACAGGATCGAGCCTTTGGGGTTCTTTACCAGTTGCCGGACAGCGAGAAACTCAAGAATGCGCTCTTTGATTTTCTCCAGCCCATAGTGATCTTCGTTCAGGACTTTTTCGGCGCGGGAGATGTTGCGGATCTCTTTGGATCGCTTTTTCCACGGCACTGCCAGCAGCCAGTCCAGATAATTGCGGGAAACCGTGGACTCAGCCGACATTGGCGGCATAGCCTCGAGCTTTTTCAGTTCTTGGACCGCCTTGTCGCGGACTTCCTTCGGCATGCCGGCGCTTTCGATCTTCTTCTTAAGCTCGTCGAATTCGCTCTTTTCACCGCGGCCCAATTCTTTCTGGATGGCCTTGATCTTCTCGTTGAGGTAGTACTCTTTCTGCGCCCGCTCCATCTGCCGCTTGACCCGCGATTGGATCGTGCGGTCCATGTTGAGCTTTTCGATTTCGATGTCGAGCACATCGGCGATGCGAGTCAGCCGTTCAGCCGGATCGAAGATTTCAAGCAGTTCCTGCTTTTCTTCAATCGAAAGCTGCAGGTTGGCAGCGATCGTGTCAGTCAGCTTTGCCGGATCTTCCATGCGCACGGCCGCGATCATCGTCTCGTAATTGAGCGACTGGCAAAGCTTCACATACTGCTCAAACAGGGAAGTGACCCGCTGCATTGCGGATTCGAGCTGGGTGTTGGTTTCAACTGCGTAGCGGGCCAGCCGGACCGTGGCCTGCATGAAACCTTCGGTATCGGTGATCTGCAGGACCTTGCCGCGCTCAATGCCTTCTACCAGCACTTTGATGTTGCCGTCCGGCAGCTTCAGGCTCTGGACAATATTGACCACCGTCCCGACCTGATAAATCTCGTTGGCCTTGGGTTCGTCCACGCTGGCATCGTGCTGCGTGGCCAGAAAGATTTTCTTGTCCGCGGCCAGAGCTTCTTCCAGGGCGCGTACGCTCGACTCCCTACCGACGACGAACGGCGTCATCATGTACGGAAAGATGACCACGTCCCGGATGGGCATCATCGGGAGTTTTTTGGTTTCGAATTTTTCCTTAGCTGCGGTCACTAGAACTCCAAAACCTATTGTAGAGACGTTGCTCCGCAACGTCTCAGACGCAGCAAGCTGCGTCTCTACAGGATAGCTGGTTTATCCTGCCTTCTCCATCATAGTAAGCGAAACGTTGCGTTTTTCAACCATTTCGCGCGTGACTTCGAATTCTTTGACTTTCTTCTGGCTTGGCAGGTGGTACATCAGGTCTAGCATGAGCTCTTCGAGGATCATACGCAAGCCCCGAGCACCAACCTTGCGAACCATCGCCTGGCGGGACACAGCCCGAAGAGCGTCTTCGCTGAACTTGAGCCGCACGTTCTCGAATTCGAACAACCGCTGGTACTGCTTGACGATAGCATTCTTTGGTCGAGTCAGGATTTCGATCAGAGTGGCTTCGTCCAGGTCTTCCAGGACGCCGACCACAGGCAAGCGGCCCACGAACTCAGGAATCAGGCCGAATTTGATCAAATCCTCTGGCTGCACTTCGCTAAGTAGTTCGAAATTGTGCTTGCGTTCGACAACCGGCTCGACCGGCTGTTCTTCTTCAGCCTTGAACCCCAGCGATTTCCGGCCTGCCCGGCGGCCGATAATCTTGTCGAGACCCACAAACGCGCCACCGCAGATGAACAGGATGTTGGTAGTGTCCACCGGCGTGAACTCCTGGTGCGGGTGCTTGCGCCCGCCCTGGGGAGGAACATTGGCAATCGTGCCTTCAAGAATCTTCAACAGCGCCTGCTGCACACCCTCGCCGGAAACGTCACGAGTGATGGAGGGGTTCTCGTCCTTGCGGCCGATCTTATCCACTTCGTCTATGTAGATAATCCCGGTCTGGGCACGGCCAACATCTCCATCGGCAGCCTGTAGCAGCTTCAGAATAATGTTCTCGACATCTTCGCCGACGTACCCAGCTTCGGTGAGCGTAGTTGCGTCCACGATGGCGAACGGAACGTCCAGCATGCGCGCGAGAGTCTGAGCCATTAGCGTCTTGCCAGTGCCGGTCGGGCCGATCAACATGATGTTCGATTTCGCGAGCTCAATTCCATCGGACGTCTTCTGGCGGTTCATGTAGATCCGCTTGTAGTGGTTGTACACGGCGACGGCCAGCTTCTTCTTGGTCTGCTCCTGCCCGATTACGTATTCGTCGAGAAAAGCCTTCACATCATGCGGTTTGGGAAGCTGGTTGGGAGTCGTGGCCGGAGGAGTCGCGGCTTTATCGTCTTCCAGGATGGAATTGCATACCGCCACGCACTCGTCGCAGATGTACGCCCGGGGATAGTCACTCGGGGACGAGATCAGCTTGGCGACAGCGTCCTGCGATTTATGGCAGAACGAGCAGCGAAGAATTTCTTCAGTTCCGGTTCTGTTCTTCACTCGGCATTACTCCTTATTCGTTAAGAGCCAGGCTTTCCTGCTTTCACGCTCTCAGCCAGAACCGTTGCGCCGAGACCCCGGAAAGCTGGTCACGGAAGGCCGATCATACAGCCTACCGCGTCTTATAGATGATATCGTCTATGATTCCGTATTCCTTTGCCTGCTGCGCGTTCATAATGAAATCGCGCTCGACGTCCTTTTCGACCTTCTCCAGCTTCTGCCCGCTGTGCTTCGAGAGCAGCTGGTTAGTAATGTCACGCATACGCAGGATTTCCCGCGCGTGAATGTCAATATCCGTGGCCTGACCTGACAGTCCGCCCATGTGCGGCTGGTGGATCAGAATCCGCGAATTCGGTAGAGCTAATCGTTTTTTCGGCTCCCCGGCTGCCAGCAGTGTTGCTGCCATGCTGGCCGCCTGACCAATGCATATTGTAGTCACATCATTCTTGACGTACTGCATAGTGTCGTAGATCGCCATACCCGAAGTAATCGAGCCGCCGGGAGAATTTATATAGAGCTGGATGTCCTTTTCCGGGTCTTCCTGGGCGAGAAACAACATCTGCGCTATGACTAGGTTAGCGACGTTGTCGTCAACCGGCGTGCCGATGAAAATAATGTTGTCGCGCAGCAGCCGGGAGTAAATGTCGTATGCCCGCTCACCCCGCCCGGTCTGTTCAATGACCATGGGTACCAACATCATGCGTGCGTCTTTCTCGCTCACTTCTCACACTCCTCCCCGGGAAGCCGGGTTGTTGGGGGATTGAAAGCGCTCCGCCTACGCGGACTGGCGGTACAGAAAATCGAGGGCCTTCTCGTTGCGGATCCTGTTCCGGATTCTATCCAGCGCTCCATCACGTGTCAAACGAGCGCGGATCGCATCAGGCGCCTGATCGGTCTGTCCTGCCAGAGCCTCAATCTCGCGGTCAATTTCTTCGTCGCCGACAATGATTTCTTCTACGTCAGCGATCTTTTCAAGCAACAAGGAAGCCTTCACTTCCTGCAGCGCCTGTTCGCGCTGGCCCACTCGCACGCGCGCGAGGTCCATTTTCTTCATGTCTTCGGAGCGCATGCCTTGCGCCGCCAGGGCGCGAAGCCCGCGCTCCAGGCGAACGTCAATCTGGCGCTCCACTAATGCTTCCGGGACCTCGAAATCGTTCCGGCGGACGAGTTCGGCGAGCAACTTATCTTTCGCCTCGCGCTCTGCTGCCTGCCGACGGTCATGTTCCATGCCTTCGCGGATGCGCTGGCGAATTTCGTTAAGGGTGGAAAATTCACCGAGCTCTTTCGAGAAGTCGTCATTCAGCTCGGGCAAGGCCTTCTGCTTAATCGCATTTACTTTGACCCGGTAGGTGAAAGTTTTGCCGCGCAACCTTTCGTCCGAAAAGTCCTGAGGGTAATTGACTTCAAACACGCGCTCATCTCCGGGCGCGGCGCCGCGCAGGTTCTCGGTGAACTCCGGCATCGTGTTCTTGCCGCCGATTTCGACCAGCACATCATCCATGTGTACGGGCTTGGCACCCTCTTCGTCCCGCTTTGGCGTGCCATCGAGAGAAACCTGGGCATAGTCGCCGTCGGCAATGGTGCGTCCTTCAATCGGTGAAAATGTCGCTTTCTGTTCTTGCAGGCTCTTGAGCGACTCTCCTACTTCCTGTTCGGTGACAGAAATCTGCGGATGTTCCGCGCGCAGCTCCTTGTAGCCTTCGACCTTGATCTCGGGCATGACTTCAAAGCTGGCCTTAAAGTGCATGGCCTCGCCCTCGTGAGCGTGCAGGTCGGTGACCCGCGGCTGCGAAACTGGAATTAGGCCGAGTCGCTCGGTTTCTTTGCGGAAATAGCGAGGCACCAGCGCGTCGACAACGTCGTTCTGGATGTCCTGGGAAAAACGCTGGCGGATTATGGAGGGCGGTACATGGCCGGGACGGAATCCGGGAATGCGGGCGAGTTTCTGGTATTTCTGCACCAGCACGTCCGTCTCGCGTGAGACTTCCTCGGTGGGTATTTCAACTTCGATCTCGCGTTTGGTGCTGGCCGTAGTTTCGGTTGCGCTCAATGGTTACCTTTCAAGATGTTTCAGATTGAGTCTAAAGATCAGGTAATGAAAGCGTCAAACGGGGGAAGATCGTCGTTGGTCGCGGGGAGGCCAACGACCAATGACCAACGACTGCTCTTCTTATTACTCTGCCGGAGCATAGTAACCGTGACGGCTGCGGACCTTCAGGCCTTTGTGGGTCTGGGCCAGAATTTCAATGGTGCGATACCGGCCATCGTGCTTGAAATCTGCAGGGCGATAGGAGAGTGCATACTGGCTCCGCAGATCGTTCTGAATCTGCCCAAAGGCATTCGCAACATCGGTAAGTTGAAACGGCACGAACGCACGTCCCCCCGTAGCATCGGCAATCCGCTGCAGAACCTTATCTCCGCTGCCTCCGCTGGGAAAATTGGTGCTGATCGTGTAAACGATAGCGTTGGCGCGTAACGCCATTTCAATGGCCTCTTCGCGGCTTACATGGCTGGCGTTGTCATCGCCATCGCTGACCAAAATGATTGCGCGGCGTACAGCTCCAGTCTGCGGCGACTTCAGCAGCTTGTCGCGGCATGCGTAATAGAGCGCGTCGTACATCGCGGTGCCGCCGCCGGGACGGAGCATGCGCACACCCTTGGACAGGGCCTCGGTACTGTCGGTGAAGTCCTGCGTAACTTCCGGAGCTACATCAAAGCCCACTACGAATGCCCGGTCGTATCTGGGCCGGATGGTCTGGTTCAAGAACTCGATCGCGGACTCCTGCTCGAACTTGAAACGGTCGCGGATGGAGTTGCTGGCGTCAATCAGAAGCCCGACCTGCACCGGCAAATCAGTTTCGCGGCGAAAACTGCGGATTTCCGTTATCGGCTTTTCGTCATCAATGACCCTGAAATCGCTCTTGGCGAGGTCCTTGACGTAGTGATTGTGCTTGTCCGTGACGGTAAAAACCACACTGACCTCATTCACGGGGACGACGAAGACTGGGCGGTGCGCATCGCTGTTTTCTTGGTTCTCGTGGGGCGCTCCACTATCGGCGTCATTATTCGTTTTCGCGGCGGGTATCTGCTCGGGCGCTGCCTCTGGCGGTTGACTTGAGCTTTGTTCTGCTGATGGCGTTTGGGTTGGCTGTACTGGCGCTGGAGCCGGCTTCACTCTTTCCTGGATAACGGCCGAGGGAGCGGACGGCAGGTCGTCCGTAGTCTGGGCGGCTCCCACGGCCAGGAATGCTGACGGGCAAGCCGCAACCAGGATGAGGCGAATGCGCCGGGCAAGTTGCATCGGACTCAATTATAGCGGCTTCCGGGCGACTGGATTCACCTTCAGGAGTCGCAAAAATTCGCTCAATTGTCCCGGAGTAGGACACGAGAAGACGAGAACTCTTCCGGTGTGCGGATGTGTGAACTGAAGCTCTGCCGCGTGAAGGAAATTTCGAGACAGAGAGATCGAGGCGCCGGTCTGGCTACGAAACTCTCTCGTCGCGCCGTAGAGAGTATCGCCCACCACCGGGTGTCCCACAGAAGCCATGTGTACGCGGATCTGATGGGTCCGTCCGGTGTCGATTTTCAATGTCAGCAGAGTGAATTTGCCGAAGCCGGATTGGATTCTTTGCTGCACTTCGTAGTGAGTAATAGCTTCGCGCCCACCGCTCCTGCGGGTCGTCATACGGATACGGCGGATGGCATCGCGACTGATCGGACTGGCGATTGTGCCTCGGTCATTTTTGGGCCAGCCCTGGACGAGAGCAATGTAGGTTTTCTTCACCTGCCGGTTGGAAAATTCGGCCGCCAGCTTGCGATGGGCGATATCATTTTTTGCGACCAGGATGAGTCCGCTGGTTTCTTTGTCCAGGCGATGGACAATCCCCGGACGCAGTTCACCTCCGACTCCGGAGAGGGTACCAAAACGGTGCAGCAGTGCGTTGACCAGAGTCCCACGATTACGGTTATCGTCGGTTGCGCCTGCGCCGGCGTGCACCATCATGCCGGATGGTTTGTTGATCACCGCGACATCGTCGTCCTCATAAACGATATCGAGGGGAATCTCTTCGGCCGTGGCGCGTAGTGGCGGTCGCTCAACCTCGGCAATGATTTCAACCTTCTCGCCTCCTCGCAGGTGGAGAGACGGCTTCGGCGCTTTTCCATCTACCAGGACTTTTCCTTGCGCGATGAGCTGCTGTACGCGGGCGCGGCTGGTTTCAGGAAGCTGCGAAACTAGAAACTGGTCGAGGCGCTGGTGGGCGTGCTCGTCGCTGACGCAGAGAAATTTCGTTCCCGGCTTTTCCAAGATGTTCTTGTAGGGGCAGGTGCCCTGACCTGCCCACACCAGACTAGCGTGTGGCCGCAACGATTGCCACTTTTGGTGTGGGCCGCAGATACCAGATCAAGCCGCCAATGAGGACCAGTCCAATTGCAATCAACTGGGTGCCGCTCATCGCGCCGCCGAAAACGGACCCTCGGCCTTCATCGCCGCGCAAAAATTCGATGAAGAAGCGGGCGATGCCATAGAGGAACAGATACGCGCCAAATATCTGGCCATCGAATTTTTTGCGTTTCAACATCCAAGTGAGAAGAAAGAAGATGCCCAACTCAGCCGCCGACTCGAACAGCTGGGTTGGCTCGAGCGCCTCGTTCAAAGGCGTTCCCACCAGGGCTTTGGCTATCGGGTTAGTGAACGTCACGCCCCAGAAATGGTTTGTAGGTTTTCCATAGCAACAGCCAGCGGCAAAACAACCGAGACGCCCAATCGCATGCCCCATCGCGAGACCGGGTGCAAACGCATCGCAAGTTGCCAGCGCGGGCATCTGGTGTTTGCGAAGGAACCATGCCGCCACCGCGAGGGCCGCAATCAGGCCGCCGGAGAAGACCCCACCCGCCTGCAGTGTAGCCAGACTGAAGATTTCGCGCGGATGTTCAACATAGGTGTGCCAGTCCACAATTATGTAAAGTACCTTCGCGCCAACTATTCCGGCCAGCACAACCGCAATGCCGAAATCCCACGCGTTTTCCGGTTTGATTCCCTGTTTCGCGGAGTTGCGGACGCTGATCCAGAGGCCAACGAGAACGCCCAGGGCGACCAGAAGCCCATATGTGGGCACGCCGAAATTGCCGATTTGAAAGAGTCTTGGAAACACTGATTAATTAGATGCAGAGCCTGCAGCGGAAGTATTAGTTTAGCAGAGAGACGAAGACAGAATGGAGCTAAGCGAGAAGCCGACCCACTAGGCCGTGTGGCGGGCCGAGAATGAACCGTCGGTAGACGTATGGGAACCCACCGAGACCCTTTAGGCGTCTCCGCATGGCGGAGCATGGCACACCGGATCTAATTCGAGACAGGCCCCCGTTCATTCAAGCATTGGTTCAAAAATCGGTTACCGTCATCACCAACCTTGCAGGTCGGCTTTCATTTGGGATGCTAGGGAAAATCCTGCAACTTCGCAAGGGGTGTACCAGAAAATAGTTGGCACTATGGGTGCGTATAAAAAAACTCTCGCTACGGAGGTCGGAGGCACAGGCAAAGGCTTAGCCACGGATTTGCACGGACCAAAGAAATGAGGTTTATCCGTGTTGATCCGCGTAAATCCGTGGCTAGAAGTTGCCTTTGTTTTCTCTGTGCTTCCGTGTCTCCGTGGTGAAACTGTCTCTCCTACTTCTTCGGGCGGCTGGCCGGCGGAATGATGGAATTCATTCGCAGGTATTCCACCATCTGTCCATAATGGTCAAAGGGATGAGCATTGGCAAAGGCTCCCATGCTCAGGCGGGTGACCTTAGATCCATCGCCGAATGGGCTTGGGACCTGGTCGAGTTCATTTTTATCGGTAATCGAAGCCAGGGCTTTATGGAGATATGCAAAGGAATCATTCAGAAACTTCATGATTTCAGCTTTGGTTTTGAGCGCATCGGGGCCGCTCTCGCCACCGATATCCACGGGAGGCTTTTCCTGCAAGATGCCGGCGCCGAAGATGTAATTGACCGCGGCGACGTGCTTCACTTGCTGGGCGAAAGTGCGAACCCCTTTGAACTCACCGGCGGTGGGGGCGAAAGAGTACTTGTCTTCCGGCATGGCGTCGGCGGCGCCGGTGAATTCGCCGGAGCCGATGTCGAGGATTGCATTGAGGGCATCGCCAGGGGTTTTTGCAGCGGGCATCGCCATTTGGCCGAGGGCGAACCCCGAACAGCAGAGCACAACGAAAATTCCTAACAAAAACTTTGCATTACGCATAGCCCTTCTCCCGATACGCGAATTTTTCTTCTAGAACTAGTCCCGTACAACCGCCGGCGCCAATTCTAACTCTCTCGATGTGAGACGGTAACGTCGCACCGTGACCAGACCCAAAATTAGCGCGATGGCGGAACAAAGCATTGTAGTCGGGACTCCAACTTTTGTCGCTAGTGCTCCCCAAGTGGCGCTTCCAAGCGCCATACCACCCTGCAGGACCAGCAGATACATAGAGAGTGCGCGGGCGCGCATCCATGGCGGCGACATGGTCTGCGCGGCTACGTTCAGACAGGCGAGGATCCCAATCCACGCCGCTCCGCTGGCGAAGAGCACTAGGTTAAGCCAATGGAAAACGTGTACGCGTCCGGCCGCAAATGTCATCAGGGCAAAGAGAATGATGGCGGCGGCGACTACGCCGTCAACTGAGAGGCGGGTGCGCAGGTGGGGAAGGACGGCGGCTCCGGCAAGCGCTCCCAGTCCGAAGGAGCCGAGAAGCAGGCCGTATCCAGTGGCCCCGTATTGGCAGTGACGGGCAATCAACGGCAGCAGAGCGAGCAGGGAACTGGCCGCAACGCTGAATGCGCCAGTGCGTATTAGAACGCATTGCACCAGAGGATCGGAACGCAGGAAGCGAAAACCAGCGCGCATGGATTCGAGGACGCGCCCGGTTTGCGCCTGCTCGAAGCTGGGGCGCTTCCAGCGATAGAGAAAGAAGATCACGCCGAAAAACGAAGCGGCATTCATCAAGAACGCGATGCCGGAACTGGTTGCAGCGATAACCAATCCGCCGAGGGCGGGGCCCACAGCTCGCGCGACGTTGAAGCCAACGGAGTTGAGAGCGACTGCGGGGGCATGGTTTTCGCGGCAGACAATGTCGGGAGTGAGCGCCTGCCACGCAGGGTCGTTCATGACCGCGCCGAGTCCGAGGATGAAAGTGAAAAGCAGCAAGACCCAAGGAGTCACGTAGCCGAGCAGGGTGAAGACTCCCAACAAACCGGCGGCGGCGACCATCCAGGCCTGCGTGATGAGGAGGAAGCGGCGGCGATCCACCATGTCCGCAAGCGCGCCCGCGGGGAGGATCACCAGAAACACGGGCAAAGTGCTGGCGGCCTGGACCAACCCGATCTTGAGAGGGGACATAGTGAGCTGCGTCATCAGCCAGCCGGCGCCGACGTTCTGCATCCACGTGCCGGTGTAGGAAATTACTGCAGCGAACCAGAGTGAGCGGAACAGCGGCTCGCGTAGAGGATCGAGGGCTGAACCGTTGGCGCGGGTGAGGCTGGGGACGGGAGTGGGGAGCGCGTCGGCCATCAGCTTGCCTGAATTTCCACGGGAGCCGCGAGCGGCTCGCCGAAGGGCCACTCATGATTACGCCATGCGCGGACCGTATAAATGATAAGTCCAGCAATCAGGATCACGGCGGCATAGCGGATTTCTTTGAGGAAATTGTGCCGCGCGATGAGGATGTAACCAAATCCTGCGATTGCCAGGATCGCTGGAATCGGATACAGCCACATGCGGAACGGGCGCGGAATTTCCGGTCTGCGAATGCGCAGCACGATGAGTCCAATCGCCTGAACGATGAATTGCAGCAGAATACGAATGACCACGAGCGCAGAGATTACGTCGGCGAGTGGGAAAAAGCAAAACAGTATACCGGCACCTGAAAGCGCTAGTAGCGAGACGTGGGGAAAATGATGAACGGGATGGACCCGCGCGAACACTTTGAAGTAGTTGCCGTCGAGGGCAGCCGCGTACGGCACGCGGGAATAGCCCAGCACCAGGGAGAATACCGATGCAAAGGCCGTCAGCATGATTAATGCAGTCACCAGGTTCGCGGCCCAGGATCCGTAAATACGCTGCATAAACGTCGAAAATATGTACAACTTGTTGTTCGATTGTGCGGCGGCTATCACCTCATGCCAATCCACCACACCTAAGACGCTCAGGTTCATCAAGAGATATAGACCAGCGACCAGCAGAATGGATAGCAGCACTGCGCGAGGAATGGTCTTTCCGGGGTCTTTCAATTCACCTCCAAGAAAACAGACGTTGTATGCGCCCCAGTAGTCGTAGGTTGCAATCAACATGGCCGAACCGAGCCCGAGCACGAAATTCTTGTCGAGCGCAAATGCTCCCGGAGGAAAGCTGAAGGCGCGGGCGCTGTCAAAGTGAGTCAGCCCCGCAAAAATGATCCAGCCGATGGTGCCCATTACCCCCAACCACAGGAATTTCGAAATTCGTCCTATGTGAGTGATCCGCCGATAGAGCAGAAGAACTGCTACGAGCACAATTGCTATCGCCGTGAAGGTTGTGCCAGCGACCACCCACCCCAGTCGCAAGGTTCCGAGCAGCGGGAGTTGCAGGCTCCATTGACGAGCAGCATACTGCGCTTCCAGAGCGGGTAGCAGGTAAGCGGTGTACTTGGCAAAGCCCAGAGCGCCGGACGCAATGGAGAGGGGCGCGCTGAATGAGAGCTGCCAGATGAAGAGAAACGACACCAGCTTCCCCAAGCGGTTTGGACCGTAGATTTCGCGCAGATAAACATAGGAACCGCCAGAGCCGGGCATCGCCGCCCCTAATTCTGCCCAGACCAGGCCATCGCAGATGGCGAGCAGCGCGCCGACAATCCAGCCCAGCAGCGCTTGTGGGCCTCCCATGGCGGCGACCACAAGCGGCATGGTGATGAAGGGCCCCACGCCGATCATGTCAATCATGTTCAGCGCGGTGGCGCCGCCCAGACCGATGCCGCGGATCAGTTTTGGAGCGGGAGTGTCATTCTGCAAGCCACCGGGCATGGGTTTAGATTGTCGGATTGAAGAATTTACGGATTGAAGAATTTAAATTCGGGAATTTGAAAATTCTTCAATTCGTAAATTTATCTCTATTTTCCCGCACTCACCAGATTCACAAACAGCCTGATTGCCCCCGGAACTCCCGCCGGCAATTGCCGGAAGAACGCGTATCCCGTATAGATGTAAGTCCCTTTTCCATACTGCGCCCGCAGCAGGCCACCGCTCTGATCTGGTTCATTGGGATCGTGGCAAGAAAGCAGCGGCTTGAAATGATCGTCCCACTTGCCCATGAAATAAAGCCCGCGTTCCTGCACCCATCCATCAAAATCTTTCTGCGAGATTTCATTGGGATAATGAAAGACGCTGTCCTCTGGCGCGAGGACCTTCACGGGAGCCTCTTCCACAGAAACTCGCGCGCGACTGAGTTCAGCAGGATATGGAGTGAAGTGGCCGTTGTTGAAGTCAGAAACGCTGTTGTTGTTTTGCACGACCAACGTTCCGCCGGTCGAAACAAAATCCAGCAATTTCTTATTATTGGTAACGAGATCTTTCTGAGTGTCGTAAGCCCGGACGCCCAGGACAATGGTTCCGTACGAAGCCAGATTCTCCGTCGCAAGTTTTTCGGCGGGAATCAGCACCACGTTCATCCCAATTTGTTGGAGCACGGCGGGAATATCATCGCCCGCGCCCATGATGTAGACGACTCTGAGATCTTTGGGGATTTTCACGTCCACGATGCTGACGTGCTGGACGGCAGGCTGATAGTAGTAAAAAGAGCCGAGGTCTTCGCGAATGACCAGAGTGTAGCCCTCGGTGTATTTCGTCCCGCCTGCGTCCAACACCGCACGAATCTCCGCGTGTTTTTCCTTCAAATTTGCCGGGAACACTTTGAACTCGAAATCCTGCGTGTCTCCGCGTTTTACCAAATTAACTTTGAGGTTGTCTGGTTCGGCGCGCCACCCAGCCGGAAGATCGAGATGTAAAGTCCCGCCCGGCGCCTCCGTGAGGTTCGAACTCACGCCGACCTTGACTGTCGTTGCATTTCTGTCGCTAAGTGGAAGAACTTGCTCGCCAGGTTCAAGTGCGACGGAAAAGGCCGGGGTTATGGCAAGCGCGAGCTTGTGCGAATCGTCGCTGTTGGCAGCGAACCGGACTTCAACATTGCCCGCGATTCTGCCCGTGCCATGTTCGGCGGAGTGCCTTGGAATGGTGTGTCCTTGGATGGAATCTGGAAGTAGTGAGTGCATCCCGCGCCGTTCTGCAATCTGGAAATGCACAATTACTTGCAGATTGTTCGTCGGCAGAGCGAGCGTCTCATATGCCTCATCAACTTTGTTGACCGCTTCCACTTCCGGGTTATCTCGATGCCAATAGGGGCGTGTGAGAGGTGCATCGGCCGGAACCTGGACAAGGAAGTTAGCGTAATAGTCTTCTCCGGGGCCAATTGTCGTATGCTCGGCGTGAACTTGCCGCACCCAATCTCGATAAGGCTCGAGCTCGGCATTTTGAATATTGATCCAATCATTAGAGCTGTTGTGAAGCTTGGCAATAATCTCGAATTTCTGTCCCGCCGACACGTCGACGAGCGCGTCTGCTTCCGAGGGTAGGGAGGCCTCCGGTCCCTGCGGTGGAGAGACACTCGCGTCCAGGCTGAAATTGAGCGCTAGATTCAACGCCGTGGCGGCCTGGTCATCCTTCGCCGCCAGCAAGTCCGTTATGGCTGCTCTTGTCCCCGGTTGCAGTTCAGATCGATCAATGCGGTCCAACACCGACTGTAATTCTCTAAGCAGCTTTGAAAGAGCGTCGGGCGAATCACGGACTTGCCCTGCTATCGTCTTTAAGTTGGGCGCTAGCCATGGCACGTTCTTCTGTTCATCTCCGAGACGTGATGCTAGAGCAGGAAGACTCGTATCAATCCCATCAAAGAAATCTTTCTCATGCCCGTCTTTATCTGTGGTCGGCGGTAATACGGAATCCACCAGCTTGTAAAACGTAAAGCGATCACCGGGCTCTACTGACCATCCGCCGGCCCCCTGCGAAAGCTGGTGCCGCAAGCCTTCCATCGCGAACTGCACGTATGACATGCCCAGCGCCGGGTCCACCTGTCCTGTGTTCAGCTTGACGGTGTAGTTTTCCGCAGGACACGTCATTGCTCCAAATCCGCAAACGTTCCCGATATAGAGCTTCTTCGCTTGCCAGGGCTGAAGACCTTCTTTGATCTGCTCCGGGAAACGATTCGGATCGGCCGCCGCGCGAAAAGCCTCGCGCGTGAGGATTGCCGAGGCCTGGTGATGTCCGTGGCCGTCGTTCTCCGTTCCAGAAAAACGCGCGACCAGCACGTCGGGGCGAAACGTTCGGACGACACGGACGATGTCCGCGAGCGCCACGTCGTGGCCACCCCATTTCTGGAAAGTTTCATCGGCTGTCTTCGAATATCCGAAATCTGCGACGCGGCTGAATCGCTGCTCGACTCCGTAATAACGGTCTGACGCCAGCAGCTCCAGCGTGCGCAGAACTCCCAGCACGTCGAACAGACTGCTACCCAATTTGTTCTGGCCGCCTTCGCCACGGGTGAGAGTCATCAAAAGCGTCTGAACGCCCTTGCCGCGGGATTCCAGCGTGAGCATGCCCCCGTCTTCGTCATCGGGATGTGCCACGACCTGCATCATGCGGCCAGTAGTTTGCAGGCGTCGAAGCGCCTGGGTGAGTCCAGCAGCGCCAGTGTCTTCGGGTAAGGGGTGGAGATATCCAGGAGAATTTGCGGGTGTTGTAGCCGCTGGAGGCGTTTGTCCAAGACTTGCTGCGTTGAGAACGAGAAGAGCGGCAGTGAATACGCGAAGCGCCGCTTTCGGAAGACCTCGTCGGTCCTGAAGCCAGACTCCACCTGCTTGAGTTTGCATATCTATCGGACTGTTTTCCTCGCTGATTGGAAGCAAAATTTCTAGCACCTGTGAGTGGGATCGTGGGTCCCGGTTAATTGCCCATCTGCCGCTTCAAGCACCTTGGCATGCAGCCATTGGTTGGGCTCGTGCCTGCCCCTCAGCCGCAACTTCAGATAGTTGTCAGTCAAGGCTTCGGTCCAGCTGCTGTCGGGCCTCTCGGTCACAACATTCAGCGTGATCGTTTCCAGGCTCTGCCCGACAAAAGAGCGGATAAACGCGAGTTTCTTCTCCGCCGCCAATTCGCGCAGGACTCGATTGCGTTCGCGAGCGACTTGTACCGGCACTTGGTTCGCCATATTGACGGCTGGTGTTCCAGGACGAGCAGAGAAGGTGAACACATGCAGGTAGGTAAAAGGCAGCTCTTCAATCATGCAGCGGGTTTCTTCGAATTCCGATTCAGTTTCGCCGGGGAAGCCAACCATAACATCGGCTCCAATTGCAGCGGCAGGCATGGCGGCGCGGATTTTCTCGATCTTTTCCCGGTAATGCCATGGCCGATATTTGCGATGCATGCGGCGCAGTACGGCATCGCTCCCCGACTGCATTGGCACGTGCGCATGCTTAGCGATCCGCGGCGACTCTGCCATCAAACCGATGAATGAATCGCTCCAGTCCATGGGTTCGACTGAAGAGATGCGCAGTTTTTCAAGGGATGTGTGGTCGAGGACGGCGCGCACCAGATCCTCCAGCCTTGGCGGGCGGGAGCCCCGTTCGACTCCGCCCAGGGCAGGTCCGTCCCACACTTGGAAGTCGCGGCCCCATCGGCCTAAATTGATTCCGGAGATGACGACTTCGCGATATCCAGCGTCGACCAATTGGTTTATTTGTCCTAATACTTCGTCCGGATTGAGGGAACGGCTGCGGCCCCGCACCGAGGGAATAATGCAAAAAGAACAGCGATTGTTGCACCCGTCCTGCACCTTCAAATTGGGGCGCGTGCGCTCGTTGGCAGAATCGAAAACTGGCGCAGCCAGCAGTTCTGTGTGCGCGAAAATATCGGAAACGAAAATGTCGGAAACGGAATCGGGAAAGAAGACCGATTCTCCCGAGCCCTGTACCTCACCGGCTGCTGCGTTCAAACTTGAAATTGGAATAAAGGAACCACCCTTGCTACCGTCCCTCTCAGAGGTGGCTCCTAGTGCGATCTGTGCCAAGCTATGTTTGTGAGAATTACCAACCACGCAGGAAACGCCCGGCAGGACTGCAACCTCCTCAGGGGCTCGCTGGGCGTAACATCCGGTAACCAGGACTTTGCACCCAGGATTTTCGCGCCGGATGCGCCGAATGGCCGCCCGCGCGTCCGCCTCGGCGGAAGCAGTCACCGCGCAAGTGTTCAGAACCACAATGCCGGCGTTACCAGCCGCTGCGGCCCGGACAAGCCCGCGCTCACGGAATTGCTGCTCGATGGCAGCACCGTCGGCCTGGGTAGCGCGGCAGCCGAAATTTTCTACGTAAAAGCTGGCCACGGAACTATACTAGCGTATGTGCATCTCCGGATGGGCTTGGAGTATGGCACTCGGGTCGCGCTAGCTGCGAGTTTTGTGAGTGGGGCGAGGTGTCCATGAAACGCAGGATACTGTTGGTGGATGATGACGTCACCGTACTGCTGACCCTCAAGGCAGTCCTTGAACTGAACCAGTTTGACGTGCAAACAGCAGGGTCGGCGTCGGAGGCTGTGCAGAAGCTCGGTTCTGGCGTCTACGAGATGGTGATCACGGACTCGCGCATGGAGACCGACGATGCCGGTTTCCATGTGATCCGCGCTGCTCGCCAACAGGCTTACAGTCCAGCGACCGCGCTGCTCACGGCGTATCCTCCGCGCAACATGGACTGGAAACACAATGGGGTGCAGTCGCTTTTGGTAAAGCCCATTGGCACCCAGGATTTGTTGCGGCAGATTGAAGCGCTCCTGGTGCAGCATCAGGATGCGAAACATTTGCGCGAGCACGCGCAAGATTTGGCTGGCGAGACTATCCGACCTACCCAGCCTGACATTCTCGTCGAACAAAAGGAACAAAAAGCCAGCTAGGCTGAAATTGTTCCCCCGGCGCGACGACTAGAATCTCGATTCAGGCGGACGCCGCGTGCTGTTTGTCACGAAAACACTCCCGACAAAATACCGGCCGGCCCTGGGTGGGGCGGAAGGGCACTGTCGTTTCTTTGCCACACTGTGAGCAGACAGCGTGGGTTTCAACTCTAGTGTGACCCGCATAGCTCGGGCGCGAAGGCGTCGCTCCGAGCACGGAGACTCGCTTCGATTTGCATGCCTTACAGCGCTTGGGTTCATTCTTGAACTGCTTGTCGTGGAAAAACAGTTGCTCGCCCGCGGTGAAGACGAAGTCTGTGCCGCAGTCAATACACTTCAGCATCCTGTCCTGGAATTCCATTGCGAGAGCTCCTTTGGCCCAGCGCACCGCGGCGAACGCACGGCCCCGATCGTTCGCGCACGAGTGCGTGATTCTTGCCCCCCTCCATTTCAACTGCTAACCCTGGGTTCGGCCCGCCGCACAGGGAAGTTGTGCGGGACACTGCGTACGAAAAAGCCTTCCAGACAACGAATGCAATGAGTGCGCGGCTGATCAGCGCTTAACGAAGGCATGAGGGCCACAACCAAAGCTGTGGCCCTGAAGTTTCAGTCCTGCTCTTTGCGTGTTTTCTTGCGGGCGCGCTTGCGCGCCAGCGCTTCTTTCACCCGCTTCTTCTCGCCGGGCTTCAAGTAAAAGGAGTGACGCTTGACTTCCTTAATGATGTCCTCCGTCTGCACTTTACGCTTGAAGCGACGCAGAGCGTTTTCCAGTGACTCGCCTTCCTGCAATCTGACTTCTGCCAACTAAACTGCACCCCCAAACTGGTCCTGGTTGAACCCGTTAGTTATTGCAAGACAGGCACGTAAAGTCAAGCACTATATGGAATTGATCCGCTACCCGGCTTCCTTCTGCGCCGGCCGCTCAGAACCCAGACGCAATGCAAATTGCACCTGCCGCGGCGCATAGGCATTGGTTGCCCGCATGAAGTTGGTCGGCACCTGGTAAGAAGCAGGAAAGTAATTGATTCCAATATGTTTAGTGCCGAACTTAAATTGCGCTGCGTTGCTCAAGAGGCCTTCGTCGGTGATTTGGAAACGGCGGTTCAGACGGTTGAGCAGGTTGAAGGACTCGGCCGTGAATTCAAGCTTCCATCCATGTCTGGCATAGAGCTTGCGGGAGAGCCGCATGTCGGTGGTGGCATAATCCGGCCCGGTGAATGAATTTGCGCCTTGCTCCCGGCAGCCGGTCATTGTCGCTGTTGCCATCCTGGTTAGCATCGCCGATTATGGTTGGGTTCGCCGGCCGACCGCTACCGGCGGCGATGACGCCGGAATTCTTCCACCCGCCCGAGAGCTTGCAGCTCGTAAATCCATGAGACAACGAACCGATTTCGCTGGTCGGTGACACTATTCCCGCGTTCTGACTGGGCGCATAGGAATTCTGCACGGTCCCGGGACGTCCTGCCACCAGCGCATCCTGGCCATCGTCGATGGCATGCGCATCGGTATAGCCCAGGCGAAAATAGAGGCCGTGAGTCATCTGGCGGCGCTGGGAAATGGTCGCGCCTTGGTACACGCTCGAAGCTGCGCTCTCGAAGACGTTAATCGCGCGCAGTTGCGGAAGCGGCCGCGCCAGTGGATTGATGCACGGCGGAAAAGGACACGTCAGCGTGGAACTGAACTGCCAGGTCGAGAAGGTTCGCACCGCGCCATAGCCGAGCAGATTAAGACCTGAGGAGTCGAAGATGGGATATTGCACGCTGGCGGGCTTAGGCAGGTTCACGTCGCGCGCGCGTATCAAATTCTGCCCGTGCACAAAGGAATACGAGACTTCGGCGATCAGACGGTTTGCGACTTCTCGCTCGATGCTAAGGCTGGCTTGGTGGACCTCTGGCGTGCGGAAATTGTGGGCGAAAGAAGAAATGTTGCTCGTAGCAAACTGCATCAGGCTCGCCGGAAGAGCGCATGAATCAGCCCGCGGCGCACAGTTCTCCAGCGGGATCGGGTATTGCGGGAAGACCTGCTGGTCGGCAAATTTCGTCTGATTCAAGAAAATCGAATTGGGGGAGAGGCCGTTCTCAGTTTCAATGGCCGAGTTATAGATTTGCGGAATGCGCGGGTAGAACAGTCCATATCCGACGCGTGCAACCACTGGGCGCTGGTCGCCGAAAGAGTAGGAAACACCGGCGCGCGGCGCGAAATTGCTGAGATTGAGTGGGACCTTGCCTGAATCCGGCTAGAGCGGGTTGCTTTCAAATAGCGGGTTGCGAAGGTTTGAACGTCGTAGCGGACTCCAAGACTGAGCCCGAGATGGTCGGAGACGCGTATGGTGTCCTGTGCGAACGCCGCGTATTCATTGCTGTCCGGATGACTCACGGCTGGCCCCAGGCGCTGAACGTAGTGGTGCGGGACCTGGTGCGCATAAGCACGCAGTCAATTCCAGGCCGCCGATCAGGGGCTTGAAGGTAGTTTCAGCCAAATGTTCGCGGTTCTCCCGAGAATTTCGGCGGAGCGGGCCCCCGACAGTGAAGCCGAACTGGTGCTGAGTGTTGCTGGGCTTGATGTTCAACGTTGGATCAGCCGCATCAAAGACGCTGTCACGTAAGTAGTAAAACCCGGTGCCGTGGAACTTGTTGGAGCCGGATTTCGTCACCACATTGACTACCGCGCCGCCAATACGGCCGGATTCGGCAGAAACCGAATTGGGCGACACCCGGAATTCCTGGACCACTTCGTTGGAAAATTGATAAGGAGCGCGGTATCTCCCGCGGGCTTGGGCGAAGAAGGCGTTGTTGTTGTCCGTGCCATCCACTAGGTAACTGGTCTGGAAGCCGCGAATGCCGCCGAAGGCAAGGTCACCGTTCGAAGTCGAATTCTGGCCACGAGGGTCCTGGGTGACGCCAGGGGTCAGCAAGGCGAGATCGGTGAATCGCCTCCCATTAAGCGGAAGACTGAGGATCGCACGTTCGTCAATGACGGCAGTTAAGCCGCGGGGTTGCGTTTCCGCCAATCGCGGCTCCGCAGAAACCGTGACGCTCTCGCGTGCTCCGGCGATTGCCAGCTTGAACTCGATCTCGGCAGCCGGGCCGACGTTCACGCGCAGATTCTGACTGAGTTGCGGTGGCATTCCATCCGCGGTCACACGCGCCGAATATTCACCTGGCGGCAGCAGTTCGAACGCGAACCGGCCCACGCTGTCAGTCGTCTGCTCGTAATGCAAGCCAGTTGCATCATTGACCAGAGCAACCGTTGCCCCAGCGATGCGGCTGTTTGAGGGATCGAGAACTATTCCCTGGATGGCCCCAGTCGAGGCATCCTGGGCGAGACAGCACAATGGGAAGGCGAGAGCTGCAATAAGAAAGGAGACAAAGCGCCGCATGGATTCACTCCGTTAAGCAAGTGAGTCCAGCCTCGACGGGAGACTACTTCCATATAGCACAGGCGAAACACGGAAGTCGGTGACTCCTAACCAAAATTCGCTGGCCATTCCCGTCGTGGGAAAATGTGTTAGTTTCATTTCTCGACATTTGGCGCCTGACATTCATTCATGATCCGGACGTACAAGGGCATTACGCCAACGGTTCCTGCGTCCTGCTACGTGGACGAGTCGGCACAGATCCTTGGCGACGTAGTACTTGGAGAGCACGCCAGCGTCTGGATGAATGCGGTGCTGCGTGGCGATGTGCATTCAATTCGCATTGGAGCGTATTCGAATGTTCAGGATTGCAGCGTGCTGCATGGTATGAAAGAGCAATACGGCGTCTTCGTCGGAGAATATGTCACCGTCGGCCATTCGGTCACGTTACACGGATGCGCGATCGGGGACCGCTGCTTGATTGGAATGGGCTCAGTGATCCTGAACGGCGCGTGGATCGGCGCTGGTTCCATCATTGCCGCGGGAACGCTCATTCCCGAAAAGACGGTGGTTGAGGCCGGTTCGTTGTGGATGGGATCCCCGGGCCAGTTCCGCCGCAAGCTGGTGGAGCGGGATTCAGAAAGCATCATGCGCTATGCGAAGAATTACTTGGAGTACAAGGATGTGTATTTGAAGGAGAGGAATCGCTGAGTTCCCTTGAACTGTCATCCTGAGCGGAATTTGATCTTCGCGAAGCGAAGATCAAATGAAGTCGAAGGACCCCTGCGCTGCTTGTGGACGTTACTTACTTAGTAAGGGATTCTCACAGGGTCATCGTGGTTCCGATGCATCGTAAGAATTCCCTGATGCGTCCTTTCTGGTGCAGGTGACGCGGGGTCCTGCGACTGCGCGAATGCTTTCGCGAGCGAAAACATTGGCTCGGCTCAGGATGACAGGTTTGAGGTGAGAGTTAACAGTTAGAAGCAAAGGCCCATGATCAAAGCTGTACGAGGGACGCGCGATCTACTTCCGCCGGAGACGGCGCTGTGGAATTTTGTGGAAGCCGCTGTGCGCGATGTGTTTCGTGCATACAACTTCCATGAGATTCGCACCCCAATTTTTGAAGACACGCAGTTATTCACCCGCAGCGTGGGCGAAGAGACGGATATTGTTTCCAAAGAGATGTACACATGGGAAGACCGCGGTCGCGCTCAGAGCGACAAGGGCCAATCACTAACTCTTCGCCCAGAAAATACTGCCGGTGTGGTTCGCGCCTACATCGAGCACAAGCTTTGGGAGCGCGGGCTTAACAAGCTCTACTACATCGGGCCGCAGTTTCGACGAGAGCGTCCGCAGAAGGGGCGCTATCGGCAGTTCTTTCAAATTGGGGCTGAGGTCATCGGCCCGACCAGCGCGGGCAGTGAATCACCTGCGCGCGACGCTGAAATTTTAGAACTGCTGGCGACACTGCTTGACCGCCTGGGTATCAAAGACTGGAGTCTCCAACTGAATTCGACCGGCTGCGCCAACGACCGCGCCGCTTATAACGAAGCCCTGCGCAAGGCTCTGGAGCCAGTTGCGGCCACAATGTGTGTCGATTGCCAGCGCCGTGCTGTAACCAATCCCCTGCGCGTTTTCGACTGCAAAGTTCCCGAAGATCAGCCGATCATCGAAAAGCTTCCTCGCATCAGTCAGTTTCTCGACGAGCCTTGCCGCCAGCACTTCGCGCAGGTGCAGGAAATCCTGAAATCAGTCGGTGTCGAGTTTCACTTAAACGACCGGCTGGTCCGCGGCCTCGACTACTACACCCGCACCGCCTTCGAATTTACCCACGGAGCTCTCGGCGCGCAGAACGCGATCCTGGGCGGCGGACGTTACGACGGCCTTTCGGAAGCACTCGGCGGCCCACCCGCTCCGGGGATCGGATTCGCCATTGGGGAAGATCGCCTGGTGATGGCGCTGACTGAATCTGCGGAGGCCGTGTACCGCAAGCCGGACGTTTACATCGCTCCACTCGGCGCGGGAATGAACAGAGAAGCGGCACGGCTGGCCCGAGAGCTGCGCCGTCACGACCTCGTGGTCGAACTGGGCGACGAAAGCTTTCGCCTCAAGAAGTCGCTCGAGACCGCCAGCAAACTGGGCGCAAAGTATGCTTTGATAGCCGGAGAAAACGAACTCAGCACCGGAGTTTTCGCACTCAAGAGCCTGGCGACTGGTGAGCAAAAGCCAGTGCCGCGAAGTGATCTGGCAAGCGCGATTCAATCCTGAGCGGAGGAGAGATCATGAAAAACATCTGGGCAATGATTGTCGTAATCTGCGGTGTGCTGAGCAGCTTCACGCACGCCCAAGCAGTCAACCCTATCACCGACACCTTGATCGCTAAGTCCAAAGCCATTCCTCAATTGATGAAGGCCAAGGACGTTGAAGGCTTGAAAAGCCTGCTGGCCGACGACTTGCGAATCGTGGGCAGCGAGGGCAGGGTCCATGAGAAAGGTGAGATCCTGGGCGCCGCGCAAGAAGGCGCCTTGCGGGATTTCATGTTTTACAACCCTCAGGTGATTCAAATTGATGCCGACACTGCGCTGGTCACCTACAACCTGATCATCACCATACCCGAGGGGGACGACCTTCTGTCTCCGCGTTACCAGAAAATCTCCGATCTCTGGGTCCGCCAGGGCAACGATTGGCGACTGAAGTTTGAGCAAGCGACACCTCTGCGTCCGATCGATTGATTGGTCAGTTACTGATCCATCATTTATTGACAACCTCTGGATTGACGAACCCCGATGCCCCAGCCTAGTATCTGCACGCCGGGAAAATCACCTACAGGAGAAGACGATGAGGCGTGTATCAGTCGCATTTTGTATTGGAGTGGCTGTACTTATTACGGCGATGTCGGCTCAAGCGCAAATGGGGCCGTCTGCACCCGCACCGGAGCTGAAGAAGCTCGATTTTATGGCGGGAAATTGGACGGCCGAGGGCACCATAAACCCCGGGCCCGGTATGCCCGGCGGTAAGTTCTCTACAACCAGCCATGCTGAATGGATGGATGGGAATTTTTTCCTGGTCGAGCACAGTGACTTGGATATGGCTGCCATGGGCAAGATGAAAGAGCTGGCAGTCCTGGGCTACGATCCCGACCGCAAGGTGTACACCTACAACGCATTCAACAGCATGGGCCAGGCGGAATCGTCAACCGGCACCGTGGACGGCGATACTTGGACCTGGACCAGCGACGAGCACATGGGCGGAATGACAATGAAGGGCCGGTTCACAATGAAGGTATTGTCGCCGACGTCGTACACCATGAAATTTGAGCTCTCCCAGGACGGCACGAACTGGATGACGGGAATGGAAGGCAAAGCAACGAAGAAGTAGGAATGGCGTTTCAGCAGGCTCCTTTCCGAGTGAATTGTTGGCCAGGCTTGCCTTGAAAGGGCCGCTCTTCCACAAACCAGCAAGTTTCCTGTCCGCTCGTATTCTGCCACGCCAGTTATAATCTCTAATTCGGCTTTCCGCCGCATTCCTTTCTGAAAGGCAAAGCTTGCTCGACTTTTTAGGCGACTTAAAACGCACGCACATGTGCGGCGCTCTCCGTTCATCCGATGCGGGGAAGAAGAAGGCCGTGCTCATGGGATGGGTGAACCGCCGCCGCGACCTGGGCAGCATCATCTTTATTGATCTGCGCGACCGCACCGGTGTGACTCAAGTCGTCGTCAACCGCGAGCTCAACTCCGCCGCGCACGACAAAGCCGAGCAATTGCGTAACGAGTATGTGATCGCGGTGACTGGCACGGTCAAGCAGCGCGACCGCGACACGGTGAACAAGAACATCCCCACCGGCGAAGTCGAGTTGGTTGTCGAAGAATTGCGCCTGTTGAACGAATCGAAGCAGCCACCATTCTTGCCCGGAGAAGCGGTTCTCCCGAATGAAGAAATGCGGCTGAAGTACCGCTACATTGATCTGCGGCGCGATGCGATGCAGTTTAATATCGAGCTGAGACACAAAGTCTCTAAGGCGATCCGCGACTATCTTTCTGCTGAAGGCTTCTTTGAAATTGAAACCCCGTTCATGACGCGTTCCACGCCTGAAGGTGCGCGCGACTATCTGGTCCCCAGCCGGGTGCAGCCCGGGTCGTTTTATGCTTTGCCGCAGTCGCCGCAGATGTTCAAGCAGATCCTGATGATTTCCGGATTCGACAAGTATTTCCAGATCGTGCGCTGCTTCCGCGACGAAGATTTTCGCGCCGACCGCCAGGCGGAATTCACCCAAATCGATCTGGAAATGTCGTATCCGCAGACCGATACGGTCAGGGCGGTGGTTGAGGGATTTCTCACTGCGGCGTTCAAGGCTGCAGGCCACGAAATCAAGACGCCGTTTCCGCGAATGAGTTATGACGAGGCCGTTCGCCGATACGGAAATGACAAGCCAGATATGCGCCTGCCGGCGATGGTGGACGTGCGCGAAGCGTTGAGGCCCCAGGAACTGGAACACTTCGCCGGAAAACTTCGCATACGGACAGAATTTCCGCTGCAATTGATTCGTATCCCGAAAGCGGGAGACATTTCGGGCACCGAACGACGGACGATTGGCACTTATGGTGCATTTCAGCACGTGCAAGGAGCCTCGTTCGTGCAGTTGATGACCGACCCTAAACGATTTGCAAAGGATTATCCGGAGCTGTCGGAAAAGATTCTCAAATTCGCCAGCGTGGCAGCGGATGATCTCTGGGTCTTGGCCGGCGCCCTCAATCGTCCAGAGAACGCCGCCGCAATGGATCAGAGCGTGCAGCATTTCTGCGAAAGGTGCGGCTACTTGCGTTTGGATTTGGCGCAGAAATATGCCGCCCGACACAAGGCTTTCGAGAAGACTGGTGTTTCGGGAAAAGACTTCCGCTTCCTCTGGGTGTCGGACTTCCCCATGTTCGAGTGGGGCAACACGGAGAAGCGCTGGAACCCGGCGCACCATCCTTTCACTTCGCTGCATGAAGAAGACATGGCGAAGCTCGAGGCGAACATTGACTCGGTACACGATCCCAAGTCTCCACTGGGAGAAATTCGCGCCCTGGCCTACGACGTTGTGCTCAACGGGACGGAGTTGGGGTCAGGCTCAATCCGTATTCATCGCCAAGACATTCAGCGCAAAATCTTCCAGGCACTGGGCATGAGTGACGAGGAAGCCCGCGCCCGCTTCGGATTCTTCTTGGAAGCACTGGAGTACGGCACCCCTCCGCACGGTGGCATCGCGCTGGGTCTCGACCGCATTGTGATGATCCTCGCCGGAGCGGACAGTCTGCGCGAAGTGATCCCGTTTCCCAAGACTGCCCGAGCTGTGGACCTGATGGTGGACGCGCCAACACCGGTAAGCGAAGCGCAGTTGAAGGAATTGAGTATACTCGTGCGTAAGCCGGAATGAGTCGTTATGGGTAGAGCAGGGCTTCCAGCCCTGCATTAAGGGCCAACTATGCGGCTGGCTTTAGCCACTGAGGGACCTCATCTAATCTCAGCTTTACCGAACCATAAGAACTCTTCCGGTACGGGCACCAAACCTCGCTGCACGGGATTCATGTGGATGTAATGCCGGAAGCGGACATACTCATCCGCCTCTCGTACGCGGCGATCATAGAAACTGGTCTGCCAGATTTCCCCGGCAAGTCCTAATTCCTTCTTCGCCCGGTAAGAAAATCCTCCCTTAATGAACTGAATTGCCTTCTCTAGGGTTGTTGGCGCAAGTGGTGCAATCAGTATATGAAAGTGGTTAGGCATGACAACAAATTCATGCAGTTGATATTTGCCCTGTTGGTGGTAATGAGAGAAGACATTGATGAGGAGTCCCGCTATTCTTTCAGATTGCAGTATGCATTGCTTGTCGAAAGTTGATGCGGTAATGAAGTATGTCCCATTACCTGTGCTTCCGCGATACGGAATTGGCATAAGTACCTCAGGGGCTAAAGTCAAATCAAAATGCACCCTTTAATGCAGGCCTGGAAGGCCTGCTCCACCCTAGCGCAGCACTGAAGTGCTGCGCCATAGAAATTAAGCTCAGTGGCCATCGAACTTCCCGATTCGGAATTTTTGCTTTGTATCTAGCTATCTGCGAAACTGAACCACTTGACCGAACAGAAACCCAATTTCCACTACTTGCCTGCGATCGCCTCTATCGCGCGCGAGGCGGGCGCGCTGCTGTTGGAGTACTTCGACCAGAACATCAAGATCGAATACAAGGGCGAAGCCGACTTGGTCACCGCTGCCGACCGGAAATCGGAGACACTGATTCGCGAGCGCATTCGCAGCTTGTGGCCGGGGCACGACGTACTGGGCGAAGAAGAAGGACTGCGCGATACCGGCAGCGAATACCGCTGGTATGTAGATCCGCTCGACGGCACCACGAATTTTGCCCACGGATTTCCCGTGTTCTGCGTTTCCTTGGCGCTCCAGCACAAAAATGAAACCATCGCCGGACTTTGCTATGACCCGACCCGCGAAGAGCTGTTCGCGGCCGAGCGCGGCAAGGGAGCGTACTTAAATGATCGTCCAATTCATGTGTCGAAAATTTCCAAGCTTTCTGAATCGCTCGTAGGCACAGGTTTCCCCAGCCACAAACGCCACAAGAATCCCAATATTTATTTCTATCATCAGATCACGTTGCGCACCCATGGAGTGCGGCGTGCCGGATCGGCGGCGCTGGATTTGTGTTACGTGGCGTGCGGCCGTCTCGACGGCTTCTGGGAGTTCAATCTGAATCCCTGGGACACCGCGGCCGGAGTGTTGATCGTTGAAGAGGCCGGTGGCCGAGTGACTGACTTCCATGGCGGCCCATTTCAGTTACACAGTCGCGAAACAGTGGCATCGAATGGACTAATACACGAAGCCCTGTTGCACGAGTTTCAGCAGATTTTTGCAGGACGTGGATTGGAGCCGCTGCCTGATCCGAGGGAGTACGCGAAGAAATGATTGTGAAAAGAACGTTCACTCTCGTGATTGTGTTAGTTGCAACTATCAGCGCAGCGCTGCAGCAGCCGGACGCAGCTTACGTCCAGTCGTTCGAAAAATGGAAAGCCGAACTGATCGACGACCTCAAACAGAATTGGCTGCCGCTTGCAGGATTGTTCTGGTTGAAACCGGGTGCAAATACGTTCGGAAGCGCAAGTGACAATGCGATCGTGCTTCCATCCGGGCCGCCGCATGCGGGAGTATTCGAATTACAAGGCAACGACATTTCGATTGAGCTGCAGCCCGGAGTACAGGCAAAAATCGGCGGCAAATCCGAAACCAAGGCCAACCTGCAGGCCGACGTGACCAGCAGTCCCACGGTGATCGAGCTTGGCAGCTTGCTCATGCACGTGATCAAGCGCGGAGAGCGCCTAGGAATCCGCGTCAAAGACTTGAATAGCGAAGCTGCCCGCAACTATGGTGGCCCCGTGTTCTTTCCTCTGGACATGAGTTATCGCGTGAGCGCAACGTTCGTGCCTTCCGACGGGAAAAAGTCCGTGGACGTTCCCAACGTGCTCGGGGATGTTACTCCGACTCCGATGACAGGCAAAGTTCACTTCAAACTCAATGGTCAGGAGTTGACCCTTACTGCGCTGGGCGGTAGTCCGGCGAAAGGTCTGAGTTTCGTTCTCAGCGATTTGACGAGCAAGACGGAGACATACCCGGGCGGCAGGTTCCTCGATACTGACCCGGTACAGGACGGGAAGGTGATCCTTGATTTCAATCGCGCCTACAGCCCGCCCTGCGCAGTAACGCCGTATGCGACCTGTCCGCTGGCGCCTAAGGAAAATCGGCTGGCAGTCGCGATTCCTGCAGGCGAGAAGTACGACCGCAGGCACGGGCATTAGCTGTCAGCTCTCAGTCTTCAGCCAAACACATTGCCCGGAGCACCGTTCTTTCTGAACGTGGCGCTGCATCTACGGCTTGCGCCACTTGTCTGGACTGCCCTGTCGGAATATCGAACGCGCTCTACAAGAATCGCCGCGTTGGGATCTATTTCTCTGGCTCGCTCGACGGCTTCGGCCTGTGTAGCCTCGTGATCACTGATTCTTTGAGCACCCGGCCTCCGAATCGCGTAATCGCCTTCTTCCGGCCGCCGTTCGATAAGCAATTTGCCGCTCATCGCTCCTCTTAACTGCACCCGCTCGTGCTCCCGCAGCTCATGCACTTGTAGCAACTGCCGTTTCTCACCATGATTGAGCCGCAGACGTGGCAGGTGGGCGCGTCTCCCAGATCAACCATTTCGGCAAGGGCATCAGCAGCGTGAATTTTGCCGTGGCCCGCCGGGGTCATCTGGTTCACCCCTCCTGTTGCCGACCCTGACCCCTCCCCGACGGGTGGAACATTACTCGGATCAAACTGCGGTGCCGACCAGGATTTTGGCCGCAGGTTGTCAAAGAGCAATTGCTGCTGGCCGGTAAGGAATCGGAGCTGGAGCCACCGGAAGATGTAATCCATGATCGACTTGGCGTAGCCGATATCGGTATTCCCCGTCCAGCCGCTAGGCTCGAAGCGGGTGTGGGCAAACTTTTCGCACAGCAGCTTCAGCGGCACGCCGTGTTGCAGCGCCAGCGAGATGGCGCAAGAAAAGCTGTCCATAAGGCCGGAGACGGTGGAGCCTTCCTTCGCCATAGTGATGAAAATTTCGCCCGGGCTGCCGTCCTGGTAGAGCCCGACGGTGAGATAGCCTTCGTGGTCACCTACCTTGAATTTGTGGGTTACCGACATGCGTTCGTCGTCCAGCCGGTGGCGATTGGTGCGCGGCGGAGCATGGAGGTCTTGCTCTTCGACTTGTGTGGCTCGGACACTCCTGTCCGAGGATTCTGCGGTTTTGGTCCCCGCCGCTGAGAGCGGTTGCGACTTCTTGCATCCATCGCGATAGACAGCGACTGCCTTCAGTCCCAGCTTCCAGGCCTGAAGGTAAGCTTCCATGATGTCTTCCACGGTCGCCAACTCCGGCAGATTGACCGTCTTCGAGATCGCTCCGGAGATGAATGGCTGCGTCGCCGCCATCATCTTGAGATGTCCCATGTAAGCGATCGAGCGCGTGCCTTTGGCCGGCTTGAATGAGCAATCAAAAACAGCCAGATGATCGTCTTTGACGAGCGGCGCGCCTTCGATGGTGCCGGTGGCGTCAATGTAGCTGACGATCGCGTCGGCCTGATCATGCGAGTACCCCAGCCTGAACAACGCTGTTGGCACCGTGTTGTTCACGATCTTGATCATGCCGCCGCCGACCAGCTTCTTGTACTTCACCAGCGCCAGGTCGGGCTCGATGCCGGTCGTATCGCAATCCATAAAGAACCCGATCGTGCCAGTAGGAGCGAGAACCGTGACTTGGGAGTTGCGGTAGCCGTGTCTTTCGCCATTGGCGAGGGCTTCGTCCCAACAAGCTTTGGAGCCTTCGTAGAGTGCGCTCGGGATATTGTTTTTGTTGATATTGTTCACCGACGCGCGGTGCATGCGGATTACGTCGAGGAACGGCTCGCGGTTGATGTAGAAGCCGGGGCAGGCGCCTCCGGGGAATGCCGAGCGTTGCTCGGCAGAGCGGACGGAGGCGTCCGCCGCTACGTGGGCGGTGGTAAATCCGAGATTCGTCTCGGCTAGGCCTTTTTGTGTCGGCTCGGTAATTGGGACCAGCGGGGGGCAGAGTTCGGCGATGCGGCTTGACTGCAAGTAGGCTTCGCCGCACATGATTGCGGTTACGCAGGCGGCGTAATCACGTCCGCCATCGGAGTCGTAGGGAAGGCCGCAGGCCATCAGCAGCGCGCCTAGGTTGGCATAACCGAGTCCGAGAGGACGGTAATCATGCGAATTCTTCATGATCATTTCCGTCGGATATCCGGCGTTGTCCACCAGGATTTCCTGCGCGGTGATAAGGATGTCCACGGCGTGGCGATAGGCCTCAACGTCAAATGTGCCGTTGAGAGCGAACTTCAGCAGGTTCAGGCTCGCAAGGTTGCACGCCGAATCGTCGAGGAACATGTACTCCGAGCAAGGGTTCGACGCATTGATTCGCGCAGTGTTCTTTGACGTGTGCCAGCGGTTGACGGTGGTGTCGTACTGCATGCCGGGATCGCCACAGCGCCAAGTGGCATCGGAAATCTTGTAGAGCAGCTCTTTGGCTTTGAAGGTCTGCATCGGCCGGCCATCTTTGACCGAGCGGGTGGAGAAGTCGGCGTCGCGCAGGACGGCGTACATGAAGTCGTCAGTCACGCGAACTGAGTTGTTGGCGTTCTGGAAGAAGATGGACGAATACGCTTCCGAGTCGGGAGATGAGCCGTCGTATCCGGCAGCGACCAACGCGTGAGCTTTGGCTTCTTCTTTCGATTTGCACTCGATGAAACTCACGATATCGGGATGGTCGACGTTGAGGATGACCATCTTGGCGGCGCGGCGAGTTTTGCCTCCGGACTTGATAACTCCGGCGAATGCGTCGAAGCCTTTCATGAAGCTGAGCGGGCCGCTGGCAGTGCCGCCGCCGGCGAGAGTCTCAGTCGAAGAACGAAGCGCGGAGAGATTGGTGCCGGTGCCTGACCCCCACTTGAAGAGCATGCCCTCGGTCTTGGCAAGCGTAAGGATGGAGTCGAGTGAATCTTGCACCGAATTGATGAAGCAGGCCGAGCACTGCGGCTTGGTGTATCCGGTGACGCCGAATTCGACACGGCTGGAAACCGGGTTCCAGTGCCAGTTGCGGCCGTCGGAATTGGGCTCAATGCGATCGCAGCCCACGTTGAACCACACCGGCGAATTGAACGCCGCGTGTTGGCGGATGAGCAGATGCACGAGTTCGTCGTGGAAAGTGGCGCCGTCTTCGGGAGAGCGGAAATAGTCCTGGCTCAATCCCCAATCGCGGATAGTTTCGGCGACGCGGCCGACAAGTTGGCGTACCCCAGTTTCGCGCTGCGGAGTGCCGATCTCACCGTGCAGATATTTGCTGGCGACGATGTTGGTCGCGGTCATCGACCAGTCTTTCGGGACTTCGACATCTTTCTGCTCGAAGATGATTCCGCCCTTCGAGTCGGTGATCTGCGCGAGGCGTTTTTCCCATTCGACCTCGTCGTAGGGGGAGACACCCGCTTTCGTGAAGAAGCGGCGGATGGTTAGGCCAGAGACCTTTTGCTTCGGCGTTGAAACGGTTGAGGTGGCGGCAGTAGTGGTTGTGTTTTGGGTTTGGATTTCGGCCATGTCTTTCTCTCCTGAACCTGATCTACTAATTCAGCGACTGTCGTGCTGTGCCGTGCGGGACCGGTCTTCCATTCTCTGCTCCCGGCATTGCCATGCCGAGCTTTCTCATGCCGCCGCTTTGCGGCTCGTGACCCTAGTATGCTTTCAGAAGCCTGAAGGCAGCGGCACTGGACGAACTTTTACTGCTATTGTTTCCCGATTCTGTACTTCCATACCCCACGCGAAGGAACTGGAAGGCTGAGATTCACTTGCAAAAATTTCCTTGTCATACGAGCTTGCAGATTCGCGGGCGCGGGCGCCCGCACCACACGAGCCGATGCCAGATGCAGCTTCTGCTGACTCTTGCATCCAGCGCTGAAAAATTCCGTAAGCAGCCGTCCGTTGCGCGTGGTCTTCGATCACCGTATACCGGGCGAAGCACCGCCCACACGCCAGCCGCTCACGCATAGGGTTGCCAGGCAGAAACAGACGACCCAAGGTCATCCCGAGATCGTCTGTCTCGACGACTTGAAACAGCGCCAGCATGCGCTTGCTTCCGTCCGCCGGGGACATCATCTCCTCACCAAGCGCGAAGATCCCAGGCTTGCATGGAGCCAGCAGCACGCTGAAGCTGGATTCGCAGCGGAACCACCTGGACCATTCCAGCCGGAGGTGGTCAAAGCTCAGTTCGACTCCGTTCCGGGCCAGCGAATCACTGACCATTCGGGAAATGTTTTCCATCCCGCAACTCCTTTAAGTGGTTCCGCTTGCAAGAGGTTGCGTTCCCCGAAAATTCGCTGGGAATTGCCCAGGGAACGGTCACCGCGTTGTTGATTTTGGGGGCGGCAGCGGGTCACCTCGGCCAGGAGCGTCACCCCAGTTTCTTGTTGCCTAGCTTCTTTCCTTGTCCCGCTTCGCGGCCGTTTCCAGCTGCGAATACTGCCTCTGGGATAGCAACAGTACTACTGTATGTTGTACGTGTCAACAATTAATCACTATATATTGTATCGTATTGAATTAACTGGATGAATTCCTGGTAAGGGCCTTCTTTTCCACAAATCGCTTCAAGCTCGACGTAACGACGTCTGCGCTTTATTGTCGGAGCGCGAAGAGAACTCAGGTTCCTGCTGCTCAAGGAGGACGTACACGTCTTCAAAAACTTGCCGTGGGGTGATGCGAAGCTGGCCGTCAGGCGATTGAACCAGATAATCTCCTGGATCGCCGCTGTGGGTGCGACCGAGCGGGTCCGTGAATGATACATATTCGGTGAGTCGTTTCGCGCGGATCAGAGAACGTGTGCGATAGGTGTTCCAATCGTCAGACATGACTTCGGACTCCGGGGGCGTATGGCTGAAAACTGCCGGCTTGAACTTCTTTTGATGTGATCTGACTCTACTCGCGGAACCTTCCCTGGTCAATTCTCAACTAATCGTGCAACGGAAGAACTTCGTGGCTGCAAGGCCGGCATAACGCACCAACGCAAGCGCGGCACAAATGCCAATATTGATAGGGCATTTCGCGATCTGGTAACATCCGCGTGCGCGTCGTGGCACTAAATTTGTTAAGCTCACAGCCCTAATTTCCACATGTCGAGCACAGGAAATGCAGAGCAGCCGACGAAGCACGTGTAAGGAGAGGAAGATGAAGTACAAAGTATTCTTCTATGTGAGACGAACTAACTATCAAGACCAGAGTAACGCGAGGTCACGCGTGGCTGGATGACTCGACATTGCACATCGACGCGCCCGGTGGACTTGCGATCGCCGCCGAAGACCTGTTCAGGGCGGAACTCTTCAGGCTCCATGGGCTTGGGGCGGGTGATACGAATTGAGCACCGGCGTGGGCGCGTATTCTTGTCCGTCGTGCGTCTGATGCTTGGACAGTTTGCATTTATTAATTCTTTAAGACGGGCAGGCTGCAACGGCAACTGGCTGCTCTGGCCAGCGCAAGAAGAAAATCACAAGTTTCATAGCGTTGTCGAGGCTCGGACAACTCCGAGGAGGAGGGCTCTTGCAAGGATTGACAGTGGTCCTAGTCGGGTGCCCCAGGTCTCGCCGACGTTGCGAGACCTGGGAATGCAACCTCTCCTTCTGATTCGTCGAACCTGGAAATCGGGCACCCCATTGAGTAAACCCGTCCCACAGTCCGGCATCTTAGTTTTGAATCTCCAACCAGAAGGACGCTCATGACCAAAGACCTGGTTTGCAAGATGGATGTAGACGAAAAGAAGACCAACTTCAACTCGGAGTATGCAGGACGGAAATATCATTTCTGCTCCGAGGAATGGAAGGACACGTTTGACAGCCAACCGGAGCCTACGCAACTACCGCCGCGTAAAGACACGAACCGTGGTCTCCTTCTCGACCTCTGCGGAAATCCTTTCCCTCTTCGCGCGCGATAGAAGCTTTCGTTCGATGTCGTACCGAGCGGTTAAAACCTTTTCAGTCCGTGTGATACAGCCCTACCCTGAGCCGCGAGATTTTAACGAACACTCGAAACTCTTCGGCCAACTCCGGGTTTCAATTTTGATGATGGCCTTCCCAGGCTGAATTGCCGGGGGCTTTCCCCGCCCCACTTCGGTGAAGAACACGATTTCCGGGTCGGAATCGAGGAGACCATGTCTTATCTAAAATACGTTGCGTTGTTGGGAATCTTGCTCTTTGCCGTAGGAAACGCGCCGGCACAAGTTTCTGTGGGTGTCGGAGTGGCTTACGATAACTACGGTAGCTACGATAATTATGACAGCTACGATAATTACGATTCCTCCAATTACGGTTACTCGGGCTACGGACCAGAACCAGTCTGTCCCTACGGCTACTACAACTACTATCCATATGCCTGCGCGCCGTACGGTTATTACGGGCCAAGCTACTTTATTGAGGGCGTGTTTATCGGAGTCGGCCCCTGGTACAACAGCTACTACGGCGGCGGCTACTACGGAGGCGGCTACTATGGCGGCCCGGGATATGGCTTCCGGTCAGGATTCCGAGACGGTCGCGACTTCCGTGATGACCGAGGATTCCGAGGCGACAGGGACTTCCGTGGTGATCGTGGATTCCGAGGCGATAGGGACTTCCGCGGTGATCGCGGATTCAGAGGCGGTCATGGATTCCGAGACGATGACCGTGGATTCCGAGGCGGTCACAGATTCCGCAGCGATGGCGGATTCCGTGCCGGCGATCGCGGTTTTCATGATGGCGGCTTTCACGGAGGTGGAGGATTCCACCGCGACCACCACGGCGGCGAATTTCACGGCGGTCAAGGGTTCCGCGGCGACGGCGGACACCATGGCGGCGCATTTCATGGAGGTGGAGGCTTCCATGGCGGCGGAGGATTCCATGGTGGAGGTGGTCACCACGGCGACGGTGGGCACGGAGGTGGAGGTGGTCACCACGGCGACGGTGGGCACGGAGGTGGAGGATCCCACGGTGGCGGCGGTCACCACGGCGATGGCGGACATCACGGTGGCCATCGGTAAACCATTCTTGGGGGACACTTCGGGGTGCCGGATGCCCCCAGGTCGCGCCGAAGTTGCGAGACCTGGGAATGAAACCTGTCCTTACTGATTCGACAAACCTGGAAATTGAGCTCCCGTTATTCCCATGTCTCGCAAAAGAGGCGAGACATGGGGCACCCCACGTCGGGTAAACACCCTTACTCGCTTCCCCGCATCCAAAACGCAAAATCTCCAAACGGAGGATGATCATGACAAAAGACCCGGTTTGCAAGATGGATGTGGACGAAAAGAAGACCAACTTCAGCTCGGAGTATGCGGGACGGGAATATTATTTCTGCTCCGAGGATTGCAAGGACACTTTTGACAGCCAGCCGGAACGGTATGCAACCACGGCGGCGTGAAAATCTTTTAACCACGGAGTACACCCTTCGACTTCGCTCAGGTCAGGCTACGGGCACAGAGGAATCTGTGCTCTTTTTTTATTCGCGAACTTGTCTTCTCGAGGCCCGGGCAAATATTTCCCACCTTGATACTCCGCCGTAAAACTGGGAAAGATTTGCCGAAACCAGAATTTCTTAATCTTCTACTAATCGCGCTCTTAGCTTCTCCTGCTTGAATCAAGAGCATGACCAGCCCTGCATTCCTTCCTCCGGCTTCAGGTGGCGTATTGGTCGCCAGTCCCAGCGCCCAGGTCCGCGATCGCGTTCTGCAGAAGCTCAAGCCGCAGCGCGGGCCAGTTCATGTGGCCTCGGGAGGCGCCGAAGCTCTTGCCAAACTGGAGACCGGCAACTGGCAAATGTTGTTTCTCGACCGCGAGCTTCCGGATCTGGACGCCGAGGAGCTAGTCGAAATCATTGAACGGCGTTATCCAGGAATCCGCGTGGTCCTGATGGATTCAGGTTTGGACGATTCGGCAAAACTGCCGGGCCGCGCCAATGACTGGAAACCAGACGTCTCGCCGCCGGCGTGTGCCATGCCATCACTAGTCGAAAGCAAATCCGAGCCACTTCCGGGTATGGTCGGGGACGCTGAACCGATGCGCCGGGTATATCGCATGGTGCGTCTGGTGGCGCGCCGGAACACGACTGTGCTGATCACAGGCCCGACCGGCAGTGGCAAAGAGCTGGTGGCGCGGGCCATTCATCAACTGAGCGGAAGGACTGCGAACCATTTTTCGGTGCTGAATTGCGCCGCCATTCCGGAAAAGCTGGTCGAGTCTGAACTTTTCGGATATGCCCGGGGGCATTTACTGGAGCGGTGCAGACTTATGCTGGACGGATTCACGCGGCGCAGGGAGGGACGCTCTTCCTGGATGAAATTGGCGAGCTTCCCCTGAGCGCGCAGTCCAAGCTGTTGCGGTTTCTGGAGCACAAAGAGGTCCAGCGTCTGGGAAGCGCAGAAACTGCTCGCGTAGAAGCGAAGACCTGTTTTACCGGCTCTGCGCCTTTCCCATTGAACTGCCCGCGCTAGCTGACCGCAGGGCTGACATCCCCAAACTTGCAGCCCACCTGATGACACGAATTGCGGAAGCGGGTTTGCCGGTCGCGCTCGGTCGAGAAGCGGAACAGGTGCTCAATGGCCGGTCCTGGCCGGGAAATGTGCGGGAGTTGCAGCAAGTTTTGGAGCGGGCGGCAATTCTGGCTGAGGACTGCCAAGTCATTCTCCCCGAGCACCTGAGTTTTAGCTCCGTGCAAAGGCCCATTTTCTTGGGAAAGGCGGTTTAAGACAGACATGCGGGGCTTGGACCAGGTGATTGCCGACCGCAAGCCGCCCATCTTGCGCTACGAACCTGGGAATCCGGATGCCGATGCCAAAGGTTATGTGGCCTATCGGGCGCTGCTTGCTATTGAGCAGATGCTGAGCTGCAAAACGGAAGCCTGTCTCACGACCTCGGCGGCGCTCGAAGTTGTGCTCGCTAGATTGGAGCAGGAAGCAAAGCGGTCGGACAAAGTATTCGACGGTCCGCGTCTGCCCGAGGAGATGACGCGAATCACTTCGAGTTATGCCTTGAAGCTCGGGGCTCAAGAGGTACGCATGGTCGTCTGCGGAGAATATATCTGGGTGAGAATAGAAAACAGGAGCGATGCAGCGAACTTGCTGTTTTCGCGAAACACAACCGAGATGCCGGTCCCCCACCGAGAAGATCTAGCTGAAACGGCCGCAAGCTGAGCGAAAACGCTGCTAAATCGTCTCAAGTACCAGGTCCGCTTCTTTTGAGAGGTATCCCTTCCTGCGGAACCAGTCCTGCATTGCTTCTTTCAACTTGTCCAGCGGCACGCGCTCTCCGACTTCCATTACTCCGTCAGCGACGGGAAGGGTGTCATCGAAGATGCTGGCATTGGTGAAATTCCGCATGGAGAAGTTGTCAAGCCATTTCAAAGGGCAAGGCAGGCGCTTGCCATCCTGCTCATATTCCACACGGATTCTGCGGGAAAACATGCTGCCAGGATTCTAAATGCGTGAGAGCCATGTGAAGAACTACCGCACCGCTGGGGAGGGCGCGGCCGGTGCAGTCGCCGCACTCTCGCCATTCACCAGGTCTTTCAATTCCTTGCTGGGCTTGAAGAAGGGGATCTTCTTGGCCGGAACTTCGACCCGTTCTCCGGTCTTGGGGTTGCGGCCCACGCGGGGCTTGCGCTGGCGGGTACGGAAGCTGCCAAATCCGCGGATTTCGATCTTGTCGCCCGCGCGTAGCGAGCGCACGATGCTGTCGAAGATGGTTTCGACAATCACTTCGCTGTCTTTGCGGGTCAATTCCGCGAGACGGGAGACTTCATCGATCAGATCCGCTTTTGTCATTGCCTGTTTGCTCTCCGTTTATTATGGATTCGTCGGTCGGAAGTCCCAGCCCCCGGTACGGATTGAATCGGGGCTGCATAACCTTCTCAAATTTCAGGGGTTGTTGGCAAGGGGGTATATTGCCCCCGCCGCCACTTACTTCCAGAGATAATAGAACCCCATCTGCTGGTCGAGCAGCTTCTCTTTTGTAGGCAGCCACTGGGACGCGTCCCCAAATAACAGATCGAGCAGCGACTTGCGATCTCTTTCAGGATGCACCAGCACCGGCTCGCCGCTTATGTTGACAGACTTTGCAGTATCCAGGACGACGGTCCGGAAATCGCCAATCTGATCAATCAAGTGCATGCTGAGCGCCTGCTCTCCCGTCCAGACACGGCCATCGGCGATGGATTTGATATCAGCAACCTTCGCATGCCTTCCGTCCGCGACCGCCTGCACGAATTGCCCGTACATATTGTCAATCAAGCCCTGCATGTACTGCCGCTCGGCCGGAGTCAGTTCGCGCGTGGGATCGCCGGTGTCCTTAAACTGCCCGACCTTCAAGATCTCAGGCTTGAGCTTCGCCCAGCGCATGAGGTCGCCATAGTTCACCCACTCGGCAATCACGCCAATGGAACCCACTACGCTGCCACTGTCGGCATAAATTTTATTGGTCGCTGAGGAAACATAATATGCCCCGCTGGCGCCGACAGTTTCGATCGAAGCTACGATGCGTTTGTGCTTTTCGTCCCTGACCCGCTTGACTTCGCGATAAATCTCTTCTGACGCCGCCACTCCGCCGCCTGGCGAATTCACGTGAATGACGATGGCTTTGATGGAATCGTCATCGGCAAACTTATGAAGTTGATCAACAACTTCGTTAGGATCGAGGATCACGCCCTCGAGGTCCACCACTCCGATCTTGTCTCCGAAGCCGCGAAACCCGGCCTGCTGTCCCCCGGCGTGTAGTGCGACGTAAACCAGGGTGAATACGGCGAGCACAAAGAGGAAGAAAGCCCCTCCCCCGATGAGTACCCACAACCATATGCGCGAACGTCCGTTTTCAGCCATAAACGTCAGTAGTGTAGCACCGCCGACCGCGTTAGTGCGCTATTCCGGAACGATCACCTTCAGGGCATCACGGGCAACGCTGAACTCCACCGGAGTCTGGCAGACGTACTCTCCGTCAGCATAGACGTCGAGAGGGTGCTCGGTTTCGAGCTTCGCCGTCGTCGCCCGGACGTATTCCACCTCGTCAAAGCCGAGATGCCCGCCAAAATAGACCGTTGGAAAGAGGCAGAACAGCTTAAACCTGTCCATCGCGCGAATCGTGCAGATGTCCAGCTTGCCGTCATCGAGTCGTGCATGTGGAGCGATCTTCATGCCTCCACCGTAGGCAGGTGTGTTCGCGAATGCCGCAAGAATTGTTGGGTGAAAGCTGTCAGGGATCCCGTCGGTGCCGGAAACTTTCATGGAAAAGGGAACAAACCGGAGAAGTTCGCTGGGCGCGGAGAAGCCATACCCGCCGTGCGAGCGGATCCATTTGGGAAGAGCGTTGGCATGACGGGCGATTTCTGTATCAATCCCCGCGCCCGCAACACAACAGAAATGGCGCTCTTGGCGTACGGGCACTTCAGCTGCGGAGTTCCTCTGTCCTACTTCTATTGGCCGCGGTTCGCACCATTTCATGACCCCGAGATCGATGGTGCGGACATTATTTCCGCCCGAAGCATATTTGCGCCAAGCTGAGACCGAGTCGCGTACGCTACGCAACCCCAGCGCCCGAGCAAAATCATTCCCGCTGCCGCAAGGGACGACCAGCAGCGGCGTTTCTAAATCTACAAGGGTTGAAAGATGGCGATGGATGGTGCCGTCCCCACCAAAGATAACCACCACATCAGCTTGTTCTATAAGAGATGTCCATTGAGCACCTGCAGCGCGCTGGAACGTGGCAACACGCCTGGCTACATTCCCCGGCCCGAGGATGGCAGCGGCGCGCATGTGCAAGGAATTTAACCACAGAGAACACAGGGGTGCACAGAGGAATGTTAGATGGGAGATGAAATTACACGCAGACGCGCACGCTCTTCACGGTGCGACCGGTACGAACAACTATGTCATTGTCGATCCTAAGTTTCATCATCAGTTCGGTCACTGCTGCTCCGTTGACCTTTACGGCGCCTTCTTTGATCTTCCGGGCAGCTTCACTGTTAGAGCTTACAAACCCACTTTTAGAGAGGAGCTTGTCGATGCGAATCGGCCATTCCATCGTGTACACAACGTCCTTAAACTTGAACGGGTCCTCGCTGCAAACATCTACGAAACGGACCTGCACCCTTGGAATATCTGCTGGCACTTCATCCTTCTGAAATTGCTTCGCCCAGTCCTCTCCCGCCTTCTCCGCTGCCTCGGCCGAGTGGAAATCTTTCACGATCCGCGCAGCCAAATCTTTCTTCGCCTGCATGGGATGCGACTCGCGCTTCATCTTTTCGGTGTCTGCGACCTGGACGTCCGTGAGCAGTTCGTAATACCGCCACATCATCTCGTCGGAAATCGACATCAGCTTGCCGTACATTTCGAGTGGCGGCTCTTTGATCCCGATTGCATTGCCGTACGATTTCGACATTTTCTGCACGCCATCGAGGCCTTCGAGGATGGGCATGGTCAGAACGACTTGTGATTCCTGCCCGTAGTTGCGCTGCAATTCACGCCCGACCAGCAAGTTGAACTTCTGATCGGTGCCGCCGAGTTCGACATCGGCCTTCAGCATGACCGAGTCGTATCCCTGCGAAATCGGGTAAAGCAGCTCGTGTAGCGCAATCGGCTTCTCATCCTGGAAGCGTTTATGAAAGTCCTCGCGCTCGAGCATTTGTGACACCGTAAACTTCGCAGCCAGCTTGATCCAATCCGCTGACTTCATTTTTTCGAACCACTCATTGTTGAAGCGAACTTCCGTGGTGCGCGGCGAGAGTATCTTGAACACCTGCTCCATGTAAGTCTTGGCGTTGCGCATCAGCTCTTCCGCGCTCAACGGAGGCCGCGTGGCCGAGCGGCCAGTGGGATCGCCGATCATTCCGGTGAAGTCGCCAATCAGAAAAATGACCGCGTGGCCGAGGTCCTGAAAATGTTTGAGCTTGCGCAGCAACACGGTGTGGCCGAGATGTAAGTCAGGGGTAGTCGGATCGAATCCGGCCTTCACGCGCAGCGGCTTGCCCGAGGCAAGGGACTTCTCCAATTTCGAGCGAAGCTCAGACTCGCGAATGATTTCCGAGCTGCCTTTCTTGATGTAAGTGATCTGTTCTTCAACAGGGGCGAAGGTGGGCATGGACGTACATTATTGCAGATTTCAGATTCTAGATTGCAGCTTGAACCCTCTTCACCGTTCGCAGAGAGGCGACGAAGATTGAGACTAGTTCATTCGCCTCAATTAGAGACGCCGTGGCTTTTTCAAGTGCGACGCTTCCAGTTTCAACGAGCAGCTCGATCCAGAATAGTGTTTCATCGCTTTCTTCCAGAACTATGCCGAGCTTGGAGATGAAGTCGGGTGTCGAACGTGCCCGGCAGACTGCGCGATAGTTGGCCGCGACGGATGTTGCAGATCGGAGCAGTTGACGCCAGATTATACGAGACTCCTCAGTCCGCGGCACAGTCCGGCACAAGCGAATCACCAGCAGAGCGAAATTCTTGGTGCGATTCTTCATCGCCTCCGAATTCATTGTCTGCACCATCACAAAAATCTGCCATCTAGAATCTGCATTCTGAAATTTACTCGGTTTTGTGCCCCCCATCACTGATAAATCGTCTCCCAAGAATCCGACATTCCCGATTCAGAACCAGGTTGATCGCTTCCGAGTAGGCAATATGTTCCTGTTCCAATATCCTTGCTGCCAAAGTCTTCTCGTCGTCCCCGTCCAGCACCGGAATCGCCCTCTGAACGATAATCGGCCCGTGGTCGAGTTCTTCATCCACAAAATGAACGGTACATCCCGTCACTTTGACCCCGTAAGCGAAAGCCTGCTCCTGGGCTTCTAGGCCGGGAAATGCGGGCAGCAATGATGGATGTATATTCAGAACGCGATGCGGAAATTGGCGCACGAACCAGGGAGAGAGTAGGCGCATGTATCCGGCGAGGCAGACAAGATCGACTTCGCGTTGCTGCAACGCTGCGACCGCTTCGTGGTCATGCTCCTCGCGCGCTTTGCCTTTGGACGGAATTACCAGAGTTTCTAGTCCCAGCCGCCGCGCGATTTCTAGTCCTCCAGCGTCGGCGCGATTGGAAATGACAATTGCGATGCGCGCATCCGGAATTTTGCCAGAGGCAACGTTTTTCGCAATCATCTCGAAGTTGGAGCCACGTCCGGAGAGGAGTATGCCCAGATTCTTCATCAGCCACTCAACCTAAACGCTCCGGTGGCTTGCGGTCAATCCGAACTGGGGCGAGACATCAGTAACCTGCGAATTTCTCCCCAAACATTTAGAGTTGGGAACAGCTTTTTTACACCAGGTTTTATTCTATGAACTCGCGCTTCTTCGCAGTCTCTCTTTTGTCTTGGTTATGCGTCTCCGCCTTCGCGCAACAGACCTCACAAGCGCCCGCTCCTCCCAAGAACTCAGCGCAGGAGAAGAAGATCGAGAAGAAGGAGCAGTCGCAGCGGGTGCTGGCAGTATTGCCGCAATTTACTGTCACCGATCGCAAGAACGCGCCACCACTGACTCCCAAGGGAAAGTTTCGCTTGTTTTATAAGACCGCGTTTGATCCTGCCGACTTTGCATTAGCCGGAATTCAGGCGGGCATCAGCCAGGCGGAAGATTCCTTCCCTGCTTACGGCCAGGGAGCATCCGGATACGGGAAGCGCTATGGCGCCGCCTTCGCCGACCAGGTTTCCAGTGGTTTCTTTGTCAACTTTGTCTATCCCTCGCTGCTCAAGGAAGACCCGCGCTATTTCAGACTTGGTCAAGGATCTGTAAAGCACAGACTTGGCTACGCGCTAGCGCAGATAGTGGTTGCCCACAAAGACAATGGTGGCCGAACTTTCAATTGGGCCAACGCACTGGGGGCACTTTCCTCCGGTGTCCTCTCTAATGCTTACTATCCGTCCGCTGACCGCGGCTTTGGATTGACTATGAATCGTGCTGGAATTTCGCTACTGTATGGCGGCGTGGGCGCGCTAATTAGCGAGTTCGGGCCTGACATTGATAAGAGACTTCATCGCCACCGGCAGAAGTCGCGACAACTATCCTCGGGCGAGCAGACCCAGAAATAACAGAAACGAGAGCAGGATCGCTCCAATACAGTTGGCGCGGATCAGGCGGTAGCTCGAAGGCCAGGGAAACATCAGGACATCGAAGACTTCGACCAGCTTTTCAGGCCAAAGCAGTCCTGCAACTCCGAAGGCCAGAGACATTTGTACAACTAGCGACAAAAACATCTGGTTCATCCTGCGCTCCAACGCAAAAGTTCAGGACCGGGGAATCCGTTGATTTTGAGTCTAGCTCGAAAGGGCGGCTGGAAGTCAACTCGAAAGTGGATGCCAGAGAAACCGAAGTCAACTCTCTCTCTTGGCTGTCCCTGCAAGCCAACGAAACAGCATATTGACCAAGCTGAGTACAATAGCGCCCCAGAATGCGGACGCAAAGCTATCGACATGGAACGCCGGTGATAAGAGTGCGGAAGCCAGTTCCAGCATTAACCCGTTGATGATGAGCCAAAATAGCCCCAGAGTGAGGATGGTCAGGGGAAGAGTGATGAGCTTCAGCAGCGCGCCTAAGGTGGCGTTGACGAATCCGATGACCAGTGCCGCAATGAGTGCAGCGGCCACACCGGTAACGTGAAAGCCGTGCACAAACTGAGCCACCACCCAAACGGCCAGCGCGCTCAACAGCCAGTTGATGAGATGACGCATGTCACGCCTCCAAGGTTGAGACTATAAGCGTCGCAACCCAACCTGGCAACCGGACGAAAGCATTCCAGGCCAACAAAGTAGTAAACTTTCCCGTCATGCCCCAGCTCACCTATCTGGAAGCGATTCGTCAGGGAATCTGGGAGGAGATGGATCGTGACCCAACCGTCTTCTGTATCGGCGAAGATATTGGCATCTACGGCGGCGCCTTCAAGGTGACCGACGGTTTTATCGACCGCTTTGGTCCCGAGCGCGTGATTGATACGCCCATTGCTGAATCCGCTATCGTGGGCGCGGCCTTTGGCGCTTCTCTTACCGGCATGCGTCCGGTGGCTGAATTCCAGTTCATGGACTTCATCGGATGCGCCATGAACCAGATCAGCAACATGGTTGCCAAGACGCACTATTTGTGGGGAGCGCCTGCGCCTCTGGTCCTCCGCGGCCCCAGCGGTGGGAACGTCCATGGCGGGCCGTTTCATTCTCAGAATCCTGAGATGTGGTTCGTGCACAATCCGGGGCTCAAAGTGGTTTGTCCTGCTACTCCTTACGACGCCAAAGGCCTGATCAAAGCCTCCATTCGCGACAATAATCCCGTCATCTTCTTCGAGCACAAATATCTTTACCGGCGCATCAAAGAAGAAGTGCCTGAGGAGGATTACGTCGTTCCCCTCGGCAAAGCGCGGATCGCACGCGAAGGACGAGACATCAGCGTGATCACCTACGCAGCGATGGTGCACACGGCTCTCGAAGCCGCGGAGCTTCTCGCGAAGGAAGGGATCGAACTTGAAGTTATTGACTTGCGCACGCTAGCGCCGCTCGACCGCGAGGCCATTGCGCAGACAGTGAAGAAGACGAACAAGGTCATCCTTCTGCATGAAGACACGCGCACCGGCGGAATCGGCGGCGAAATTACCGCGATCATCAACGAAGAAGCTTTCGACGACCTTGACGGGCCCATTGTTCGAATCGCCGCGCTCGATACGCCAGTGCCTTTTTCGCCGCCGCAGGAGGAACATTTCCTGCCCAAGTCAAGCGACGTCGTGGAGAAGGCGCGCTGGCTGAAAACGTACTAGCCGAGTCTTTAGTCGGATCTAAGGAGACAAGATGCGAACATTCATCCTTGGAATCATCGCCACTATTGTTGTGCTGTTCGTGACCGGACTCATCATCGCCCAGTTCGGTCTTATGCCGACCAACGCTGATGCTACCCCGCCGGCGTTTGAACAGCGAATTGCCACGAATGCGCTCGACGCTTCCATGGAACGTCATGCTCCGCGAGTCACGAACCCAGTGCCGCCGACTGACGATAACTTGATCGATGGAATAAAAATCTACACCATGAATTGCGCCGTCTGCCATGGCACGCTGGACTACAAGCCCAGCCTGCTGGAACACTCGATGTATCCCCCGCCACCGCAGATTATTCTGGAACCGCTGGACGATCCGGAATGGCACATCCATTACGCCATCCGCACCGGAGTCCGTTATACCGGAATGCCGGCTTGGAACAAGGCGTTGGCGGACAAGGATATCTGGAAGGTCACGGCGTTCCTCTCCCGAATCGAAAAACTTTCTCCTGGGGTGCAGGAGTACTGGAAGAAAGCCTATGGCGTGGCTCCGCGTGCCGGTGGAGAGCACGAAGGCCATGAAGAGCATGAACACTGACGCCCGGATTCTTTGAGTCCCTGATTCATTGATTCAATCTATATTTCGAGTCAATCTATATAATGTTCTGTTCGCTTGCGGCTTTGATTCGGCCTTGAGCTGCGTTCAAGAGGAATTATGCCTACCGACATTGTTATGCCTCAGATGGGAGAATCCATCGTTGAAGGCACTATCACCAAATGGCTGAAAAAGCCTGGCGACAAGATCCAACGCGACGAACCGCTATTTGAAATTTCCACGGACAAGGTGGACGCAGCGACAAGATCCAACGCGACGAACCGCTATTTGAAATTTCCACGGACAAGGTGGACGCAGAAATACCTGCGCCTGCCTCTGGGGTGCTCCAGGAAATCAAAGTCGCCGAGGGCGCAACCGTACAGGTGAACACGGTTGTGGGGACTATCGCGAGCGATGGCGAGGCGCCTGCACCGGCCGCACCCAAGGCCGCTGCTCCGGAGAAAAAGGCGGCTCCAGTTGCGCCACCCGCCCCGGCGCCTGCTCCTGCACCTACTGCGCCGAAAGCGCAGCCCGCTCCAGCCGCTCCAGCCGCGCACGAGGAAGACGAACATGCCCGGTCATCTCCGCTGGTGCGAAAGATCGCCCGCGAGCATAACGTCGATATTTCTCAAGTTTCCGGTACAGGACTTGGCGGACGAATCACAAAGCAAGACATCATGGCGTTTATCGAGGGACAAGAAGCGGGTGCCCAACAAGCACCGGGTGCCCCGTCCAAGCTTGGCTTGGGCGGGGAAGTTTCGCCGCGTGCAGCTCCGGCCACTACTGCTCTCGCTCCACGTCCAACCCCAGCCGCGATTCCGGGAGATCTGGTGCCCCTCACCCAGATGCGCAAGATCATCGCGCAGCGCATGATCGAATCACGCCGGACTAGCGCTCACGTCCACGCTATGTTCGAAGTGGACCTGACCCGCATCGTTAATCTGCGCAATAAGCTCAAGTCCAGCTTCGAGCAGCGCAACGGCGCACGCCTGACCTTCATGCCATTCTTCGTACGCGCCGCCATCATCGCGCTCCAGCAGTTTCCCATCGTGAACGCTTCGCTCGAAGGCGAAGGCATCCGCTATCACCGCCACGTGAACGTCGGCATCGCGGTGGCGCTCGATTGGGGACTGATCGTTCCCGTCCTGAAGAACGCCGACGAACTGAACTTCCTGGGATTGCAGCGCGGCATCACCGACCTCGGCGAGCGCGCCCGCTCCAAGAAGCTGAAGCCCGAAGAAGTCGAAGGCTCGACTTTCACGGTCACCAACCCCGGCCAGTTCGGCGCCGTCTTCGGCCTGCCCATCATCAACCAACCCAACTCGGCCATCATGGGCGTCGGCGGAATCACCAAGACTCCACTGGTAGTCACCGACGCCGACGGAAACGACTCCATCGCCATCCGCTCCGTCGTCCACCTGACCCTAGGCTACGACCACCGCCTGATAGATGGCGCCGTCGCCGATCAGTTCATGGCGCTGGTGAAGAAGACGATGGAGGGGTGGGGCGAGGACGTGGGGTAGGCAATGTTTGAGCTTTACAGCGAGAATGCAAGGCGCACTATCTTCTAGGCGAGATACGAGGCGCATGAACTTGGTTCTCGGGAAATCCAACCTGAACATCTCCTGCTTGCCCTGTTCAGGGCCTGCAGTTTCTTGATGTCGCCGTCCCCTGTTTCAGCGAAGCGATGGAGGGCGGTGAAGATGCGCATGGCGGTCTCGCGATCCAGCCGCCGAATGTCAGAGCGGGCGTGCTCTGACCAGATAATCTTTCTCACTTGCGGTTTTTCCGGGTCTGCAGATCGTCAGTGGTAAGCCCGAAATCGGCGAGCACTTCTCCGTGTGAAGTCCCCTGTCCGCCGCGCTTCTCGAACCAGGCTTTCGATTCGGCAACGGTTTGGCGCTCGGCTCCGCTCTCCGGTTCATCATCCACCGGCGCGTTGGCAATAGCACGGGAGACGGGATCGAGCATGGTTTCCAGCAGGCTGACCACGACGGAGATCTGGCTGGGCGCCAAGCGCTCAATCAATTCGTGGGCTTGCTCTTTGGATTTCGCCATGGTTCCCCTACTGCCTATTCTCACATTTCGGGAGACAAATCGCACTATTTATCGGTCCGAGATTGGGTGGAGCAGGCCTTCCAGGCCTGCAATTAGGACCGTCTTATTTTCCGGCTTTAGCCGCTGCGGTACCTCAGGGGCTGAAAGCCCCGGTCATTTGCCCGCTAAAATGCAGCGCTGAAGGCGCTGCTCCACCAAAGGCACGGCTCGCACCCACACCGCATCAACCCTTATCCCAGACTTATAATCCCAACGATGAGCAGCTCTCCCCCCCAGAAACGCCTAGAGCCGTCTGCCGTTCGTCTGGATGGACAAGATCCCTACCTTCGCGTTCTGTGTGTGAACGTCTTCGTTCGCGACCAGGACCGAAGTTTGCGGTTCTATGTGGACCAGCTTGGATTCAATCTGGTCATTGACGAAAGCTATGAGTCCGGCGGACGTTGGCTGGCGGTCGCGCCTCCGGATGGGAACACTGTTCTCGCCTTAATCACTCCCAAACGCAAGTCCGAAGAATACAAGCTGATTGGCCGGTCGAAACATGCTGTGCTGGTCACCGAAGATGTCGCGGCAAAGTTCGATGAGTGGGGAAAGCGCGGGGTGCGTTTTCACCATCCGCCGCAGACCACGCTCTGGGGAGGAATTTTTACCCGCTTTGACGATTTAGACGGAAACTGCTTTTCGCTGGTGGGCCGGGATGATTTCGTGCGCGAGATCGAAGCCCAGCGCCGCGCGGCGGCGGAAAAACAGGAAGCCGAACGTCGCGCAGCCCAGGAACTTGAAATTGCAAAACAAGTGCAAGCAAGGCTGTTTCCACAAACCCTGCCGAAACTTCACACGCTGGAGTATGCCGGCATCTGCGTTCAGGCCCGTGAAGTTGGCGGCGACTATTACGACTTTCTAAATTTAGGCCGCGAGCGGCTGGGGTTCGTCATCGGGGACACTTCAGGGAAAGGGATCGGCGCTGCCCTGTTGATGGCTAACTTACAGGCGAACCTGCGGAGCCAGAGCGTGATCGCGTCGGACCAGCCTCAACGCTTTTTGCAATCGGTAAACCAACTTTTTTACGAAAACACGACCGACAGCGCTTATGCCACTCTTGTATTTGCCGAATATGACGATGCCTCCGGGCGTGTGCGCTATGCCAATTGCGGGCACTATCCCGGTCTCCTGTTCCGTAGCGATCACACTCTTGAGCGGCTCGATTCCAGTTCTACGGTTTTGGGGCTCTTCGCGGAGTGGGACTGCTTGCTTAACGAAACGCAACTCTTTCCGGGAGACACGCTCGCGCTTTACACCGATGGAGTAAGCGACTCATTCAATGAAGCCGGAGAGGAATTTGGAGAGCAACGCCTGATCGAGGCAATGTGGAAACATCGCGAACTGTCACCACAACGCATGCTTGCGGCGATCGTGCATGAAATTCGGCAATTCAGCCCTCACGAGCAGCACGATGACATAACTCTAATCGTTGCCAAGTGCCTGGAGGGTTAGCGCTGCTGAGATCTTGTCGGTTGTGCTTCAGCCTGTGGTGCCCCACCCTTCCCAAAACCGGGGAAGGATGCGGCACCCACTGTGTCTTGGTTGCTACACCCAGAATTGGTTATCGCCGAAGCTGCATTACTTCTCCGTCCTTCCCAATCAGCGCCATCTCCGCCATTCCGATAAACAGGCCGTGCTCGACCACGCCCGGAATGGCCCGCAGTTTTTCTGCCAGGGCGGGTGGATCGGCAATTTCGCCAAAGGTGCAATCCAGGATGTGATGGCCTTCGTCGGTGAGGTAGGGATTGCCGTAGGCGTAGCAGCGCAGAGAGACTTCTGCTCCGAACGCCGCGATTCGGCTCTTGATTAGTGCCTGCGCGAAAGGGATCACTTCCACAGGAAGCGGGAAGTTCCCTAAGTGGGTCACCTGCTTGCTGGAATCCCCAACCACAATGAGTCGCCGCGAAGCTGACGCGATAATTTTTTCGCGCAGCAGCGCCCCACCGCCACCTTTGATCAGATTGAGTTGAGGATCAATTTCGTCGGCGCCATCAATATCAATATCAATCTGCGGGTGCTCGTCAAGCGTGGCGAGCGGGATTCCCAATTGTTCTGCAAGGTGTTTGATTTTCTGCGAAGTCGGAATGCCGACAATCTTGAGGCCGTCCCGGACGCGCTCGCCGAGAAAACGAATCGCATAGGTCGCCGTCGAGCCTGATCCCAGACCAACAATACTGCCCGGCTCAACCAGCGCGACCGCGGCCCGCGCCGCCGCCTGCTTTTCCCGGTCAAGCGCAATTGGTTCTCCCTTAGGCGAGTTCATTCTGGTTTCGCCGGATGCTCGCGGAAGGAGCGAAGAACGATGGCGCTGCTGATCGCGAAGCTCCCAACTGCACCCAGGGCAATAGCCTGAGTGAGCCGCGGCCCCATGCGCAAGCCGGCAGGAAACAGCGCAGCCAGAGCTAGCAGAATTCCGACAACGTTCAGCCACCAGGGAGACTGCAGCGGTCGCATCTCGGAGTCATTGCGGATTCGAAGCTGCAGCAGGACGGCGGCGGTTCCGATGAGTGCCATCACCACTACCGCCGCTGGACTGCGAAAAGCGGCCGGAGTGGTGAAAAGCACAACCAGCGTTAGCGCGCAGCAAAGTAGGCCTGAAGCAATTACAGTTTTGCGGTGGGCGCGCAGCGTAAGTGCAGGCATGGTGGCGCCTGACATTGTATGACAGAAAGCGGGGAATCAGTCAGTGGCCCTGGATCACCTAGCAGCTAGCTCAACCGGCCGAATGCTACCTGCTAAATGCTACCTGCTCCAATCTTGATCAAACTCCGCTCACGATCCATTCCAATTGGTGCGAAGAGCTGTGGTGAAATGCGTAGAGCACGAGGTCGACGCGGCTGGAAATTCCCAGCTTCTCGAAAATTCGGAACAGATATTTTTTCACGGTATGCTCGCTCGAGCCGAGTTCGGTCGCAACGTCGCGGTTGCTCAGGCCGTCGCTGACTAAAGCGACGACCTGCTCTTCCCGGGAAGTCAGCAGCTTGTCCCCATTTGCGCTTACCACGCGGAGGGAGGGCACCTGGCAGACAGAGTCGAGAAGATAATTCAACTGCTGTGTCGTGGCCCCAATTTCTCCACGATGTACACGCTCGACGAACGCTGCTCTGTTCGTGTTGCCGTCAGACCTCGAGGGCCTGTCGCTAGCTTTGTTGGAAGCCATGGGCGCTGGTGTTTGCGTGCTGACCAGCGACGCCCCGAAAACTGCGAAGTCATCGAGGGCACTGGGTTCACATTCAAGCGAGGAGATGTGCTCGACCTGGAGCGCATGTTGGATTTGCTCTTGTCCGATCCGAGATTGCGTGCGGCATCCGGCATGAGCGGGCAACAGCGCGCACGCCACCATTACCTCTGGGGAACAATAGTGAAAGAAATTGACGCGGTGTATGCGGGGTTGATAGGGCCATCCACGACGAGAAAAACCACCTCGCGACCGGTTGAAGCAAGCGGCAGAGTCGCATGAGGAAACCCGGGAAACGCCGCTCTACGCGATAACGGGTTCCAGCCTCGCGGTGAAGTGCCGCAGAAACGGCGCTTCGTAAGTAAGCTTGAGTCCACGAATCGACTCCCGCTTCTTCCAGACCTCGAGGATCACTTCGACCACATAATCGATGTGGCTCTGGGTGTAAACCCTCCGCGGAATCGCCAGTCGCACAAGATCCATTCTTGCCGCAGCCCCAAACATCAGACCGCCGATTTCCACCGAGCGAATTCCCCCTTCGAGATAAAGTTCGATGGCCAGCGCGACCCCTGGGAACTGTTCCGGAGCAACGTGTGGCAAGAATGCCCTAGCATCGATGTAAATAGCATGCCCGCCGGGCGGCTGCACAATCGGGACCCCCCGCTCAGCGATGTGGTTGCCAAGATATGCGGTCGAAGCAATCCTGTAGCGCAGGTAATCTTCTTCGAGCGCTTCCGGTACACCAACTGCAATGGCCTCAAGGTCTCGACCCGCGAGGCCACCGTACGTCGGGTATCCTTCGGTCAGAATCAGGAGATCTTTCTCTTGCTGCGCAAGCAGATCATCGTTGGTGCAGAGAAAGCCTCCGATATTCGCCATCCCGTCTTTTTTTGCGGACATGGTACAGCCATCGCCGTAGGCGAACATTTCCTGTGCAATCTGCTTGGGTGTTTTGGATTCATAACCGTTCTCGCGAACTTTGATGAAGTACGCATTTTCCGCGAAACGACACGCATCAAAGTAAAGGGGAATGCGATGTTTGCGGCAGACTCCGCTGACCTCGCGAACGTTTTCCATTGAGACCGGTTGCCCGCCGCCGGAATTGTTCGTAACGGTCAGCATGACAAGAGGAACGCGTTCCCGTCCCATGCGGTTGATCAGTGCTTCCAACGCGGGGACATCCATGTTGCCTTTGAAGGGATGTTTGGTTCGCGGCTCACGGCCCTCAGGAATAACCAAATCGACGGCCTCGGCGCCGACGAATTCCACGTTGGCTCGGGTGGTATCGAAATGCGTGTTGTTCGGAACCACGTCGCCTTGCTTGCAAGTCACCCCGAACAGGATGCGCTCGGCGGCGCGGCCCTGATGAGTTGGAATGACGTGGCGATAGCCGAAAATGTCTTGGACAGAGGCACGGAAGCGATCGAAGCTCTTGCTCCCGGCATAGCTCTCGTCCCCTTCCATCACCGCGGCCCATTGATGTGTGGACATTGCGCCGGTGCCAGAGTCTGTGAGCAGATCGATCAGAACGTCTGCGGCGGGCAGGAGGAATAAGTTATAGTGTGCGGCGCGAAGAAGCTTTTCACGCTGCTCGCGCGTGGTCCATCGGATCGGCTCGACACTCTTAATACGAAAGGGTTCGATGATGGTACGGGCATGCAAAATTATTGAACCACCCTTCGGCTTCGCTCAGGGCAGGCTCCGGTGTCCAAGAGTACACGAAGGATCTGCTTTGAGCCGCAGCTATTCGCAGACAACAACTAATGCACTTGCACTGAATCTTCTGACTCTTTGTAAGTGACCGCGGCAGTGCGTTCGAGTTTGTCCCAGGCAAATGGCTCGCCCTCGGCCGCCCGCTTGACAGTCTTAAATAAGACCCACGAAAACAGTTGCCGATAGGCGAACCGTTGCAGCCAAACCTGGCTCAGCAGCCATGAATCTTCGCGCGTATCCGGCGTACTGCGTTCGAGCGCGAATGCGATTGCTGAAGTGATGAAATCAATAATCAGGAACGCAGCGAAAAAGATCACCAGCCGCTGAAAGCTCGCAGGGTCATAGGATTCCGGGTGGAAGTACTTCTGGACGAAATACCAGAGTGCGCCAATCACAAACATGACATCGATGAACGGCGAGACTAGGGGCAGGAGAATCTGGAATACGACTATGTTTGGCAACGCGACCCAGCCGAGCACGCCTTTTCTGGCAAAAACTTCACGGTGTTTATAGACAGCTTGCAATATGCCGAAAGACCAGCGGAAGCGCTGGCGCATCAGCGCCCTGGCATTGACCGGAGCCTCGGTGTAGGCAAGCGCCCGGTCCTCGTACTGAACGCGGTAGCCGCGGCGGAGGAGTGCCATTGTTAGATCGGCGTCCTCGGCAACAGTATCGGTCTGGTAAGCTCCAACTTCGCGCACCGCCGAAATGCGCCATGCTCCAATTGCTCCGGGAACTACACTCACCGCGCCCAGCGTATTTAGGGCCCGGCGCTCGAAATTCTGGCTGGTGATGTACTCCAGCGCCTGCCAACGGGTCCAGAGATTAACCCGGTTCCCAACCTTCGCGTTGCCGGCTACAGCCCCGACTTTGGCATCCAGAAAGTGCGGCACCAGCAACGCAATCGCATCGCGGGCTATCACCGTATCAGCGTCAATGCCAACAAAAATCGCTTCGTCTCTCTGTAGATGTTGCAAGCCAAAATTAAGGGCATCGGCCTTGCCGGAATTCGGTTTGGTGAGGACCAGAACCTTTCCGGAAGCTCGCTCCCGCGGAAAGCAGCTCTCAGCGATTTCTAACGTCCGGTCTTTGGATCCATCGTCGATTACGATCACGCGCAGATTGCGGTAACTCGAGCGGAGTGCGGCCCGGATAGTGCGCTCGATGACTTTTTCTTCGTTATAAGCAGGGATCAGGACGGCGACCCGTGGCTGGTAGCTCCCAACTTCATCCACGCGGGGATAGCGCCGCGGTCGTAAGCGGTCGTATACAGCGAAGGCCCCGACGAAAAGCAATCGCCCGGTCATGAGCAGGTCGCCGAGAAAGAAAATGAGCACAATCGCCTGCTGGCCTGTGCCAATCATCCACCACCCCACCCATGTCAGGATCGCAGACCAGCGCTCATTGGTCGGAACCGGCGACATAATTTCTGCACGATTTTTGTGCAGCAGATCACTTATAGAAGCGATCTGGATTCCCTTAGCACGGGCGCCTTCAATGATCATCGGCAAAGCCCGCACCGTCTCACGGCGGTCGCCTCCGCCATCATGCAAAAGAATGATGTTTCCGCAACTGCGGTCGGTCGGCGAGCACGGCGGTAAGTGCTCGAGCACATAGCTCGTAATCTGCTCTGCGCTTCGATGCGGGTTCTCGCGCCAGTCGTTGGGATCGATCTTGTCACCGATGGTCAGATACCCCATGTTTTCGGAAATTTCGAGCACCCTTACTTGATCTTCGGTGTCTGGCTCGGCATCGATCGAGTAAGGCGGACGAAATAACAGGGTACGAATACCCAGACGGCTGGCGAACAGGCCCTCAGTAACGTTCAATTCCAGCCTTATAAGCTTCTCCGAAAGGTCGCTGACGTCGGGATGAGTGAAAGTGTGATTTCCGATCTCATGACCTTCCTTGTAAATACGCGAAGCGACGGATGGAAACTTTTCGGTCTGCATGCCGATCAGGAAAAATGTGGCCGGCGCATGCTCCCGCTTTAGAATGTCGAGAATTTTCGGGGTCCAATTAGGATCGGGTCCGTCATCGAACGTAAGTGCGACCTGGTTTGCGCTCGCGCCGTAGCGGCCTACGCGATAAGGTTCTGGTAATGAATCGAAGACTTCATCGGTAACCAGGCCGGTGGAGTTGTCAATCGTGATCTTCCGCTCACCATTTCCAGGTGTCGCCTCAACATTCAGGATTTCACCATTCCCTTCAAAGTCGACGTCCAGACCAGGTGGCACGTCATACAACTTGGAAGGAGCGGCGGCTTCCATCGGGAAATCCCAAATCTTCCACAGCGAGCGGTCTTCGGAACCGAGCCTCCACAATGCGAAGGTCCGAATGCCAAATGTGTGCGCAGCCCGCATCTGGTTCAACGCGCTTACGGCGTCCAAAAACCAGATATCGTGCTGATGGTTATGTTCGTCGAGGTAACTTATGTGCGGATTCAGGCTGTCCCCGTCGAAATCCACATCCTCCTCAGAATCGCGGGCAGCAAGCCATGCCTCCTGCACGGAGACGTTTATGTCCTTCTCGCCTGGCGGCAGTTTGCCGCGTTTGGGCCGCTTGACCCAGTCGTAGCCGTAATTCGCGATGGCGCAAATCAGCTTGTCAAGCGGAATGACTTTCTTGGCCTGCGCCAGGTTTGCCGTGAACCAATCCTGAGAAGCGACTGGGCCGGCTGTTCCTCCGCTGCCCGCGTAGTGCTCGTCATAATTCATCAGCACAACGCCGTCGGCGGCGCTGGCTACGGAGCGATAATCGAATTCCGAATTTCCCGCAGGCACGCTCACATACAGCTTCATGCTTTTCGCATGCAGGTCCTGCGAAAGCTCGTTCAGCAGGTCCAGAAAACCGTGCTGTGCTTTCGGCGGAAAGTCCTCGAAGTCCACCATCAGCCCACGGAACTTATCGCTGGCAAGAACGGCTGCAACTTCCTGCCGGAACCTCGCGCGCGCCTCAGGACTGCTGAGGAAGCCAGAAATGTCGATCCAGTTAGTGCCGTCGAAATTGTTCACCAGCGGAAAGACTTCTGTTCCAGTGTCTTCTGACTTCAAGAAGGGCATCACTTTGAAGTCCAGGGAATGCACTACTCCGCTCTGGACTACGTCGAAAAATTTGTTGGTTTCCGAATCCACGCCTTGCAGGTGACCGTCAGGGGTAAGCACGTGCAGCCACTCCGGATAAAGGAGGTCGATCTGGCGGGCGTATTCGCGCAAGGACGAAAAACTGGCTGCATCCCAGGGCACGTAAAAGGCCGCGCGGATTCCTTCATCCGTGTTCAGTTCGACTTGTGACGGCGCGGTATTGGTTCGCCGATGGCTGCGATGAGCCATCTGCTTGCGTCTTTCCTTTGCCTTCTCCTTTTCAGTTTCCTTCAATGCATGGTAAGGGCGCTTCTGGTACTGAAGGAGGAGCTTGGGCAACGGTTCGCTGCGCACGGCTGTGTAGACGAACACCACGATGACGGTACTGACAACAATGCCCGCAACGTCAAAAAGTGTTCGGAGCCGCTTCCACCGGGCCCGCCGAGGATCGTAGAAAACAGGTTGCGCCATGCCACTGAGACCCAACCCATCCTAGCCGTAGGGATGACGAGGGTCAAACCTCTGCGGATTCGATGAGTAGAGCCGGCCAAGTTGAGAATTCAGCGAAACGCGATATATTCCCAGAGTGCGCGAACTGGTTCGCAGGAACCTGCGATTCTTCGTGATGTTTGTGGTGGCCGCCCTCGGGCTGCGGCTCTTCTTCATTCTTCGCTTCCCTGGGGTCGTAACTGATTCCTTCATTTACGGCGACATTGCAAAAAACTGGTTGCAGCACGGCATTTACGGGCTGAGCGGAGCGGACGAAATATCGCCTACTTACATACGACTGCCCGGTTATCCGGCATTTCTAGCATTCATTTTCGCAATTTTTGGCGTGGAGCATTATCGCGCCGTGTTGGTAGTCCAGATGTTTGTGGATATCGGGACATGCTTTCTTTGTGCCGACATTGCGCTCCGATTGCTGGGCCCCAGAAGCGCAAAGGTCGCGTTCGTTCTGGCTACTCTATGTCCGTTCTTGGCAAATTACTCGGCGGCAGCGCTCACCGAGACGCTCGAAGTGTTCTTTACTGCTCTTGCGTTGGACATGGCTCTACTAGCTTTCCAGAACCAAGGACTGCGCTACTGGGCAGCTTGCGGAGCAGCCTGCGGCGTAGCGATGCTGTTGCGTCCCGATGGTGCTCTACTACTGATAGCCGTTGAATCCTATCTCATCTGGAAGCTTCTATTCCAAAAGCAGTCTGGCACTTCCGCCATTTTGCGGCGAACGCTTGTTCGAGCGGCATTGCTGGTGGCGCTGATTGCGAGCTTGCCGCTCGTCCCCTGGGCATTACGCAACTGGCAAGTTTTTCATCATTTTCAGCCTCTGGCTCCGCGATATGCCAACGAAGAGAACGAATTCGTTCCGATGGGCTTCAATCATTGGGTGAAGACGTGGATCGCCGACTACACTTCGGTCGAAGAGATCTACTGGGAGGTGCCAGGGACCGCGATAGATGCGGGCAGGCTTCCTTCAAGGGCATTTGATAACCCACAACAGCAAACCGCAACCGCGCAGTTGATCGATGACTACAACAATCTGCTGCACATCTCGACAGAACTGGACGACAAATTCGAGGTGATTGCCTCGGAACGCATTCATGCGCATCCCGCTCGATATTACTTATGGCTTCCGGTATTACGGATCGCTGATATGTGGTTGCGACCGCGCACCGAAATGCTGCCCAGCGATAGCCGCTGGTGGGAGTTCAACGATGAGCCAAAGTGGTCCGTGCTGGCGGTCTCGCTCGGTGCGATCAATCTGGTTTACGTGCTCTGCGCGATCATGGGAGGGGTCGGCTCACGCAGAACAGCACTGCTCGGATTGCTACTGTTGTTTCTGGTCGTGCGCTCAGCATTCTTAGGAACGCTGGAAAATCCTGAGCCACGATACACGTTAGAAATGTATCCGGTCATGATCGTTCTGGCGGCTGCACTGGCTGGAAAGAGAATCTAGCCCAGAGGCGAATCGGTCATGCGGAACCGCGTGCGCACGTGTTCGGACAGTAATTCGATAGCGTGCCGGTTGGCGATTGGGTCCGTTTGCGCCAGATACCTCATCGCGTCTACCAGGAATCGCTGGCCATCCACATAGCGAGGATCAGAGTTTCGCTCACGGGTTTTCTTGCGGCTGACATCTGGGGGAACAGGGATAGTGAAGACTTTGGCCATGTCGCTCCGAACTGATTAGGAATTCTCTCGATCGATGTTGGATGACGTTCGAGTATAACGCGGGCGTCCTGGTTTTGCCGCTGGAAATATTCAGGGAGAAGACCTAAGCCCCTAAGTTTTCAATGCGTTAAGACCTTGGCCTTAGCCGAAGTTTTCAACTTGAAAACATTGTCTGAAATCTTCTGGTTTACCTGGATATCGAAATACTTGGCCAGCCGATTGTCGCCATTGGGTTCAAACAGTTGCTGCTGCACAGATAGTCCCTTTTGCGGATCGATCCAAAGCAGGATGTGAGCAAAATTCTGCTTGACCTTCTCCGACTTTGGAGTGAGGTCGAGTTTTGCCGTGTTCACATCGTCGATTTTTTCGTCACCGAGGTATTTCACATCGAATGCCTTCAGCATGTCATGGCCACTACTGCCGAAACCCAGCACCAGGAAACTCTCAAATTCCTCGCGATGGGTGCCGGCATCGTACACATCTACTTGATCAATATGCGGCTGATAGACTTGGATTCTGCCGCCTGAAAAGATCACCTGCTTGGGGTTCGGCTGAGTGATGTCAGCAGCCATCTGAATCTCTGTCCCAGAGTGGCGAAAATAAATTTTGCCCTTCTGCGTGTCAGTGACCTCGTCGACAACTTTGTTGTACTGCGTCCAGGTGAAGCTGGCCTGAGTTGTGTGGAACCTTGCCGCGGCTTCATCCATCTGCTTGAGTACATGCTCCGGCTCGCCACCCGACTCAGCGAGAGCGCAGGGCGCAAGCAGAAGCATCGAAATCGCGAGCCAGATCGAGAACTTCGAAACTGACGCCGGTGTTCTCATCTTTCACCTCTGAATTTCGTTATTCCCTCTGCGCCCAAACTTTATATCCGACGACATTGCCCTTCTTGTCCTTCAATGCTTCATAACGTTTGATGCTGACTCCCCCGGAGATTGGCTCGATGATCCGCAGTAACCCCGAACGAATGCTGAAATCGTCTCCCCCCTGGACGGTGTTGCCTTCAACCTGGTAAATAAATTCGCCGTTGCCATCCGGATATACGACGACCCCTGAGGAGTGCGGGTTGCGTTCCACCGGACGGTCATTGAAGTTGATCCAGCGGGGCGAGAAAAAGACGAAAATCAGGATCAGCGTAACCATCACGTCGTACTGAATAGTTCCACGCTCATACGACCAAAAAATGAAACTCTTGATTACGCGCCATGCGCCGCCCGTCCCCGGCACATGCGGAGCTTCTGTTTTCGCCGTATCTAACACTGCCTGATCCTGATTGACGTTAATGTTAGCTCCGTTTCGCCGTCCTCACAGTGTAGATCGTTTTCATCGGTTACGAATTTCCGCTCAACGTTTTCCCAGCGCGGATGCGGTCGGTCCCCATGTAGGGCTGCAAAATCTCTGGAATAAGCACGCTGCCGTCGGCCTGCTGATAGTTCTCCAGAATCGCTAGCCAGGTACGGCCGACCGCCAGACCGCTGCCGTTCAGGGTGTGCACAAACTCAGATTTGTTCTTGCCTTCGCGGCGGAATCGAATATTGGCCCGGCGCGCCTGAAAGGCCTCGAAATTCGAGCAAGAAGAAATCTCGCGAAACAGTTGCTGGCCGGGGAGCCAGACCTCAAGATCGTATGTCTTGGCCGCGGAAAATCCAGTGTCGGCCGTGCACAGGACCACCACCCGATGATGAAGTCCAAGCGTTTGCAAAATTTCCTCGGCATCGTGAGTAAGCTTTTCGAGCTCGTCGTAGGAATTCTCAGGTCGTGAAAATTTCACCAATTCCACTTTCTGGAACTGGTGCTGGCGGATGATTCCGCGCACATCCTTGCCATAAGAACCAGCTTCGCTACGGAAACATGGGGTGTAAGCAGTCAATGAAATCGGCAGGCTGGCGCCGTCGAACACTTCATCGCGGTAGAGATTCGTCACTGGAACTTCTGCCGTCGGAACCAGCCACAGTTCGTTCTCTCCATGTGGCACGCGGAACGAATCAGCGGCAAATTTGGGAAGCTGTCCGGTGCCATACATGGATTCGGAGTTCACCAGATAAGGCGGCAATACCTCGGTATAGCCATGCTCACGGGTATGCACATCGAGCATGAAATTCGCCAAAGCCCGCTCCAGTCGCGCGCCCGCGTCCCAGTAAACCGCGAACCTTGCGCCGGAGAGTTTGGCCGCGCGTTCGAGATCGAGGATTCCAAGCTGCTCGCCAAGTTCCCAATGCGCTTTGGGCGTGAAATCAAAGATTGGAGGCGTCCCCCAGCGACGAACCTCCACATTTTCCGGGGAAGACTTCCCGACCGGCACCGAGGAGTGCGGAAGATTGGGAATCCCTACCAGCACTTCGCTGAGCCGCGTGTCATACTCTTCCGCGGCTTTCTCCAGTCCCTGGATCTGTACCCGCATGTCCTTGGTTTCGGCAATCAATTGGTTGGCGTCTTGGCCGGATTTTTTCAGCACCGCAATTTCTTCCGACAGCCGGTTGCGATGCGCCTTCAGCGTTTCCGCCGCATTGATCGCCTGCCTTCTTTGCGCGTCGACGATATGAAAGTCTTTCAGAACAGTACGCGGATCCATGCCGCGATTGCGCAGCATTTCCTCAATTCTCGGCAGGTTGTCGCGGACAAAGCTCAGTTCGAGCATGAGAAGAATAATGTAATTGAAATATATGGTGTTTGCACGTGAGCCAGAGTGGGATGCCAGCTAGACAGGCGTTCACCGGAACCAGAGTGACCAGACAACATCCACCGCGGTGTGGGTCACAGCTGATGCGAAAATCTGGCGGTTCGCTCGCCATGCACGGCCATAGAAAATTCCCGCGATGCTGGCTAGCACCACATATCTCCAATTGAAGCTTACGCCATGGTTGAAGTGCGATAGCCCGAACAAGAGTGCACCGACCACCAGGGCCCATGTCCTTGCCAAGCGCGTTTCTAGAAGGTTCTGGAGAATTGCGCGAAAAAAAAGCTCCTCTGGGATCGCGATGAGCAGAGACGTGAGCAGCAGACCTGCAGCAATTTTCCCGAGAGCCGGCAAGGCAGCATGGAAATGAATGAAGCCGGTGAGTTCTCCGAGCACGAGCGCGATCGGCACATAAAATATCCACTCGCGCAGTCCAATCAGCAACGCAGAAATGGTTGGAACCAGCGAGTAACCGGCGCCTTCCAACTTTCGAACCACCAGAAAACAATACAGCGCGACGTCGGCAAGGAAGAGCTTGGGAAAGATCGCCAAAGATGGATGCGGCCACGCTGTCTGCAGTAGTCTCAGATAGTAGGTTGCGGCAATGAGGGCCAGAACTGTCGCATCGCGCCACGTCATCTTCTGAGGCAAGTTCGGGAGCTGAAAGAAGGCTGTAAGTAACACGGGAAACGCGATCACAATAATCGCAGCGCGAAACTGGAACTCCGAAGTTCCCAGGGCAAACACGAAGTACGGGCCCGCAAGCACGCTGGCGCTCGCGATCTTTCCCCAACTTGGGATTGCTTTTAGTGGCTCAGCCGCAACGAAACCAAAGAACCACAGTGGTGCAAGCAGCAACACAAAACTCGCAAAGGCTCGCGCCCAGCGGCTCCCGAGTGAGATGGCGAGATGCGAGGTATGAAATCCGAACCAAAGCGCCAGCATCAACGCGCTGAACAGGAATGCCGCGATGATGAGACGTAAACCTCCCAGACTTCCTCCTGTCGAGATTGTATTCGGACTCGCTTTGGCCGCGTGTAAACTAGCATTCGCAATGAAGCTTCCCCGAAACATTTGCAGAGTCAGGACGCCTTCATGACTCCAGATCTTACAGTCAGCTTGGCCGGCATCGAGCTTAAGAACCCGGTCATCGCGGCGAGTGGTACGTTTGGCTACGGGATCGAATTCGAGGACGTAGTTCATCTGGATCGGCTTGGCGGATTCGTTGTAAAGGGGCTTTCGCGCGAGCCGATCATTGGCAATCCTCCTCCGCGCCTCTACGAAACCGCTGCCGGGATGCTCAACGCGATTGGGCTTCAGAACATCGGTGCTCGCGCCTTCATCGAAGAGAAGCTTCCCAGGCTTCGCCAGATCAAGAACACAGTCGTCATCGCCAACGTATTCGGATATACGCGCGAAGACTATGAGCACACAATCCAGATCCTGAACGAAGGGGAAGGCATTGCAGCGTATGAATTGAACGTTTCCTGCCCGAACACGCAGTATGGCGGTATTCAGTTCGGTAGTGATCCCCGATCACTGGATGAAGTGGTGACGGCGGCAAAACGCTTTTCGCAGCGGCCGCTAATCGTGAAGCTCTCTCCCAATGTAACCAGCATCGGCCAGATGGCACATATTGCGCAAGAAGCCGGCGCCGACACGATTTCGTTAGTGAATACTTTTGTGGCTATGGCGATCGACATCAAAACCCGCAAGCCGCGGATTGCAAACATCACCGCCGGACTTTCCGGGCCCGCGATCAAGCCCATCGCCGTCCGAATGGTCTATGAGGCTTCGGAGTCAGTGCAGATCCCGGTCATCGGGATGGGCGGGATCTCAACTGCAGCGGATGTAATCGAGTTCATGCTCGCGGGCGCCACCGCAGTGCAGGTAGGCACTGCAAACTATTGGGACCCGCGAGCCACCGAAAAAATCGCAAACGAACTGGAGCGCTGGTGCAAAGAACACGAAGTCAGCAGAATTGCAGAACTGACCGGCGGACTGGTCCTATAGTTCCGGTCTGCACACTTTTTCTGCTCTCGATCATCTAACGAGCGAGATACTCGTTCTGAATCGATAGTTTGGGGTGAGCAAATTATGGCCAAGGCAACATTTGCCGCAGGATGCTTCTGGGGAGTGGAAGCGACATTCCGCCAAGTTGAAGGCGTGACCGCCACTCGTGTTGGCTACACAGGCGGAAAACTAGAGAATCCCACCTACAAAGACGTCTGCACCGACCGGACTGGACATGCGGAGGCGATCGAAGTCGACTATGATCCGGCGAAAGTTTCCTACGACGAGCTGCTCAATATTTTCTGGGAGAACCATGATCCCACACAGTTGAACCGGCAGGGGGCGGATTTTGGAACTCAGTATCGTTCGGCAATTTTCTACCATTCTCCAGAGCAGGAACAGGCTGCGCGGGCTTCGAAATCGGAACTGGAGAAGTCCCACCGCTTCAGCCGCCCGATTGTGACCCAGATTGTGCCCGCAGCGACCTTTTACGAGGCCGAGGACTATCACCAACAGTACCTGGAGAAGCGCGGGCTGGCGAGCTGCCACATCAAGTAATCAAGCGGTGAGCAAGATCGGCTCGTGTTTGGTGATCACGATGGTGTGCTCGTAGTGGGCTGAGGGCTTGCGGTCCGATGTTTTGATGGTCCATCCATCCACATCGACGAATGATCTACCTGATCCTGCCGCGATAATTGGTTCGACCGTAATCACCAGACCTTCTGTTAGGACCTGGTTGGCTGCCGGATCGGGATAATTAGGAACGCGCGGCTGCTCATGAATCGTCCGCCCAATTCCATGCCCGCCTAGATCGCGAATCACCGAAAAACCGTTTCGCCTCACTTCGCGCTCAATCACACGGCCTATCTCCCACACTCGGAAGCCCGCTCGCGCGACGAGCATCGCCTTCTCAAACGCTCGCTGCGCGCAGGCTACTAACTGTTCACTCTGTTCTGAAATTTTTCCCACGGCCACGGTCTCGGCCGCGTCCGCCATAAATCCATCTTTTTCAATGGTCACGTCGAGCTTCACCAGATCTCCTTCACACAGTGCCCGTTTACCAGGGACTCCGTGTACGGCCTCGTCATTTAGGCTGATGCAATTGACTCCGGGAAACTTATAAACCAGTTGAGGTGCTGATCGCGCTCCGTGCTCGCGCATCACGCCAGCACCTACTTCGTCGAGCTCCGCGGTTTCTACTCCGGGGCGTACAGCTAGCTTCATGGCTTCGAGCATGCGGCGGACAATGGCGCCCGCTGCACGCAACGCCGCAAGCTCTTCTGGGCAAGTGATGGACATAGTGACGCGCTAAGAGCCGGTGAGCTTCACCCGCAGCTCTTCCGGCAAACGCTGGCGAATTTCCGCTGGCAGGCGATCATGCACATGGCGAGCACCGATTCTTGCTACGTCAACCATGGTTGCAGGCGCAGGAGTGGCGACGGCCACGATCAGCCAGATCAGCGCTGAAAGTGCAAAGCCGGCCAAGGCAGCCAGTTCCAGGATCAGCGTATGCTTGGGCGCGAAATGGTGGATTACGCCAAAGGCCAGCAGGAAAACTCCGGCGGAAACCGAGGCCAGAACGATTAGGCCCACATCAATTGCGCGATGCAGGCGCTGTCGAGAGCGGCAGCGTTCGCAAGCAGCAAAGTGGTCTTCGTAGTCGCCCCGCATTTCGGGCGCCAGGCTGGAAATGTCATAGCGCCAGCCCGCCAGAATTTTGCCGACTACGGGATCAACACATGAACTCATAGCAACTACAAACGGATACTTTCCGTCGGCGCGTTCTGTCCGGCCAGCATGACCCGATTATGCAAAAGCGTCTTCTGCGGGCCTAATGCCGTTTCCGCTGCCTGGCGGGCAATTTCTGGGTGATTGTTCTGCTCCGACAGGTGCGCCAACACTATGTAAGATGCTCCTCCATCATAGTCTTGCGCAAAGAATTCAGCGAGAGATTCATTGGAAAGATGTCCTACGCGGCTCATCACGCGTTGCTTCACGGACCATGGATAAGGGCCAACCCGCAGCATCTCAAGGTCGTGGTTCGATTCCACTACCAGCACATCGCAGCCGCGCAGATGGTCACAGACGCTGGCCGGCATGTAACCGAGGTCCGTGGCGATGGCAATCTTTGTCCCCTCGGCACGGAAGGTGAAGCCGACAGGATCGGCGGCATCGTGCGGAATGGTGAACGGGGTCACTGTGATATCAGCAATCTGAAAAGAACGTCCCGCAGAAAACACTTCCAGTTTCGCAACCTCGGGCATCTCCCCCGAATCGTCGCGCAGCGATCGCGCCCAGACCTGATGAGTTGCGCCGGTCATAAACACCGGGACTCTTAACTTCTTCGCAAGCGTTGCGAGTCCGTAAACGTGGTCAGAATGCTCGTGTGATATGAGCACAGCGGAAAGCGCCTGCGGATCCTGGCCCAGCGACTTGAGCCTTTTAAAAGTCTCCCGGCAGGAAATGCCAGCGTCCACAAGAATACGGGTTTTGGAGCTTTCAACGATCGCGGTATTTCCCCGGCTGCCGCTGGCCAGCACCGAGACGGAGACGCCCATGCTTCCGAGCATACATTCAGCAACGATGGAAACGGGAGTAACTCTTCGGTTAAGCGGGACTTTCGAGCACAGCCAGTGGGAACCCAACCCGACGGTGCCTCAATGGGAACGAAACAGCTCATCCACTCCCTTACGGGCCAGCGCCCCACAATAAGACCCGGCAGTCCCAGTCACAAACCCAAGTCCGGATTCCCAGATCTGTGCCAGGTAAGGTTTTTGCGTCAAGACCAAGTACGCGGCTAGGCGCGCCAACGGGACGAACACGCCGACAACTACTATCCATCTCCACGGGCGCTTGGGTCGGACGAATCCGAGCACCATGGTGGAAACCAGGACAAAGAGCGCGGTGGCCAGTAAGTCGCCAACCGTGATTTCTAGAATCCCGGCGCTAAGTCCGAACAGCACCGCGAGGAGGTAGATAAAAACGTCGGATTTTCGCATGGCTAATACTTGTAAAACCCACGCCCAGACTTCCTGCCCAGCCACCCTGCGTCAACCATCTTGATGAGCAGCGGACAAGGACGGTATTTAGGATCTCCCAGACCGCGCTGCAGCACGCCCATGATGTCGAGACAGACATCGAGGCCGATGAAGTCGGCCAACGCGAGTGGGCCCATAGGATGCGCCATGCCCAGTTTGAAAACTTCGTCGACGGTTTCCGCAGTCGCTACACCTTCCATGACCGCGTACATGGCCTCGTTGAGCAGCGGCATGAGCACGCGGTTGGAGACGAATCCGGGAGCGTCGTTCACTTCCACCGGTGTCTTATCCAGCTTGACCGCGAGTTCGCGCACTGTCTGGAAAGTTTCGTTGGAAGTGGCGAGTCCGCGGACCGTTTCGACCAATTTCATGACCGGCACAGGATTGAAAAAATGCATGCCGATCACGTTCTCCGGGCGCGCGGTAGAGGCTGCAAGCTTTGTGATCGAAATCGAAGACGTGTTCGAGGCCAGGATGACATCCAGGCGACAAATGCGATCGAGGTCACGAAAGATTTCAGACTTAATATCGAGTTTCTCCGATGCGGCTTCGACGATGAAATCGCAAGCCGCCAGCCGGGAGCGCTCAGTGGTTGGGGTGATGCGCTTGAGCGTCTCCGATTTCTGTGCGTCAGTGATCTTGCTCTTTGCCACTTCGCGGTCGAGATTCTTGCTGATTGTCGCGAGCGCGCGATCCAGAAATTTCTGTTCAATATCGCAGAGAACAACGTCGTATCCGCTGCGGGCGAAAACGTGGGCGATGCCGTTGCCCATGGTGCCTGCGCCCACAACTCCGACCTGCTGAATTGCCATGTAACTCTCCCACACTCACGAAACTGGAAAGTCTAACACTGGAGAACCACGGAGAGGCGGCCTTGGATTACACGGATAAGACAAATCTAATTTGTGCGCGCGTGGGGCAGAAGAGCTTTGAAGAACAAAATCCCCGAAATCCGCGGCCGGTGTGCCTATCCGACCTCGAAACTTCTTTCACGGGTTCGTGTTTTAAGTTTATGAGCGCGTCGAGGGACGACGGCCAGAGCAAGCTGAAACCGAACGCCCCGCAGGAGGAAAATTCATGAACCGCAGAATCAAAATGGCAGCACTGGTGTTAGCAGTGGTGGCGGGTACGGTCGGATATGCAGCCGCCCAGGATTATCGCTACTACGATCGAGACGACAATCGCTATTACGATCGTGACGATCATCGGTACCAAAACGGTTACGACGACCGCGACGACGGTCGCTATCACAATTTCCGGCGAGGCATGCACGCGGCCCGCCAATTCGGCTTCCGCGACGGCGCCGAGGTCGCGCGTGGGGACATGTTGCGAGGCAAGCCCTTCAACCCTAACCCACGCGGCCGCTTTGACGATGCCGACCATGGCTACAACCGCGCATTCGGCGACAAGCATGAGTACCGCGAGCATTACTCCGAGGCTTACCGCGAAGGCTACCAGAGCGCGTTTCGCGGCGGGTACTACCGCTAAGAGTTGGGGGCAGAGGGGCGAGGCCGCTGGCGATGCTGGCGGCCTCTCTTATTCCACGATGTTCTAGTCGGGGGAGAGCGTTTCCTCGATTGCGACTTTCTCGCGTTGCTCTACATTGATCACTCGGTGCACTCCACGATACCCGGACATGCTGATATCGACGACGTAGGTCCCGGGATTCAGATAGAAGTCGAAAGGGGCAGTCTTATCGAGTACGCGATTGTTGACCATGATCTGCGCTCCCTTCGGCTGCGTCTTGATGCTCACAATTCCCATGCTGGCGGTGTCGCCTCCGCCAAACACCTTCTTGAATCTGCCTCCAGCGCCGCGAATCTCGTCGGTGCTACCGAGTGGCTTGAGAATCAAACTCACATTTGAAGTCTGGCCGGCTTCGGTGCCGATCGAACTGGTCTCCTCCAGATAGCCGTACCTGCGTAACACGACGGTATGGGCTCCAGGCCGGTCGAGGGCGAACTGCGCAGGTGTAAGTTTGCCGGTGTCCTTGCCGTCGATCAGGATGACGGCTCCCGCTGGCGTGCTTGCAACCGACAATCTCGCTACCATCTGATTCAATTCAATGGAAAGTGATGAATTCGCTCCAGAGGAAAGAGCAATTGTGCGGTTCTCTGAGCTGTAGCCAGCCTTGGTGGCCGAAACAACGTGTTGCCCAGGCGCGATGCCGGTAAGAGTGCAGGGCGTAACGCACAAAGCGCTACCATCAAATGCGATCTGCGCACCCACCGGATTGGAAGACACCGAGAGTTGCGCGGGAACGGCTGCTGACGCTGCCGCACGGGACTTCGTCTTTCTTCCTCGGCTGGAACTCGATTTATCCGGAGCTGTGGGAATTTGCAGTTCAGGCGCGGGCAGAGCAGTGTCGGTCTGAGCGCCAGGTCGAGCGTCGGCCGGCACCGCCTCAGCTTGCGACGGAGCAGGCTGGGCAGGGGACAGCGGAGGCTTCTGCGCGGGAGCTGTTTGCGGTTCAGCTACTGGTGGAGCACTACTTGTCCCGCCCTGGTCGCGGTCGTCGAGGTAATTGTGCAGCGCCATTCCGCCCACGATCAGCGTGATCAAAATCACTGCGCCTCCCAGAGCGTACAAGTACAACTTCGGCGGAGTCTTACGTATTTCGTTGACCGCCTTCTGGGCCGCCTCGCGCACTTGGACTTTGGCTTTCTCGGGGGCGGATTTTTGAAGCACAACCTGCGGCAAAGGTTCACAGGCCTGCTCGTCGGCTGCAGGAGGCGGAGGAGCGGGCACGTAAATTTCTTTGAGTGGCGGCAACTCGCTCATCTCGGAAAAACTTCGGCGGACTGCAGCCGCAGTGCTGTCGTCATCCTCAGCCATCATCGGGTCAACTGCGAACCCAGGCTTGGCCGGAGTTTCCTCCACAGGCGGTGCTGAAGATGCCCTCATCTTTGGTGGTGCAGGAGGCGACGGGGCAGGCGTGCCAGTCGAACTTGTGCCGCCCGCGGCGGCCACCGCTACCTGTGCCTTGGGTTTCGACGGCGCGTGAACGCTTGCCTGGAGCGGCAATTTTGCGCTGGCGTTGCATTGTTCGAGGTCGCGCACCAGCTCCTGCCCAGACTGGTAGCGCTCTTCCGCGGATTTCGAGAGCGCTTTCATGATCAGGGTACTGAGGGCTGGATTCAAGTTTGCTTTCAGACGGTGCGGCAAAGGGGGCGTTCCCTCGATAATGGCGGTGCGAACTTGATCTGTGGTGTCACCCGCGAACGCCTTCTGCTCGGTCGCCATCTCGTAGAGCACCGCTCCCAGGCTGAACAGCGCAGAGCGGTGATCACGAGACTCGCCCCGTAATTGTTCGGGAGAAGCGTAGTGCAACACTTCGGGGACGCTGGATGATTCAGTGGCCCCGGTGCTCATGGTAGAAATTCCGAAACCGAGCACCTTCACCATTCCGTCCCACTGCACCATGATCTTTTCCGGCTCAAGAGAGTGGTGGATGACCTTGTGAACTTGGGCATGATCGATTGCGTGACAAACCTGGCGGGCAATGTCTTGCAAGTCCCAGATCGAGAATCCGTCATTGCGGGCGAGAGTGGTCGCAACCGAATTTCCCTGAACGTACTCGGTGGCCGCGAGCAGCTGGTCGTCCTCCTCGCCAACGCCATAAAGCACCGCAATATTGTGGCTGCTCAGCGGCTTCGCTTGATCGGACTCTTCCATGACGCGTTGTACCAGAGCGGCCCTGTCTTTCATTCCTTCCAGGCGAATTACTTTGAGCGCGACCGTCAGCTGATTTTGAGTGTCTAGCGCCTTATAAACGATCGCGGTGGAAGATTGCCCGAGTTGGCTGACGATCTCGAAATGGCCGATCTTTTCCGACATCTTTGTGCCCTGAAACTGCTTCAAGCGCTCAGGCTTGTTGGGAAAAAAACTTCGCAAAATGATGATAAGTCGCAACTCAGCCAGAACGTAATTACCGAAGTACCCAAGGGCAGCTGCTGGCTTCTAGCTGCTAGCTCCTGGCAAACCAAGGCCCGCAGGCCCGAAATCCACCCCGACTCCACTGAAACCTAGGCCCTTCCTTTTACGTATCAAGACACGAGGGACCGTGGCGCAGACCGGTTGCTAGAAACGAGAAGCGAGAAGCTAGAAGCTAGGAGCTGGAAGCTAGGGGCTGGAAGCTCTAGTGACAAATGTCAGCCCACATCGCTGACGATCTGCACTGGCAGGTTAAACCGATGTGAAAGATTCTAGGCACGGTTGTTGGTTCGGCTTTTATCGGCTATGCTGATTGTCTGCTTTCAGGGCTCTCATTCAAGGCTTTAGCGTAAGTTTTCCCGGAGTTCGAAAATGACTCTGACTCGATTTGTTCGTAAGAACGCTTTTCGCAATAAACGGCGCACCTTTCTTACCGTTTTTAGCATAGCTTTCTCACTGCTGCTCTTGTCGTTTCTGATGTCCGTTTGGCGGGCATTTTATGGGGATGATCTGCGCACCGCACAATCTGCCCAGCGACTGATTACCCGGCACAAGGTCTCTCTGGCAAATTTCATCCCCGGTTACTATCGCGAGAAGATTCGTACTATTCCCGGGGTAGTTCACGTCCTTCCTGTGAATTGGTTCCAAGGAATTTACCGGGATCAGAAGCCGGAGAACTTCTTTGCGCGATTTGGCACTGATCCGGATGAATTTTTCGACACTTATACGGAACTGTCGATGCCACAGGACCAGGCGGACGCCTGGAGAAAAGACCGGGCAGGCGCCGTTGCAGATTCAGCGCTGGCAAAAAAGTATGGCTGGAAAATCGGCGACAAGATCGTTATCACCGGAGATATCTATCCCGTAAAGCTCGAACTCACACTGCGAGGGATATTCACTTCTCCCCTGCCCAACAACGCTCTGTACTTCAACTGGAAGTATGTGGAAGAAGGAGTCGCCTTCGCCAAGGGTCACGCAGGCACGTTTGGCATCATGGTCGATTCTCCCAATCATGTGGACCAGGTTGCGGCGGCGGTGGACCAAATGTTTGCCAACGCGCCGGAGCCCACAAAGACGGAAACCGAGAAAGCATTTCAGCTCAGTTTCATTTCCATGTTGGGAAATGTGAAGGCATTCATTCTGGTGATCTCGCTGGCAGCAGTGTTCACGATTCTCTTGGTTTCAGGAAACACCATGGCGATGTCCATTCGTGAACGCACGCGCGAAGTAGCAGTGTTGAAGACCCTCGGATTCCAGCGTCAAACGATTTTGGGCGTGTTTATTGGAGAAGCTGTCGTGATTGCTCTGGCGGGCGGAATTTTGGGCACACTGGTTTCCTGGCCACTATTGTTCGGAATGTCGAAGGCGCCACAAATGGGTGGGCTATTTCTGATCGCCGCAAAGGAATGGACGCGGGTTGCGCCTATATCGTGGGGGGTTGCTGCTTTATCAGGTTTCCTCAGTTCGGCGATTCCTGCATACGGGGCATCGCGAACCAACATTGTGCAAGGCCTCCGTCACATCGGATAAGGGCAAAAGATTATGGCAATACCGATCAGCTACAACGTCCGCAACATGATTTTGCGTAAAGGCCTCACGCTGATGACAGCGCTGGGTATCGCGTTGACCGTGATGACGGCGGTTTTCCTCATGATGCTCCTCGCCGGCATGAAGAAAGCGTTTGTCGCCAGTGGCGACCCTCTCAACGTGCTGGTCATGCGCAAAGGCTCAACCTCAGAACTCGCGGGGGGCTTCACAAAAGATAAGCTCCCCATCCTAAGAGAGCTTCCGGGTATCGCCAAAGACAGCCACGGAGAGCCATTTGTTTCAGGTGAGTGGGTAGTAGTCGTAAACCTCCCACGCAAGGACGGGACGGGCGTAACCAACGTCACGCTGCGCGGCGTGGGGCCGGATGGACTAGAACTCCGAAAGAAAGTGAAACTTGTTGAAGGCCAGTGGTTCTCAGCCGGACAACACGAGATCGTGGTTAGCCAATCCATTCACAATCGCTTTGGCCATACGAACCTTGGCGACGGGCTGGACTTCGGTAAAGGCCAGTGGAAGGTCGTGGGAATTTTTGACGCTGGAGGGACGTCATCTGATTCGGAAATGTGGGGGGACGTAAACCAGGTTGCTGACCAATTCAATCGCCAGAACGCGTTGGGATCGGCCTATCTGCACGCCACCGATGCGGTCGCCGCTGACACGCTGAAGCACCGGGTTGCTGACGACCAGCGCTTGCAGCTCGAAGGCACGTTAGAAACCGATTATTACGAGAAGCAGACGAGTTCGGGCGCGCCAATCCGGATTATGGGCTACATCGTCGGACTGACCATGGCAATCGGGTCGATTTTTGCCGCAGCAAATACCATGTACGCGGCCGTTTCTTACCGCTCACGTGAGATCGCAACCTTGCGGGTGCTCGGCTTCCGTCGGGGGAGCATTCTGACTTCGTTCGTCTTCGAGTCAGTGCTACTCGCGTTGCTTGGCGCTGCTGTAGGAATTGTTTTGATGCTGCCATTCAATGGCATGACTACGGGCACGTCTAACGCAGTCACGTTCAGCGAGGTTGTGTTCAGCATGCGCATCACGCTTCAGGTGGTGATTTACGCAGTCACCTTCGCCGTGGTCATGGGATTGATTGGTGGCGTGGCTCCAGCCTGGGGCGCGGCACGGCGTGAAATATTGGCTGCATTGAGAGACTAAGAACCGATGGCGATAGATACCAAACACAAAGACTTGGAAGGACTCAGGATTGATCGCGCTGCCCCTGCTGAGCCAAGCGCACCATTGTGGGCAAAAGCCTACATCCTTGCGGGAGTCGGTGTCATTGTTCTACTGGGAATCGCCGCGCTCGCCTATCGTTTTCTCGCCGGATCAACTCCGGAAGTGGAAGTAGTGCGCGCCACCGCAGAGGGTGGCGACATTGGCGGAGTCGTACTGACCGCAACCGGCTACATTATTCCTCACCACAAGATTGAAGCCAACTCCAAAGTTACTGGCCGTGTGGCCTGGATCGGAGTCGAGAAAGGCGACAAGGTCAAGGAAGGCCAGGTTCTCGTCCGCCTGGAAGATCAGGAATTCAGGGCGCAGTACGACCAGGCACGCGGTGCCGCGGATAGCGCGCGCGCCCAGTTCGAGCAATTACAGCATGGATCACGGCCCGAAGAAATCCAGCAAACGGAACACAACCTGAGCGAGGCCCGAGCCACTGCGGCCAACGACAAGCTTACCCTCGACCGCACGCGAACTCTGGTTGACCAAGGCGTACTTTCGAAGCAAGCACTCGATGATGCCACCGCAAAATATGAGGCTAGCCAGCAGCGGGTCCACTCCCTGGAGCAGAACAACCAACTAGCCAAGATTGGTCCGCGCACCGAGGAAATCGCCCGCGCCAAGGGCGCTGTGACTCAGGCCGAAGGCCAAGCGGCATATGCCAAGTCACAATTGGACGCCACCGTAATTCGA
>WNGL01000125.1_pt1 | contig 85492 bp, 78 predicted proteins | sample 5400591 | NCBI WGS metagenome assembly WNGL01 (sample SAMN13153377, study PRJNA577476) | soil metagenome | isolation source: 80 cm soil or saprolite under Garry oak tree replicate 1 | place: USA:California | collected 2016-06-15 | reverse complement strand
ACCTATCGTGATCGCCTGAAGGTTATGCCCCCACGGCCAGCCTGCTGATGCCTGCACGGCAAGGTTTCCAGCGCCATGACGGCATAACCCCGAACTCGGCATAATCTGCCTTATCCGGATATCCCCATAAGGCAGAACGTGACCTGCGTCCCTCGAAAACCCAGCAGAAGATCAGCGGTCGGCTTCGCTCGGAAAAAACCACCCGCGACCGGTACGCCATCCGCGGCTACGCATCCACCGCCGCCAAGCACGGGCACCAGATCTTCGCCGCCATCCGCGACGCCCTCGCCGGAAACCCCTGGATACCGCCCGTCCCCGCCGGCGCCTGAACCGCACCCGAAACCCATCACACAGCGCTACACACCAGTAACCCGAACACCTGAATGCTTACGACCAGAGTTCTGCGACAGGCGCAGCGCGAGATCTTGACCCGGTGATTTGTGGGTTGCTAAATTCCCCCCGTGGGTTTCCCCGAATTGCGAGGAGTCCTCTTTGTTCGCGGAAACGGGAATTGCTGGCTGCCCGCCGGTCGGCTAGGCGGAAGGAGATGCGAGTGCGAAGGCGCTGGGTAAGGGGCAGAGGGTGGGCCTGGAAACTGGCAATTCCGGCAGCGATAGTAGCCGCCGCGGCCCAGCTTGCGCTGGCGGGCCCAGCGTCAGCGACACACACAGCTGCGGGAATGAGCCACAATACGGCCATAATCAAGCCTAACCAGGTCAATAACCTGGACTGCAATGGGTGGAGCTCCAAATATACGACAGTTTCCCCATCCATGAAGTACCGCTGCGTGGACCCGGCGGGAATGTATGACGGTCACGCGACCCGGTTCTATGACAATGGACATTACATTGGCCATGACGAACCAAGCGTCAAATTCATTTCATCGCTGGCCGGGTCGGCCCGAAGGATGACCTACGGCATGCGGCTGCCGAAAGACCCCAGCACCGCGCCAACCGCGTCGGGGAGTGTCACCAAGTACGGCGAACTGAGCGTCGCACCCTGGTTCGGGCTGCCCATCTGCGACCCCAAGTCCTACCCCTTGAACTCCTGCACGCCGGACAGTGACAGCAACAGCGGGGCGTTCGGAGACCCGAACGCGTCGGGCTCGGCGTTCATGGAACTTCAGTTCTACCCACCTGGCTTCACGCCTTTCATCGACTCGTCCAGCTGCAGCTCGACGCAATACTGTGCTGCGCTCACGATTGACAGCCTGGAGTGCAACGTCACCTTCTCCAACTGCAACAACAACTGCATCGAGCCAGTGAACTTCTCCTACCTGCAGACCAACGGCATTCCGCCGGGCCCGCCAGCGCCGCAGACCCCGAACCTGCGGACGTTCCTCGGAAACTCCCACACGCTGAAGATGAACCCCGGGGATGTGCTCAAGGTGTCGATCACGGATCCCTCGGGCGGCCTGCTGGCGAAGGTCAGCGACCTCACCACGGGGCATGTGGGATACATACAGGCGAGCGCCACCAACGGCTTCGCGAACACCAGCATCTCGACCTGCAACGGCACGAAGCACACCTTCCACGCCGAATACAGCAGCGCCTTGCAGCAGAACCAGGTGCCCTGGGCGCTGCTCGAGGGCGGCGTGCTCATGGAGCAGGAGATCGGGCACTTCGAATCCTGCGGCTCGGTCCGTAACAAGGAAGGTTTCAAGGCCCGCTTCAGCGACGGCGGCTATTCGGACCCCAGCGTGTACCAGACCTGCGGCAGCGGGCGGGAAGGCTCGGGGATCACGGGGGAAGGACCGTGCAGTTCCAGCACCGGCCTCTGTACTGGCGCCGAAACGGAGGGATCGGCCGGCCCCGTGGCGTGCCCGCAGAACAGCTTCAACAGTGGCGTTCTCTGCGAGTACGCGGATGGCTACTGCTTCCCCAAGGGCACACGGTCCGTCACGATCGCCGGGACGGCGGCCAAGGAGAGCTATCCCGTGGCCGGCTGCGAACAGGACCAGTTCCAGAACGGCGATCTGGACTTCGAGGGCAACTCCTACCGTGCGGACTGGCCGAACGGCAGTAGCAGCTTCCCGCAGGCGTTCCGGTACGTGGGGCCGTTCACGAGTGGCCAGCCGTACGCGCAAGTCCAGTTCGAGACAAACGTCGGCGGATCTGAGATCTTGTGCAATATCTCCTCCGGGAGCGGCTGCGCCGCGCCGCCTCTTGGCGCGACTTTCTACCCGTTCTGGTCGATGAACAAGACTCAGCCGCTGACGGGCCTCACTGCATCCGGTGCCTGCGTGTGGAACTTCGGGAACGTCATCAGCGGAGTCACCAGCACGGCATTCAGCAAGGACGCGCAGTACGGGACACCAGACACAGCCCGTTTCGCCGGAACCCTCACCAGCCCGGTCATCAGCAACCCAACGCTCGGTACGGGCTGCGCGCCGGTTTCCTTCTAAACCGTCACAACCACTGAGCCCGTTGGGCGGGGCCCGGAAATCCGGGCCCCGCCCAACGGGTCGCATCAAGAGCGCGCCGCCCGGCAGGTCGAACTGAGCGACATTCCGGGACGGACCCCGGTCTCGGCTAGCATGCCGTCATGCCGTTCCGGACGACCCAGCCGCGGTGAGGTGACATGCGCGTAGGCGGAGAGCCGGTGGGGCAGTGGGGGCTCGCGGTCATGGCCGTGACCGCGATCACAGGGCTGGTCTTCGCGCTGCATGGCTGGTCGGATCGAGGCGGCAGCGCGGCATCGCCACTCGGCGCCGGCACGGTGGCCGGAGGCGCCACACCGACGGCACCTGGGTCCGCCATACCCTCGGCCGGGTCACAGTCGTCGTCCCCGGCAAGTCCCGCGCCCTCGACGTCGCCCGCCGGGCAGGCTGGGCCGTTGCTGAGTTCGGAGCCATTCGCCCAGGCGTCCTCCGGGTCTGGCCGGGACCCATGAGCAGCGCCGCCAAACAGGCGCTCACCGGGCTGACGGTCACCGTGCATAATCGTGCCAGCGGACTCTCGGTCACCGCCGGAGTGACCGGGCAAGGCCCGGGCAGCACAAAGCTGTATGTCGGCGGGGTCCGTGTGTATGTCGTCGAAGCTTCCCTCGGCGACGACTCTGGCAACTCCGATTACAACTTGGGTGATGACGGGCTTGTGGTCACCAACGCCCAGGGCAGGGTCGTCCAATGAGCGCGTCACGCGGGCAGAGCGCCAGCGGTCGTGCACAGAGCGGCGGCGGTCGTGGGCAGAGCGGCGGCGGTCGTGGGCAGAGCGGCGGCGGTCGTGGGCAGAGCGCCAGTGGGAGTGAGCATTCCGAGGGCGGGCGGGTGCTAGCAGCCGAGGCGGCTGTGCTGGCCAGCGAGTGGGCGCCCGTTGCTGGACGGGTGCTGCTTGGCCTCGTGCTGGGCTGGTTCGGGTATCACGAGCTTCTCCAGCCAGGTCTGTGGACGGGGTACGTGCCGCTTGTGGCACCAGCATCCTCGCTCGCCGCTGGGGCTGTGCTCGCGCACGGCTGGGTGCTCTTGATGCTCGCGGTGGCACTTGCCGCGGGCATCTCGCCGCGGCTGATGGCAGGAGTTGCCGCCGTCGTACTGGCAGAGATCATCATCTCGCTGACCGTGACCGCTGGCCTGTCGGACCTGGTGATGCGGGATGTTGGGGTCTTCGGGCTGGCCGTCAGCCTCACTGGCATCAGCAACCAGCGACTGGCCCTGCGCCGGTAGCACGGTACGTGGGCGCGCCTGAGCGAATCCCATTACCCCGGTTCGGTACCCGGGTTGTAGAAGACGGCCACGGCGGCGTCAGGCCGCCCCGGGCGTGCCGACGGGGCGCCGCGCGCGGGCCCTGTACCGCCCGCAACCGACGGGGCGCCGCCCGCCAGCCCTAGTGCATAGCGGCTCCGGCGAGCATGGTGGCGGTCAATACCCCGCTCGCCAGCCAGATCCAGTTGCCGCTGGGATGCCGGGCAGACCTGCGCGGCACCGCGTGCATGAGTCGTCCTCCGCTGCGCATCGGCGGCAATGGCTGCTCTTCCGGTAACCGGACACGGGCTGTCAGAGCCGCGACCACGCCTCCGTGAGGACGCTGCGCAGTATCTGCTCCATCTCGTCGAAGTGTTCCTGGGTGCAGGTGAGCGGCGGAGCGAGCTGGATGACCGGGTCTCCCCGGTCATCGGCCCGGCACACCAAACCGGCGTCGAACAGTGCCTGGGACAGGAACCCACGCAGCAATCGTTCGGATTCCTCTTCTGAGAAGGTCTCCCGGGTGGCCTTGTCCTTCACCATCTCGATCCCGTAGAAGTAACCATCGCCGCGGACGTCACCCACGATGGGAAGGTCACCGAGCTTCTCCAGGGTGAAGCGGAACGCGTCCTCGTTCTCGCGGACGTTGGCGAGCAGGTCCTCTTTTTCGAACACATCGAGATTGGCAAGGGCGACGGCGGCCGAGACCGGGTGGCCGGCGAAGGTGACCCCGTGCAGGAACGTCGCGGAGCCCTTGGCGAATGGCTCCATCAGCCTGTCCTGGACGAGCATCCCCCCGAGCGGGGAGTACCCGGAGGTCACGCCCTTGGCGAAGGTGATGATGTCAGGCTCGTAACCGTAGCGCTGCGAGCCGAAGTAATAACCGAGCCGGCCGAAGGCGCAGATGACCTCGTCGGAGACGAGCAGTACGCCGTAGCGGTCGCAGATTTCGCGCACCCGTGGGAAGTAGCCGGGCGGTGGCGGGAAGCAGCCGCCGGAGTTTTGCACGGGCTCCAGGAAGATCGCCGCCACTGTCTCCGGGCCCTCCCGCAAGATCGCCCGTTCGATCTCGTCCGCCGCCCACCGGCCGAACTCCTCCCAGTCGTGGGCGACGAATTCTGGCGCACGGTAGAAGTTCGTGTTTGGCACCCGCACTCCGCCCGGCGGCAGCGGCTCGAAGGGCGTTTTGATCGACGGCAGCCCCGTGATCGCCAGCGCGCCCATGGAGGTGCCGTGGTAAGCGATGTCCCGGCTGAGCACCTTGTACCGGCCGGGCTCGCCGATGGTCTTGAAGTACTGCTTGGCCAGCTTCCACGCCGATTCGACGGCCTCGGAGCCGCTGGTGGTGAAGAACACCCGGTTGAGGCCGCCGGCTGCCAGCGCGGCCAGCCTCTCCGCAAGCTCGATGGCACGCGGGTGCGCATACGACCACAGCGGGAAGTAGGCAAGCTCACTCCCCTGGCGGGCGCCTGCCTGGGCAACTTCGGCCCGGCCATGCCCGATCTGGCTCACGAACAGGCCGGACAGCCCGTCCAGGTACCGCTTGCCGCGGCTGTCGAACACGTACTGGCCCGATCCACGCACGATGACGGGGAGTTCCCCGTCGGCGTAGGCCGACATGCGGGTGAAGTGCAGCCACAGGTTGCGGCGCGCTGCCGCCTGCTGCGCCTCGCCACTGGATTCGCCGGCGCCGTGCGGAGTACTCATCTGGTCCCCCAGCTGTAGGTCTGCTTGCGCAGCTTCAGATACACGAAGGTCTCGGTGCTCGTGACACTTGGCACCTTGCGCACCCGCCGGAGGATCTCGAGCAGGTGATCGTCGTCCTCGCAGACGACCTCCACGAGCAGGTCGAACGATCCCGAGGTGATCACCACGTAGTCGATCTCCTCCATGGCGGCGAGCTTGTCGGCAACCTGCTCCAGGTCGCCCTCGCATTTGATGCCGATCATGGTCTGCCTGTGAAAGCCAAGCGTCAGCGGATCGGTCACGGCGACGATCTGCATGACCCCGCCATCGACCAGCCGCTGCACGCGCTGCCGGACAGCGGCCTCGGACAGGCCAACTGCCTTGCCGATTGCGGCGTAGGAACGCCTGCCATCTTGCTGTAGCTGCTCGATGATTTGCTTGGACACCTCGTCGAGAACTACCCGCGCCATGCTCTGGCCACCTCTCCGGCCCCGCCGGCTGCCATCAGCGCTCGACGCGACGGGGATGACAGTCCCTGGCGTGTGAGCCATGCGGTGCCTCCCTTGCAAGGCAATCGTGCCACGATCATCCCACATGTCAACTGATTCAGTCGAATCATGTGATGTCTGCCACGGAATCACTTGTGGACACTCCAATTGTCTGCCAAGGTCGGTATAGCCATGCGTGAGAAGGATCACTCCCGCACTACAGTGCCCTGTGGGTGCCTCGCCAGGAGATCACCGTGACCACCACTCAGTCGTCAGCCCGCCTGCAGGTACTTAGCAACTTCATCAACGGCGCCCATGCGGCCGCCGCCGACGGCCCGACCAGCGAGGTACTCGACCCAAGCACGGGGGAGCCCTATGCCGCGGCCCCGGTCTCAGGCCCGGCCGACGTGGAAGCCGCGCTCCAGGCCGCGGCCGGCGCCTTCGACGGATGGCGGAACGCCACGCCCGCCGAGCGCAGCCTGGCGCTGCTGCGGATGGCAGACGCGGTGGAGTCACGGGCGGAGCAGATCGTGGCAGCCGAATGCCGTAACACAGGCAAGCCGGTGGGACTCACCATGGCGGAAGAGCTCCCGCCGCTCGTGGACGAGCTCCGGTTCTTCGCTAGCGCCGCCCGGGTTCTGCATGGCGCCTCGGCCGGTGAGTACATGGCCGGTTACACCTCCTTCGTCCGCCGGGAGCCGGTGGGAGTCTGCGCTCAGGTAACTCCGTGGAACTACCCGATGATGATGGCCGTGTGGAAGTTCGCCCCGGCGATCGCTGCCGGGAACACCGTCGTCCTCAAGCCCTGCGACACCACCCCGGTGACGACGCTCATGCTCGCAGAGATAGCTGCCGAGTTCACCCCGCCCGGCGTCCTGAACGTGGTTTGTGGTGACGCGAACACCGGCCGGGCACTGGTCTCCCACGACATTCCGCAGATGGTGGCCATCACCGGCTCGGTCCGGGCTGGCACCGAGGTCGCGCAGGCAGCGGCTGGCGGCCTGAAGCGAGTGCACCTGGAACTCGGGGGCAAGGCGCCGGTGATCGTGTTCGACGACGCGGACGTGGAGCGCGCGGCCGCTGGCATCGCGGCGGCCGGGTATTTCAACGCGGGCCAGGACTGCACGGCCGCCACCCGGGTGCTGGCCGGCCCTGCCATCGCGGGCGACCTGACCGAGGCCCTGGCTGAGCAGGCACGGGCCACCACGGTGGGAGGCACCGATGTGCCCGACGCCGACTACGGGCCGCTGAACAACCCAAACCAGCTGGCGAGGGTGGAAGGCTTCGTCGACCGCCGCCCGGGCCACGCGGAGGTCCTGACGGGAGGTCATCGCGTGGGTGAGCGCGGCTACTGTTTCGCCCCCACCGTCGTGGCTGGCCTGCGGCAGGACGACGAGATGATCCAGGAAGAAATCTTTGGCCCGGTCATCACCGTGCAGCGCTTCAGCTCCGAGGAGGAGGCCCTGCGCTGGGCTAACGGCGTCAAGTATGGGCTGGCCGCCAGCGTCTGGACGAAGGGCCACAGCCGGGCGATGCGGATGGCCAGGCAGCTGGATTTCGGCGCGGTGTGGATCAACACCCACATCCCGTTCGTGTCCGAGATGCCCCACGGCGGCTTCAAGCACTCCGGGTACGGCAAGGACTTGTCGATGTACGGGTTCGAGGACTACACACGTGTCAAGCACGTGATGACGCACCTCGGTGGGTGAGCTGGCAGCGCCAGCCAGCGCGCGGCGTTGTTACAAAACGGTAACCGAATCAGTTGTTGCTTGAGTAAAATTCCACTGATTCAGTTGATTTCGTAGGTCGTGTCTGCGAAGATCGGGACCCTCAGAGCTGGCCCGTCGTGCCGTGCTGGGGGTGCCAGACGCGCGGGGGAATGCGCCGAGAAGAGGGATACGCACAGTTGATGACTGAGAGCCACGTGCCCACGCCGGCCGGGACGGAGTCGGCCGCAGAGGCAGATCCACTCCGCGGTACCCGTGCCCCGGCCGGCGCTACACCCGCCCCGCAGGGCGCGGCGCCCGCTCTTCCGGGTTCCACCCCGTCCACGGCCGGATCCACTGCTGCCGTGCGCAGTTCCCCGTCCGCCCCGAGGCATGCCGCAGGGAGACCAATGGGCGCGGGGACGCACGACTCAGACGCCGACGCGGTGCCCGCCATCGAGCTGGCGGGGGTAGTCAAGGAATTTCACTCCCGGGGTGAGGTCGTCGTTGCCGTCAGAGGAATTGACCTGGCGATCGTCGAGGGGGAGTTCTTCTCCCTGCTTGGGCCCTCTGGGTGCGGCAAGACCACCACCATGCGGATGATTGCCGGATTCGAGGAACCCAATGCGGGTGCGATCCGGCTGCATGGCGCCGACGTCACCGGCGTCCCGCCGAACAAGCGGGACGTCAACATGGTGTTCCAGTCCTACGCGCTGTTCCCGCACATGAACGTGTTCGAGAACGTGGCATTCGGGCTCCGCCGCAAGCATGCTCCCAACGCGGAAATCCAGCGCCGCGTGAGCGAGATGCTCGAGATCGTGGACCTGGCTGGGCGCGACAAGCGCCGGCCACGGGAACTGTCCGGCGGCCAGCAGCAGCGCGTGGCGCTGGCCAGGGCGCTGGTCAACCGGCCCCGGGCGCTCCTGCTCGATGAGCCACTGGGTGCCCTGGACCTCAAGCTCCGGCAGGCGATGCAGGTGGAGCTGAAGCGGATCCAGCGGGAGGTCGGCATCACCTTCGTGTACGTGACCCACGACCAGGGTGAGGCGCTGACCATGTCCGACCGGATCGCGGTCATGAAGGATGGGGTCATCGAGCACCTGGGCACGCCCCGGGACATCTATGAGCACCCCAAGACCCGCTTCGTGGCAGGCTTCATCGGCACATCCAACCTGCTCACCGGCACGGTCACCCGGGTGGATGGAGACCTCGCGGTCATCGAGGTGAGCTCGTCGGAACGGATCATCGTTCCGCTGCGGGGCGCAGCCGCCACGCCGGGCTCATCCCTGGAACTCACGGTCCGGCCGGAGAAGATCGAGCTTACCGCCGTGCCACCCACGCCCGGCGGCTGTGCGTTGCGCGGCACCGTCAATGAGGTCGTCTATCTGGGCACCTCAACGAACTTCTCTGTCACCACCACGACCGGTGCCGACATCGTCGTTTTCCAGCAGAACTCGGCCTCCGCGCGTTATGTCGCGTCGCGGGGGGACAGCGTCTGGCTGTCGTGGCAGCCGGAGCATTCATATCCGATCGGCTAGCGGCCGCCTCGGTGGATCGCTGGGTGTACCCCGCAGGGGAGGACCAATGAAGGAGCAGGACAGCCCGCAGGCTGGGCAGGACTCCCAGATCGACCCGTCCATATGGCGGGGCTTGACGCGGCGGCGGCTGTCGCGCCGCGAGATGCTGACGTCGGCAGGCGCGGGGGCGGGTGCGCTCGGCCTGTCCGGCTTCCTTGCGGCCTGCGGCGTGAAGGGCGCGTCGACTCCCAAGGCTTCCGCGAAGCCCGGTGGTGTCGGATCTTCCGAATGGTGGGCAAAGCAGCCACTCCACCACAAGGTCAACTTCGGCAACTGGCCGTACTACCTCGACGTGCTTCATGGCAAGCACCCGTCGCTGGAGCACTTCACCAATCTGACCGGCATCAAGGTCGCCTACAGCGAGCCCATTTCCGACAACGACCCGTTCTACGCCAAGATCAGGCCGTCGCTGCAGGCCAAGCAGTACACCGGCTTCGACATCATCGTGATGACCAACAGCGCCCCGCCGCTCGGCTACCTCATCGACTTCGGCTGGCTGACGCCGCTCGACCAGGGCGCGATGAAGAACTTCTACGCCAACGCCAGCCCGCTGGTGAAGAATCCCACCTGGGACAAGGGCAACAAGTACACGATGGCGTGGCAGTCAGGGTGGACGGCGATCGGCTACAACTCCTCGGCCATCCCGAGCCCCGGCACCAGCGTGGACATCCTGTTCGACAAGAAGTACGCGGGCAAGGTCGGCATGATGCATGACCCGCAGGAACTTGGCAGTGTTGGGCTGCTCGCGATCGGGGTCGAGCCCGCCAGCTCCACCGAGTCTGACTGGGCGAAGGCGGCCACGAAGCTCAAGCAGCAGAAGAGCGACGGGATCGTCCGCGCCTACTACGACCAGGACTACATCACCCACCTGAAGAACGGCGACACGGTGGTCAGCCAGGCATGGTCGGGTGACATCTTCCAGGCCGACCTCAACAGCAAGTACCGCGACCTGCATCTGCTGCTGCCGGAGCAGGGCGCAATGTTCTGGACCGACAACATGTGCATCCCGATGTACTCCCAGAACCCCAAGGACGCCATGAAACTGATGGACTACTACTACGGGCCGGACGTCCAGGCGGTCGTGGAGTACTACAACGACTACGTCTGCCCCGTCCCCGGTGCCAGGGGCGTGCTGCTGAACCCGACCGGGTGGGCGAAGCAGACCCTCAAGGCGATGGGTCCGTCCATCGGGCTGCCGCCGTCGAAGACCGCCGACGCGCCGCTGGTGTTCCCGACGCAGCAGTACATGCAGGTATCCAAGAGCTACTACCAGTACAAGAGCCAGGAAGAGCTGACCGCGTGGAACAACTTGTTCAACCCGATCACCCAGGGCTCGTAGCGGGAAGACGGCGCCCGCGGGGCAGGCTCGGGAAGGCGCTCGCGCCCTACCTCCTGAGCCTGCCCGCGGGGGTGTGGCTGCTGGTCCTGTTCCTGGTCCCGCTGTTCGTGATGCTGTCGCTGTCGCTGCAAACCTGCAACTTCGGCAGCGGCGCGTGCGTCATGACCTGGCACTGGTCGGAGTTCCCCCAGCAGATCAGCCTGTACCACACCCAGCTCGTCACCAGCTTCTACTTCGCCGGGGCGGCCACGATCATCGACCTGATCGTGTCGTTCCCGATCGCCTACTGGATCGCTTTCCACGGTGGCGCGAAGAAGAACTTCTTCCTGCTCATGCTGCTGGTCCCGTTCTTCGTCTCGTTCGTGATCCGCACGATCGTCTGGGAGTTCATCCTCTCCGACCAAGGCTTCATCCTGGGCACCCTCAAGCACGCGCACCTGCTGCCGCAGAGCTTCCGGGTGCTCGCCACCGGGTACGCGGTCATAGCCGGGCTGGCGTACAACTACCTGCCGTTCACCGCGCTGCCGCTGTACGTGGCGATCGAACGGATCGACAAGACGGTGCTGGATGCCGCCTATGACCTGTATGCGAGCAAGCGGGAGGCGTTCCTGCGGGTCATACTCCCGCTGACCGTTCCCGGCTTGTTCGCGGCCTTCCTGCTCACGTTCATCCCGGCCCTCGGTGACTACATCAACCAGCAGGTCCTCGGGGGCGTTAACGACACCATGATCGGGACTGTCATCCAGAACTCGTTCCTGACGAACTTCGACTACGCCGGGGGCTCCGCCTTGTCGGCGATGCTGATGGCGATCGCCCTGATCGGGATCTTCGCCTACGCGCGGCTGCTCGGCTCACGCACCATCGAGGAGTACCTGTGACCGCGGTCGCCACCGCCGCGCCCGAGCACCAGACGCCCGTCAGCCGCCGAGCCCGGCCGCGGCGGCGGCGGTGGACCCGCTATGTGCTGCCCGCGTACTCCTGGCTGATCATCGCCTACCTGGTCTTCCCCATCGCGGTGATGATCCTCTACAGCTTCAACCGGGTCACCACCGGACTGCCCCAGGTGAGCTTCGCGTGGAGCGGCGCCACCACGCACTGGTACCAGGAATGGAGCAGCATTCCGCAGCTGACATCGGCGTTCTGGCTGTCCGTCCGGCTGGCCCTGGCCGCCACGGTGCTGTCGACGGTGATCGGCACGCTGCTCGCGCTGGCCCTCGTGCGCTACCGCCCGCCACAGCTGCGCGGCAAGGCCTTTCTGGAGCAGGTGCTGTTCCTGAACATCGCCGCGCCGGAGATCGTGCTCGGTGCTTCGCTGCTGGGGCTGTTCGTCACCCTGAACGTGGCGCGGGGATTCATGACCCTGCTGTTCGCCCACGTGGCGTTCAGCATCGCCTACGTGGCGATCACGGTCCGGGCGCGGATGTCGGGCTTTGACCGGGCGCTGGAGGAGGCCGCCGCTGACCTCGGCGCGAACTCCTGGACCACCTTCCGGAAGATCACGCTGCCAATCATCATGCCGGGCATCATGGCTGGGGCGCTGATGGCATTCGCCCTGTCGATCGACGACTTCGTAACCTCCAACTTCGTCAGCGGCGCCGCGACTCCGTTCCCGGTGTGGGTGTACGGAGCGACCCGGATCGGCATCCCGCCGCAGGTGTTCGTGTTCGGCACCGCGATCTTCGGCGTCGGCATCCTGTGTGCCATCGCCAGCATCGTGCTCAGCCGCCGGAAGGTCTGAGCGGCACGCCGCGCTGTCAGACGATGGCAACCTCCAGCGTGGCGCAGTTGTTGCTGGCCGCGGGGTCTGGCACGCTGCCCTCGTTGCTGGCACATGCAGTCAGGGATACCGGTGCCGGGGCGCCGGACGGCTGGATCACGTAGGTGTCGTGCACGCTCTGCTTCGCGAGAAGAGGGCCGGTTTCGCAGGTTGGTGTGTCGGGATTGATGCCAAACCCGCTCGGCAGCACGCACATGGTGTCCACCAGCGTTCCGCCCTGGATGCTGGTGACGGTCAGGTCGGCGGACCCGTCCGTTGCGAGCGGACCCTTGTTCATCAGCGTGAAGACGAACACGACAAGGTGAGAGCTCTCTGTGGACGTTTCGCCTCCGGCTACCTGGCCGGTGACCGCGAGGTCCGCACCTTTGGCTTTGGCTTGTGAAGCGTTGCTGGACAGCAGCGCCGCGCTTAAAGCCAGCACAGCGGCCATGGCGATCAGGGTCATTCTGCGCATGTGGCTCATCCCCTCAGGACGTGGTTGCTATCGACCTCGCCGCGAGAGTACTCCTGGTCACATAACCCGTCTATGACTCAGCCGGGCGCTCCGGATATGGTCGCGGCCGTCGGTCAGGAGGGGGCTGGGCGCGGTTCTCCAGGGCGAGCACAGCGACATGCAGCGATGTGCGGGACTCGGCGGAGTCCAGGCTGACGCCGAGGATCCGCTCGATGTGGCGGAGGCGCTCGTACAGGGTCGGGCGGGCGAGGTGGGTGCGGGCGGCGGTGGCAGACTTGTTGCCGCCTTCCGCCAGGTGGAGGCCAAGCAGCCGGGTCAGGTCGGTGCCGTGGGCGCTGTCGTAGCGGAGCAGGGCGCCGAGCTCCCGGTCTGTGAAGGTGGCCAGCCGCGCGTCGCCGTCGAGCAGGTGGATCAGGCCACGCACGCGCAGGTCCGCCAGCCGGTAGAAAGGCCGGCCGCCGCCCCCCGGAGACTGGGCGGCGGCGTCAGCGACCTGCTGCGCTTCCAGCAGCGACCGGCGAACCTCGGACATGGCGCCGGCCGCCGATCCCACCGCGATCACCGGATCACTGGCTGGGGCGGCGATGATCACGCGGTCGGCAGACGGCCTCGGGCCGGCCCGGGCGACGGCGCGCTGCCTGACTGCTGCGCACACGGCGGCGAGCACCCGGTCAGCGTCCGCCTGGCGGTCCAGCGACAGCAGCGCAGCCGCCCGCTCGTCATCCAGCGACCCCACCAGCGCCGGAACGTGCTCGCCGCGGCATGCGACGGCCAGGGCCTCGGCCAGTTCCAGCATCCGGGCCTGCGCCAGCAGGCCGCGCCCACCCTGACGCGACCTGATCACGACGGTGACCAGCTGCCGGCCGGTGACGGGAACCCCGAGTGCCCTGGCCCGGGCCGCGGCCTCGTCCGGGCCGGTGACGGCCTGCGCCAGGATGGCGCTGATCAGCGTGGCATGCGCCTGCCGCTCCAGGCTCTCGTGCTGGCGGGCAAGCAGGCGGGCCAGAGCGAGCGTGGTCGCGGCCCGCTCCACCAGCACCGTGTCGGCAGCGCTTGGCGGCCCGCCGCAGACGAGGAGGAGCCGGCCCCAGTCCTCACCCCGGGCGCCGACCATGGTGGCCAGCCAGCCGGAGGGCTGGTCATAGGCGGTCCGGGCGGCGGTGGCCACCGAGCGCGAGCGTGCCTCGAACCCGTCGAGCAGCCGGGCGGGACTGGCCCCGGCCGGCGCACACGCGAGCACGTGGTGGGAGAGATCTTCCAGGATCACCGGCCGGCCCGCCAGCAGCGCCGCCTGGCGCAGGATCTCGGCTGGCCCGGCGCCCGCCACCGCCAGGTCGGTGAACACCTCGTGCAGCCTGCTGGAGGCACGCAACTGCTCCAGATGATCGTCGACGATCAGGGAGTGGACCGCCTCGGTGATACCGATGAAGGGGACCTCGCGCTCGAACACGATCAGCGGCAGCCCATGACTTTGTGCCGACTGGATGAAAGCGGGCGGAAGCCCGCCCGTGTAACGGCGGCCGAGTTCGACCGCGAGCGCGCTGATCCCGACCCCCGCCAACTCGGCGACGTAGGCGCCGAGCAGCACCTCCTCCTCCGGCAGCGCGATCCCGGTGGTGAGCACCAGCTCGCCGCCCCGCAGCAGCCGGGCGGCATCGGCAAGCTCGATCGCGTGCACCCAGCGAACCGGCATGCCGAGCCGCTCGGCCCCGGCAAGCACGCGCGGTTGCCCGCGCCGTACGGCGTCGAGGGCCAGCACCTGGGCAACTGTCGGAAGCAGCCGAGTCCTCTTTTCGTGCGGACAGTTTGTAAGCACGGGGGATGAACTACTTACATAGTGTAATAGGTCCAGTGAGCCGGCTTCGGGCACACTGGAACCCATGACTGATCTTCTTCAACGCCATCGCAGTGTCCTCCCGAACTGGGCCGGGCTGTACTACGACCAGCCGCTGGAGCTCGTCAGCGGCAGCGGCAGCCGGGTCACCGACGCCTCGGGGCGGACCTACCTCGACTTCTTCTGCGGCATCCTCACCAACATGCTCGGCTACGACGTGCCGGAGGTCCGGGACGCCGTGGGCCGCCAGCTTGCCAGCGGCATCGTGCACACCTCGACGCTGTACCTGATCCGCAGCCAGGTCGAGCTGGCGGAAAAGCTGGCCCGGCTGTCCGGGATCGAGAACGCCAAGGTGTTCTTCACCAACTCCGGCACCGAGGCCAACGAGACCGCGCTCATGCTCGCCACCGCAGCCCGGCGCTCCAACCAGGTGCTGGCGATGCGCAACAGCTACCACGGCCGCTCTTTTGGGGCGGTCGCGATCACGGGCAACCTGGGCTGGAAGAGCTCACCGCTGGCGCCGTTCAGTGTGCAATACCTGCATGGCACGGACCGGTACCTGCCCGCCTTCGCCAGCCTGACCGAGGCCGAGTACATCGCGGCCTGCACCGCGGACCTGCGGCACCTGCTCGCCGCCGGCGCCGCCCGCGACGTGGCCTGCCTGATCGCCGAGCCGGTCCAGGGAGTCGGCGGGTTCACGATGCCGCCAGACGGGCTGTTCGGCGAGTACAAGGAGGTGCTCGACTCCCACGGCATCCTGCTCATCTCGGACGAGGTGCAGACCGCGTGGGGGCGGACCGGCGAGCATTTCTGGGGCATCGGCGCGCACGGGGTCGTGCCCGACATGATCACCTTCGCGAAGGGGCTCGGGAACGGGTTCGCGATCGGCGGCGTGATCGCGCGCGGCGACCTCATGGACGGGCTGCCCGGCAATGGCATCTCCACCTTCGGTGGCAACCCGCTGTCCACCACGGCCGCCAACGCGGCCCTCGACTACCTGCTGGACCACGACCTGCAGCACAACGCCGCCACCCTGGGCAGCATGATCATCAGCGGGCTCGCGGACGCGACCAGGCCCCTCGCGGCCGTCGGAGACGTCCGTGGCAAGGGCCTCATGTTCGCGGTCGACCTGGTGGACCCCCGTACTGGCGAGCCGAGCCCGGCGCTGGCCACCCGGGCGCTGGAAGAGACCCGCGAGCGGGGCCTGCTCATCGGCAAGGGCGGCCTGTTCGGGCACGCGCTGCGGATGGCACCGCCCATGACCCTGACCGAAGCCGACGCCAAGGAAGGGCTCGGCATCCTGATCGACGCGCTCCGGGTAGTCGATGCGGAGGCGGCGAAATGACCAAACACGTCACCCACTGGATCGGCGGCAAGCCGTGGGGCGGCGCGGCCGAGCGAAAGGGCGACATCTACGACCCGGCCACCGGCGCGGTGACCGGCAGCGTGGATTTCGCCTCCGCGAGCGTGGTGGATGACGCGGTCGCGGCGGCCACCAAGGCCTTTCCCGGCTGGCGTTCTTCTTCATTGACCAAACGGAGCGGCGTGCTTTTCGCCTTCCGCCAGCTAGTCCACGAACACCGGAAAGAGCTTGCCGGGCTGATCAGTTCCGAGCACGGGAAGGTCGCGTCGGACGCGGCCGGGGAGGTGGCCCGCGGGCTCGACGTCGTGGAGTTCGCCTGCGGGATCCCGCACCTGCTCAAGGGCGGGTACTCGGAGAACGTGTCCACCGGTGTGGACGCGTACGCGATCCGGCAGCCGCTGGGGGTGGTCGCGGGCATCACCCCGTTCAACTTCCCGGCCATGGTGCCGATGTGGATGTTCCCGGTCGCCATCGCCTGCGGCAATTCGTTCGTGCTCAAGCCGTCGGAGAAGGACCCGTCGGCGTCGCTGGTGCTGGCCCGGCTGTGGGCGGAGGCAGGGCTGCCCGACGGGGTGTTCAGCGTGGTGCAGGGGGACAGGGAAGCGGTGGACGCGCTCCTGGTTCACCCCGATGTCCGGGCGGTGAGCTTCGTCGGGTCCACCCCCATCGCGCGTTATGTGTATAAAAATGCCACGGCTGCCGGTAAGCGGGTGCAGGCTCTGGGCGGGGCCAAGAACCACATGGTCGTCTTGCCCGACGCCGACCTCGACCTCTCGGCGGACGCGGCCGTCTCGGCCGGGTTCGGTTCGGCGGGAGAGCGCTGCATGGCGGTGTCGGTGCTGGTCGCGGTCGGGCCCGTGGGCGACGAACTGGTCGGCAAGATCATCGAGCGGGTCGCGGCGCTGCGGGTCGGGCCCGGCAGCGACGAGCGGTCCGAGATGGGCCCGCTGGTCACCGCCGCGCACCGGGACAAGGTCGCCTCCTACCTGGACTCCGGGGTGCAGGAAGGCGCGACGCTGGCCGTGGATGGCCGGCTGCACCCGGTGATCGGCGGCGAGGACCCCGGGTTCTGGCTCGGGCCGAGCGTGCTCGATCACGTCACCCCGGAGATGGGCTGCTACGCCGAGGAGATCTTCGGCCCGGTGCTGTCGGTGGTGCGGGCGCCAACCTACGAGGACGCGGTCAGGCTGGTGAGCGAGAACCCCTACGGCAACGGGACGGCGATCTTCACCAACGACGGGGGAGCCGCCCGCCGGTTCGTGACCGAGGTCGAGTGCGGCATGGTCGGGGTCAACGTGCCGATCCCGGTGCCGATGGCGTACTACTCCTTCGGCGGGTGGAAGTCGTCGCTGTTCGGCGACAGCCACATGCACGGCACCGAAGGCGTGCACTTCTACACCCGCGGCAAGGCGGTCACGTCGCGGTGGCTCGATCCCAGCCACGGCGGGGTCAGCCTGGGTTTCCCTGTCAACAGGTAAGGACTGCAATGCCCGCCTGGGCCCGGCGCGGCAGGTACCAGGTGCGCTCGCCGAGCAGGGACATGACCGCGGGAAGCAGGATCCCGCGGACCACGGTCGCGTCGATCAACACCGCCGACGCCATGCCGATCCCGAACATCTTGAACACGATGATTGACAGCGTGGCGAAGATGGAGAACACCGCCACCATGATCACGGCGGCGCTGGTGACCACGCCCGCGCTGCCGCTGATGCCATCGATGATCGCGTCTTTGGTGGTCTCGCCGCGCAGCCACAGTTCCCTGACGCGGCTGAGGATGAACACGTGGTAATCCATGCTCAGCCCGAACAGCAGCACGAACAGGAACAGCGGCATCCACGGGACGATCCCCCCATAGGGGCTGAAGCCAAGCAGCTGGTGCAGGTGGCCGTCCTGGAAGATCAGGGTGAGCAGGCCGTAGGCCGCCCCGACCGAAAGCAGATTCAGGCTGATCGAGACCAGCGGGATCGTCAGCGACCGGAAGGTGAACATCAGCAGGCCGAACGCCATGCCGAGCACGATGACGAACACCCACGGCGCCCGTGCGGCGAGGCGGGTGGCGAAGTCGTGATTTCCGGCCGTGAGCCCGGTCACGGCGTAGCTGAGGCCAGGGACTTTGCCGAACGTGGCGGGAAGGATGCGGTCCCGCAGGTCGGTTAGCGCGTGGTTGGACACGGAATCCGTGCCGCCTCCGGCGAGCGGGACCGACACCACCAGAACGTGCCCGTGGCCCAGCAGCGCCGTGCTGATCGGCTCGCGGATGGGCCCGCCGGCGGCAGCCCGGGATTCCAGGGCCGCCAGCACCTGCCGCACCGGCGCGCTGGTGAGCGACCCGCCGGTGACGACCACCTCGGCCGGCGCCGGGCCGCCGGGGAAGGCTTGCTCGATGGCGAGGAGTGTGCGCACCACGGGAATTTCCGCCGGCAGGCTGTGCAGGCCCGGACTTTCCACCCGCATTCCAAGCGCAGGTGCGCTCAGGGCCACCATCGCAATGGCGGCGGTGCCGCCCCACACGACCGGCCTTGCCACCACGCGCCGGACAAGCGCCCGCCAGAACACCGACCGGTGGGCGCGGACACGCCGCCGCCCGAGGAAGGGAACCTTGCCGCGGTCCACCCGCGGGCCGAGCCAGGCGAGCAGGGCCGGAAGGGCGGTGAGCGAGCCGAGCACCGCGATGCCCACGACCGTGATCGTTCCGATGGCCAGGCCAGAGAAGACATCGATGCCGGTGGCGAAAAGCCCGCCGAGCGAGATCATCACGGTCAGCCCGGACACCACGATCGCCCGGCCCGAGGTGGCAGCTGCCACGGCGAGTGCTTCCCGCTGTGTTCTGCCCGCCGCCCGCTCCTCTCGTTCCCGGCGCAGGTAGAACAGGGAATAGTCAATGCCCACGGCCATCCCTACGAGCAGCACGACCGATGAGGTGGTCGAGTCCACGGGCAGCCAGTGGCTGGGGATTGCCAGCAGCGATATGGCGCTCATCACCGCCGTTCCCGCCAGCAGGACCGGGATGCCGGCGGCGACCAGCGCGCCAAACACCACGACCAGCAACACCAGCGTGATCGGCACCGACGTCTCTTCGGATTTCCGGAAGTCCGCGCCGATCAGGCGGTTGGTGGCGCGGTTCACGCTGGCGGCTCCGGCCTCCCCGATCCGCAGTTCAGGATGCTGCGCCTGCACTGCCGCGACCGCGTTCAGGTCCGCCGACACCGCGCGGTCGGCCTGATCCTGGTGTCCCGGAACGGTGAAGGTGACCAGGGCGGAGCGGCCGTCGGCGGAAATCAGGCCGCGCCCACCGGGGGACAGGGGCGAGCGGATGCTGGCCGCGTTCTGCGGGTGGGCAGCCAGCGCCGCGACGACCTGGCGGGTGGCCTGTCGCAGCCGCGGGTCGTTGCTGAACGTGCGCGTAACCCCACCTGTCGCCGGACGGGCCTGGATGAGCACGCTCTCGGTGGTTGGCTGCGCCACGCCCGGCTGGTTCAATATCCGCTCGGCCCGGCCCGACTGGCCGGGGTCGTAGCTCGCCAACTGTTTTGACCCGGCGGCATGACTCGCCACCACGGCAACGGCCACCAGGATCAGCCAGCCGATTACGGCGGTTTTGCGGTATCGGGCGCTCCAGCCAGCGATCCGCTCCACCAGCGGCGGGCGTTCCCGGGCGTTCTTTCTGTGATGCTGCTGCGGGTCCGGTAGCACGCGGCTGGCTGACGTTTCCACCGCCGCAGCGACTGTCGGTTCGGCTGCCGCGACGGCTGGGGGCTCGGGTTGGCGGCTCAACGTGACCTCGCTCGGGTGCGACATTCGTGTCGTATGAAGAGTCGCTCCAGCGGTAGGGCTGGCGACATCCGGGTGGCCACCGAATCCGGGATGAGGACAGCCTCAGCATGAGTTCGGAGGACTGCCAGATGGGTTTTTCGCCCCGCCGCCTCTAGGGTCGGATGCCAGGAGAGGAGGGGCAATGGCCCTTCAGGGAAGCAGCCCGGCGCGGCCGTGGGCCGCGATCGTGCGCTCAGCCACGCTTGCGGCGTTCGGCCCGGTCGTGGCCGCCCGGACGTGGCTGGCAGTGATCCACTTGCTGGCCGGCTGGGTGACGGGCCTGGTGGCGTTTGTCGTAGTGGTCACCGGAGCCGCCGTCGGCCTATTCTCGACGCTAGTTCTGATCGGGCTGCCGCTGCTGGCCCTGACGCTCTGGCTGTGCTGGCAGTTCGGGCGGGCTGAGCGTGCCAGATTCCGGCTTTTGCTCAGCACGGACATTCAAGCTCCCTCGGCGAGCCCCAGCGGCGCAGCCGGGCGGCTGGGCCCGGCCGCCAAGTGGTGGCAACGGGGCTGGCGGGCGCTGGCCGTGCCCGCCACCTACAAGCATTTCGCCTACGCGCTGCTGCGGCTCCCGCTGAGCACGGTGCAAGGGGTCATCGTGACAGCGGTCTGGTCACTGGCGCTCGTCTTGCTGACATTGCCCGCCTACAACGCCGCGCTGCCGCAGGGCGGCGCGGACCTGCACGTGCTGGTCGCACGCGGTCCGGTGGCCGAGGCTGGTGGGTTTGCGTTGGGGCTGGCGCTGTTGCTCGCGGCGCCCCGGCTGACGCTGGTGGTGGCGGCGACCGATGTCTGGGCGTCTGACTGGCTGCTCGGTTCGCAAGGCCGCGCCGAACTGGCGGCAAGAGTCGGTGAGCTAGAACGCAGCAGGGCAGGCGTAATCTCCTCGGCCGAGGCGGAGCGTCGCCGGATCGAGCGCGACCTGCACGACGGGGCGCAGCAGCGACTCGTCGCGCTGGCCATGGAACTCGGGCGGGCGAAAGCCAAGTTCGCCACCGACCCGCAAGCCGCCGCAACCATAGTCAGCCAGGCACATGACGAGGCCAAGGCCGCCCTGGCCGAATTGCGGAACCTGGTCCGGGGCATGCACCCACCAGTGCTGTCCGACCGTGGCCTGGACGCGGCGCTCTCCGGGCTGGCGACGATCAGCCCAGTGCCGGTGACCGTGCACGTCGAGCTTGCCAACCGCGCCCCCGCGCAGGTGGAGGCCATAGCCTACTTCGTAGCCGCGGAAGCCCTGACGAACGTGGCCAAACACGCCCAAGCCAGCCAAGCCGAGGTCCATGTCGACCGCCGCGGCGACATGCTGCGGATGGTGGTGCGTGATGACGGCGTCGGCGGCGCCGACCCGGCCGGGCAAGGGCTGTCCGGGCTCGCCAGCCGGGTGGCCGCCGTCGATGGCCAGTTGGCCGTGTCCAGCCCGGCCGGCGGGCCAACGTCGATTGAGGTGCGACTGCCATGCGGATTGTGATCGCCGAGGACTCGGTGCTGCTGCGGGAAGGCCTGACCAGGCTGCTCGCCGAGGCAGGGCACGAGGTATCCGCGGCGGTCGGCCACCCGGAAGACTTCCTGCGCGCCGTGGACGAGCACAAGCCCGACGTGGTGGTGGTCGATGTCAGGATGCCCCCCCACATTCAGCGACGAGGGGCTGCGCGCGGCGCTGGTGGTGCGGGCGCGGTGGCCCGCGATGGGCGTGCTCGTCCTTTCCCAGTATGTGGAGGAACGCTACGCCACCGAGTTGCTGTCTGGCCGCCCGCACGGTGTCGGGTACCTGCTCAAGGACCGGGTGGCGGATGTGCCGGAGTTCCTGTCCGCGCTGGAGCGGGTGGCAGCCGGGGGAAGCGCGCTCGACTCCGAGGTGGTCGCCCAGTTGCTGGCGCGCGGCCGCCAACCGCTGGACAGCCTCACCGCCCGGGAGCGTGAGGTGCTGGGGCTGATGGCCGAGGGCCGGTCCAACGCCGGCATCGCGGAGGCGCTGGTGGTCACCGACGGAGCGGTGGAGAAACACATCAACAGCATCTTCGCCAAACTGGGCCTGCCGCCGGCCGACGGCGGCCACCGGCGGGTGCTGGCGGTGCTGCGCTACCTGGGAAGCTGAGCAGGCCATGATGAAGCCGCTGCCCATGACCGGCCCGCGCCGGGCTGCCCTGGCCATCGGGATTCCGCTGGCCCTGCTGAGCTTCGGCTACGCAGGCCTCAACCTGGTGGCCTGGGCTGCCCAGAGCCGCTATCACGTCAACCTCACGGTGCCTGTCCACGGCCGCACCGCCAGTCTGACAGTGGGCTCGGGGAGCATCACCCTGCTGCGGGGAGCGGTGGGCGGCATCCACGTGAGCGGGACCACTGACTATGCCTTCACCAAACCTCGCATCGGCTGGCTGAACACGTCATCGGGTGTGATCCTGGACGCGCAATGTCACCGGCTCAACCAGATCGCCGGGCGATGCTCTTTTGACTACACCGTGGCCCTGCCGCCCGGGGTGACCGCGCAAGTCACCGACAGGGCGGGCGATCTGACGACAAGCGGGCTGGCTGGCCCCGTCAGCTTGCAGTCCGACGCGGGCGACATCCGCTTGGAGTCCCTTTCCGGCGATGTCCGGGTTCGCGCCCGGGCTGGGGAAATCATCGGGCGGGACCTGACCGGGGCGGTCCTGGCTGCCAGCAATGCCGCTGGCAACATCAGCCTGACGGACGTAGCCAGCCAGGACGTGACCGTGGCTAACAGGGCCGGAGACGTCACCCTGGTCTTCGCCGAGGTTCCGCAGCGGGTGACCATCACCGAGTCCGCCGGCGACGTCAACATCGTGCTGCCGCGGGGAAACACCAGCTATGACATACAGACTCACACATCCGCGGGCCACGTGACGATTGGGCCGGGCGTTGTGATCAACACGGCGTCGCTGAATGTCATCTCCGTGACCAGCCGAGCTGGGGACATCACCATCACCGAGTGAGCGCCCGCGCCGTCCTGCCCCTTTGGGACCCGCAGCACGTAGGCGGTCAGGCGGATACTTTCTGCGGCGTGCGGGTGACGGTCAGCCCGGCCCGAGCGGCTGCCGCGGCGAAGGCGGTGGAGTCGGCGACGGCCGCGCCGCCCGGGTCGTTGTTGAAGTAGGTGTACACGTCGGCGCGGCGGGGCCAGGTATGTTCGATTCGCTGCACCCATGACCGCAAGGCGCTGGTGCCGTAGCGCGGCCACGGCTTCGCGGCGCCCTCATGGAAGCGCAGGTAACCCCAGTCGGCGGTCCGCCACAGCGGGGTGACCGGGCGGCCAAGCCGGTCTGCCCAGCACAATGCGGCGTTGTGCGCGACAAGCACCTGCCGCACCTCGTCGGTCCACCACGAGGGATGACGCGGTTCCACCGCGACTCGGACGCCGTCCGGGCGCCCGGTGCGGCCGAACTTGGCGATCTCGTCCAGGCAGGCGGCCAGCCGCGACGGGTCCGCGGGAAGGTTGGGCGGAAGCTGCACCAGTACCGGTCCCAGGCGATCGGCCAGACCGGCGGCCGCCTCCAGCATGCGCGTCACCGGCTCCGCCGGGTCGCGTAGCCGCCTGACATGAGTCAGGTACCGGCTGGCCTTAACAGTCATAACGAAACCGTCGGGGGTTCGCGCCCGCCAGTCTGCGAATGTCTCATGTGCGGGCAGCCGGTAGAAAGTGCCGTTGTTTTCGACCGTCTGGTACTGGCCGGCATAATGTTCCAGCCAGCGGCGCTGTGGCACATCCGGCGGGTACAGCACGCCGCGCCAGTCGCGGTACTGCCAGCCGGACGTGCCCACAAGAACGGGCACGCCCTCCTGGTACCCACGTCAGCATCTGTCATCCCGGTGGCCCGGCTGAGCCGGGCCACCGGGATGACAGGCCACGGGTACCGGTCCTGGGTCCTGTCTTCCGGGGCGTTGTGGCTGGGGCACCGGATGGCGCCCAGCCACAACTGCGGCTACAGCCCGGCGAAGGCGTCCTCCACGATGGAGATGCCTTCTTCCAGCAGGTTCTCGCCGATCACCAGCGGCGGCAGGAACCGCAGCACGTTGCCGAAGGTCCCGCAGGTCAGCACCACGAGCCCGGCGGCGTGACAGGCCTTCGCGACCTTCCCGGTGGTGGCTGGGTCGGGGTCGAGAGTGCCCGGCCGGGTCAGCTCGATGGCGAGCATCGCACCGCGGCCGCGGACATCGGCGATCACGGGGTGGGTCTCGGCCAGCTTTCGCAGCCGGGGCAGCATGATTTCGCCGATGCGCCGTGCCCGTCCGGCCAGGTTCTGGGCCTCCATGGTCTCGATCGCGCCGAGCGCAGCGGCGCATGCGACGGGGTTCCCGCCGTAGGTTCCGCCCAGGCCGCCCACATGCACGGAGTCCATGAGCTCGGCCCGGCCGGTCACCGCGGCCAGCGGCAGCCCGCCCGCGATGCCCTTCGCGGTCGTGACCAGGTCCGGCACGATTCCCTCGTGCTCGCACGCGAACCAGTCGCCGGTGCGGCAGAAGCCGGTCTGGATCTCATCGGCGATGAGCAGGATGTTGTGCTCGCGACAGAAGTCGGCCAGCCTGGGCAGGAAGCCGTCCGGTGGGACGATGAAGCCGCCCTCGCCCTGGATGGGCTCGATGATCACCGCCGCCGTGTTGTCCTCGCCCACCTGTGTGTGAATGAGCCGCGTGACCTCCGCGAACGCTTCTTCCGCGCACCGGTCGCGGCCACCGGGCCAGCGCAGCGGGTACGCCATCGGCATCCGGTAGATCTCGCCGGCGAACGGGCCGAACTTGTCCTTGTAGGGCATGTTCTTGGCGGTCAGCGCCATCGTGAGGTTGGTGCGGCCGTGGTAGGCGTGGTCGAACGCGACGATCGCCGGCCGGCCGGTGGCGTGCCTGGCGATCTTGACGGCGTTCTCGACCGCTTCCGCGCCTGAGTTGAACAAGGCCGACCGCTTGTCGTAGTCGCCCGGGGTGCGCCGGCCGAGTTCTTCGCACACGGCCACGTATCCCTCATACGGCGTGACCATGAAGCAGGTGTGGGTGAACTGGGCCACCTGCTCACGGACTCGCTCCGCGACGCGCGGTGCGCTGTTACCAACCGAGGTCACGGCGATTCCCGACCCGAAGTCGATCAGGGAGTTGCCGTCGGCGTCGACGAGCACTCCGCCCCCGGCGGCGGTGACGAACACGGGCAGGACATGGCTGACCCCGCGGGCGACCGCGCGCTCGCGGCGGGCGAACAATTCCCTGGACGCGGGCCCGGGGATCTCTGTGATGAGACGGCGTTCCTGAGGCAGCTCAGGACCACCCGATGAAGAGAACCTGGTCATATGCCGACAATAGGGCACCACCCCCCGATCTTGGCTAGCCAGGACCCCTCACGCCGCTGCCTCCCCGGCCGCTCATCAGCGCCCGCCAGGCGTTTGGTGTGTTTAAATCCGTGGCCGGTAAGGGGCCGTCAGCGACTGCCCGGCTGCACATCAGCGCCGTCCGCCTCGGGGTGGGGTTGTTTGGTACGTTCCCGTCGGCCCATTCACGAATCGGCCCACCCCAGCGGCCTGTTTCCCGATCGGCTCCTTCCCCAGATTCGCCGCGTTCCCAGATCCAGCCACGGGTCACTGTGCGTGCGACTGGGCTTCCTGGCACGCTTGGGTCATGGTGATCCCCGTTCACGACGTCAACCCGCTGCGCCGGACCCCCTGGGTCACCTATGCGCTTGTCGCGATCAATGTGGTGGTGCTGCTCCTCACCCCGGGGTCCATCCCCGGCACCGGATCCCAGGCCCGGGTTGCCTGCCAGCAGGAGGCCTTCTTCGACCACTACGGCGCGATTCCACGCGAGATGATCAGGGACCGCCCGCTTCGGCTCGTGCCAACCGGGCAGGCGGTGCAGACCACGCACGGTCCGGCATGCGTGATAGCCCAGCCGCGATACCACAAGAATCCGGTGCTGTCGGTGCTCTACGCCATGTTCGTGCATGGAGGCTGGCTGCACCTGCTGGGCAACATACTGTTCCTCGTGGTGTTTGGCAACAACATCGAGGATCGCTTCCGGCGATTGCCCTATCTGGTGTTCTACCTTGCCTGCGGGTACGTCGCTGCCTACGGATTCGCGGCGGTAAGCCCGCACTCGGTGCAGCCACTGGTCGGTGCCTCGGGTGCCATCTCCGGTGTGCTCGGTGCGTATCTGGTTCTCTATCCCCGGGCGCGAGTCTGGAGCCTGGTCCCATTCCTGTTCTTCATCCCACTGCGCATCCCCGCCTGGCTTGTGCTCGGACTTTGGTTCGTCCTTCAGTGGGGGTACGCGGCGGGTCAGTTTGAGCATGGCGGCGGGACGGTCGCGTACGTGGCACACGTGTTCGGTTTCGTGGCTGGAATGCTGGTGGGGCTGATGGTGCGGGCTGTCGGCTCCGGCGGCGCCCGGGCCGTTCCCTACCGTGGCGGACCGGGTCGTGTCTGAGGGCGTGCCCGGGTCCAGGCCCGAGGGTCCGCCTGGGGGGAGTACATCTCCGGGTGTGCAAGGCGCCGGGCATCAGCACGCGGGTCTGTTCGACGGGGTCTTCGGCCGCGGTGATGTCAACACCAGCGCGGGCGGCTGGCTGCAGGCGATGCTGGACGCCGAGATGGCACTGGCGCGGGCGGTGGAGCGGGCCGGGCTCGTGCCTGCGGGGGCGGGCGCCGCGGTCACAACCGCGGTCACCGCCGCGGCCGCATCAGGCACGATCGACGAGGCGCGGCTCGGCTCCCAGGCCGCGCTCACTGGGAACCCGGTGCCCGCACTGGTCAGGGAGCTCACGCGCATCGTTCCCCCGGAAGCGGCGGTCGCAGTGCATTGCGGGGCTACCAGCCAGGACATCATCGACACGGCCGCCATGCTGCTGGCGCGGCGGGCACTCGGACTCATAGCGGCCGACCTGGCGCGGGCTGCTGACACCGCCGACCGGCTGGCCGCAGCACACCGGGACACGGTCATGATCGGACGCACGTTGCTTCAGCAGGCAGTCCCTGTGACCTTCGGGCTGGTGGCCGCTGGCTGGCTGAGCAGCCTGGACGAGGCGGGGGCAGCGCTTCGGCGGGTCAGGGAACTGCGACTGGCCGTCCAGTTCGGGGGCGCGGCGGGGACGCTGGCCTCGCTCGGTTCCGACGGGCCCAGGGTCGCCCGGCTCCTTGCCGAGGAACTCGGCCTCGGCGTGCCCGTGCTCCCGTGGCACACCGACCGGTTGCGGATTGTCGAGGTCGCGGCGGCCTGCGCCGGAGTCGCTGGGGCGCTTGGCAAGATCGCCCGTGACGTGACTCTTCTTGCCCAGCCCGAGATCGGGGAAGTCCGGGAGGGCAACCCACCCGCTGAGTTGGGAGCGCACCGGCGGGCCCTCGGCCCGGATGGGGCAGCGCCAAAGGACACCATGGCCTCTCCCGACGGCGGGTCAGTGCGCCGCGGCGGGTCGTCGGCGATGCCGCACAAGCGCAACCCAGTCGCGGCCATTGCCATCCTGGGTTGCACTCGCCGGGTGCCCGGTCTGCTCGCGACCCTGGCGGCTGCCGCCGAACAGGAACATCAGCGGGCGGCGGGCGCCTGGCATGCCGAGTGGGAGCCCTTCGGAGATCTGCTGCGGCTGACTGGGTCCGCCTCGTCCTGGGCGGTGGAACTCCTCGGCCGGCTCATCGTGGACCCAGTGCGGATGCGCGCGAATCTCGAGGCCGCGCACGGTCTGCCGCTCGCTGAGAATGTTGCGGACCTGCTCGCACCGGCCCTGGGGCGTATCGAGGCGCATGACGTTGTCGCTCGGGCGAGCGTACAGGCGGTGGCTGCCGATGTGGGACTGCGGGAGGCGCTGCTCAGCCTCGATGACGTGCGGCAGCGGCTGGACGAAGCGGGGATAGGCCCCGATCAGATCGACTCCGCCCTCGACCCGGCCCACTACCTCGGTGCGACACGCGACTTCATCGACGCTGCCCAGGCGTCACACCGCACGAGCCGGACCCTGCCGCCCGCACCTTCGTGATGTGGGCTGGACTGCCCGCAGTTTCATGATCCCGGTTGATTTGTGCAGCCATGGCTGCACAAATCAACCGGGATCATGAAAGCACATTGGCCGCAGAACGACTTCTGTGACTTGGGTGGCCTGAGTGGCGGACCTTCGGCTCCACAGCTTTGTCAGTGGCATGTGCCAGGGTTTCCGCATGGTCGATCTGTTTCCTGAGGAACTGCGCGATATTGCCCAGTTCCAGACCGGCGTCGTGACCCGAAGACAGATTCTTGAGTCGGGACTCAGCCTGGGCGCCGTGCGGTCTCGTCTAGACTCCGGCCGCTGGCAGTGTGTGCACCGAGGAGTCTTTGCCACCTTTACAGGCGAGTTGCCAAGGCGGGCCACGTTATGGGCAGCCGTTTTGCGTGTGGGCCCAGGGGCCATGCTGAGCTATCAGACGGCGGCTGAAGCCGACGGGATGATCGCCCGCCGCTCAAGCCTCGTTCACGTAACCGTTCCTGAGCCGCGTCATGTCAGCGCCATTCCCGGGTTGGTGATTCACCGCTCGGAGCGGGCCGAATCAGCCCGCCATCCAAGCCGGACCCCACCCAGGACCCGGATCGAGGAGACGGTCCTCGACCTCGCGGGCTCAGCTCGTAGTTTCGACGAAGCCTTCAACTGGCTCTGCCTCGCCTGTGCTGGCCGGCTCGTCACGCCCGCACGGGTGCGGGAGGCGATGAGCGAGCGCCGGAAGATGCGCTGGCGGACCGAGATCTCGGTAGGGCTTGATGAGGTCTCCAGCGGAGTGCACTCATGGCTGGAACGCCGCTACCTGTATGACGTGGAGCGCCCGCACGGCCTCCCCCCGGCTGTGCGGCAAGCCAAGCACCGGCGTGGCCAGCGCACCGGGTACAGCGACATGTTGTACGAGGATTACGGGGTCGTCGTGGAGACCGACGGGCAGGCGGCTCACCCGGACACAGTTCGCTGGCTGGACGCCGCCCGGGACAACGCCGCTGCTGCCCGGGGCATCATCACCTTGCGCTATCCCTACTCAGACATCGCGACCAGGCCATGCGAGGTGGCAGCCGAGGTCGCTGCCGTTCTCCGCCGTCAGGGCTGGGACGGCATGCCACGCGCGTGCGGGCCATCGTGCCCAGTGCTGGCGGTGGTGGCTGGCGTGGTGTCGTTCGCGGCCCGGTCAGAGCCGTGATTGCGCCGTCTCGGTAGTGTTCCAACCCGGTGGTTGGCCACCCAGCAGCAGACGGAGGACCCCATGGACGACACAGAACGCGCCGCACAGGGAATGACCGTCCGCCGGGAGGTGCTCGGTGATGCCCATGTCGACCGCGCCGTGGCCGGAACCACCCCGTTCACCCAGGACTTTCAGGATCTCATCACCCGGTACGCCTGGGGGGAGATCTGGTCACGTCCCGGCCTGTCTCGCGGTGAGCGAAGCATTGTGACGCTCGTTGCGCTAGCCGTTTTGCGGCAGGAAGAAGAGTTGGCCATGCACGTGCGGGCTGCGCTGCGCAACGGCCTCAGCCACGACCAGATCAAAGAGGTGCTGCTCCAGGTCGCCGTCTACGCGGGGGTCCCGGCGGCGAACCGGGCGTTCGCCATCACCGGGCGGGTGCTGGCCGAGGAGGGCTGACCACGGTGCGGGGGCTGGCCGCGGTGCGGGGCCTGGCCGCGGTGCGGGGCCTGGCCGCGGTGCGGGGGCTGGCCGCGGCGCTGGTGCTGGCCGGGGAGGGCTGGCTGCGGCGCGGGTGCTGGCCGGGGAGGGCTGACCGGCGCACGGGGCTACTTCCGGCAGCGGACGGGGCCGGGCTAGAGTGTCCGTATCCCGAACGCTTGTGCAGATTGCGCCCAAATCTCGTGATGACTATGGTGACCAAGCTTCTTTGCCAGGGCAGAGGGCGGTAGGGCATGGCGCAGATCGTGCCGCTTACCGACGCTGTCGCGGCGGCGGTCCACGACGGCGACGCCGTGGCAATGGAGGGGTTCACCCACCTGATCCCTTTCGCGGCCGGGCATGAGGTGATCAGGCAGCGGCGGCGTGGCCTCACGCTGATCCGGATGACGCCGGATGTGGTCTACGACCAGCTCATCGGCGCGGGCTGCGCGAGCAAGCTGATCTTCTCCTGGGGCGGCAACCCGGGGGTCGGCTCCCTGCACCGGTTCCGTGACGCGGTGGAGAACGCCTGGCCGGGGCCGCTGGAACTGGAAGAACACAGCCACGCGGGGATGGCCAACCGGTACGTGGCCGGCGCGTCCGGCCTTCCGTTCGCGGTTCTGCGCGGCTACAGCGGCACCGGCCTGGAAGGGCTGACCGGGCCGGACGGGCAGCCCACCGTGCGCCCGATCACCTGCCCGTTCACTGGCGAGCGGCTCACCGCGGTGGCGGCCCTGCGCCCGGACGTGGCAATCATCCATGCGCAACGGGCTGACCAGGCAGGGAATGTTCAGCTGTGGGGGATCACCGGCGTGCAGAAGGAGGCAGTTCTGTCCGCTCGCCGTTCGGTGGTGACCGTTGAGGAGATCGTGAACGTGCTGACCCCCAAGCCCGGGGCCGTGGTGCTGCCCGCGTGGACCCTCAGCTACGTGGCGCACGCGCCCGGCGGGGCCCACCCCTCCTACGCGCTGGGGTACTCACACCGGGACAACGACTTCTACGTGGCCTGGGACGCGATCAGCCGGGACCGGGAACGGTTCCAGCAGTGGCTGGAGACCGAAATACTCCCCGCTGACCTACCGACTGCCTGCGGGGAAGGATGACGAGCGCGGCCGTGGTGGATGACCAGCCGTTCACCGCGGACGAGATGATGACGGTCTGCGCTTCCCGGGCACTGCGAGACGGCATGACCTGCTTCGTCGGGATCGGGCTGCCCAGCGCGGCCGCCAACCTGGCCCGGGCGACGCACGCGCCAGGTCTGGTGCTGATCTATGAGTCGGGCACGATCGGCACCAAGCCCGGCTGGCTGCCGCTGTCGATCGGCGATGGCGTGCTCGCGGAAACCGCGGACGCCGTGGTCAGCGTGCCCGAGATCTTCAACTACTGGCTCCAGCCCGGGCGCATTGACGTGGGATTCCTGGGGGCAGCGCAGCTTGACAGGTTTGGCAACATCAACACCACCGTTATCGGTGACGCCTACGACAAGCCGAAGGTGCGCCTGCCCGGCGCCGGCGGTGCCCCCGAGATCGCCGCCTCGTGCCGCGAGGTGATCATCGTGGTGCGGCAGAGCCCGCGGTCATTCGTGGACCGGGTCGATTTCGTGACCTCGGTTGGGTATGGCGATGGGCGCGGGCACCGCGAGCGGCTGGGGCTGGCCGGAGCCGGCCCCAGGAAGGTGATCACGGATCTCGGTGTCCTCGAACCAGACCCGGCGACCCGGGAGCTGACGCTGACCGGCGTGTACCCCGGCGTCACGCAGGAGCAGGCGCTTGAAAGGACCGGCTGGGACCTGGCGGTGTCCGGCCGCATAAAGGAACTGCCCCCGCCATCCCCAGCCGAGCTTGCGGCCCTGCGGCGGCTGCAGGCGATCACCCCGAAGGAGCCCGCTGATGGCCGTTGATCTGCCAGCCGCCCCCGGAGGTTTCAGCGTCCCGGTCTACGAGCGCCCCTCGGGCGTCCATCCCCCACTCAATTTTCCTGATTACCGCTCAACGCGATTGCGTGCCCCGCGCCGGACCCTCACCCTGATGCCGCAGCGGCTGACTGAAATTACCGGCCCCCTGCTTGGGGAAGATCGAGTCACTCCCGCTGATGCCGATCTGACCATGGCCGCCGTGGGGGAGGCGGCAACGGGGGAGGCGCCCGGGGAGGACCTGCCGGCGCGGGAGGCGCCCGCGGAGGATGTGTCGGCGGGGAATGCGCCCGCGGCGGAGGCGCCCGCGGCGGAGGCGCAGGGCCAGCGGATCATCGTCACCGGGCGGGTGCTCGACAGCGATGGCCGGCCGGTGCCGGACACGCTCATCGAGGTGTGGCAGGCCAACGCGGCCGGGCGCTACGCGCACGCCGTCGACAACCATCCCGCGCCGCTGGACCCGAACTTCACCGGCGTGGGCCGGTGCCTGACCGATTCACAGGGCACGTACCGGTTCGTCACCATCAAGCCCGGCGCGTACCCATGGAAGAACCACCCGAACGCCTGGCGGCCCGCGCACATTCATTTCTCGTTCTTCGGCCGTGCGTTCACACAACGGCTGGTGACGCAGATGTACTTCGAGGGCGATCCGCTGTTCGGCCAGGACCCGATATTCAACTCCGTTCCCGATCCTGCGGCGCGGGAGCGGCTGGTGGCCCGATTCGAGCTCGGTTTGACGGAGCCCGCGTGGGCGCTGGGCTACCGGTGGGACATCGTGCTGCGGGGCCGGGAAGCGACCGTGTTCGAGGAACGGGCGGCGCGGCGGTGAGCGCGGGACAGGGGCCAGCCGGGCTGACCCCGTCCCAGACGGTGGGACCGTTCCTCGGAATCGGGCTGCCGTGGGCGGACGGCCCGTTCGTGGTGCCCGAAGGCACGCCGGGCGCGATCACGATCACCGGGCGCGTCCTGGACGGGGCGGGGGAGCCGGTGCCGGATGCGCTGATCGAGACCTGGCAGGCGGGCCCGGACGGGCGGTTCAGTCACCCCGACGACCCGCGCCGCGCGCCTGGCGTCGGCACGGGACCCGGTGGTGGCAGGGTGCCTGATGCAGGACGGGCCGATGCTGGACGGGCCGATGTCGGCGCCGAGCAGGGCATGCCGTTCCGCGGGTTCGGCCGCTGCCCTACCAGCCCGGACGGGTCGTACCGCATCGTGACCATGAAGCCCGGCCCGCTGCCCTGCCCAGATGGCGGGACGGAGGCGCCGCACCTGGACGTGTCCGTGTTCGCGCGGGGCCTGCTGGACCGGGTGGTGACCCGGATCTACTTCCCTGACGAGGTGGCGGCCAACGACGCAGACCCCGTACTGACCTCACTCGATGACCAGGCCCTGGCTGCCACCCTGATCGCGCAGCGGGCGCCTGACACCCCTGGGGAGCTCAGGTTCGACATCCGCCTGCAGGGCGAGCGTGAAACGGTGTTCTTCGATGTCTGAGGGCAGCGTGCCCGGCGGGCTTGCCACGCCGCGACCCGGAACTCCGGAAGGGGTGCAGGTCCGGGTCATCGCGAGGCTTGACGGGCCGACCGGGGCGCCGGTCGTCATACTCGGCAACTCACTCGGCACCACCGGTGATCTGTGGCGGCCGCAGCTTGCTGCGTTGGGCAGGCGGTTTCGCGTGCTGAGGTTCGAGCATCGCGGGCACGGCGGGTCCCCGGCACCGGCCGGGCCGTACGCGATCGGTGACCTTGCCACGGATGTGCTCGGGCTGCTTGACGAACGCGGGATCGAGAGCGCGTCCTACTGTGGTGTGTCGCTGGGCGGCATGATCGGCATGTGGCTGGCGGCCAACGCCCCGGCGCGGATCGAGTCGCTGGTGTTGTGCTGCACGTCGGCATGGCTGCGGCCCGCGAGCATGTGGCAGGACCGGGCGGCCCGGGTACGGGCCCATGGCATGGCGGCGATCTCCCAGCAGGTCGTGGGGCGCTGGTTCACGCCCGCCTTCCGCGAGCGCGACCCGGCGACCGTGGCTTCCTTCGTGACCATGGTGGAGGGCACCAGCCCGGAAGGGTACGCAGGCTGCTGCGAAGCGATAGCCGCCATGGACCTGCGCCCCCTGCTCTCCTCGATCACCGCGCCAACGCAGGTCATCGCGGGTGCGGAAGACCCAGCGACCCCGCCGTGGCATGGCGCGGTGATTGCCTCCGGCATCCGGAGCTCACGCGTGCGCGTCATCCGCGGTGCCGCTCACCTGGCGAACATCTCACAACCAGGCGAGTTCACCGCCGCCCTGCTTGCGCACCTGGCGGCACGGTAGATGCGGCGGCCGCACTTACAGCGAGCCCTTGTCTGCCACCCATTCCACTGGCTGCCCAGTGACCTCGGCTATCCGGTCGTAGTCAGCGTCGTAGTGCAGGACGGTCACGCCATGCTCCTCAGCCGTGGCCGCGATGACGAGATCGGGCAAGCGGAAGTGGCGGTGCTGGCTGTGCGCCGCGAGCATCCGGTGGACGTCAAGCGCCCGGTCCATTGCCTCCGCTGTGACGTCGATCCAGCGCTGGCCGTGCAGCGCCTTCCAGAGGACCTCGTAGCCTCCCGGATCGGTAGGCAGCCAGCCACGCATCGAGGCCGACCTGGATGTTGACCTGTTCGTAAGGTGGCCACGAACCACGTACGAGCGCCAACGCGCCCGCCCGCAAGCCGAAGTGCTCGTGCACGACGCGCTGTGCGGGCGCATCCTCCGACCGCGCCACCGAGACGGTCCGGCGAAGAAGCCGCCGGGCGAGCCTGCCCACATCGGCAAGTTCTGGCTGCAGACTGCCACCGCCCGCGACAGTCGTCCCTGTGGGCCCATAGACAGCGTCCGCGCACCCGCCCTTGGATCCTCACGGCAGCAGCATAAGCGCCCGCATTCAGCGTGCCCAGCCGTCACCCGGCCGGGCACCCGTCAGGTAGCCGGGACAGGCACCAGCCGCGTCAGCGGACCAGTTCGCGGGCTGCGGCCTCGATGGCCGCCTGGGACAGCAGCACGGTGGCGGCGGCGTCACCGAGCGGCACGAAGCTGTCCTCGCTGGTGACCCGGGCCACCCGGCCGACGAAGCCGTTGTCCGCCAGGCACGTTAGCACCGCCTCGGACACCCCGCCGGTCCGCCGGGTCTCGTCAGCGACCAGGACCCGGCCGGTCGCCTGCGCTTCCCGCAGAATGTCCTCGGCCGGCAGCGGCGCGAGCCACCGCAGGTCAACCACCCGGCACCCGACCCCCTCGGCGGCCAGCCGGTTGGCGGCACGCAAGCTGAGCCACAGTCCGTTGCCAAACGTCACGATCGTGAGATCCGCCCCGTCCCCGTGCGTCCACGCCCGCCCGACCGGCACGACGCCGTCCTGCCACTGCTCCGGTGGAGCATACGGCGCGCGCCAGCCACCGTCCCCAGCGGCGTGCAGATCGCGCGTGTGGTACAGCGCGATCGGCTCAAGGAACACGCACACGCTGCCATCGGCGTGGGCGGCCGCCAGGCAGGTCCGCAGCATGGCGGCGGCGTCGTCGGGGCGGGCTGGCGCGGCGATGACCAGGCCGGGGATGTCGCGCAGTGAAGCAACCGTGTTCTCGTTGTGGAAGTGCCCGCCGAATCCCTGGTAGGCGAGACCGGCGATCCGGACCACCATCGGGTTGCGGTACCGGCCCTGCGAGAAGAACGGCAGTGTGGCTGCCTCGCCCCGCAGCTGGTCCGCTGCGTTGTGCAGGTAGGCGAGGTACTGGATCTCCGGAACCGGCAGCAGCCCGGCCAGCCCGGCGCCGAGCGCGAGGCCGAGGATGGACTGCTCGTCGAGCACGGTGTCGAACACCCGCCCGGCGCCGAACCGGGTCAGCAGGCCACGGGTGACCCCGTAGACCCCGCCCCGGCGGGCGACGTCCTCACCAAAGACCAGCATCCCGCGCCGGGTCAGCAGCGCATCCGTGAGGGTGGCGTTGATCGCCTGTGCCAGGGTGAGCGGCCCGGCTGACTCCGGCAGGCGCCCGCTGAACACGGCGTTCCGCTGGTCGTGGCTGGCAGCTATCACCGCGCCCGACCGTACGGCCGCCGGGTTGCGCGGGGCCAGTGGCGCCATCACGTGTGCCGCGGCGGCCAGCCGGGGGGAGCCCGCCACCTCTTGCGCCTGGGCGAGGACATGGGCTCTCGATTTCTCGTACCGTGCCAGCACCTCGGTGGGGGACAGCAGTCCGGCGTCAATGAGCAGCCGGGCGGTGCCGAGCAGCGGGTCACGGTCGATGTCAGTGGCCATCTCTTTCGCGTCGCGGTACGTGGTCTCGGGGTCGGCGCCCGCGTGCCCGCCCAGCCGTATCAGCGACAGGTGCAGGAACGCGGGAGAGCGGCGTTCCCGGACCCACGCCGCGGCGGCAAGCGCGGTGTCGTAGGTGTCAGCGAGGTCGCACCCGTCGGCGTGGAAATAACGGATGCCGGGCCGCTCCGAGTTGGCTGCCGTCACCCAGCCGGCCGGGGTGCGCACGCTGATGCCCAGGCCGTTGTCCTCACAGACCACCAGCAGGGGCAGCGGCAGGCGCTGGTAGGCGCAGTGGGCGGCGGTGTTGAGCGCGCCGAGGGCGGTGGAGTGGTTGACCGAAGCGTCACCCAGGCTGGCCGTCACGACCGCGTCGGCGGGCCACCGGGTGGAGGCCCCGAGCCGGGCGGCCCGGGGCAGCGCGAACGCAAGCCCGACGGCGCGCGGCAGGTGGGACGCGATGGTGGAGGTCTGCGGGACGACATGAATGTCGGCATTGCCAAACACCTTGTGCCTGCCACCCGAGATCGGGTCCGATGCCGCCGCGACCAGTCCCAGCAGCACATCCCGCACCCCGTCGTGGGGCGGGTTTGCCTGCGCGGCCCGCACCAGGTAGAACGCGCCAGAACGGTAGTGCAGCAGGGCCGGGTCGGTGAACCGCAGCGCTGCCGCGACCGCCGCGTTGCCCTCGTGCCCGGACGAGCCGATCGTGTAGAAACCGGCACCACGGGCGCGCAGCCACCGCGCCGCCACATCGAGATGCCGGCTGGCCAGTTGCGCGTCGAACAGTTCCAGGCAGCGCTCTCCGGTGAGGCTGGACCCCGGCCGGATCGCGGCCGACGGATGGGCTGGGCTGGAACGTGCACCGCCCGCCTCGCCGTGGCGATAAGTTTCCCCAAACGATGGGCTCGGGGCAGCTGCCTCTACCGCCAGGATGGTGTCGGCGAAATGGCGTTCTACCGAGTCGCGGTCATCCGCAGTGTCGGTCATGGCGTCTACCGTAGAGCCGCGAGAGAAATCACGCGCCTACGGTACCCCGTCAGGCGAAGGAGGAGGTCCCATGCTGCCCTGGTCCGCGGACCTGGCCGGACGAATCGACGAGCAGGTGATCACCAGTGAGCTGCTGCGGGGGAATCCGCTCGGTGACCCGATCGAGCGCCCGCTGTGGGTGTACCTGCCGCCCGGGTACGACGACGAGCCGGACCGCCGGTACCCATCGGTGTATGTGATCCAGGGCTACACCGGCCACATCGCGATGTGGCGCAACCGGGTGGCTTACCGCCAGCCTTTCCCCGAGACCGCGGACGGCGTGTTCGCGCGGGGTGACGCTCCGCCCGCGATCGTCGTGTATGTGGATGCCTGGACCGCCTACGGCGGCAGCCAGTTCGTGGACTCACCAGGGACCGGCCGTTATCACTCATACCTGTGCGATGAGGTCGTGCCGTGGGTCGACAGCCGGTACCGGACACGCCCGGACGCAGCGCACCGGGCCATCATGGGAAAATCCAGCGGCGGGTTCGGCGCGATGATCACGCCGATGCTCCGGCCCGACCTGTTCGGCGCCCTCGCCACTCACGCCGGGGATTCGCTGTACGAGCTGTGCTACATCCCCGATTTCGGCAAGGCCGTGCGGCACCTGCGGGACTACGGCGGTGACATCTGGCGCTGGTGGGACGACTTCCGGTCGCGGACATCGTTCACCAAAGAAGGAGACCAGGACCTGCTGATGCTGCTCGGTGTGTCCGCCTGCTTCTCTGCCCACCCCGACGGCACCGTGGACCTGCCGTTTGACCCCCGGACAGGGGTACTGCGGCCGGAGGCCTGGCAGCGGTGGCTGGACTGGGACCCGGTCCGGATGGTTCCCCGCTACACCGGCGCGGTGCGGTCGCTGCGGGCCATCTGGATCGATGGCGGCACCCGGGACGAGTGGTTCCTCGATATCGGCGCCCAGGCGTTCCACGCAGCGCTGCTGGAGCACGGCGTCGCCGAGGACGTGATCCGGTTCGAGCTGTTCGACGCGACGCACATGGGCATCGACTACCGCTACCCGCTCTCCCTGGCCTGGCTCTGCCAGCGCATCGGCCCCTGACCGGCGCCTGGCAGGGGGACGGCGCGAGGACCACCGCCACGGTTGGCGGCGGCACCGAGGCGGCGCTAGCCCGGACGGCCCTGGATGCCCGCGGCGGTGGCGTCGTCTCCTGGGTCCTCCCGGTCAGCTGGTTTCGCCGAACAGGTGGCTGGCGACCCGGGCCAGGTGGGCGCGCATCGCCTCGATGGCGCGGTCGGGGTCCCTGGAGCGCAGGGCGGCTACCAGTTCCTGGTGGTCCGCGTGGTACAGGCACTGCCGTTCCCGGGAGGCACTGCGCCGCTTGAGGTCACCCCAGAACCGGCTATGACGTGCTTCTTCGATGATGCTGTACAGCCGGGTCAGCAACGGGCTGTGGCTCGCGGCCATGATGGTGCGGTGCAGGGCGAGGTCCCACACCTCGAACTCGTCATAACTGGCCGCTCGCTCGCCCCCCGCCAGGCATCGGTCCATTTCCTGGAAGTCAGCCGGGGTAGCCCACGCCACAACGAGCTTCATCGCTGGCGGCTCGAGCAGCCGCCGGATCGCCATGACGTCCGCGGGCGCGAAACCCGTCGCCGGGCTCTCCTCCCAGCCGGGGCCTTGCCCGGGCGGGCCGGCTCCGTCACCTCGCGCGGGCAGCGTCGCGGTGCCCGCCCGCCCCACACCCGCTGGCCCGGGACCCAGCGGGCCGGCACCAGCTCCGGTGCCGCTGGCGGCTGGGGACGGCGCCTCACGCAGGAAGGTCCCGCGTCCGATCTCGCGGGAAATCATGCCTTCCGCCTCCAGGACTGACAGTGCGTGGCGAACCGAGGTGCGGGTGGCCCCGAGGTCGGCCGCGAGCTGGCGTTCGGTCGGCAGCCGGGATCCTGGACCCAGCCCGGCCCGCTGTGACTCGGCAAGGATGATCTGGGCCAGCCGGTACCTCGGGTCCGCCGAACCGAGGCGGATGTTCCCGGTAGATCTCGTCATTGCGCTCCACCTGTTCGGGCAACCGAACATGGTCACGCCGGTTGCGCAACCAATCCTACCAATTTTGCCCAGATATTAAAGATCCCGCGATCTTTTCTCACAGCGGCAGGAGCAGGTGATCCTGCCCTGACCAGGTAAAGAACTGGCTCCTGCGGTCCGGTGCTCCAACCTGGGGCCTATTGACCGTCCTCCTCGTGCCGACCTATCCTCAACCAATACCCATAACGCAACCAATCATGGATGTGCCAGCAGGCGGGCGATCAGAAGGAGCAGCCAACCGTGAGGCTTGCCACCATTGCAACTGCCCAGGGACCTCGCCTTCACGTGCGGGCACGCTCGGGTTACGTCGATGCCGGCGCGGCGACGGGGGATCCCGGGCTGTCCTCGCTCCATGACGTACTGGCGGCGGGACAGCCGGCGCTGGAGCAGATCCGGGCGCTGGAAACCCAGGACGGCAGGGAGATCTCACCCGCTGACCTCGCCCCCGCGGTCCCCGCGCCACCCCGCATCCTGTGCCTGGGGCTCAACTACTCTGAGCACGCCCTTGAGGGCGGCCGGGACGTGCCGACCTGGCCGGACGCGTTCGTGCGCGGCGCCGATAGCGTCCTTGGCCCTTACGCCGACCTCGTGAAACCGGCCCTGACTGCCCGCTTTGATTACGAGGCCGAACTCGGGATCGTCATCGGCGCGGGCGGGCGCTACATCCGCGCGGAGAAGGCGCTGGACGCCATCGCGGGATTCGTCGTGCTCAACGATGCCTCCGCCCGAGACTGGCAGCGCGCGGCCAGCCAATGGACAGCCGGGAAGAACTTCACCGGCAGCATGCCAATCGGCCCCGAGGTCGTCACCACGGACGAGGTCGATGTGAGCGACCTTGCCATCAGCTCGGCGCTCAACGGCACCGTGATGCAGTCGGCCCGCACCTCGCAGATGCTGGTCAGCGTCCCGGCGGTGGTCGAGTTCTTCTCCTCCTTCACCCGCCTCGCGCCCGGGGACGTGATCGCGACCGGCACGCCGGGCGGGGTCGGTTTCGCCCGGACCCCACCCGTGTGGATGGAACCAGGAGACGTCATCGAAGTCACCGTCGAAGGCATAGGCACCATCCGCAACCGCATCGTCGCCGAGGAAGGGTGCCCGCGCGACTGGCGCTGGCAGCCCGCTGGTGCTCCACCCAGCGGTTTCTGACTCGGCGGCTCCCACCCGGCCGGCGGGTCCGGGTGCTCGCCCGTTCGTCAGTCCACTCCACCCCCCATGGAGAGACCATGAAACCGAGGAGTACCGGCCCCGTGGCCCCCGCCACGGGTGATCACAGCCGAACGCCAGCGGTGCGCACCACCCAGCCGCCACTGCGGCGGCTCACGGCGCTGGCTGCCGCGGCCGTCCTCGCCTTCGCGCTCGGCGCCTGCAGCAGCAAGTCCGGCTCACCCAGTTCCTCATCCAGCTCATCCGGCACGCTTGTCGTGGCCGATGTGGCCCCGTTCAGCGGCGCCGACGCCGCACTCGGGCCCACCTACCTGGCGTCCTGTTATGGGGCGACAAGCGCGATCAACCAGGCGGGCGGGGTGATGGGGCACAAGCTGACGTGCAAGAGCGTGGACACCCGGGGTGAGCCGGCGGACGCTGTCCCGGCGGTCAACCAGATGTTCGCCACCACCTCCAACCTTGGGCTGGTGATCGGGTGCACCTCGGACGAGGCCGCTTCGGTGGTGCCCATCATCAACACCCACAAGATGGCGATGTTCTGCATGACGGGGCAGTCCGAGTTCGACAGCGTCCACTTCCCGTACTTCTACCGGCTGGTCCCGCCCGACCTCGAAGAGTCCTACGCCATGGTCGCGATCGCGCAGGAGCTTCACTACCACCGGATCGCGCTGGCGTTCGGCAACGACATCGGTTCGCAGACGTTCGTGCAGCCTGCGATTGGCGCGCTCAAGAAGGCGGGCATCACCCTCACCAGCAACCAGACGCTGGACCTCAAGGCAACGACGTTCCGCACCGAAGCCGAGGCGATCGTGCGATCGCATCCCGACGCGATCATGACGGAAGCCCTCGGCGCCGCCGACCCCACGCTCCTTTCAGAAATCAAGCAGCTGAACGGCGGCAAGGTGATCCCCATCATCGGCACCTCGGCGGCGATCGCGCCGGCGTTCTTCAAGGCTGCGGCCGCGGCTGTCGGGTCTTCCAGCCTCGCCGCCAGCTTCCACGCGGACAACCTCGTGGTGGAGACCAACGGACCGGCCTATAGCGCTTTCAAGACCGCTCTGCTGTCCCAGCAAGGCAAGGTCCCCGGCGCTACCGGCGACTTCACCACCTACCTGAGCGCGCCGGGTGGCGTGCACCTCTACGACGGGATCAACCTGGCGGCGCTGGCAATGATCATGGCGAAGAGCACCAGCCCAAGCGCTTACGGGCCCGACATCATCAAGATCGGGAACGGTGTGCCGGGTGCCCAGGTGTGCTACTCGTTCACCCAGTGCGCTACCGCGCTGAAGGCTGGCAAGCAGATCAGGTATGAGGGCCCGGGCGGCCCAACCAACTTCGACAGCTTCCACGACTCGACCGGCATCTTCCAGATCGACACCTACTCGCCGAGCGGCCAGGTGAAAGTGACTGGCAACCTGACGGCAGCCCAGTTGCGGGCGCTCGCGTGACCGTACGGGGGGTGGCTGGCCCAGGGGCTGCCCGGTGAGCCTGTTCCTCGCCTCTGTTGGGTTCGGCCTGGTGACCGCGTCGGTGCTGGCGATCGCCGCGGTCGGTTTCACCCTTCAGTTCGGGGTCACCGACGTGCTCAACCTGGCCTATGGAGCCGTCATGATCTTCGGGGCGTTCGTCGCCTATGCGGTCAACCAGGCGGGCCTTTCTGTCTGGCTTGGCCTGCTGGTGGCGATCATCGCCTGCTCGCTGTTGTCGGTTGCCCTGAACACGTGCGTGTACTCGCCCTTCCAGCGCCGAGGCACATCCCCGATCACGATGGTGATCGTTTCGCTGGGGATGACGCTCATCATCGAGTTCGCCGTCCAGGCGGTGACGGGCGGCAGCGCGGTCTCCTACTCGATGGGCATGGGCCCCACGATCCAGGCCGGCGGCATGACGCTGACCGGTGCCCAGATCGGCATCATGGTTGCGTCCGTGATCGTGATGGCGGGCGTGCACCTCCTGCTGCGCCACACGAAGCTGGGGAAGGCGATGCGGGCGACGGCGGCCAACCGCACCCTGGCGCGCAACTGCGGGATCCGGACCGGCCGGGTGATCACGCTGACCTGGACGCTGACCGGTGCCCTGTGCGGGCTGGCGGGCACGGTCTTCGCGATCGACGCAGGCAGCTTCGACGCGACCGCCACCGATTTGTTCCTCGTGCTCATCCTGGCGGCCGTCTTCCTCGGCGGGCCCGGCCAGCCCTACGGCGCGATGCTCGGCGCGGTCGTGATCGGGCTGGCCACCGAGATCAGCGCGGCGTTCATCCCAGCCGATTACAAGTACGTGGTCGCGTTTGTGGCGCTGCTCGTCATGCTCGGAGTGCGTCCGGCGGGCCTGCTCGGAGAGCACGCATGATCAGGGCCGCCGCCGGGATCAGGGGTCAGGCGGCCGTCTCCGGGCCACCCTGGCAAGTACCGGTCCGGGGGCGCGGATGAACACGTTCTACCTGATCAACCTGCTGGTCTACGCGGCCGTGGACGCCATGGCCTGCCTGGGCCTCAACCAGCAGTTCGGGGTGGCGGGCGTCACCAACTTCGGGTTCATCCTCTTCCAGGCGGTTGGCGGCTACGCCGCCGCCATCCTGGCCTTGCCCCCCGACACGGCGAATGGCGGATTCCAGTCGTACTTCGGCGGCTGGCATCTGCCCTTCCCGCTGCCGTGGCTCGGCGCGGCGGTGGCCGGCGGGCTGGTGGCGCTGCCGTTCACCTTCCTGTTCGGCAGGCGGCTACGGGGCGACTTCGCCGCAGTGGGGCTGCTGGTCACGGCGGTGCTGCTGAACCTGCTGGCCACGAACTACCGGCCGTTCCTCAACGGAGACGCCGGGCTGTCGGTGATCCCGCAACCGCTGCAGGGTGAGTACAACCCACAGGGCACCAGCTACCAGTGGGTGTTCACACTGGCTGCGGTCGCCATCTGCCTGGCGACATACCTGTTCGTGCGCAGGATTACCGAGTCGCCCTACGGCCGGTCGCTGCGGGCCATGCGGGACAACGACATGGTGGCCGACTCGATCGGGAAGAACCTGCTGTCGATGCGGACCGCCATGCTGGTGGCGGGCGGCACGATCGCCGGCTTGTCCGGCGGGATCCTCATCTCCTACATCACCACCTGGTCGCCGGCCGCGTGGGGATACGCGGAAACGGTGGTGCTGTTCGCCGCCGTGATCATCGGCGGCGCGGGCAACCACCTGGGTGCTGTCCTCGGCGCGGTCCTGGTGCCGGTCGGCTTCGAAGAGGTGACCCGTTTCATGCCCGCCTCCAACAACCTGCCGCCAAACCTGATCCCGTCGCTTGAGTGGGTTGCCATCGGGCTGCTGATCGTGGTGTTTCTCTGGGTGCGCCCACAAGGGCTGATACCGGAACGCACCAGGGTCATCCCGCTGACTCGGCCTGGCCGGCCGCCCCAGCCGGCCCCGCCACACCGGGACTCCCCGGCGGGCAGCGAGCCGACGGGGGAGAGCGCGACCGGTCCGGTGGCGAGCAGCCCGGCGGTGGCGGACGGGGCAGCGCCGGCGGGCAAAGGGACGCCGGCGGGCGAGGCCGCGGACGGTGTCGTGCTGGAGGCCGCTCACCTTGTGCGGGACTTCGGTGGCGTCCGGGCTGTCAACGACGTCTCCTTCTCGGTCCGCCACGGCACCCTCACCGGCCTGATCGGCCCAAATGGGGCCGGCAAGTCGACACTGCTCGCCATGCTCGTCGGCACGGTTCCTGCCTCCTCCGGGCAGGGTGATCTACGCAGGGCAGGACATCAGTTCGCTGCCGGCGTTTGGGCGCGCAAGGGCGGGATTGGTGCGGACCTTTCAGCTTGCCAGCGAGTTCAAGCGGCTGACCGTCATGGAAAATCTGCTGTCAGCGGTGCCGGGGCATCGCGGGGACTCCTTCCACGGGGCCATGTTCGGCAGGCGGTACTGGCGGGCCGATGAATCCGCGGCGATCGCGCGGGCGGAGGCCATCCTGGAACGGTTCGGGCTGGAGTCCTTCGCCAGCCACCGCGCGGGTGATCTCAGCGGCGGCCAGCGCAGGCTGGTCGAGATCATGCGGGCTTTGATGGCGGAACCCCGCATGCTGCTGCTCGATGAGCCGATGGCCGGTGTCCACCCGCACCTGGCGCGCCGGCTTGGCGACGAGCTGGTGGCGCTCTGCCGGGAAGGCATGACCATTCTCATGGTCGAGCATGAACTGGCCATCATGGATGAGTTCTGCGACCCGGTCGTGGTCATGGCCGAAGGGTCCGTCCTCGCAGAGGGGACGATGGCCCAGTTGCGCGGCCGCCAGGAGGTCATGGAGGCCTACCTTGTCGGGTGAGATCACCCTTGCCGGGCTGCCGCTGCGGGCCGAAGGCATCACGGCCGGCTACGGCGGGGACCCAGTGATCCGCGACATCGCGGTGACCGTTAGTCCAGGCGAGGTGGTCAGCCTGGTCGGGCCCAACGGCTCCGGCAAGAGCACGCTGCTGAAGAGCCTGGCCGGGGTGATCCGGGTTGCCTCCGGCACCGTGACCGTGGGCGGCAGGCAGGTGACCAACCTGGCGCCGGAAGAGATCGCGCGCGCCTCCGTCGGCTATGTCCCTCAGGTGGACGACGTGTTCGCGCCGCTCACGGTCCGGGAGAACCTGGAGATGGGCGGCTACCTGCTGCCCCGTCACCGGGTCGCCGCACAGATCGACCGGGTGCTGACGGTTTTCCCAGCGCTGGTGGGCAAACTTGGCCGCAGCGCCGGGAAGCTGAGCGGTGGTGAGCGGAAGATGCTGGCGCTGGGGAGAGTGCTGATGCTCGCGCCCGGCGTCTTCATGCTCGATGAGCCGACCGCCAGCCTGGCACCCGTGGTGGCCCGGTCCCTGCTGGAGGAGCACGTGCGAGCGCTCGCCACCAGCGGCGCGTCCGTGCTCATCGTGGAGCAGCGGGTCAAGGCCGTGCTGGCGATCTCCGACCATGCGTACGTGCTCGGCGGCGGTCAGGTGCGGATGGCGGGAACCCCGGCGGAACTTTCAGCCCGTCCTGAATTCGCCGAGTCCTTCCTCGGCGGCCATAACCGGCGGACCGTCTCCGGCGACCGATGACGGGTCATCGCTGCGGAACGGTGAACGGCGGGCCGTAACGGGGCGTGGGGCGCGGGTGTGATGACCCGCAACGCTCCCGGCAGTGCCCTTATGCGCAGCGGTGCGCCGGCCTGCAGCGGGGATGCGTAACGCAGGGTCTCGCCATCTGCGCCGACGGGCATGACCCGGTCGGCAGTCACCGTGACCCAGGGAGCCGTCCTGGTGCCCACCTGTTTCAGCCGCACGTGCGTACCGTGCCCGGCCCTGAGCATCACCCGCACGAAGGAAGGTTTGGGCCCGTGGCGGACGGTGATCACATCGAGCAGGCCGTCGGTGACATCGGCGGACGGTGCGGCGATCGTGCCTGCTGCCAGGTAGGCGGAGTTAGCGATCACCACGCAAAAGCCGGGGAACCGGTCACCGGAGCCAGCGCTGAGCCCGGTGTCAGCCACGCCAGTGCTGAGCCCGGTGTGAGCCATGCCAGTGCTGAGCCCGGTGTCAGCCATGCCAGTGTCTCCCGTGGTGGTGTCGACCACGAATGTGGCCGGTTTCCAGGCGAACAGGGCACGCAAGCCTGCCAGCTGGTACCCGATCGCGCCCACGGTGAGGCGGCTGTTGTTGGCGATCTCCCCGCCCTCGGAGGGAACACCCAGGTAGATGCTGCCGGCCACGACCTGCTCCGGGCCATCAGCGGCGCGGACGGCCATCAGGTCCACCGCCTGCGGCTGGCCTTTCAGCAAGACAGCGGCGGCGCCGGCTGGCCGGGCCGGGATTCCCAGCATGCGGGCGAAGTCGTTGCCGCGCCCGGCGGGGATGATCCCGAGCACCCCGTCTGCGCCAGCCACGGCGGCGGCCAGCCTGCCAACCAGCCCATCGCCGCCCACCGCCACCACGGCTTCTCCCTGGCCTGACGCGTCCACGGCAAGTTCTTCCGCGTGGCTCAGGCTGGCACTCTCGCACAAGCGGACGGAGACCGGGCCGGCGGAAAGCGCGCCGAGCACCTCGGGCAGCATCCGGGCGACCCGCCCCCGGCCCGCAGCAGGGTTTACCACCAGGCACAGCGCGTCGCCCATCGTCCACCTTCCTGCATGCCGGGTTGCGGTCGGCGCCTTCATCAGAGATCTGATCCTCCCGCGCCGGGAGCCACCGCGCCAGGTGCCGTCGCGCCAGACTAGCCGTCCCCCCGGGTTGGGCCGCGCTGCCGTGCGCCGCACCAGGCCGGGCGTACGATCGGGTGCCATGTCGGGTCAGGGCAGCACGGCTGCCAAACAGGCGCTTGAGTCAGGCGCCCGCTTTCTCCAAGTGCAGACCACCACCGACTCGCGGGCGGAAGCGATTGAGCTCGCCCGCGCGGCGGTAGAGGCGCGGCTTGCCGCCTGCGCACAGGTCGTGGGACCTGTGGCGAGTACCTACTGGTGGGAGGAGGCTGTTGAGCGCGCGGAGGAGTGGCTGCTGCTCCTGAAGCTCCCCGTGGGCGGTTTCCAGGCACTCGCTGACTTCCTTGATGAACAGCACAGCTACGACGAGCCCGAGATAGTGGCGGTGCCTATCGTCGCGGGATCGGACAGCTACCTAAACTGGATTCAGGAGGAGACCCGCCGGGCGTGACGCAGGAGCGAGCCGGACCCGGGGTGTTCCCCATCGGCAGCCACGCGGGCCACCTCACGAAGGAGCCTTGCGGTGACTGTGACCCCACCCGGAACCCCTGCTGGGCGGGTGCGGGCACGGGAGGATGACGGTCTTTTCGGCCCGGCGTCCGTCACCTGGCGGGTGATGTCCGAGCCGGTGATGTGGGTCGCCGGTTTCCGTGCCTTCTACCTGCAGGCGCTGCATCCCCGCGTAATGCGCGGCACCTGGCAGAACACCGTGTTCACCAACCCCAAACAGGTGTGGGGACGGTTTGTGCGGACCACTGAATTTGTGAGCGTCCGCACCTTCGGCAGCCTGGCCGACGTCGAGCGGGCCGGGGCGCGGGTTCGCAGAATTCACGCGTCGCTGCACGGCTGCGATGAGGAAGGCGGAAGGTTCCGGCTCGATGATCCGGAACTGCTGCTGTGGGTTCACTGCAGCGAAATCAGTTCTTATGCCGACGTGGCTCGCCGGTCCGGGGTGCCACTGACGCACCAGGACCTGGACACCTTCATCGACGAGCAGCGCCGGTCGGCGGCGGTGGTCGGCCTGGACCCGGCGACTGTGCCTGCCTCCGTCACCGAGCTCGACCAGTACTGCGCGTCCATGCGCCCGCGGCTGCGGGTCACCCCGGAAGCCAGGCGGGCACTGCTGCGCTCGGTCAATCCGGCCCTGCCGGTGCCGTTGCTGCCGCTCAAGCTGCTGGTGCCCGGCCTCACCGCGATCGGCTTCGCGAGCCTGCCGCGCTGGGCCCGCCGGCTGTACGGAATCCCGGCCAGCCCGCTGACCGACCTGGCCGCCACGGCCAGCCTGCGGGCACTTCACGAGGGCACGCGCGGTGTGCCCGGCCGGCTGGTGGTGCTGCCGGCGGCCCGCGCCGCCAGCACCAGGATCAGAGCGGTGGCACGTTCCAGGAGACGATGACCGGCTCGCCGTGCTCGGTGCCGAGGGTGCACAAGGTCCCGGTGTCGAGCAGGAACAGCCGCCCGGCCGCGGCTTCCAGCCGCAGCCACCGGGCTGTCAGCACCCGCAGCAGGTGAGCGTGGGCGACGACCGCCACGTCGCCGTCCGCCAGCAGCCGCCGCGCCCGGGCGAGTGCCCGGTCTGCCCGCTCTCCCACGTGCTCGACGGTTTCGCCCGGATGGCTCGCATCTCCTGGGACCACGCCATCGCGCCACAGATACCACCCGGGCCGCTCCGCCTGGATGTCCGCGGTGGTTCTGCCCTCGTAGCCGCCGTAATCCCACTCCTGAAGGTCATCGTCCGCGGTCGCACCCGTCAGCCCGGCGAGAGTCGCCGTGCGGACAGCCCGCTGCGCTGGGCTGGTGAATGCCGCACGCACGCGGTAGGCGGCGAGCGCGGGCGCGAGCGCGGCAGCCGCGGCCTCGCCGGCGCCGGTGAGTGGCAGGTCACTCCGCCCGGTGTGACGTTTGGCACGACTCCATTCCGTTTCGCCGTGCCGGAGCAGGATCAGTTCGCCCATCGGCCAATCATCGCGGGTCAGCCGGGGTGAGGCCGGTGCGGGGGCGGAGCTGTGGTGAGGGATGCATATCAGGTCATGTCCGGCCTGTCCCGGTAGCTGTACGCTGTCGGGCGTGAGCGCACCGCCGCCTTCCCCTCCGTCTCCGCCCCCTGAGCCAGAGCAGCCGGACTCCTCACCCTGGTTCTCCCACGAGCCGTGGCCCTCGGAGCCCCTCCCGCCAGAAGAACCTGAGCCGCCCGCACCCGAGCCGCCCGCACCAGAGCCGCCCGCACCAGAATTTGAGAGGTCCCAGCCGCCGGGCTCCCAGGCGCCCCCGTACTCCGAATCGCAGTGGGGTTCTCAGACGCCGTGGGGCACGCAGCAGCAGCCGCAGTGGGGCCAGCAGCCACCCCCGGCTCCCCAGCCGCAGTGGGGCCAGCAGCCATCTCCTGGCGCCCAGCCTCAGTGGGGTTCCCCGCCGCCCTGGGGCCAGCAGCCGGCTCAGCCGCCGGTCCGGCCCCGGCGGGGTGGTTCCGGCGTGCGCGGCGCCGCTCTCGTTGCCAGCCTTCTCCTGGTGGCGGCGGTCTGCCTGGTGACCGCGGTGGTCGCTGGCATGAAAGCACGTGCAGAGCAGACCCGGCCGCCGACCGCCGCGGAGCGATCCCAGGCGGCGGCAGCGGCCGTGGCCGACCGATGGCAGCGATGGCCGACGGGGATGATCTTCCCGGCCTCCCTCAGCTACACGACGAGCCTGCTCACGCAGGAGACGGCGCGGCGGATCGGTATCGGGCCCGGGTACGCCTGCTCGGCGGCCCTTGCCGGCCCGGTCGCGGGCCTGGCCAGGCGTGATGGGTGCCGGGCGGCCGTGCGGGCGACCTATGCGGATCAGCTCCAGGGCGTGCTGTTCACGACCGGCGTGCTCGCATTCCCCACCCCCGAGCGGGCGGCGGCCTTCGCTCGGGCGATCGCTGCCGACCGGCTTCCTGCGGGACTGCGGGCACTGGCGTTTCCCCGCACAGTGAGCGCGAGATTCGACGATGCCGCGCGCCAGGTGACGACCAGGCGGCAGGCAGGCCCGTACGTGGTCATCACCGTCGCCGGGTACGCGGACGGCAGACCCGCCGCTGCCGCCCAGCGGCGGTCGTCGGTATTCGCCCCCTCCAGGCAGCTGACCTCGGCCATCCTCACCCCGCTGGCGAAGCCGGCAACCGTAAACTGCGCGAACCCGGAGTGGTCATGCTGAGCTGGAACGCCCGACGCCTCACCACGGCAGCAGGGTGCGCACTGCTCGTCATAAGCACTGTGGGAACGGGGACAGCGGCCGCGGCCCCCGGGCAGGGCATTCCGGCTCAGGTCCGGGTGGCGGAGCAGCGGCAGCTGCGAGAAATCGAGGCGCCAGCAGCCTGGCGCCTGACCAAGGGCCGGGGGATAACGGTCGCCGTCCTGGACACCGGGGTGGATGCGACCGCGGCCGACCTCGCCGGCTCGGTCACCACCGGGCCCGATTACACCAAAGGCGCGAACCCGCCCGGTTACCACCCACCGCATCTGCACGGGACCTTCATCGCATCGCTGATCGGCGGTCACGGCAGCGGGCCCGGGCGGGCCGAGGGCGTGCTCGGGATCGCGCCAGCCGCGAAGATTCTCTCCGTCCGGGTCATCCCGGACGATCAGGAACCCGGGTTCGGGCTCTATAACGCGAGCCCGCGTTTCACCGACGCCGTCGGCCGGGGGATCCGGTACGCGGTCCGGCACGGAGCACAGGTCATCAACATGTCGCTCGGCGGGCCCTCACCGTCCCGCCAGACCAGGGGCGCGGTCGCGTACGCGATCGCGCATGGGGTCGTTGTGGTGGCCGCCGCGGGAAACAACGGTTCCGGGCACGCTTCGTTTAGCCCTTATTCCTATCCCGCTTCGTATACCGGGGTGATCTCGGTGGCGGCGGCGACCGGTCAGGGAACCCGTGCATTTTTCTCCGAACGGAATTCCTCGGTGCTGATCTCCGCGCCGGGTGTAAAGATCGTCGGCGCTGGCCCAGGCGGGCAGTACATACAGGCCAGCGGCACCAGCCCGGCATCGGCATTCGTGGCGGGTGTGGCGGCGCTGATCCGCGCCGCCCATCCCCGGCTTTCGCCGGCCCTGGTCGCGCAGGCGCTCATCACCTCCGCCCGGCACCAGCCTGCCGCCGACTACAGCCCCAGCACCGGGTTTGGTGAGGTTGACGCGGTGGCTGCGATGCGGGCGGCGTCCCGGCTGACCAGCACCAGGCCATCGACGGGGCTGGCCCCGTCGGGCCACTTCGCCCCAGCTGCCGGGCCGATACAGGTGACCCACCGTGACACGGCCCGGATTGGTGCTTACGGCGCGGTGGCTGCTGCGGGGGTCCTCGGTTTCCTTGCGGCGACGCTATTTCTGGGCGCCCGCGCCCGCGGCCGCCGCCGGGCACGGCAGCGCAGTAGCGGGCAACCGGGCCCGCCCGGATTTGCCGGAACTGGACCAACCGGTTTCCCGGCATCGGGTACAGGAATGTGACTCTTTGGACAGGCTCATAGGAGCCCGTGAAAGGAGGACTCCGCCTTTTCGCGGAGCTGATACCGGAATGTGACCTAATTTTCCGGTTGTTTCCGTGGGGTACTGCTTAGATCTGAGGCGTGTCAGCACCGGGTAACGTCACCATGCCGCCGGTTAGCGGAGCGAGTCCGGTGGCCCGGCGGCGGCGCTGGCCGCGCCGCATGGTCTTGATCGTGGTCATCGTCGTCGGGCTGGCCGGTGTCGGTGGCGGCGGGTTCGGGCTGTTCCGGGAGTTCACCCGGCCGGCTACCCAGACGGAGGTGGCGACTGCGCTTCGGGCGGAGATTGCCTCCCGCTGGGCCCGTCTGCCTGCCAAGCAGATCTTCCCCGGCAGCATCGGCTACACCACGGCGGGGGGGATGAACACCGCGGCGCGGCTGGTGGGCATCGCCCCTCCGGCGTCGTGCACGGCGGCACTGGACTCAGCTCTGGCTCATGCGTTCAGCCGGCATGGATGCATCAAGGTGTTGCGGGCGACCTATCTGGATGCCTCAGGCACCGTGGTGCTGACGGCAGGGGTCGCCGTGCTGCCCAGTGGGACGGCCGCCGCGCAGTCGGCGGCTGACGTGAACTCCATCCACCATGCCGGACTCCGGGTGGTGGCCTTTCCGGGCACGGTGACAAACCTGTTCGGTGATTCCCGGCGGGAATGGCTCAACCTCACGGTGCATGGACCGTACGTCTTCCTGAGCGCCGTTGGTTACGCCAGTGGCATTTCCGGCCACGGTCTTCGCGCGAACCCAGCCTTTAGTGATCTTGGCAATGCTGTGGCTGCCCGCGAGATCACCGTGCTCACCAGCGGGCGGAAGCCCTGCCAGCGGGAGGACATTCGATGCTGAGCCGCTGGTCCGCGCTCGTAGCGCTGTCGGTTTCGTGCCTGCTGGGAATCACCCTGGCCGCCCCGGCGACGCAAGCCCGCTCCCTGGGCCAGACGGCGTGGCCTGCGAGTGCGGCGATACCGGCGCAAACCACGGCCGTACCGCACTCGGGTGGGGTCAAGCTCGTCAAGGAACTCCTCCGCGCCTGGCAGATCACGAAGGGGCACGGGGTCACGGTCGCGCTTGTGAGCAGCGGTATCAATGCTCGCCTGGCCGGTCTCGGCGGCAGGCTGAAAATTGGTAAGGCGTTCGGGAACACCTCCCACGAGTCCAAGGCCCCCGCCACGGCGATAGCCATGGGAATCGCGGGGAGCGGCCCCAGTTCGGCGAACCCTTTCGGCACGATCGGCCTCGCGCCCCAGGTGAAGATTCTCGACGTCGGGGTGCGGTACCGTGCCTCCGACGGTGTCTGGCAGGACCAGGAAGCGCTCGCGATCCGTTATGCGGTCGATCACGGCGCCAAGGTGATCTACGTCAATGAGGTCGGCTACTCCGACGCCCCGGTGCTCGACGAAGCCGTTGCCTACGCAGCATCAAAGAACGCTGTCGTCATCTGTGCCGAGTATGGGTTCGGACGGTCGCGAAATCGTCCGCAGTTCCCGAGCAGCATGCCCGGCGCATTCGGGGCGGGCACGGTGATCTTCCCGGACTTGCGCGCACCGCGGTCACGACACCCCAGCCCGCGCAACACGTCCATCCTCGTCGGCGCGCCAGGCAACACCATCGATACGTCTGGGCCCACGGGCGGCGGCTATGAGATCTGGGACGATGTCGCGGCGGGCGCGTGGATCACCGCGACCGTGGCCCTGATCAAGTCCGTGTACCCGAAGCTGCCCACGGTGCTGGTCGAGCAGGCGCTGGCACTGTCCGCCACGAATCATCCCCGCGGGCGGTACAACACCACCATCGGCTTCGGGTACCTCAACCCAGTCGGTGCGCTGCGGGAGGCCGCGAAGCTGCGCCGGCTGCGCATGCAAGCACCGGCTGGTCCCGGCGTGGCGAACCCATCGGCACGTCTTGCATCTGGGCCAGCACCTGATGTGGTCCACGCGGTCCGCCACACGGTGCTGAAACTGGCCGGCTTCGGCGGGGCAGCAGGCGTGGGGCTGTTGCTGCTGCTTCTTGCGATCTTCCTGCCGCGGCGCCGGCGGAGGGCGGCAGTGGCACCGGCAGCGGGACCACCAGGTTCGTGGCCGCAAGGACCACCAGGACCGCCAGGTTCGCAGCCGTCGGCCGTCCCCGGCGCATGGCCGCAGGGCCCGGGTGCGGGCCCAGCGGGTGGCCCGGGTGCGTGGCCACAGGGGCCAGGTTCCTGGTTCCAGGGTCCCCAAGAGTCCCCCCGATCGCAGCCGCAAGCACCGCGGGGATCGGTCGGTCCCAGGCACCAAGGGCCTCCTGGGTTCCCGGGTTCGCAGCCGCCTGGGGCCGCCCGCCGGCCGCCTGGCAGGCATTCGGGCCAGTGGGAGGAACCCACCGAAACGCTGCCGCCAGAGGCTGGGCGAATCCCACCGCCCCGTTCCCCGGAAACTTCGCCACCCGAGGCTCCCGACTCGTGGCCATCAGCGTGGCCCGGCGATGAGCCCCCATCAGAGGGCACGGCCCCGTGGGACGCGCCCGGGTAAGTCCGGGGCGCGGGGCGCGGCCGCCGCGAACCGCCTACGGCAGGGTGAGGATTTCGTAGCCGTCGGCGGTGACGGCGAGGGTGTGCTCGAACTGGGCGGTGCGCTTGTGATCCTTGGTCACGACCGTCCACCCGTCCCGCCAGATGTCGTAGTCGATCGTGCCGAGGGTAAGCATCGGCTCAATCGTGAACGTCATCCCCGGCTCCATGATCACGGTGACGTCGGGGTCGTCGAAATGCGGCACGACAAGGCCGGAATGAAACGTGGCGCCAATTCCGTGACCGGTGAAGTCGCGCACCACGCCGTAGCCAAACCTGCGCGCATACGACTCGATGACCCGGCCGATAGCGTTCAGCGGGCGGCCGGGCGCCACCACCCGTATCCCGCGCATCATCGCCTCGTGAGTGCGCTCGACCAGCAGCCTGGATTCCTCGTCCACGTCACCGGCCAGGAAGGTGGCGTTGGTGTCCCCGTGGACCCCGTTCAGGTACGCGGTGATGTCCACGTTGACGATGTCCCCGCCGGCGATCCTGGTGGAGTCGGGTATCCCGTGGCAGATCACCTCGTTGATGGAGGTGCACAGCGACTTGGGGAAGCCCCGGTAGCCGAGCGTGCTTGGGTACGCGCCGTGGTCGCTGAGGAACTCATGCCCGACCCGGTCGAGTTCGTCCGTGGTCACCCCCGGTGCGACGTGCTGGCCCACCTCCTGCAGTGCACGGGCAGCCAGCCGTCCCGCCGCCCGCATCCGGCCGATGGTTTCGGCGTTCTTGACGTCCGGCTCACCGGTCTTCGGGCGTTTCCTGCCCACGTACTCCGGCCTGGGGATATGCGCTGGCACCTGCCGCAGGGGCGATATCCGGCCGGGCTGGAGCGTGGTTGCCATGGTCTGGGAGTCTAATGGCATGGACGATGAGCAGCAGTGGTGGTATTGCCTCCGGCACAAACGGGTGGAGCACGGCGCTGGCTGCCCCGGCAAGGACCGGCTTGGCCCGTATCCGAGCCAGGAAGCAGCAGCGCGCGCCCTGGAGACGGTCCGCAGGCGGAACGAGGAGTGGGACGCGGCCGACGACCGCTAGCGGACCGGCCGCGAACCGGGCAGACCGCCGCGTGACGGGCTTGCCGGCGGCGGCCCAGTAGATAGGGTTGTGGGGACGGCGCGGGCTTCCCGAAGGGGGCGCGGGGTGGGCGGTGAACCTGGCGGTGGCGGGCTGCCGCCCGCAGCGCAGGCCAGGATGGCCGAGATCCGGCGCAGCGGGGCCTGGGGATCGGCGTTGTCGACCGCAGAGTTCGCGGCGATCCGCAGCGTGGGCTTCGAGCCGGTGGGCCAAGTGCTCGGGGCGGCGGTGTACAACATCGGCTACCAGGGCGGTTACAGCTGCCCCGGTGCCTGGTCGGGCTTGTTCGGCAGCTGGAGCGCGGCGACGACGCAGGTGTCCGGGCGCGGCGGCTGGGGCTCGTTCGGCCCGCTGACCCAGGCCATGTACGACGCGCGTCACAAGGCGATCAGCCGGATGACGGCCGAGTGCGCCGCGCTGGGCGGGCACGGGGTCGTGGGCGTGTCGCTGCGAATCGGTGGTTTCCCGTCCGGCGGGCTGGAATTCAAGGCCATCGGCACGGCGGTTCGCGGCGTCGGGGCGGCGGCCCCGCCGCATCCCTTCAGCTCCGATCTTTCCGGGCAGAATTTCGCCAAGCTCATCGCGGCCGGCTGGGTGCCGGTGGGACTGTCGCTGGGCATCTCCATCGCGGCCAGGCACGACGACTGGAGGACGATCGGGATGAGGTCCTGGGGGGCTGGCAACACCGAGGTGCCCGGCTACACCGAGCTGGTGAACATGGCGCGGCACGACGCCCGGGTCCAGCTGACGGCCGACGTGGCCAGGCTTGGCGCGGGCGGGGTCGTCGTATCCAGCAACCACCTGCAGATTCGCGAGCGAGAATGCCCCTCCCAGGAGCATCGCACAGACCACATCGCAGAGGTTACGATCATCGGCACCGCCATCGCGCGTTTTGCCGCGCCCCCGGCTTCGCAAGCGCCAGGGACGCTCGCCGTCCTCTCGCTCGACCCGCAGCGCCGGCAGGCCGCCCGGATCAGGCTCGGGGGCTGACTGGTGGCCGCGACCGCACGACCGTGCAGGACCTGAGGAGAACCATGACCGAGCAGACGAGTACCGAGCTGAACACGGCGGGGGTGCCGCAAGACGCGATGAAGCGGCTTGCCGAACTCCAGCCAGGAACGCCGGGCGCGATCTTCACGTCCGACCTCTCGGTCAACGAGTTCCTGCTGGTCAGGGAGGTCGGGTTCCGGCCGCTCGGGCTGGTCCTTGGCAGCTCGATCTATCACGTCGGGCTGCAGGTCGGCCGCTGGAGCAAGAACCAGGAACTCGACGTCCTGTCGCAAGCCATGTACCACGCCCGTGAGCTGGCCATGACGCGGATGGAGGCCGAGGCGGACGCGCTCGGGGCCGACGGCATCGTCGGGGTCCGGCTTGACGTCGAGATGAAGGAGTTCGGCGCCGACATCGCTGAGTTCATCGCTGTCGGTACTGCCGTCAAAGCGGACAAGGGCGCCGGCGGCGGCGGGGTGATCACCTGGCGCAACAACAAGAACCAGCCTTTCACCTCGGACTTGTCAGGCCAGGATTTCTGGACCCTGGTCCGGGCAGGTTACGCGCCGCTGGGCATGGTGATGGGCTCATGCGTCTACCACATCGCCCACCAGCGGCTCGGCAGTGTGCTCGGCAACATCGGCCGCAACGTCGAGATCGAGCAGTTCACCCAGGCCCTGTACGACGCGCGGGAACTCGCGATGACCCGGATGCAGGCCGAGGCCGCGGAACTGCACGCGGAAGGGATCGTCGGGGTCCAGCTTCGCCAGCACAGCCACACCTGGGGTGCGCACACGACCGAGTTCTTCGCGATCGGGACAGCGGTCCGGCCGCTGCGCGAGGACCACGTGATCGAGCGCCCCACCATGGTGCTCAGCCTCGACGGCTGACCCGTCGGCCCCTGGCCGCCGGCGTCGAACATTAAGCCGGGGACGGCCGGTTGGGCGTGGCAGCCGTTATGCACCAAATGCGGCTCGCGCGGCGGCTGCGCCTTCCCTGGTCCGCGACAGGTACCCATACGTGCCTTGCTCGCGCAGTTCCCTGGCAGCCTCCACCACTGCGCCAAGTGCCGCGAACGCGAAGGCCCCGCCCACCGAGATCCTGTGCACGCCGGCGTCGGCAAGTTCGGCGACGGTCGGCCCACCCGCGGTGGCGAGAACGTTGACCGGCCTGTCCACCGACCGCACGAGCTGGCGGATGTCGTCGGCGCTGGTGAGGCCGGGCGCATACAGCACGTCGGCGCCCGCGTCCTGGTAGGCCTGCAGGCGGGCGACGGTGTCGGCGAGGTCGGGCCTTCCGCGCAGGTAGTTCTCGGCTCGTGCGGTGAGCACCAGCCTGCCGGGGCCGGCATGAGCCGCCTCCGCGGCCGCCGCGACCCGGTCGGTGGCCAGCCCGCGGGCATAAATCGAGCCCTCACCGTGACGGGTGAAATCCTCCACGCTGCAGCCAGCGAGGCCGGCCTTGATCGCGAGCCGTATCGTCTCGGCCACCCCATCGGGGTCGTCGGCGTACCCGTTCTCCAGGTCCGCCGACACCGGCACGCTGATCGCCGCGGCAATGACCGCGCCATTCGCGATCGCCTCATCGCGGGTGACCGACCCATCCAGCCGGCCCAGCGTCGCCGCGAAACCGCTGCTGGTTGTCGCGAGGGCGGTGAAACCGAGCGATTCAAGCAGCTTCGCGGAGCCTGCGTCCCACGGGTTGGGGATCAGCAGCGGCTCCGGGCCGTGATGCAATTCGAGGAACCGCTCTGCCTTGTTCTGTTGGCTGGTCATTGCGCCAATGTATGGGGATGTCCCGGCGTGGCGTCAACGGGGGCGCCCGGGCGTGGCGTCGCTGGCGTGCGGTTAGGTTGACGCTGGGCCGCTCACCTGGTCCAGCAGCCGGGCAAGCCGCGCCCGGAGTCCCTTGTCCGGCCCGGGCCGTTCCCCGGCCGCGGCGCTGACCAGGTGCTGGGCTACGTCGAAGGACAGCAGTGGCGGGGCCGACTCCACCACCAGGGCCTCGTGCGCCATCTGCTCAAGCTCCGGGTCGCCGCAGTCGAGGGCGAGGATGGTAGCGCCACCGCGGCGCGCGTCATGCACCCGTTCGAGCAGCCCGGCGGGAGCTGTCTCCGGGCTCACAACAAGCAGCGATTCGCCGCGCCGTGCCTCGGTCAGCCGGGCCAGCCCGACACTGAGGTGCGGCGGTGCTCCTGGCGGCGGCTGCCAGCGCACCAGCGTGGGCGCAAGCTCGGGGATCCCCGCGAACCGGCTCTCCTCGTCCAGGTGGGCAGCCATGTGCCAGGGCTCGCTGACCGGGGTCCCGACCACCAGCAGCCCGCCTGGCGTGCGCGGCGGCCCGCGAAGGGCACGCGCGAACGTGGCAGCCCGTTCCAGCCAGCCGGTGGGAGCGAGCAGCATCCGCAGCGCGGCCACCTGGTCGGCGTCCATGTCCCCATGGTGCCACGGGCCATGGCGTCTGGCAGGATCGGGACATGGCTGAGCAGGACGTATGGCCCGGTATGGGCGGCGACGTCGGGGCTTTGACCATCGGGATTCTGGGTGGCACCGGCGACCAGGGGCGCGGGCTGGCACGGCGGTTCGCCGCCGCGGGCAACCCGGTCATCATCGGTTCGCGAAGCGCGGAGCGGGCCGCGGAGGCGGCGGCGAGCCTGGGGGAGTGGCTGCCGGTCCGGGGTTCGGCGAACGCCGACGCGGCGGCTGCCGCAGACGTGGTGATCGTCGCAGTGCCGTGGGACGGTCACGGCGCGACCCTCGCCTCGTTGGCTGCCTCGCTGGCGGGCAAGGTCGTGATCGACTGTGTGAACCCGTTGGGTTTTGACGCCCGCGGCGCTTACGCGCTGCCGGTGGTCGAAGGCAGCGCCGCCGAGCAGGCCGCCGCGCTGCTGCCGGACTCAGAGGTCGTGGGCGCGTTCCACCACGTGTCGTCGGTGCTGCTGCTCGACCCCGAGGTCAGCGCCATCGACCTGGACGTGATGGTGCTCGGCGACGACCGGCGGGCGACCGACCTGGTGCAGGCGCTCGCGTGCCGGATCCCCGGCGCCCGCGGGGTGTACGCGGGCCGGCTCCGCAACTGCCGGCAGGTTGAGGCGCTCACCGCGAACCTGGTCGCGATCAACCGGCGCTACAAGGCTCACGCGGGCTTGCGCGTCACCGATATCTGACCCGGCATCCACCGCATTTTCATGCCAAACGGCTGCCGCGTCCCCACCCGGTCCCAGGCCGGCTCATTGCCGCACCGCCGTATCCCAGAGCCGGCTCAGGCCCGCGGGCGGTCAGTGGTAGGAGTGCTCCTCGTCGGGGAACTGCCCGCCGATGACCTCCCCGGCAAATGACCTGGCCGCGTCACCGAGCACGCCCGCCAGGTCGGCGTACTTCTTCACGAACTTCGCTGTGTGCGGTGTGAGGCCGGCCATGTCCTGCCAGACCAGCACCTGCGCGTCGCAGCGGGCCCCGGCGCCGATCCCGATGGTCGGAATGGAGACCGCCTCGGTGACCTTGGCCGCCAGGTCGGCGGGCACAGCCTCAAGTACCAGGGAGAAGGCACCAGCGGATTCCAGCGCCTTGGCGTCGTGCAGCAGCCGCGCACCGTCCTCCCCCCGGCCCTGCACCCGGTACCCGCCGAACACGTTGACCGACTGCGGGGTGAGCCCGAGGTGGGCCATCACCGGGATCCCGGCCGCGACCAGTTCCTCAACCTGCCGTACCACCCGCTGCCCGCCTTCCAGCTTGACCGCGTGCGCGCCGGCCTCTTTCAGGAACCGGGTCGCGCTGGCGAGCGCCGTCTCCGGCGAGGCCTGGTAGGAGCCGAACGGGAGATCCGCCACGACCAGCGCGCGGTGGGTGCCGCGGACCACGGCGGCGGTGAGGGGGATGAGGTCGTCCACGGTTACCGGGATGGTCGAATCGTGGCCGTAGACCACCATCGCGGCGGAATCCCCGACCAGCAGGACCGGGATGCCTGCCTCATCGAAGACCCGCGCGGTGAGCGCGTCGTAGGCGGTGAGCATGGGCCATTTCTCGCCACGTGCCTTGGCGGCGGCGAGGTCGCGGACTGTGATGCGCCGCGTGGCGGTTCCGCCGTAGAGGGGTTCTGGGGTCCGCGCCGTGGTCGCGGCCGTGCCTGGGTCACTTGATTGTGCGGGCATGGGGTCCTCCACGTCTCGTGGCGCCGCTGTGGCGTCCCCGGACATCTCGATGATGACACGCCGCCGGCCCGCCCGGGTAGTCCCGCCCAGCCCAGCCTGACCGGAGATTTCTGGTTCGGCGGGGGACTGGGAATGTTTTGCGATACGAGACCGTTCCGTATCCATAGCGTCCCCGGAACGCCTCCCGCGACAGACGCAGACACCCGCGACCTGAAGGGCATCATGGATTCGCGCAACAGTTCTCCGCAAGCAGGCTCTCTCTCGCTCCCGGGAAGCGCTCCGCTCCCAGGCGAGGCTCAGGACCAGAGCAAGGTTCACCAGCGCCGCTGGGTGATCCTCGCGGTTCTGATCACAAGCCTGATGGCGATCGTTTTGGACAACACGGTCCTGAACGTCGCGATGAAAACCATCGCCCAGCCCGCGGTTGGCCTCGGTGCCAGCCAGAGCCAGCTGGAATGGGCGATCAACTCCTACACCCTCGTCTTCGCCGGGCTGCTGTTCACCTTCGGCGTGATCGGCGACCGCATTGGCCGCAAGCGGATGCTGATGATCGGCATGGCCGCCTTCGGCCTGTTCTCCCTGCTCACCTCGTATTCACACAGTCCTGACCAGCTTGTGTGGGCCCGGGCGGCCATGGGGCTCGGCGCTGCCGCCGTGATGCCGCAGACGCTGTCGATCATCGCGAACGTCTTCGACCCGGCGGAGCGCGCGCGGGCCATCGGGATCTGGGCAGTCGCGGTTGGCATCGGGGTGGCGATCGGGCCGATCGTGGGCGGGTTGCTGCTTGCCCACTTCTGGTGGGGCTCGGTGTTCCTGATCAACGTTCCGTTCACGGCGGCTGGCGTGGCAGCCATCTGGATGCTCGTCCCGGAGTCGAAGAACCCGTATCCAGGCCGGGTCGACCTCGTGGGCGTACTGGCGTCCATCGCGGGCCTGGTGCTGCTGGTGTACGGCATCATCCAGGGTGGCGACAAGGGATCGTGGCTGCACCCCGATGTGCTGGGACCCGCTGTCGGCGGGCTGGCCGTGCTCGCGTTCTTCGCGTGGTACGAGGCGAGGACCCGCTACCCCTCGCTGGATGTGCGGCTGTTCCGCGACCCCCGGCTCTCGTCCGCGGTGGCGGCGCTGTCGCTGGTCTTCTTCGGCATGATGGGCGCGTTCTTCTTCCTGAGCTTCTACCTGCAAAGCGTGCGCGGTTACAGCCCGCTGCGCGCCGGCATGCTGTCGCTTCCCTTCGCTGCCGGCCAGATGCTGCTTGCGCCCCGCACCGCGTCGCTGGTCCAGCGGTTTGGCGCCAAAGCCGTCGCGGCTGGTGGGCTGCTGGTCGTCACCGCCGCACTCAGCGGGTACCAGTTGCTCAGCACCGCCACCCCGATCTGGGTGCTCGGAATTCTCTTCTTCGTCCAGGGCGTGGGGATGGGCAGCGTGATGCCACCCGCCACCGAGGCAGTGATGTCAGTAGTGCCCCGGGAGCGGGCGGGCGCAGGTTCTGCACTCACGAACACTGCGCGGCAGGTATCGGGCGCCCTTGGCGTGGCCGTGCTTGGCTCGGTCCTCGCCCAGGCGTACCGGAGCCAGCTTGGCCCGCATCTGGCCGGGCTGCCTGCTCCGGCCAGGGGAGCGGCCTCCGGCTCGATCACCGGTACCCAGGCGATCGCGTCCCGGTTGGGCGCAGCAGGCCGGGAACTGGCAGGCTTCGGGGACTCCGCGTTCGTGCACGCCATGCACATCACCACGCTGATCTCGGCCGGGATCACCCTGCTGGGTGCGCTGGTGGTCCTCAAATGGATGCCCGGCCGTGCTGCCCGTGCACCCGCTGTCACGGCGGTGCAGCCCGTACCCGCGGAGGAACTTGACGCGGTTGCCCTTTCCGCGGCCGTTGGCGCTCGCGAGGCCGCCGCTCGTCGCGAGCGTGCTGGCATCCGCGAGCCAGCGTCGGTGGAAGGATAAGCCATGCTTCCGGCCGCAGGCAGCACCGAGGTCACCAGGACAGGGGGTCCCAGCTCGGGGGGTCCCAGCTCGGGGGGTCCCAGCTCGGGGGGACCGGGTTCGGGCGTGCCGCGCCGCCCCGGCCGGCCTCGGAGCGAGCGCGCCGATCGCGCCATCATCGACGCAGCACTCAGCCTTTTCGCGGAAGAGGGACCCGAGGGCCTGTGCATAGAGAAGGTCGCGGCCCGCGCCGGGGTCGGGAAAGCGACCATCTACCGACGCTGGCCTGGCAAGGAGCAGTTGCTCCTGGCCGCGATGGCAGCGCTGAAGAAACCGCTCCCAGAGCCCGCTGGGCGTTCGGCACGCGAAGACCTGGTGGCTCTTGTCGGCGCGATGTGCCAGGACACGGCCGATCCCCGGCGCACCAGGCAGTTCGGGCTGCTGCTTGGGGAGGGTGCGAAGTACCCCCAGCTGATGGCGCGTTACCGGGAGACGGTCCTTGAGCCACGGCGCGAGGTGATCAGGTCGGTGTTGCGCCGTGGCGTTGCCACCGGCGAGCTCAGGGCGGACACCGACATTGAGGCGGCGCTGTTCATGCTGGTCGGGGCGGTGATCGCCGGAAGCAGGCACGAGCCAGGCGGGATTCCGCCCGGCTTCGCCGAGCGGATCGTGAACGAGCTCCTGCAAGGCCTGGCCGCGCGCTGACTGACGCGGTCCGTGCGGTCCGGGCCTGCCCTTCTTTTGGGCCTGTGAGATGCGCTGATTGCCATGCGTGTGCTGGGAGTCGCGCTGGTCCTGCTCACGTGTGGGCGTTGGATGCATTGGTGGCTCCGGTTCCCGACCCGTACCCTCGACGGCATGAATCTCGCTGATCTTCCCCGGATCGAGTTCGCGTTCCCCGGGCCGCTGCGGGACCAGTTGGTAGCCGCGATCTTGTCCGGCGCGAAGACCTCGACCTCTGGCCTGGTGCTCGAATACGAGCGTGAGAACGAGCCGCTGCCGAGGGCTGGCCAGCGATTGGCGGTGGTGGACTCGGCGGACCGGCGAGTCGCGGCGATCGAGCTGACCGAAGTGCGGGTGATCCGGCTAGCCGATGTGGACCTGCAGCACGTCCTCGACGAGGGTGAGGGTGATGAGTCAGTGGCGAAGTGGCGCGCCGGGCACGAAAGGTTCTGGCACGGCGCGGAGATGCGCGCGGAACTGGGCGACCTCGCTTTCACCGTGAACGATGACACGTTGGTGCTGGCACAGCGCTTCCGGCTGGTGCATACCGGCGAAGTCGCGTGATTGCACCGGTCGGGCCCATGACTGACGCTGAGCAGTTGCTGAAGGCGCAGCGGTTCAGAGCCCAGCTGCTGACAGGGACTCCCGCTGCCAGCGCGGTTGAGGTGACCCGCAGGCTGCTGGCTGTCCAGGCGCAGGATTCGCGGGCGGCACGGCTGGCCATCCGGGTCCGCAGCCGCGGGCTTTCGGCCGCGGACGTGGATCACGCGTTCACGGCCGAGCGTTCGCTCGTGCTCGGCTGGCTGAACCGCGGCACTCTGCATTGTGTGCTGGCCGAGGACTACTGGTGGCTGCACGCGCTCACATCCCCGCCCCGGTCGGCTGGCAACGCCCGCCGGCTCGCCCAGGAAGGAGTGCCACCGGAGGATGCCGACCGGGCCGTCGAGATCGTCGAGCGGTCGCTGGCCACGGAAGGCCCGCTCACACGCGGCCAGCTCGGGGAGCGCCTTTCGGCGGCCGGGGTGCGCACCCAGGGCCAGGCGCTCGTGCACATCCTCGCGCTGGCTTGCCTGCGCGGGATCGCGGTGCGGGGACCCATGTTCGGCGCCCAGCACGCTTACGTGCTGGCCCGGGACTGGATAGGGGTGCCGCCCGCTTTCGATCGCGACCGTGCCCTTGCCGAACTTGCCCGCCGCTACCTGGCGGGCCACGGCCCAGCCACCGATCGTGACCTGGCGCACTGGGCCGGGCTTCCGCTGCGTGATGCGCGGTGGGGCCTCGCCGCCATTGCCAGCCTTCTTACCGACCGCGCCGACGGTCTCGCGGAGTTGTCCGCTCCGGAGTTTTCCGCTGGCACAGGACGGTCGCCAGCCCAGCCCGGTGTGATCCTCGCGGCGCCCGGCGAGATTACCGGCAGGGATCCCCGGCCGCCGCCTCGTGCGGCGCCGGGCGAGATTCCCCATGACGACGCCCTGCCGCCGCCTCGCCTGCTTGGCGCCTACGAACCCCTGCTGCTTGGGTGGGCCTCAAGGGAGCCGTTCGTCGGCCGGTACGGTCCGCGGATCATGTCGAACGGACTCTTCCGCCCGTTCGCGCTGGCCGGCGGCCGTGCCGTAGCAACGTGGAGCTTTGCCGGCGGCCAGGTTTCGCTCAGCCCGTTTGAGCCTCTCAGCGCCCAGGTGTCGGACACTTTGTCGCGAGAGGCAGCCGATGTCGAGCGATTCCTGGACCTGGCAACCCCGGCCAGCCCCGCTCGGTGACGAAAAACGCACGGTCATCGCTGATCACGAGCGTAAAGGCCGTCCCTCACCGGGGAGCAGCCGCCGCTCACCAGGCAGCCGCCGCTCACCAGGGAGCAAGGGCCATCGCTCACAAGGGACGCAAAAGGCAAGGTGTGGCCAGGCGCCGGCGTGGGCATGGGCGTGCCGGACGGGCGTGTGAGCAGTACGCTCGGGCAGGTTGCCGAGTTCATGCGGCACGGTTGCCTGTCGGCCGGACTCGGCTGCAGGTGAACGCGTGCGCGGAGGAGGGGAAGTGGAGTTCGCGGGTAACTGGGCAGAGCAACTGCGGGCGGAGGCGGCCAGCTATGCGCGGGTGGCGCTCGACAACATCAGGCGCGAATTCCCCTCCAACGTGATTCACACCTTGACCAGACCAGGCGACTTCCCGTTCCGCCCCAAGGCGCGGACACCGGTCTTCTACGGCAGTTTCGACTGGCACTCGTGCGTGGAAATGCACTGGGTACTGCTGCGCCTGCTGCGCCTGGAGCCGGGAGCTGTGCCGGAAGCAGAGATCCGGACCGCACTCAGCGCTCATTTCAGCCCCGTGGGCCTGCTTGCCGAGGCCGAGTTCATCGGCGGGCCCAACGGACGGCCGGAACGTCCGTACGGCTGGGCCTGGGCGCTCGCACTCATCCACGAGGCGCAAATCTTCGACGACCCGGACAGCCGCAAGTGGGCCTCCGCGATGGAACCTCTGGCCGAGGCCGTCACCGGGTGCTTTCTCCAGTGGCTGCCGAAGGCGACCTACCCGGTCCGGTACGGGGTGCACGCCAACTCCGCGTTCGCCCTCTCGCGGGCGCTGTCCTACGCGCAAGAGCGCGCCGGGGGCGGGGAACCCGCACTCCTGGATGCGATCGCGGAGAAGGCCTACGAATGGTATGCCAGTGACACGCTGTACCCAGGCGGCTGGGAGCCCTCCGGCCACGACTTCCTGTCCCCCGCACTGTGCGAAGCCGAGCTCATGGCGCGGATTTTCCCCCCGGAAGAGTTCGCCAGCTGGCTGTCGGTGTTCCTGCCCGGGGTCGCGGGTGGCGAGCCTGCCTCCCTGTTCACACCGGCCGCGGTCTCGGACAGCGGCGACGGGCAGATTGCTCACCTGCACGGGCTCAACGCGAGCCGGGCCTGGTGCTGGCGGCGGATCGCCGAGTCCCTGCCCGCTGGTGACCCACGGATCGAGACGGCTTTGGCTGCTGCCAGGGTCCATGCCTCGGCGGCCCTGCCCCATGTCGTGGGCGACGACTACATGGTCGAGCACTGGCTTGCCTGCTATGCAGTGCTCCTGCTCAGCTGACGGCAAACTCCTCCTCACTTGGACGTCGCGCTCCCGCCCGGCCGAACGCCACGTTCTGGTCAGCGGACGCCAACACCTGTACCCGGTGCCTCAGCCGACCGCGAACGCTGGTGCCTGAAGCCGCGCAGCCAAGGCAGGATGCAATCATGCCCCCCATCGCGAAGACCCACCCGGCGCGCCAGCGGATCACGAGTAAGGGGCTTTTCACAGAGATTCGCGGGGCCGCTGACGCCCCTGCTCTGCTGTTCTTGCATGGCGGGCCGGGCCAGGGTTGTTACGAGTTCATGGCCCTGCAGGGAGACCGTCTCAGCGGGATGGCGCGGGTGGTGGGGCTGGACCAGCGGGGCGTGGACCGGTCGGCGCCGCTGGCCAAAGACTCCGGGCTGACCATCGCTGACCTCGTTGAGGACTGCGAGGAGGCACGGCGGGCGCTCGGCATCGAGCGGTGGGCGGTCCTTGGCCAGTCCTTCGGCGGCGGGTTGGCGTTGCGTTACGCGACCGCGTACCCCGGCAGCGTCACGGCAGTGATCTTCGAGAACCCAGTCTGGGACTTGGTGCTGTCTCTCCGGGCGGCGATTCCCCGGGTCGCGGCGATGCTCGCGGATCGCGGACTGGTCAGTGAGGCGCAAGCCGCGCTGGCGGCGGTGGAGCAGGCACCGCAGGCGTCGCGGGCCGCCTACGTCGCGGCGCTGGGGGCATTGGGGGAGGACCGGGAAGAGTTTTTCGTCTCCAACCCCGCCACGCGGGATCGCCTGGCGGAGGTCCGGTCCGCGAGGCAAGACGGCGAACCGGAGGACGATCAGGCCGCCGGGGATGAAGGCAGCCTCCGCCATCACCAGGCGATCAGCGGGGATGATGCCTGCTACGAGTCCCTGCTTCCGCTCCTTCCCCGCCTCAACGTTCCGGCCTTGCTCATCATCGGCGGCAGTGACCCCATCACCAGCCCGGAACAGCGCGAGGCGTTCCGCCAGGCGTCGCCGGTGAACCGGCTGCTCGAGTTCACCGACGCGGGTCATTTCGTCCACGCCGACCTTCCGGGAGCCTACGCGGCCGCCGTGGGGGAGTTCCTCAGCGTCGCCTCGCCCGGCACCGGCTCGGCCTGGCCGGTCAACCTCAACCAGATATGGGAGGAACAGTGAGTGACACGAACGCCATGCGCGTGGGCGTCGTCGGTGCGGGGCGCATTGGCGGGAACATTGCCCGCCGCCTCGCCCTCGCCGGCCACGACGTGGCGCTCAGCTTCGCCCGCGACCGGTCGGCGCTCGGCGCCCTCGCCGCCGACATCGGGGCGACCGTCGGCGAGCCGGCCTACGCCGCGGCCGCAGATGTGGTGGTGCTTTCGGTGCCCTGGGACGTGATCGACGAGGCGCTGTCCCAGGCAGGCTCGCTGGCCGGGCGGGTCGTGATCGACACCACCAACCAGTTCGGCCGCGCCGGCCTCACCGACCTGGGCGGCCGCACGGCTGCCCGGCACAACGCCGACCGGATGCCCGGCGCCCGCTACACCAAGAGCTTCAACACTCTCACCGCCGCGTTCCAGGCGTCGGCCGCGACCCGGGCGGGCGGCGACCGGGTCGTTCAGTGGATCGCCGGCGGCGACGCCGGCGCCAAGGCGGTCACGGCGGCTCTTGTCGCGGACGCGGGCTACGTGGCCGTCGACCTCGCCGGCATCGACGACTGCGCGGTCATGGAGGCGCCGCGCCGCCCCGGCGCGGTGTACGGCGAGGAGTACCGCCAGGCCGACGCGCAGGCGGTGGTGGAGGCGGTGCGCGCCGGACGTCCCATCCCGCCAACCCCAGCCTACTGACGTCTCTCACGTTCGAGAAAGTGACACTGACCTGCGGATACATGGCGCACCTGGCTTCCCGCCATGGCAGGACGAGACCGGGCTCGTCATCCTGCCCAGCGGGGCCCGAGTCCGTGGCCGGCGCCTGACCGATCCATCCAGCCCCGCCGACTTCGCACTGATCCTCGCCGAAGGACCGGTTCCGGCCTGGCCTCACCGGCGGATCCCAGGCGCAGCCGCACCCGCAGCCAGTTTCGTGGCCACCTCACGCCACCATGACCCGAGGACTAGCCGGCTCGCCCGCAGGGCTCGAACCCCCCAGGCTGCTGACCCGTAGGCTCAACAATCACGAGGGTGGTGCTGTATCGCTAGGCGGGAGCTTCGGGTTGGGGCTCGGTCCAGCGGTTGGTGATCGGGAGGCGGCGGTCGCGGCCGAAGTTGCGCGGCGTGATCTTCGGGCCGGGCGGGTACTGCCGGCGCTTGTACTCCGCGTGGTCCACCATGGCGATCACCCGGTGCACCAGATCAGGATCGTGGCCGGCCCTGACCAGTTCCCCGGCGCCCATGTCCTTGACCACATAGTCGTCAAGCACGGCGTCGAGCAGCAGGTAATCGGGCAGCGAGTCGACGTCGAGCTGTCCGGGGGCCAGTTCCGCGCTCGGGGGCTTGGTGATCGAGTTCTCCGGGATGGGCGGGGTCTCGCCGCGCTCGGCAGCCTCCCAGTTGCGCCAGCGGGCCAGTTCCCAGACAAGCGTCTTAGGCACATCCTTGATCGGGCCAAACCCGCCTGCGGAGTCGCCGTAGAGCGTCGAGTACCCCGTCGCCAGCTCCGACTTGTTCCCGGTCGTCAGCACCAGGTGGCCCTCCGCGTTGGAGAGGGCCATCAGGAGCACGCCGCGGACCCGCGCCTGCAGGTTTTCCGCCGCGAGCCCCTGCAGGTCGAGATCGTGCTCGAAAGCATCCACACTCGGGCCGATGGGCACCGTGCGCGCCTGCAGCCCCTGCCGCTTCACGAGGTCCTCCGCGTCGCTGACCGAGTGCCCGGTGGAGTACCGGCTGGGCATCAACACCACGTGGACTCGTTCCGGGCCGATGGCGTCGGCCGCGATGGTCGCCGTCAGCGCCGAGTCGATGCCCCCGGAGAGCCCGAGGATGACCGAACGGAAACGGTTCTTGGAGACGTAGTCCCGCACCCCGGTCTCCAGCGCGGCATACACCTCCGCCAGCGGCGACAGCCGGGGCCATACCGGGCTCGCGTCGCCGGGAGCCGGCTCCTGGTCAGGCACGGCGGGGGAGGAAGGGGGGGAGGGCAGGGCGACACGATGGATCGTTATGCAGGTTCCATCCAGGGCGTCGGCAGGGGTGTCGGTGGGCAGAGCGCTCGGATCAGCCTCGGGCAGCTCCAGGTCCACGACGACGAGAGCCTCGGCGAACTGCGGCCCGCGGGCGAGCAGGTGCCCGGCCGCGTCCACGATGATGGAGTCGCCATCGAACACCAGCTCGTCCTGGCCACCCACCATGTTCACGTAGGCGAGCGTGGCGCCCGCCTCCGCCGCGCGCTGCTGGCAAAGCTCCAGCCGCGCCGTGTCCTTGCCGCGCTCGTAGGGGGAGGCGTTCGGCACCACCAACAGCGAGGCGCCCGCCTGCCGGGTCACCGCCACCGGGCCGCCGTCTTGCCACAGGTCCTCGCAGATGGCGATCGCAATATCCACCGCCGGCTCAGCCCGCTCGGGTGATCCCGCGGCGCGCCCGCATGGGAACCGGACCACCGGCAGCCGGTTTCCCGGCACGAAGTAGCGGTACTCGTCGAACACCCCGTAGTTGGGCAGGTGGTGCTTGGCGGTGGTCACCACGATCTTGCCGCCATGAAGCAGCGCCGCCGCGTTCTGAGCCGCGCTGGCGGGCTGCCCGGTCCGGGGTGGGAGCCCGGCCTGGCGGCCCAGGTACCCGGTGACCACGGCGATGCCGCCGAGCCCTTCGCTGGCCAGCCTCGCCGCGGTGTCCCTGAGGGCCGCGATCGACGCTTCCACGAAAGACACCCGCAGCGCGAGGTCCTCGACTGGGTAGCCGCTGAGCATCATCTCAGGGAAGACGACGAGGTCTGCCCCGCGATCCGCCGCGCGGCGCGTCCAGTCGGTCACTGTCGCGGCGTTGGCCGCCAAATCTCCTACGGTGGAGTTGACCTGAGCGAGAGCGAGTCTGAACCTGGGCACAGTCCCAGCTTATGTAACGTGCCCGAAACACCAGCACGGAAGACTGGCCGCAGGGCGCTGTCGGCGGGTGGCGCGGCTGACCAGCTAGGACGAGGGAGACATGGACAGGCAGGAAGAGTTCGTTCTGCGCACGCTCGAGGAACGCGATATCCGTTTTGTCCGCTTGTGGTTTACGGATGTGCTGGGGTTCCTGAAGTCGGTCGCGGTCGCGCCCGCCGAGCTGGACGGGGCGTTCGCGGAAGGGATCGGCTTCGACGGGTCCGCGATCGAGGGCTTCGCGCGGGTGTACGAGGCGGACATGATCGCCAAGCCGGACCCGTCCACCTTCCAGCTGCTGCCGTGGCGCGGGGAGGCGCTCGGGGTGGGCCGGATGTTCTGCGACATCCTGATGCCGGACGGCTCGCCCTCGCATGCCGACCCGCGGTATGTGCTCAAGCGGGCGCTCGACCGGGCCAAGGAGCTCGGGTTCACCTTCTACACCCACCCCGAGGTCGAGTTCTTCCTGCTCAAGGAGAAGCCGGAGCCGGGTGTGAAACCGCAGCCGATCGACTCCGGCGGGTACTTCGACCACACCCCGCACAGCACGGCGCACGATTTCCGCCACGTCTCGATCCAGATGCTGGAGTCGATGGGCATCTCGGTGGAGTTCAGCCACCACGAGGGCGCACCCGGCCAGCAGGAGATCGACCTGCGCTACGCCGACGCGCTCACCACCGCCGACAACATCATGTCGTTCCGGCTGGTCATGAAGGAGGTCGCGCTCCAGCAGGGGGTGTACGCGTCGTTCATGCCCAAGCCCTTCACCGAGCACCCCGGCTCCGGCATGCACACCCACATGTCACTGTTCGAAGGCGACCGGAACGCGTTCTACGAGCCGGGCGCGGAGTTCCAGCTTTCCAAGGTGGGGCGGGCATTCATCGCCGGGCTGCTCCGGCACGCCGCCGAGATCACCGCTGTGTGCAACCAGTGGGTCAATTCCTACAAGCGGCTGTGGGGATCGGCTGGCAGCACCGCCGGGGCCGGGGGAGAAGCGCCGGCGTACGTCTGCTGGGGGCACAACAACCGCTCCGCGCTGGTCCGGGTGCCCATGTACAAGCCGCAGAAGAGCAACGCCACCCGGATCGAGTTCCGGTCACTGGACTCCGCCTGCAACCCGTACCTGGCGTTCGCGGTCATCCTGGCGGCCGGCCTCAAGGGCATCGAAGCGGGCTACGAGCTGCCGCCCGGCGCCGAGGACGACGTGTGGGCGCTGACGTCAGCGGAGCGCCGGGCCCTCGGGATCGCCCCCCTGCCGCAGAGCCTGGACGAGGCCCTGCACGTCATGGAGAGCAGCGAACTGGTGGCCGGCGCGCTCGGCGAGCACGTCTTCGACTTCTTCCTGCGCAACAAGCGCGAGGAGTGGCGCGAATACCGGCACCATGTGACCCCGTTCGAGCTGGACCGATATCTTCCGGTGCTGTGACCTTCGCACCTGAGAGCTTCCCTCCAGACGGCTTCGCACCTGACAGCTTCGCGGCGGTGGACACCATCGCCGAGGATTTCCAGCAACGCGGCGGCCAGCCCGGCCTGGCCTACGGCGTCGTAGCTGGCGGCGGCCTGGTTCACGCCCGGGGCCTCGGCGAACGGTCGCTGGGCGGCCTGGGGCCGGACGCGGGAACGGTGTTCCGGATCGCCTCCATGACCAAGAGCTTCACCGCGTCCGCGCTGCTGGCCCTGCGGGACGACGGCGCGCTGGCCCTCGACGGCCCGGCCGGGAAGTACGTCCCCGAACTGCGCCGCATGCCGGCGCCGACGGCGGACTCGGCGCGCATCACCTTGCGCCACCTGCTGACCATGACCGCTGGTTTCCCCGCCGACGACCCGTGGGGAGACCGGCAGCAGGGCCTGCCGCTGCCAGAATTCGCGAAGCTGCTCGCGGGCGGGGTGCGTTTCGCGTGGGCGCCGGGGACCAGGTTCGAGTACTCCAACCTGGGTTATGCGATTCTTGGCCGGGTCATCTCGGCCGTTTCGGGCGCGGCGTACCCAGCATTCGTCCGGGACCGGCTCCTGGCCCCGCTCGGGATGACGCGGACCGGCTTCGAGGCCGCGGAGTTCCCCGCGGAGCAGCTCGCCAGTGGCTACCGGCGCGCCGGCGGCGGGTGGACCGAGCTGGAGCCGGACGGCTGCGGCGCGTTCACCCCGATGGGCGGCATCTTCAGCTGCGTGGAAGACCTTGCCCTCTGGGTAGCCGGGTTCGCCGCCGCGTTCCCGCCCGGCGATGAGGAGGACCCGCACCCGCTGCGGCGCGCAACCCGCCGCGAGATGCAGTTGCCGCAGGTCGCGCTGGAGCCACCCGAGGTGGACCGGCTTCCCGGCGGCCCCGCCCCGGCCGGCCCGGTGAGCTACGGATTCGGGCTGTTCATGGAGCAGGACGCGGCGTGGGGCCGCATCGTGCAGCACAGCGGCGGCTACCCGGGATTCGGCAGTCACATGCGCTGGCACGCAGCAACCGGGACCGGCGTCATCGCGCTGGGGAACGGCACCTACGCGGGGGCCAGCACCCTGGCGCCGAAACTGCTCGACGCGTTGCTCCGGGACCTGGGGAACGCCAAACCGGCCGCACGGGCCAGGCAGCCCGAACTCGCCCCCGATGGCCCCTGGCCGGAGACACTCGCCGCCCAGCGGCACGTGAGCCAGCTCCTGCAGAGCTGGGACGACACCACGGCAGCCCGTCTGTTCACGGAGAACGTCGCGCAGGACGAGCCGTTCCCCGAGCGCCAGCAGAAGATCAGGCTGATCCGCGAGCGCATCGGCGACTTCCGCGACCACCCCGGTCGCCCGGCCGAGCACGACTCGGCCGCGCACTGCCGCTGGTGGCTGGTGGGCGAACGCGGCGCCGCGCAGGCAGAGATCATGTTCAACCCCGAAAACCCGCCCCGCGTCCAGAAGCTCACGCTCGCCGTACCACCCGCTGTGGGATCACCGCTTACCCAAGCGCTCGCTTCTTTTCTCCTGCTGCTAAACGGCGGTGCCTCCGACTGGCCGTCCGCCCTGCCGGTCTCCCGTACGATCGACCGCGAACTGGTGCTCCGGCGGCTCCGGATGGCCGCGGCCTGGGCCGGCCCCTGCCAGCTGGGCGCGTTCCGCGCCGGAGACGGCGAAACGAGCGCCACCGTCGAACTCGACGGGCAGCACGCGAGACTCACCCTCGCCATCGACGTGGACCCGGCCAGCGGCGAACTCCACCAGGCAGACATCACGCTCTCGGAACCGACCACCTGAGTGCTGCCCGGCCACCCGGGCCGAGCGAATTCCCCGGCCCGCGAACCTACTCACCCGACCTGTCTGGCCTCGGACGATCTCTGAACGATGACCGAGCGCCTCAGCCAGACCCCAGACAGTGGCATTGCGTGCATCTTCCGCGGGCATCGTGGCTACAACGGGGCCGGTGGGATGTCAGATGCAGCAGAGTCTCCCAGGCCCGCGCGATCGCTTCGTGATCATGGGGTTGAAGAGCGCAAGCCGGAGACCAGGGAATCCGTGGTGGAACTGCTGGACGAAAGGAACCAGCGGGTCCATGCCCGCCATGCCGCGGGGCCGGCCGCCGGGCTTCACCTCGATGGCGCTGGCTGGGCTGATGGTTTGACGCCCAGCGGTGACGGCGGCTATCCAGCCGGCCTAAGCTACTGATGGCCACGGGCGGGCAACATGCGCCCGAGGGGATGGGAGGGGCACGTGCGGCCGACAAGCAGCTATCTGGACTATTCCAGCCGGGACGACGTGCTGAGCGGGGGCGCGCGGATGATCCCGGTGGACACGCCCGCGGGCACCTACCGGGTGTGGGTGAAGCGGACCGGCAACAATCCCGATCTCAGGGTCCTGCTGCTGCACGGCGGTCCGGGGGCGACTCATGAGTATCTGGAGGCGTGCGACAGTTATCTCCCCGCGGCGGGGGTCGAGTATTACTACTACGACCAGCTGGGCTCTGGGTTCAGCGATCAGCCCGGCGAGCCGTCGCTGTGGGAGGTCGACCGCTTCGTCGACGAAGTGGAGCAGGTCCGCCGCGCGCTGGGGCTCGACCGGGGCAACTTCGTTCTCTCCGGCCACTCGTGGGGCGGGATCCTCGCCACCGAGTACGCACTTGCCCACCAGCAGCACCTGCGCGGGCTGGTCATCTCCAACATGATGTCGAGCGTCCCCGCCTACAACACCTACGCCGAGCGAGTGCTGATGCCGGAGATGGACCAGGCGGCGCTGGCCGAGATCAAGTCGCTGGAGGCGAAGGGCGACATCGAGAACGCGAGGTACATGGAGCTGCTGAACGAGCAGCACTACGTCCATCACGTGCTGCGCATGCCGGTCGAGGACTGGCCCGATCCGGTACAGCGCGCCTTTGCCCACATCAACCCGGCGATCTACGTGTCGATGCAGGGCCCGAGCGAGCTCGGCATCAGCGCCGATGCCAAGCTCGCCCATTGGGACCGGACCAGCGAGCTCGCGTCGATCGAGGTGCCGGCCCTGGTCATCGGTGCTCGCTACGACACGATGGACCCAGCTCACATGGAGATGATGGCCAGCCGCTTGCCGCGCGGCGATTACCTGTACTGCCCGAACGGCAGTCACCTGGCCATGTATGACGACCAGGCGGCGTACTTCGCCGGCCTCATCAGCTTCCTGCATGGCCTAAACAGCCCGCCTTGACCGGGCCCGGTGTGACCGCACGCACCAAGACCGCAGTGCCGATTGCGATGATTGCAAAGACCGCGGCGGGGATGAGGTGGCCCGCAAGGGCCAAGGCGGCCGAGGACACCAGGAACAGCATCGTCTCGACCGCGAGCCGCAACGGGTCGCCGAGTCGCCGGCGCGCCCTCGGCGCTATCAAGCCTTCGGTCATCTGTCGAGCGCGGTCACCGCGACTGCACGCGTGTGGCGGTAAGAAACCCGCCGCGGGCCTGGGCGGGAAGCGGGCGCCGGTAGGAGGCGGCGAGTGCGGAGAGTTCGTGGAACTGGGGTTGCCACCCGTGGCTGGTCAGCCAGTGGGGGGCGCCGCCGCCGAGCCCGCCTTTCCAGAGCGAGGTGTACTGCTGCATGGCGGGCATCTTGCGGGCTTGGTCTGTCAGGGTGGTGACGGCCATGGGGCTGTGCTCGAATGACAGCTGGCTGCCCGGTGCGGAAAGCTCGCTGACGCCGGTGAGCAACCGCTCGGCTTCAGCGGCGGTGAGGTAGACCAGCAGCCCTTCGGCCAGCCACGCTGCCGGGTCGGCGCGGTCGAATCCCGCCCCGGCCAGCGTCGCTGTCCAGTCCCCGCGCAGGTCGGCCTGTACCGTGGTCCGCTCGCACCGCGGCACGGCATTGCGGGCGGCCAGCACCGTGTCCTTGAAGGCCAGCACGTCGGGAAGGTCAACCTCGAAGACGCGCGTGCAGGCCGGCCAGGCCAGCCGGAAGGCCCGGGTGTCCAGGCCCGCGGCCAGCAGCACCACCTGGCGGCATCCTGCGGCGGTGGCAGCGGTCAGGTAATCGTCGAAGAACCGGGTGCGGATGACGCCGTGGACGTAGAACACGGCCCCCAGCGAGGCCAGCGGCCCCAAGGCGGCGAGCTGTTCCTGGGTTTGCGGCTCCTCGGGGAACACCCCCGGGGCCGCGTCCACGAACGCCTGCGCGTATGGGTCGTCAAACAGTCGGTCGTCGCGGCGGCTCTCCCGCGCACGGACCATCGCGACCCCAAGCGCGGTCTTCCCCACGCCCCGCAGCGGCCCATCCGGCTGCACTATTCGTCCCCCTACCTGGCCATGTACGACGACCAGGCGGCATACTTCGCCGGCCTCATCGACTTCCTGGGCGGTCTGGTGAGCCTATCGAGGGCGTCGGGGTCAGCCGGCTTTGGCTGACCTCTGCCGGTGAACGGCCCGTGCTAGCTGCGCCTTGCCCATCGATGAGCGGCCCTGGATGCCAAGTTCGCGAGCCTCCTGGTACAGGTCCACGAGGGTTTCGCCCGTGCGGGCTTTGCGCAACCGGGTGCTCCGGACGCTGCGGCCGTTGGATCCCTGACCGGTCAGTGCCTTCGCGCGTCGCGCTGCGAACGCCTGGCCCAGTTTCCGCAGCCGACCGGCTTTGAGCGTCCGCTGGAGCGCGGGAAGGATGTCCGTCTCTTCCTCGTCCATGTGGTGTAGCACGGCGCTGACGAACTCGTCCAGGGCCCGGTCGAAGTCGCTGCTCTCGGGATCGGCCTTGAGGAGCTTCTTCCCCAGTTTCTCAGCCTGGTGATGCTCCTCGGTGCTGTGCTTGGCCTCTTCCCTTTCGTGCGCCTCTTTGGCCAGGACGGGGTAGACGTGGACTTCTTCGGCCTGACTGTGCGCGGCCAGCATGGCTACCGCCAAGGGAGCAGCGAGGGGCCGGGAACTCTTGTCGCTCTTCATCATTCCGAACAGGCGCTGGAGTTCGTGATGATCCGCTTTGATCATGGTGACGACGTCATTAGGCATGGTTCCCCCGGGTGAACGCGAGCACTGGTCACGGAAAGCCGTCCCTACCCGGCTCCAGCCGCCGCAACCCCCGCTTGCTCGCCCCCCGAGAGATTCAGGCCGACCACGAAGCCCTGCAAGGCTAGCGCCATACCGTGGTCACCGTCGTTTCGACAGCCCGGCGGCCGTTGACTGGCACATAAAATACGGTCCACGGTTTGCTCATCGCGATCTTCGGAGTGCCGAGCGCGTAACCGGCGAGCCCGGACGGATTCTCTTGGCCTGGACGGAAACAGGACCAGTTGGCGCGCATTCCCGCGATGACCCGGGCTGTTCCGCCAGCGAGACCGCACCGGAGCAGGTGCCGTGGGTGGCCCGGCTGGATGATCTCCATGGCCCACGGCACGGCGGCGATCGATGCCCCCGGCATGGCGGTAATGCGCGGATTGACGATAACAAGCACCCGGGTGTCCCAGGGTAACGTCAGACAGGCGACGTCGACCCCGCGAGATTGATTGCCCGACTGCCAGCATGGGTCGGCTACGTGGCTCCCATTGAAGCAGCGCAGTGCGCCCGCGTCGGCGCTTTCTGAACTGTTGAGGCACGAGCCGCCGCGCAGAGTTAAGCCTGGTTTGTAGGGCGCACGCAGCTTCCCGTATAAGTCGAAGGGCTGCATGAGGCGTAAGTGCGTGGCGGTGGGTGTCAGCGGCTGCGAAAAGGCCTTGCTGAACCACCCGTTTGCGACAAATCCCGCAACTGCGGTCACAATGGCGGCAACCAACATACCTGCCAGGGCGGATGGCCTCGATGATCTGGTCTTTCGCTGGTTTGAGGCGGCGGTCCGTAACGGACGGTTTCTAGACACAACTCAAGGTTACGACGCCGCGAGGGGAATTTCCGGCTTTTTGCTGCTGGCCCAAGGGGCTGGCCTGGTGGGCGGTGCGGGGGATGGGCCGTTACCGTGCTGGGGTGAGTGTGCCGGGCAAGACCACCGCCGCCGGGCGACTGGCGCGGCTGGGGTCTGCCGATCCGGGGCAGGCGCAGCGGTTGCTCGCCGGCGATCTCGCGCTCGACCCGGAGGGCGCCGGCGCTGAGGTCGCCGAGGCACTCGCGGCTGTGGCGATCCCGACCTGGCGCTGGCAGACCTGGCACGGATGCCGCGGGAGCCGGACATGATGGCCGCGCCGCGGGACGACCCCGGGCGGCGTACCCTGTCGTCGCCCGGCCGACGATAGTTCGGCCACGAGCTCGTCCTCGCGGATCTCATGGCTGCCCCACGCGTGCGTCCACACGCGGTCGCCGACGTGATACTCGACCTCGATGCGCATGCGCGGCCCGTCCCTGCGGGCCGAGCGGATGACACGCCGGATCCCTCCGGGGTCGTCTCGCACCCGGGGCGCTTGCTCGATCGTGTCGAACCAGCTCGGCGGGTTCTGCTGGAACACTGCGACGCCACCGCCGCTGAGATGGGTCCGGCAAGTGGCGAGGAACGCGCGCCGCAGGGCGGGGTCCACGTTGATCATCGTGCTGGCCAGCAGGACCGCGCCGAACGTGCGGTCCAGGCGCAGCGTCTGGACCGGCGAGCAGGCGGTGGGGAGATCAGGGATGCGGGCGAGCATCGCCTCGGACTCGTCCACGCCGAGCACCGGGTGCCCGAGCCCGGCCAGCGGCCGCAGGATTCGGCCCGTGCCGCAGCCCAGTTCCAGGATGGACGCGCCCTCCGGAACTGCGGAGTGCACGATGATGAGGTTAGCCGCGATGCGCGCAAGCGTCTGACCCGACGCGACCCGCCACCTCGGCACCCGTATCCCGGCCCTGCCCTCATCAGCCGCCGGCCCAGCCGCACCGTGGGGTCAGCGGTTCGAGGATCTGTGGGCGTGCCCTTGGGAGAATCTGGCTGCTTCGGGCAAACTGGCGGAACATACTGCGCGACTTCGGGAGCGACCAATGGCTATCGGCTTCCAGCTGGTGATCGACTGCGCCGATCCTGACCGGCTTGCCCGTTTCTGGGCCGCCGCTTTGGGATATCAGCTTGAGCCACCCCCGGCTGGCTTCGCCACATGGGACGACTACTGGCGCGACTTCGGAGTGGGCGAGGAAGACCTGGGAATCGGTGAGGACCGCATCATCGACCCGGATGGCCGCGGGCCGCGCATCTGGTTCCAGGTGGTGCCAGAAAGGAAAACGGTCAAGAACCGGTGGCACCTCGACGTACATGTCAGCGGCGGGCGCGCGGTTCCGAGCGAAACCCGGAGGCAGCGCGTCGACGCCGAGGCGAGGCGGCTGGGCGATCTTGGCGCCACCCTGGTCGGCGTCGTGGACACGGAGGGGCTCGACCACTACGCGGTCGCGATGAAAGACCCCGAGGGCAACGAGTTCGACGTCAACTGACGACGCCCCATTCCAAGAGCACCGGCCCTGCGCAGCTGATGCGGTCTGGGTCGCTACCGTGCTGGGATGAGTGTGCCGCGGAAGACCACCGCCGCCGGGCGGCTGGCCCGGCTGGGGTTTGCCGACCCGCGACAGGCGGAGCGGTTGCTCGGCGGAGATCTCGCGCTCGACCCGGACGGTGCCGGCGCTGAGATCGTCGAGGCGCTCGCGGCCGCGGCCGATCCCGACCTGGCGCTGGCGGCCCTTGCGCGGATGCCGCGCGAGGGCGACATGATGGCCGCCTTGCGCGACGACCCGGGGCTGCGTTTCCGGCTGTCAGCGGTGCTTGGGTCAAGCGCGGCGCTCGGAGACCATCTCGCCCGGCACCCGGACCACTGGCGGGTGCTGCGTGCTCCGGACGGGCTGACGCCGCCGGCGCGCGGGGAACTGCGGGCGGACCTGCTCGCCGCCGTGGGGGCGCGACCAGGTGAGCCCGCGGCGGCGGCATTGCGGGTGGCCTACCGGCGGCGGCTGCTGCAACTGGCGGCCAGGGACCTGGCGGGGGAGGCCTCGCTTGACGAGGTGGCGGCGGAACTGGCCGACCTGGCCGCGGCGGCGCTTGAGGCGGCGCTGGCGATCGCCCGGTCGCAGCTTTCCGCTGGCTCGCCACCCTGCCGGCTCGCGGTGATCGCCATGGGCAAGTGCGGCGCCCGGGAGCTGAACTACGCCAGCGACGTCGACGTGATCTTCGTCGCGGGGGCGCCCGCGGAAAGCGGGCGGGGCGGCACTGAGGCCGAGGCGGCCGCGCTGCGCACGGCGGCCCGGCTGGCGGCGGGCATGATCCGGGTCTGCTCGCAGAGCACGCCGGAAGGGGCGCTGTTCCCGGTCGACCCGAACCTGCGCCCGGAAGGCCGCAACGGGGCGCTCGTGCGCACCCTCGCCAGCCATGTCGCCTACTACCAGCGGTGGGCCAAAACCTGGGAGTTCCAGGCGCTGCTCAAAGCCCGGCCGGTGGCCGGGGACACTGAGCTGGGACGCGCCTATATCGACGCGCTCGCCCCCATGGTCTGGCAGGCGTCCCAGCGCGACAACTTCGTGGCGGACGTGCAGGCCATGCGGCGGCGTGTGATCGGCGCGCTGCCCGCCGCCGAAGCTGGCCGCCAGCTCAAGCTGGGCCCCGGCGGGCTGCGGGACATCGAGTTCGCGGTGCAACTCCTGCAGCTAGTGCACGGGCGCGCGGATGAGTCCCTGCGGCAGGGCGCGACCCTGCCGGCGCTGGCCGCGCTCGCGGCCAGCGGCTACGTGGGACGCGAGGACGCGACCGAACTAGCAAGCGCCTACCGTTTCCTGCGCTCGGTGGAGCACCTTCTGCAGCTCAGGCGCCTGCGGCGCACCCACACACTCCCCGAGGACCCCGCTGAGCTGCGCAGGCTGGGCCGGGCCCTGTGGTCGGCGGAGGGAGGGAGGTCGGCGGAGGGCGGTCGGGGCAGCGACGGCGGCGGCCTGGGCCGCGACGGCGGCCGGGGGAGCGGCAGCGACCTCGGCCGGGTCCGGACGCCGCGACCGGACCCGGCCGAGGATCTGCTCGCGGAGTGGCGGCGGCACACCCGCGAGGTCAGGCGGCTGCATGAAAAGCTGTTCTACCGGCCGCTGCTCGACGCTGTTGCCCGGCTGCCAGGCGAGGCTGCCCGGCTCACCCCGGAGGCTGCCCGGGTGTGGCTGGAAGCTCTCGGCTACGCCGACCCGGTTGTCGCGCTCAGGCACATCGAATCTCTGACGGCCGGCGTCTCCCGGAAAGCGGCGATCCAGCGGACCTTCCTGCCGCTGATGCTCGGGTGGTTCGCCGACGCCCCGCAGCCGGACGCGGGCCTGCTCGCGTTCCACCAGGTCAGTGATGCGCTGGGCGGGACACCGTGGTACCTGCGGCTGTTGCGCGACGACATGACGGTCGCCCGGCGGATGGCCCGGCTGCTGGCGTCCAGCCGCTACGCCACCGACCTGCTGCTCCGGCAGCCGGAAATGGTTGCCATTCTCGGCGACGAGTCGCAGCTCATCCCGCCGGACAAGGAGGCGCTGCAAGCCGAGGCAAGCGCGCTGGTGAGCAGGCATCCCGGCGCGGCGGCGGCCGTGACGGCGCTGCGGGCGCTCCGGCGCCGTGAACTGCTGCGCAGCGCGACCGCCGACCTGCTTGGGGGGGAACGGGTGGAGGAGACCGGCGAGGCCCTCACCACCGTCACCGCCGTCACCCTTGAGGCGGCGCTTCAGGTCGCGACCCGCTCCGCCGAAACCAGCAGGGGAACGCTGCCCACTCGGGTGTGTGTGGTCGCGATGGGGCGTTTCGGCGGGCATGAGACCGGTTACGGCAGCGACGCCGACGTGATGTTCGTCCATGACCCACTGCCAGGGGCGGAGGAGCGGGAGGCCACCGACGCCGCGCACGCGGTCGCCGAGGAACTGCGCGCGCTGCTCGCGCGGCCCGCCCCCGACCCGCCGCTGCTGATCGACCCTGGCCTTCGCCCGGAGGGGCGGCAGGGCCCGCTGGTGCGCACGCTCGCCTCCTACCGTGCCTACTACGAACGATGGTCGGTCGCGTGGGAGGCGCAAGCGCTGCTGCGGGCCGAGCCGGTGGCGGGAGACCAGCAGCTCGGGACCCGCTTCACAGCACTCGCTGACGAGTTCCGCTATCCCGACGGTGGGCTCCCCGAGCCATCCGTTCGGGAAATAAGGCGCATCAAGGCCCGGATGGAGGCCGAACGCATGCCACGCGGCGTCGACCCGGCGCTACATCTCAAACTGGGCCCGGGGGGACTGTCCGATGTGGAGTGGGTCGTGCAACTGCTTCAGCTCAGGCACGCGCACGCGGTGCCGGGGCTGCGGACGACCCGGACCCTGGCCGGGCTTGCCGCAGCCGAGCGGGCGGGGCTGGTGGTGGCGGAGGACGCGGCGGCGCTGGCGGCGGCGTGGCGGCTGGCGGCGCGGATACGGGACGCGGTGGTGCTGGTCCGGGGCCGGGCATCGGACGTGATCCCCGCCCAGCACGGTGAGCGGGCCGCGGTCGCCTCGGTGCTCGGCTACTCGCCGGGGGCGTCGCAGGATCTGGTGCAGGACTACCGGCGGGCCGCGCGGCGGGCCCGTGCGGTGATGGAGCGGGTCTTCTACGGATGAGGGGAGCGGCGGTTCATGCCTGAGCGGCGCCAGCCTTGGCTGCACGACCTGGTCACCGTGCTGAGCGCGCCGACGGTGCTGCTCAGCGAGGCGGGTGGGCAGATCAGGCCCGGCGGGGCGCAGGGTGCTCTGCACGCGGACTGCCGCGTCCTTTCGATGGCGCTGCTGGAGGTCGCGGGCACCGAGCCGGCACCGGTTAGCGGGGGAGTGCTGGGTGCGGCAAAGTCGTTGTTCATCGCTGTCCCGCGCGCGCTTGGCGATGACGTCGCCGGCCCGGCGGTGTGGCTGGAGCGGGAACGGGAGGTCGCACCCGGCCGGGTTGGCGAGCGGATCCGGCTGGTCTCGGCGGGCTCGGGGGTTGACACGGAGCTGGTGCTGCGGGTCGCCGCGGACCTCGCGGGGATCGGGGAAATCAAGGCAGGGCGGCCCGGTGAGCCGGCTGCGATCGGGCTGGCCGCCCGCAGGCAGGGCGCGGTCCTGACGTGGGGCAGCGGCCACGTGACGGTCACGCTGCACGCGCCGGCGGCGACCGCGGAGCGTGGGGAGGGGGGCGAGGTCAGGCTCCGGTGGGCGGTGCGGCTGATGGGCCGGGGCCAGCAGGAGATCGCTTGGGAACTGACGGTCAGCGATACCGGCGCCGTCGTGATCCCCGCGGGCACACCGGCCCGCCCGCCGGGCCGGCGCGAAGCGGCGGGGCTGGGCGATGCGGCGGGGCTGGGCGACGCGGCGCCACGGGAGAATCCCTGGGCGGGGGTGCGGGCTGAGGCTGACGACCCGCGGCTTCCCCGGCTGCTGGCCCAGTCTCTCGCGGACGCGGCAGCCCTGCGGATGGCCACCACCCGCGCACCCCGAGACATCTTCCTGGCGGCCGGCGCTCCCTGGTACTTCACCCTGTTCGGGCGCGACAGCATCTGGGCGGCGCGGCTGCTGCTGCCGTTCGGCTGGCAGCTTGCCGCGGGCACGCTGCGCGCACTCGCCGCGTTCCAGGGCCGCCGCCTTGACCCAGTGACCGCGGAGGCGCCCGGCAAGATCCCGCACGAGCTGCGAACGGCAGTCAATCCCGTGCTTGGGCTGCCACCGCTGTACTACGGCACGGTGGACGCCACCCCGCTGTGGGTGTGCCTGCTGCATGACGCCTGGCGCTGCGGCATGCCCGAAGCCGAAGTCCGGGCGCTGCTGCCGAATCTCAACGCGGCGCTCGCCTGGATGCGCGACCACGGGGACGCCGACGGCGACGCCTTCCTCGAGTACATCGATGAGAGCGGCCATGGCCTCGCCAACCAGGGCTGGAAGGACTCCAGCGACGCGGTGCGCTTTGCCGATGGCCGGATCGGTTCCCCGCCGGTGGCGTTGTGCGAGGTCCAGGGTTATGCCTTCGAGGCGGCCATGCGCGCCGCAGACCTGCTGGATGCGCTCGGGGAGCCGGGGGCGGGCCAGTGGCGGGCGTGGGCCGCCAACCTCGCCAGGGCCTTCCGCGCCGCCTTCTGGGTGCGCGACGAGTCGGGTCCATACCCGGCGCTGGCCCTGGACGCAGCCAAACAGCCGGTGGATGCGGTGACCAGCAACATCGGGCACCTGCTCGGCACCGGGCTGCTCACCGCCGAGGAGGAAGCCCTGGTCGCCGGCAGGCTGGCGGGCCCCGGTATGAACTCCGGGTTCGGGGTGCGCACGATGTCCTCCGAAAGCGGCGGCTACTCCCCGCTGAGCTACCACTGCGGGTCGGTGTGGAGCCACGACACGGCGATTGTGATCCGGGGGCTGAGCCGCAGCGGGCATGCGGACACGGCGGCAGTCTTCGCCGATGGGCTGCTTGATGCGGCGGCAGCGTTTGGCGGGAGACTGCCGGAACTGTTCTCCGGCGCCGCACGCTCCGACGTGCCCTGGCCCGCGCCCTACCCTGCCTCCTGCCGCCCCCAGGCGTGGGCGGCGGCAGCCGCGGGAGCCCTGGTGCAGGCGCTACTGGGCCTGGAGGTGGACGTGCCCAGGGGCACTGTTCGGCTTGCGTCGGCCCGTGCGGCCAGGCGCACGGGAACGCGCCTGCACGTCGAGGGTCTCGTCGCGGGCCGCGAAACATTCAGTGCCGGAATCGACGCGCGCGGCGACGGCTATGTGCGCGGCCTCACGTCGTGTGCCAGGGTGTGACGGCCGCCACATCGTCGGTGAGCCGGGCTGAACACCCAGCCCAGCCCGTCAGCAGCGGCCGTTGGCGCGCAGGATGCGCAGCGCGTCCACGGTCATGTGGCCCCGCCACTCCCGTTCCGCCGCCGGGGACCACGCCAGCCAGTTGAACGTCCAGCCGCCGTCCTCGAGTTGCGCGGCGGCGAGGTGGTCCAGGTGGGCGTCGATCACGGACTTGCCGAAGAACCGGCGGGCGGGGGAGGTGGGCAGGGGGGCGAAGTCGAGCGGGAAATGAACCTCCCCGGGCGTCTCCGGGTCGAGCGCCACCAGGCCCTGGCCGGCGATCATCGGCCCGATCCGGTCCAGCTCCGCGTCGGCACGCTCCCGGTCGGGCACGTGCTCCAGGAACCACAGCAGCGCCCGGACGTCGTACGGGCTGGTTGTCGTCAGCGAGCCGATCCGAGACCAAAGCAGGCCGGTGGCACGGTCCAGCCATGGGTGCGCGGCACTGCCCGCGTGCAGCGACCCGGCGAGCAGCCCGGTGGTGATGAGCGCGGCCGGGTCCCCGCTCTCGGGTACCCACCACGGCGCATGCGGCCAGCCCTCGATCGAGTGTGCCACGAACACGGCACCGCCCTCGGGTGGCGCGTGCGCCGCCAGCCACTCGCAGGCGGCCTCGGCCAGCCCGGGATCCCAGGCGTCGCTGTCGTAGAGAACGTGCAGCGCGAGCTCGATGGCAAGCGGCTGGGTTTCCGGGCAGCGGCCATCGGGCTCCAGCGCGTGGCCAAACCCGCCGTCGGCGTTCCGGTACGCCGCGACAGCATCGCGAACGGGGCCCGCGTCGCCTCCGGCGAACAGGCGCTCGAACCGCCGTCGCTCAAGCACCCGCGCGTTCGCGGCGAGGAAACGCTCGGCGGCGTCAATGTCAGGTACATCCATGAGGCTCATCTGAGCACGGCTACCCCCTCTTCGTCTTGAACCAAACGGACACGGCGGCAGACTGTTGTCCATGGACTGGGCGCCGGGATACCGGGAACTGGAGCCATCTCAGCCCGGGCTCATGCCTGCGGTGACCTGCCTGTGGGCCCGGGTCGCGGGGCCGCGGGGTGACCCGGTCACGCTCGTCCTGCCTGATGGGTGCGTGGACCTGATCTGGGCACAAGGCCACGGGGTCTTCGTCGCCGGGCCGGACACCGGGCCCGCGCCCGCCGTGATGGCGCCCGGTTCGGTGTTTGCTGGTGTGCGGTTCGCGCCGGGCGCGGGCGGCCCTGCGCTCGGCATGCCGCTGTCGGCCCTGCTGAACCAGCGGGTCGATGCCGCCCACCTGGGGTGTGGGCCCGCCGCCGCGCTGGCCAGGCTGCCGGAGGATGTTGCCCCGGACGTGGCGTTGCGCATGCTGGTTGATGCGGCGGGTGCGATGGTGGCCGAAAGGCCGGCGGACCGGCTGGTCACCGAGGCGGCCCGGTTGCTGGGTCACAGCGGGTCACGGGTGGACGCCGTTGCAGGCCGGCTCGGGGTGAGCGAGCGCCAGTTGCGGCGCCGGTGCCAGGCCGCGGTGGGGTACGGGCCCGCGACGCTGCGGCGGGTGCTGCGGTTCCGCCGTTTCGTGTCCTGGATCGACGCCGGCGCTGGTGGGAAGGACGGAACCGACGATGGTGAGTTGGCCGTGGTCGCGGCGGATCTCGGATACGCAGATCAAGCGCACCTGACACGAGAGTCCGTTCGTCTTGCTGGCCTGCCCCCGACGGCACTAGTGGCCGCCCGCCGTCCCTAGCTAGCGCCTGCGGCATTGTTTGGGTGGGTCACCGGGATTTCGCGGGGTGGGGGTCGGCGGCGCGCAGGACGTGGGTTATGCGGGCCGCGGCCTGCGTGGGGTCGGCGGCTGCCCCGATGGGGCTGGCCCAGGGCCACCAGAACCAGCAGATGCCGTCGAGGTTCGGCGCGACCAGTACGTGCTCCTTGAGCGCGGCGGCGCCCGGGTCGGGGTTCTGCACGAACAGGCTCGGGTGCCCCTGATCCAGCACGCTGGTGATCCAGCCGCGGTCCGCCAGTTCGGCACGCAGTTGCTCCAGGTGCCCGGCGGGGCCCCCGGTGTGGTCGCACGGCATGGGTTCGCTCCTGTCGTTATGTGAAGGAATTGAGGGCACCAGCTTCCCGCGCCGGGAATACGCTCTGGAAGGAGATCAGCACCCACCGCACATTTGTCAGGACGCCAAACGCTGGCGTCAAGAACTGCCCCACCAACGTAAGGACGCCGGATGGCGCGGGAAGAGCGGGTCAGTGCGCTGGCCTTATTTTCGGAGGAGCTCAGGCAGGCGCGGGCGCGGGCCGGGCTGACGCAGGAGCAGGTCGCGGACAAGATCGGCTACAGCCCGTCGCTGGTGGCGCATGTGGAGGCCGGGACCCGGGCGCCCAGCTTGGACTTCGCGCGCCGGGGTGATGCGGCGCTGAAGACCGGGGGACTGTTCGAGCGG